>FTLB01002674.1_pt2 | contig 17360 bp, 9 predicted proteins | sample 1658291 | NCBI WGS metagenome assembly FTLB01 (sample SAMEA3914812, study PRJEB12502) | metagenome | biome: forest; material: soil | place: Canada | collected 2011-07-07 | depth 0.1 m
ACCAGATCTTCGGATTCGCCCTGGCGGCCCTGAAGCTCCAACCAGTCGAAGCGATCGTCCCGCTTGTATTTGTCCCTCTTGACGAAGTTCCAGCGAAGGACAAAGTGCTCAGCTATGTCGTACACGCAGGGGCCGATCACACCCATAGACACATCGTGCCACGGCATGCGGCCGTAGTCGGCCTTGCTCAGCTCGTTCTGCTTCCAGTCCTTGACGTTCTTGAAGTCCATCACGCGGTTGTTGTTAAAGTCCTGCCCAGGCCACAGCTCGTTGACCACGCCTGAAGGGTGCATATCCGCCAGCTGGTGCTGGTGGTTGTCCCAGCGGCCGAAGCACATATCGAGACCTCCGATAAACGCCTTCTCGTAGTCGACGACGATGAACTTTTCATGATGCGCCCAATAGAATGTCATATCGGCTGCATTCTCGAGGACGTTGTGGTCGGGGTGCCGCATGATCTTGATATTGCCGTAACCCGGCGTTCCTTCGGGGCAGAGGGATTGCAAGGCATGCTTGGTGTGTTCCGAGTTGCATGTAAGTGCTGCCTGGACCTCGCGGTACACAATGATGTAGATCTTCACGCCTGCCTCGGCACGACGCTTTAGGACCTGGTCGAGACGCCACTCCTGGTTGAAGTACGGTGGACGCCGCAGGAAGAGCTCCGGCGAGAGCCACCAGTCTGCGATGTAGATGGTCTCTTTTGCTTGCTCTAGGGCGACGGACACAGCCTAGTTGGGATTTGGTCAGCATCTGAGCGTTTGCTACACGCGACGTCCAATTCGTCGCGCCACCGTCGTTGCCCAGTGCTCTACGTACCCAGAAGTAGTCCCTGCCGTCCACATACCACTTGACATTATTCCCATCCCGCTCGGGGAAGTAGGATTCGAAGCGGTGCGACTCGGCAATCTTTGTGCGCTTCTCGTCGCATGCCTTCTCATGCTCCTCGTCGTGGCGGTGTTGGGGGTTAAACTAAGGGAGGGGAGTCAATGGCTATCATAGAGGTATGGATGATTGCGAGCCGGCGTGATAATAGCATACCAAGTTTGCAAATTTACCCAGCTGATGTCTACGAGATTCATTAGCCTTTGTACTCATCAGATGAACTGCGCTCACCTCTTCGCAGTGCACCCATCGTCGCCACCGTCGGGGCAGGCTTACTTCTTATTAATTAAGTTTACTTTTGCATCGTGGAGATGAGAGTTGTGAAGTTTCTCCTTGAGTTCGTGGAAATCTTGCTTCAACTTGTCGCCCAGACTCTTTCCATTATCGGCCTCGTTGGTCATGGTTGCCTCCTGCGATATAGCCTCCTGTGATGATGCTGAGAGCTTCCTGGTTTGACGGTGCCCTTGCAATTAGGCAAGGTTGAAGTTAAGGAAAAGGCTGCGAAGCGGAAGATGGACCAAGACAACTTTTAGGAGGACGCAGCTGGTTCGAAGCAGCAGAAGATTGAAGAAGCGTGGATGTCTTAAGGAAGGACGCGTTCGCTGGGAAAGCCCCGCTCTTCGAATCGTTAGACCAGTTTCGAGCCAGATCAAGATTCGTGAGATACCGAGATGGCAATTTCGATCGAGCTAATACGTCTGCCCAGAAACCTTTGCAACCCTCTAGAGTCTTGTCCGAGGTACTACTTGGTAGTTCTCAAAGGGGTCTTGAGAGTTCTAACCCCGACTCCAACCCCCCTCGCTGGTCACAGGTCACAAGGAAACCTGGACACGGCGAATCAAGTTCGCGATGACGTCAGTGGGGTTTTCAGCTCGTGCTTGGCAACCTCCAACCTCTCACACATTTGCTAAACCAATTTATTCCGTTTCCCCTCTTTCTGGCGCAAGCCTCACTTCAGGTCTCTTTCCTGACATTTTAGGCTTGGCTCCAGACCAGACCATCTTGTATTTCACTGAGATAGGCCTACTACCTACATCAGGGGGTTGAGATCGATCTGGTCAATCTGAAAACGCGGGGCAGCGCGGGGCACCATTATGTTTTGCTTGACAAGCTCCGACAAGTAACCGACTGAGTTGCCTTGCCTAGGTACCTTACTGGTAGGTATTTAACACTGATCGAATTTTCATTGTCCACACCATGAATCAAATGCTAGAAAGAGTCTCATTCGGTATGTCACAGAATTTTTTGGCCGGCCGAGAATCGCCGGATTATAGATGTCCTCATTGTGCCTGGAGAGCTCAACATTCTCATGGCAGGGGGGTTTCCCCCCGGTAATGTTTATTGCGCATCGTGATTCGTGCTACTACGTCTATATCGTTGATTCTGCAGGGGAAACGGCGTTGTAGACGGTCTTGCGAGCGTATAAGTATCTTGGGTAGACATCCTGGGCTTGGTAGTCCGCGAAGGGGGTACAGCTGTATTTGTCCACGAGAAATAGAGCGATACAATGGGAATCTCCTAGCTCTCGACGTTCTAAAGGTACAGGAATAAACTATCACGGCTGACACCAAGCGCCAAACCTGGATACCCAAGTCAAGGCAACTATACAAAGGATACCGTAGCCAACTAGCAATATGGACCGACGATGGGTAGCGACTGCTCCCTCCCTTAAAGCCAATGCGTAGAGAAGATATCTATCATTGAGTATCCGACCTGAATGCGGTCAATATAAATAAATGGTGAGACGGTAGATGTTTTTTTCTTGGTCTCTTGCTGGCCGCCACCGACACTCCGCGGCATTCCTACACTCTTTGTTCCGCACGCACTTACCACTCTCCCCCTTTCTTTCCCCTGCTCTCCTCTCATGCCTGCCGGCCTTTTCTTTTCTGCTCATCGTCTTGTTTTCTTTCCCTCCAAATTCCTTTCTCTTGCTTGGAAATGGGAATGGGCATCGTGCGTCGTCCTTCATGCCCCCGGCCGGAAGCGGCTGTAAGTGCAGTGCAGCTTCGGCCCCTTTGTTGTCACTCGTTACTTGGTTGCGAATACTAGAAACCCAGCAGATGATGACCTTTCAACACTTTCGATATTCTCTGGTATATCTTGAATGCCCCAGCTATGGAAGTGGAACGAAGATACCTCTTCTCCTTCTCACCCTTTCCCCTGCTTGTCAGCGCGTTCCAGCCGCCGAACCCGCTGATACGATGTCAGTCCAACGTACACCCCTACCTGCTGGAAGGCCTCTTGCGCCCATCAATCCCCAGGCGGATGCGAGTGGAGTCAACCCGGTAAATACATCCGCTCCGGGATTCACACCTAGCGATAAAACCGAGACTCCTTCCAATACTAGCAGGACTACTTCGCCCTCTACATCAGAAGACGATGGTACGACCCAGAGACTGGCTCCTACCAAGGAAAGAGCATGCCAAGCTAACTGCTACTAGACAACCCCCCGTCACCCTGGAGGCATGGCCCCGGAAATTTTGTTGCAAACGATTGGGTCCTGGTGGACCAGATGGGGGACGAGGCTGAGGCAAGAATCCTGAAGCCCGTACCCAAGCGTGTGGTCGTCGAACATCCCAAGCACCGGGCGCCGCCCAAAGGCCAAGCCGACGGCTCGTTTGAGTATGTTGTATTCGTTCCCTCGTGGACCGATCCTGAGCTGGTGGAGCCGGCCGTCCTCACGCGAGGCGAACAAGCCTTTGGCAAGGGCCTCGCCGACACACACGTTGTGATCGGGGACACAACGCAGACGAGTCGCCCAGCCGTTCTCCCGAAAGACATGCACCGTAACCCTACACCGTATGCTCTGAGATACGGAATGCACCCATTTGCACCGGAGGGACGCTCACGGCTATCCCCGCCTGTCTCTCTCACTCGGCGCGTGGGCCTGGCCCAGCCGATACAAACACCCGAGGGCCCGAAGCACTATCTCGACCCCGCTGGGGGGGAGGCCCTGCAACGAGAGTTCGAGGCAGACGCGAGGAATCGTGGCGTAGACCCTGCTACCGTTAGTTTCAAGGAATACGTCGACAAGCTCAGCCAAAACCAAGATACCTTTCCGGATATTTACAGGGCTGCCTTGGAACTGCACGACTTGATCGAGGAGGACGAGGACTATCAGCGTTTGGTGTTTAGAAACGTCACCACAAGTCAGGTTCGTCCACCTGGTGTATTAATCCTGCTTGCCGCCTGCTCTAGACCAGACTAATGGCCGTGCTGTGCAGATTGCGGCAAATAAATCTCACTCTGTGGAAGACGATTTCGGCGTTGGCGTGGATCTGAACGCCCCTCTGCACGAGTTAGTAGTCTCTTCCCTTCCGTTCTTTCCCAAAAGACACGACCGCGTCTGGTTCAAAGAAATTATCTGCATACGGGCGCACATGCCAGGGTAAAGCAGCACAGAAAAGCTGACGGCCCTGCTGTAGATTAGTGCGGAGGGAGAGGTGGGAAGACACCAATCTTCGAGGCGCATCACCGGATGAGCCAAGGTTCATGTACAACATAATGGGACGTCGGGGCGAGTATTCTGCTGTGAGTTACCTGTCTTAATTTTCTATTACTCCGTCCGTCTCCAACACAACGGGCCGCTTGGTCTTCTCTACACATCAGTCTGCGCTTCGGCCAAAAAGCTGACCCGGCGCACGTATTGCTCCTGGTAGTCCAATGAAGAGCTCTGGATGGTACTGCAGCCGAGCTTGCAACTCGTCTCGCAAATCCTCCGCTGCAACCATCCGTTCTGGCTGGCGGCCCTGGATCTGTACTGCAGACGCAGAGTGAAGGTGAGTCGCGTTCCCATGAACAGCAAGGGCAAGAGACCCGCGTTGGTAGCCACCTGGCCCGATCGGAATCATGAGGGCATGGGGAGATACACGAAGGAGCTCTTAGCGATGGGCTTTGATGGCATCAAGGCAGTATCAAGCTTTCTCGCAGAAAGACTGGAGCTCAGAATCGGAAGCGCCGACTGGGATTCCCAGGATATGAGCAAGCGGACATGGGGTATCCGTCCTTGGGGTGAGACAGGCTATGGCAGTTATGCCATTGAATCACCGGCCGCACAGATCAACGTCTTGATTCAAGGGGAGATCATCTGGCCGCTTCTAGTCCCGACTTACACAGCCGCTGAGAAGGCCTCTGTATCATTCGCCATCGCAACAGTACTCCTGCACGAGTTCGCGGTAAGCGCTCCCATTTTCGTGTTCTGTTTCTCTTTTTCTTCCGCTATCCCCTCTCCTTGAGATGTCCAATATGACAAGTCTATAATAAGACCGAGTCATCCATGGTCAAGCGTGCGACCCGTTTGACCTTGCGCTGACGGACCCAGCACGCTGCGGTCAATGCCCACGACTCGCTGTACCGCAAAGTGGTAGACAACTATCAGCAAGTGCAACAACTTCAGCATCTTGATCTAGAGGGAGCAAGAGCCCTCGAGCGGGCCGTCGGAGAGACGTGGTGCCACAGGATAGAGCCATATTGGAGAAATGAAGCCCTCTGTGAATTCGGAGAGGCTTTCGAGGACAATGTACGTGAAAGAGCGAACGGCAGGGCCAGAGCGTTCGGACCCAATACTGACCATTGTCGGCGTACCCTGCGCGTAGCTATGGGGCGGCTACGTAGATACTCTCGTCAACACCCGCAACGGCAGGATGTTCCAGCACCACCAGTTCTCCGCCTTTGCGTTAGCATTGGCTTCCTGGCCGTCCAACAACGTCCTTCCGCATTGGCCCAAAGGCATGCAGCTGCTGAACCCGCCAGTGCCGCTGGACCAGCACTTCACGCTGATGAAGATGCCGGAGCTCGGCGCTGTCTTCCAAACAGCGTTCTGGAACAACCGATACGTCAAGTTCGGGCATGCCTGCCTCAAGATGAACTACCCTACACCACCGCTGACCACTGCCAACGTGTTTTTCCGCCACAGAGACAAGAAACGTGTATTCGGAGACGTGGCGAGCCGCTGGATGCGATGTGCATATACCAAGCTGATTCGCGCGCGTGAGTCCGTCCTAGCTAAATACCTTCGCGACCTCGAGGACGACACCATGAGTTATCTGCTCACAAGGAAGCGCTGGCACCACCATGCCAAGTACTGGGAGCGCGCCAGGAAGGAGCTCGCCGAGGCCGAAGCGGATTTGACCATGGGAGAACGCGAAGTTGTCCTTGCCGTGCTAGACTTCCAGCAGACGCACGAAGAGAGGCTGGTGAAGTTGGCCACGGATCCCACCGTGGGACCGGGGGTGATTGACATTGATACCTACGGCAGACAGCTGCAGAACGCACTGGCGAGTGCGCTCAAAGCCGTTCTCCCGTTGTACCTAGAGGTCCAGAGAGTTTGCTTGATGAGTGTCCAGCGCTGTCACAATCACATCATCGAGTATGTGGAACTGCAGCCAGTGGACCGAGTAATGCTCCACGACAGGTATGGAAAGTACCTGAAGCTGATATTTGAAACCAACTACCGGCAGACCATGTTGGAAGTTGAGGCCAACCTGAAAGAACTGCTTGACACATTGGCGAAGCTCAACATCGGCGACGACGACAAAGCGTACATGAACGAGACGATCAACGACTTGCTGCAGCGGGTGCAAATGACCTCGAACCATATTGTGACTGTCATCAAGTACCTGGAGGCCGATCCTCTGGGCGAGTTTCTGACCACGACGCCTCTGTACAGGAGCGTGGGTATGCACAACCACAGGAGACTGCTTGACGTCGGCCAGAGGGCGGCGATCCGAGAGATGGCTCGCGCGCCGCCACCGATCAAGGCCGTAGTCGAAAAGTTTCTCGAGATATTGGGGGAGTCGAAAAAGCTCCAACAGGATAAGCATTCCTTGGACCGGGCGATCGAAATCCGAATGAAAGCTACCCTCGAGAATCAGCAGAGAGAGCCCCGGGGCCTGAATATCTTCAAGTATACACCTCCCACCGCCGCGACCAGCACGGAGCCACCTCCTCCCTTCCTACAACCCCAAGGTAAGCACACCGTCTCTTCTCTCTCTCTCTCTATCTCTGTTTCTTTGTTTCTTTCTTTTTCTATGTTTTCTCCTGTTAGCGCGACAGTGGCTAATAGCTCCTCCTGTAAAGTAATACCAACCCCAACCCCATCAGCACCAGCAGCTCCCGGTTCCAACGTCAATCCTGGGCCTGCGTTTGGTGTGACCGACGTTGTTCAGCCCACACCCACACTCGACCCGAACAACCCCGCGTTCATGCCCACGACAGATCCGCTTACTGGCTTCCAGCTGTACGCTACCGACCATTCTCCCTTTGGAGTTCTCTGGGCACCAGACGACTGGTTGATGAGCGGCACGCAGCAGGCGGGACCATTCGGCGGCCAACGAAACCAGCCACTGGCCCCGGCCCCGGCGGCCTGGCAGCCCTTCGGGACGCCGTACAGCGTCGTCACAACGGTCAGCGACGACCTCGCCCGAGCAGGCGTGAACGTCAACGAGTTGCAGGGCGTGTTTGGCGGGGACGTGTACATGAGGCAGAAGTTAGAGGCACAGAAGCACAAGGGCAAGGGCAAGGGGCCTCAGCAGCCATGAGACTCGGTTGCCCATCCCCCTCTCCCTATCCCCTTATCTTCCTCCTTCTTGCCCAGCGGATTCCTCATTTTCGCGGTGCATATGGTATCACTTGGCGTTATTGCAGTTGCCACTTTCTCTTTATATTGATCCTTGGGCAGTTTTGGTATCAGCTAGAGCCGTGGTAGTTATTCGTAACACATAAAGTTGCAATCGCCTTTCGCTTTCCCTGTCTCTGAGATGTACGTAGCCTCGCCACTCCTTGGGAAATATGCTTGCTTGTGAGAAGATATTTGGGTTCACACATCTTAAGGGAGTCGTGATTGCACTCAGCGTGGAAAGGTAAATCAAGCCAGGCCAGGCCAAGCCAGGCAGAAAAAAAACCAAAAAAAAAGCATGTATCAATGCGTTCAAGGTATCTATCTACCAGCAACGCCGAGATGCCCTTGTCCGCCTGCCTCATCAACGCCAGCTGCATTCCCACGCCGGGGAGGGAAAAAAAGAGCCATGTAAACGAGTAGCCTAGATAGTTCAAGAGTCGCTGGTCTTTTGTCTCTTCTGCGCGTGGTCGCCATCGGATGGCGCAGTAGTTGGCGCATTAGGCAGCACCTCTGCCACGGCCTGGGCCTCTGCATCGATGCGTGCCTCGTCCTCGGCGCTTACGTCGCCCGTCTGATGGACATCCACGACGGTATTGCCTACAGGAGGGAAGTAGTACCTAGTCCCGACTCGTATTAGCATTTATTTGACTCGAAGTCAGAAGTTCAGACAGAGAGGAGGGGTTAGTTACTTACGGAAGAAACTCCATGTACGCGTTGAAATCTTTCTCCATGAAGGTCACAAACACAACCTTTTCCAGGACACCTTTGGAGTGTTTGTCCAGGTAGCTTCGTACGGCGGCAATGGCAACCGGAGCGGCGAGCTTGCTGGGATATCCGTAAACCCCCGTGCTGATCGCGCTGAAGGCCACGCTCCGGCACCCGGCGTCCTCGGCCACGCGCAGGGCCCTGGTGTAGCAGTTGGACAGCTGGCTCTCGCAGAGGTCGCTGATGGCCTCGTAGTAGACCGGGCCGACGGCGTGTATGACCTTCTGGCACGGAAGCTTGTGGGCGTTGGTGATCTTAACGAACCCCGTCTGGCAGCCCCCCGCGAGGCGGCACTCGGCCAGCAGACCAGGTCCGGCAGCCGCGTGGATGGCACCGTCGACGCCGCCGCCGCCGAGCAGCGAGGAGTTTGCCGCGTTGACTATCGCATCCACGGCGAGCACCGTGATGTCGCTGCGCATGATGCTCACGCGGTCATTGTGTTCCTTGGATGCCGGAGGGGCCGTGTTCGGACCGGTCTGCGTGACGGGCAATTTCGCATTTTCCGGAGCAGCCTGGAGCTTCTTGAGGTGGTAGAGAAACGAAAGATGAGGAATCTCCGAGGGTTGGATGTAGGATCCCATCTTGACGGCTTGATACAAGCTGTTTTGGGGCACGGAATGGAAGCGATTTCCTTTGACGGGGAGATGGTAATAATGACTGGTGTGAACGAAGCTGTGAGAAGAGGGGAGAAGGAAGGCGACTCAGGCTTTTTATTATTATTTGGCGAGGCTGGCTCCAGCTAAAGTCTCTGTGACGGCGGTGAAAAGATGAATTCGCAGCCCGGTGTCCTACGCGCGCAAGCAGTCTGGCAGCGTCACTGCAACATTGTGGGGGTATGACGACGCGGGGGCAGTTTGCAGTGACAATAGGGATTCTTACTTAGCAGCTTAGGTGGGGCCGGGAAGGTGGGCATGGTGGGGAAGGCTTCGGGATTGCACCTAGAAGCAATTTAGGTACCGCCGCCGCCCTAAAAGTGGAGAGAATTGCTGGGGTCAAGCCCCGCCTAGTATCATTTTAGTTACTGTAACCTTCCGTATGCCGCCCAAGTTATGAGGCGATGGTCTATCTTATTTTATTCACGAGGAGATGCTAGCAGAGGCAATCTGAGATATCAGACTCTTAGAATACATCTGTGGGATACTATTTTAGAATAATAAATAATGATGTCTTCAAGTCGGGAACATTACTTCAGATACTATCTTTCACGCCAAATTGAGAGCCACAGTACCTATTGAACGCATCGAGGCATGGTACGAGTGATGGGAAATCTTTGTCGAAACAATGCTGTGCTCAATCTGTGTACCACGGCCGTAAACTGGCGAAACTGGCCAAGAGAAAGGGTCAATGAGGAATTTGAATTATGCAAGTGTAGAGGGTGGCCTCCTTTGTTTGTTTATCCGAGGCAGATCGAGTTTTCGCCATTCCCTCTAAGAGGTGTCATCCCTTCATAGCTTCGATCTTTCGTATCTCCAAGGGGTTTCTTGAGCCAAATCAATCCCATTCGGAACATGCACGATGCATACCCATTCTCAGTAAATACCTGCACATGGCAAAAATACCCAAGTATTGCATAAGAGACGATCGTATTACCTAAGGTATCTTATATCATTGAACCCAATACATAATTTTAAAAATTCTTAAAACGAGTACGACAATACTGACATCTGCTGACGGTCCGGGCCAATCACCCAAGCGCATCCAACTAACAAATATTTACATAACCGAGCCATGTCCACCGACCTGCCATAAAGCCACATAGGTTGTCTACCTGCATTAAACGATGTCATTGCTTGGATACAGAAGACTGCCGAGATATCTATGCGACTGGAGACAATTAATGAGAAGGAATAATAGTTGTGTCTCGTCATGCAAAGAGAGTGTCAAGGGTGGTGCGCACAGGCCGTCTCTCGGCAGCCATTTCCTCCCCTGCAGCGCCGCGACCCCTGAAGGACCCTTCGTTCCTGCCGTTCCGGATACCCAGTGGTGGTGCCTCGCGCAGCGGCAGTCACGTTGGTGGAAGCCACACTAGGCAATGTAGGTTCGTCGGAATGCCGGGAGTTTTTTTCTTCGTTCCTTCTTCTTTTGGGACGTCAACCCTGGGGTTGAAGCCTCGCCCTGGCTCACATTGCATCGCATTTGTGGCGTACATAGGTCTTTGACCTTACAGTACCACCCCCCAGGCGGTATCATCTGACGTCCAAGCGAAGAGGTATCTTCATCGGGTAGAGGAGGGGTCGGAATTTGAAACGATGACGAGCTCGAAACCTGCGAGATGGTCCCTGGACGAACCGAGCCCTCTTCTTCCCATGCCTATTTACCCAATCATCGTCTCCCCCTCCCGTGGTTTTGGCATTCGACCTTGGTTCGCACTCGAAATCGTGTCCGTGGGACCAGAGTCTTGCCTGCCTTCGGACACCAGCGACGTGCGAAGCTGGTTGTCCTGAACAGTGTGTAGCAAAAAAAGTTGAATGCCGGGGAGCTTCTTATACCACGCCATAGATCGGGACTGCTCTGGCTTCTAAGGGGGAAGAGAAAGTGTGGACAAACCTCACCATGATCTCCCATCTCATACGAAGATCCCGAAACACATCACTTGGACTCAGCACGCCAGCACTGATTAGGCTCTACTCGCGCCATCATTCTTTTTGCCTGCTGGCTGGATCCAGAGGCTCTTGAGACCAGTAACCCGGCATTTCGTCTCTGTGTTTCTTGCTGCCCTCATAATCTCTCCTACGTCGACGACTCTATTTCTGGTGCGCCACCTCTCTTTGCGTCACCTAAACCAAACCGCTTGATTCCGTGGAGACGATTCGGGCTTGATCAAATCACTTGTAGCGTCAATAGATGCCGAACGCGTCTACTCACGATAGCGCATCATCGAGACGGACAATGACCCGCAGGTAACGGACGCTGTGCTACGGATGCAAGCACTTCATAATATTCTCAAGGAGACACAGGTCAGGCCATCTGGGTCAACATGTCCTATCAGGAGTATGCGCACCTGGGGAGAAACACGTGGAGGAACCGAGATTCAGACTACCGAGACAGAGCACTACGACTATCGAGACAGCGAGACGACATTCTCGGGAGGCCATTTCACGGGCCTTCCAACTCCTTCAGCATACCCCGGCAGACTCCTCCGCACAGCAGTCAGTCAAGCACATCGAGTGCCACATTAAGCCCATCCAACTCAGCATCACAGAAAGGCAACAGGTCACCCACTTCGGATGGGTCCAAAGATCGCCCTAAGGGGAGCTCAGAGAAGTCGCAGGGCTCTGCTCTTCTGGTCAAAAAGCCCGATCTCTTGGAATGCGAACTCCCATGGCGCCCCTTTTACTTGCACCGCAAGATACTCTTCGCTTTCATGGCAATGTTTGCTGGATTGATAATCGCCGTGGAAGTCTTGGGGAACTATTCGAACAGCAATGGGCTCGGCAACGCAGTGGTCCCGACCAAATACTTTTGGGCATCTGGACCTCCGGGGATACTCACCGCAGCCGCGATTCTCTGGAGTAGGGTCGACTACCAGGCAAAATTTTCTGCGCCGTGGATACGGCTGGTCGGAGCTCCGTCTGATGCGGATAAGACGTTGCTCCTGGATTACATCTCCATGGCCCAACCAATGGCGCTACGGGCAGCCATTCGAAACCGAGACTGGGTGGTTGCGTGTACGACTTCCACCAGCATTCTCTTGAGTCTAATGATCGTTCTGTCTACGGCACTCATTACCCAGACACTCATCGATGCGGGTGCACAGAGTATTCCCATCACTGTCCAGACCGAGTTTGCCGGCAATGCGAGCAGCCTTCTTAATGCGAGTTCGGCTGCGTTTTTCAGTATGGTAGGGCTGGAGCAGTCCAATCTATCCTATCCAGACGGCGTCGCCTCGCAGTATGCTTACCAGCAATTCTCCACTGCCCTACCGATCGGCACAGAAGTGAACGCTACCGTTGACGCGTTCTCGGCAAGTCTCGACTGCTCTGTAGCCCAGCTCTCTCTAAGCAGCGTCCAGCTGCGCCGGACTGGTCAGCAGTATAACACGTCCATCAGCGCTGCGGGATGCAATATTACCCTGCCAATATTCAGCAAGACATTTGCCAACGACTCGGATGCTATCTCGGGTGCTTTTTTTGCAAGATTTCGTCAGGGAGGATGTGGCGGCTCTACGAAACCTGACGACATGAGAATTGTCGTGGTATTCGGTCAACAAAGCATCGATCTGAACTCGATCCCAAACAATCCAGGCTCATCTAACGCTCTCATCAACGGAACGATCCTAAATTCGACACAGCTCATATGCAAACCCACGTACAATATCAGCCAAGTGTACGTCCAACAGTTTGGCTTGGACGCCGTACAAGTAACCCCTTCCCAGTCGACCCAGACAAGGCAGCTCAGCGCAGTGCAGCCATGGGATATTGCACAGGCGTTATTCGCATCTTTCAACAATACCCTAGCCGCGTCATCCTTCTCCGATACGACCCCCTCTTTCTACGGAACCGAGGTTGTGAATGTCGACCCTGGAATGTATCTTGCTCTGGGCATGCAACAGGCAGCCCAGCAGGGGCTGACAGATCCTTCGTCTCTCCTCGAGCCTTCAGCCCTGCAAACGGTCGCAGAAGAGTATTTCCAGCAGTATACTGCACTTCTCGCGGCTTCTGCACTTACGCAACCGGCCAACATCGCTTTGACGGGGACAGCTGTCGTGTCGGGCGAACGGCTCATCATGGATACCTTGGTAACGCAGCTGCTTGCAGGCCTGTTGGTGATTGTCATGGCCGTCACATTGTTGGCAATCTTGCTTGTCCCGCGGGAAGGATTCCTTCCTCGGGACCCTGCCACGATCATTGACGTCGCCGCTCTCATTGCCCACAGCCGGTCGCTGCTCCTCTCGCTGCGCGGCGTGGGAGGCGGTACTATGGCCGAGGTAGGCGAACGACTGCGCGACTCATATTTCTACACCGGCGTAGAAGGATACGAAAATTCCACGTCCAAGAAACTAGGTTATTTCCGAATCTTCGGTGGCCAAGGCTCGGCGGAGGTGCAGCCCGACTATGTCGAGCCAACTTATACATTCCCGTTTCCCCAAATGCTGCACCCTCTTCAGCGGATATTGATGATCATCCTCCTCACCACTATAGTCGTTGGTCTCGAGCTTAGCCTCCAAGTGTCGATGAGAAATAACGGACTTGGCCCAGTTGACGACGACTCGTACGTCCATCTTCTCTGGACGTGCGGCCCGGCACTCTTGCTCTCGTTGGTGTGGATGTACTTTGGTTCGGTGGATTTGACGCTGCGCACGTTGGCCCCGTACGAGGCACTGAGCCGCGAGACGGCTTTCGAGGAGTCAGCCAGTCTGAACCTCGTCGATACGTCGGTGCCCAGCGCTTTCATACGCGCGATAAAGTTGCGCAATTTAGCTGTTGTCGGGGCTACCCTTGCCGTACTTCTCGCCTCCAATTTCGCCGTCCTCGTTGCTCCAGTATACTCGGCCGTACTGGTTCCTGACGTTAGCAACGTCCAGCTCACCAGCACGGACACGTTCTCTCAACCAAACGGGGGACAATCGCAGAGCCAGAATGGGACTATCGTAGCATCTCTGATTCTCGATGATGGATACCCGTACCCGCCTTTCACCTTTCAAGATATGAACTTTCCTAGTCTGAGCATATCCTCCAGAGGTGATAGTGTGGATCTGAGCGACGATTCGGTGGTGAGCGTCACTGTTCCCGCGGTGCGGCCATCTATGGCTTGCACGCCTTACAAGCAGTCCGATATCCACACCAACATGACAAGCGGGAACTCGAGTACCTTGCGCATTGATCTGGCCAATGAACCATCGGGAAGCTTATTCATCAGCTTAGCATCGAACGGAACGGGAAAGACTAGAGACCCAAACGCGTTCTTCGGCATCGCCCAGTACAAACCTCTTGCTTCTCCCAGCCAAGTGATACCCCATTGGGTCTACGTCTGGGGCCAGCTCTCCAAAGCGGATACAAGTCAGCCGAGCGTGCAGGCCATTTCAGCGTTGACGTGTAATGAAACAGTCCAGCAGCTCGGTACCATGGTGACGCTTCTCGGCGCCTCGATGGCCATCGACCCGAGCAATCCTCCAGTGCCCAACGAGTCAACCGCGACTTCACTCGCCCTTTTCCTGGACGAGATTGACTACAGCGGACTCTTGAACGTCTCTTCCACGCAACGGCTGCTAGACGACTTCTTCGCCACCTTGGTTTCTTCCCAGATGGCCGTGCCCTTGTCCGACCTAGGCGACAGCAATTCCTCTACCGCCCAGTCCGTTGCCGATGCGATCGTCATGCAACATAAGATTATCCGTGCCCAAGTGATTAACACGGAGAACCGCCAGCCCGTCGAGACCATCAGCTTCGGCCGGCCTTTGGCTGATCTCATCAACGCACCGACTACGTTCTCGGGTGTCCTTACCGCACGCTCGATTGATGCCGGTGGTGGCACCCACCGCGTGATTCAAGACATGATCCCAACACGCATTCTACAGGGCATCTTAGCCATGACCGTCATCGCCAGCGTGGTCACCTGGATTGGACTGCCGAAGCCCAACATTCTACCGCGCAGTCCGAATAGCATCGGCAGTGTCGCGGCTTTCTTGGCCGACGGGAACCTGTTTGGCCTCCTGGGACGCGGCGCCGAGTGGCAGGACACATCAGACCTCCGCGCCTTCTTCATGGACGGGATACACGTCACCAGGCGGTTCAAGATTGGATGGGACCGTCTACGCAGGCGACGCAGGGAGGACACGCTCTCGGTGTGGGGAATGAACGGCTCGTATCCCAAGGACCAGGCTTTCGCCATCAGCGCGGTGCGGACTGGCGGGTGGGGAGGAGGGGAGGGTGTTGGACTGGGAATGCAGGCGAGAGTCGGTTTTGCGCACCGACAGCATGTACGAGACTGGGGCTGGAGGACATGATCCACGGAATAGGGCACTGAAGCAGAAGTCTCCCCGTTCTTTGTCGTTTTGTTTAAATGGAAGATATTAGTGTATAATATTGGAGGAGTGTCTTGATGATATCCCTTTTATGTTGAGCAGACTAACAGGAGCAGCATGGAATTGGAAAGCTCAAGACCGAAACAGGGCCGATCCCAGATTATGTGTGTCTGAAGTCTTCGAATTTCAAGCCACTGGCCCGTAGTGGCGAATTTTTCAATGGCAAACTCGAACAAGAAACTTGATGAAAGAAAAGACTCATAAATTGCTCTGCTACCACACGGTTACTTTGCCGTACCAAGCGCCTTTCTTCTCCTAATGGCAAACTGATCGTTACTTTTCAAGCCGCTCACTGACTCCTTGCAAACCCTATTGTTACAGCTTCGAACCATCACGCCTTTGCGCCTCCTCTCCTCATGCCGCTTAGACCCCAAACATGTCAACGGACTCCGATATCGATACATAGCCGGGCATATCCCGGTAACAGATGTCAAGCCCCCCCAAACACCACGCAAACCTTTTCATCACGGAAGGTGATAAGCCGCTCTTCGCCGCCTCAGACGACCATCATGGCCGTGAAGCCTAGCGTGAGAACGGTCAGGCCGACGCTGAGCCCGAACTTCTCGGCCCCCGCGCCGAACGTCTTGCTCACGGGCTTGACGGGCACAAAGGCCCAGCTGGTGTTGGTAGCGACGCCGGGGCGGTTGAGCTGGACGAAGCGAACCGCCTGGGGCAGCTCGATGGCCTCGAGCATGGGGTCGAACATCTCGCAGTTGCCGCGCTGCGTGTCGTTCATCTTCTCCATCAGGGTGTTGTTTGTCTGGAAGCGCAGGCGGGAGCGGTCGTCGGGGCCGAGCCACGGCAGCCAGTCCGGGGTGCCGGGGATCTTGTGGGCGTTGGGGTCGAGCGTCTTGACGAAGCTCGTCCAGTACGCCATGGTGATGGGCACGATGGCGGCGTTGCTGGTGAAGTAGCTCCTGGGCGGGGCGCCGTCGGTATTGTTGGGCCCGAACACGCCGTTGAGCTCGACCGTGTGGTACGCGCCGAAGCCCAGCGCCTCCTGCTCCGGGTCCAGCACCGCATACCGGTAGTTGTACGTCCTGACGCCGTCCCGGGCCAGGGCGTTCTGCAGCCGCGCCGCGATGCAGTGCGCGCGGAAGTCGCCGTGCGCGTTGGCGAGCTGCCGCCACTTGGCCCCCGCGCCGGGAAACACGGGCTGCGGCGCCGCGATGTACACCTGGTTCACCATGCCGAGCGAGCTGTTGCTGAGCACGTCCGAGGCCTGGTCGTTGACGAACCGCAGCGCCTGGCCCGTCGTGTTGGTGTTCTGCGGCACGTTCTTGGTGCCCTCGTCCGTGCACGTGCCGGCCAGCACGGGGATCTTGAGGTAGCGCCCGTTGTCGAAGTTGTTGAGCATGGCGGCCTTGATGAGGTCGTCGTCCAGCCCCGGGTTGAACTGGCACTGCTCCGTCTGGAGCGCCGTGGCGTTGACGCCGCGGAGGCACGCGAGCGTGTCGGCCGAGGACGCGCAGAGCGTGGCGTTGAGTAGGCAGTTGTACTGCTCCTGCCCCTGCTCCAGGGTGCGGATGGTAGCCACCGAGGGCGACTCGAGGATCGCGCCTTTGAAGAAGCCAGGGTCGTTCTCCGCGAAGGCGGCGAGGAGGAGCGCGATGGACGTGGCGCCCGCCGAGTCACCGGACGCAACGACGTGGTCTGGATCACCACCGAACTAGGTTTTGGTCAGCTTTTTTACCAGTCATAGGATGGGAGCGGGTCGAAGACGAACCGAGGCGATGTACTGCTTCAGCCACTTCAAGCCTTGGATCTGGTCTCGGAGACCAGCATTCAAACTTCCCTGGGCTTTCACCTCCTTGCTCTGCAGGAAGCCAAACGGCCCGACGCGGTAGTTGATCTGGACCACGACGATGTTGCCAAATTTGGCGAGGTCGCTGGCGTTGAAGTTGGCGTTGGAGTTGGACTGGAACCCACCTCCCTGGATGAAATACAGCACGGGTAGCTTGGACTGGCTAGTGGCGTTGGTCGGTGCGAAAACGTTCAGGAACAAGCAGTCTTCCGCCACAGTGAATCGCTTGTTGGGCTTGTTGGTAAAATCCGAGGGCTGTCTTGACA
>FTLB01831145.1_pt1 | contig 17325 bp, 8 predicted proteins | sample 1658291 | NCBI WGS metagenome assembly FTLB01 (sample SAMEA3914812, study PRJEB12502) | metagenome | biome: forest; material: soil | place: Canada | collected 2011-07-07 | depth 0.1 m
TCGCCATCAACTTCGTCATCTGGCTCTTCTGTGCCGTCGCCGCCTTCTTCATTGTCGGATTCCCTCAGCTACTCTGCCCCAAGCAGTACGTCTTCAGTGCTGCCGAGCTGTCGAGCTACAACGGCAAGGACAACGCGGCTGCTTATGCTTCGATCCGCGGACAGGTCTTCGACATTGGGGCCTTTGGACCCAAGCACTACCCTTTCTTTGTGACCACCAAGTCCATCAACCAGTATGCCGGTATGGACATGACGTCCTTGTTTCCAATTCAGGTGTCTGCCCTGTGCCAGGGCGTGAACGGATCCATCGATCCGTCTGTCACCTTGGACTACAAGTCGACCAACATCTCAGGATCGCCCAACCTCATCAGTCTCCAGGACCTCAACTCCAAGTACCACGACTTCCGTTCTTTCACCAACGACAGCCGTCCTGACTGGTTCTCGGAGCAGATCATCATGCTCAAGGGTAACGGCTACAAGGTTGGCAACATTGGTTACTCGTCCGAGTACGTCCAGAGTCTGGCTCAAAAGTCGAAGTCGATAGCCATCATGAACGGACGTGTCTACGACATGACCAGCTACGTGGCCGGCGGTCGTCATCAGCAGGTCGCGCCGGGCCAGGACGAGCCGACCGACCTCAACGCGGTAAACTTCATGGATCCTCTTGTGGTTGACCTCTTCCAGCAGCGGGCCGGTGAGGATGTCAGCAAGCTCTGGGACGCCCTGAAGCTGGATTCCCCCGAGAAGACTGCCATGCTCCTGTGCCTGGACAATCTCTTCTATGTCGGCGACGTCGATACCCGAAACTCGGTTCGCTGCCAGGTCGCCGACTACCTAGTCCTAGGTATCTCGTGTCTCCTTGCTAGCGTCATCGCCTTCAAGTTCTTCGCGGCTCTGCAGTTCGGTGGAAAGAACATGCCTGAGAACCTCGATAAGTTCGTCATGTGCCAGATCCCTGCGTACACCGAGGACGAGGAGTCGCTCCGTCGTGCCATCGACTCGGCCGCGCGCATGAAGTACGACGACAAGCGCAAGCTCCTCGTGATTATCTGCGACGGTATGATTATTGGTCAGGGCAACGACCGACCCACGCCGAGGATCGTGCTCGATATTCTGGGCGTTTCGGAGACGGTCGACCCCGAGCCCCTAAGCTTCGAGTCGCTCGGCGAAGGCTTGAAGCAGCACAACATGGGCAAAGTCTACTCAGGCTTGTATGAAGTGCAAGGCCACATCGTCCCCTTCATGGTCATTGTCAAGGTTGGCAAGCCGTCCGAGGTGTCTCGACCTGGCAACCGTGGCAAGCGTGACTCCCAGATGATCGTCATGCGCTTCCTCAACCGCGTCCACTACAACCTTGCTATGAGCCCCCTCGAGCTCGAGATGTACCACCAGATCCGTAACATCATCGGCGTCAACCCTACTTTCTACGAGTTCATGATGCAGATTGATGCCGATACCGTCGTGGCCCCCGACTCGGCTACACGCATGGTCTCCGCCTTCCTGGACGACACCCGACTCATCGCCGTATGCGGAGAGACGGCCCTGACCAACGCCAAGGCGTCGTTCGTAACCATGATCCAAGTCTACGAATACTACATCTCTCACAATCTCTCCAAGGCTTTCGAGTCCCTCTTCGGTTCCGTCACCTGTCTGCCCGGTTGTTTCTCCATGTATCGTATCCGCGCCGCCGAGACGGGCAAGCCCTTGTTCGTCAGCCGCGAAGTCGTCGAATCCTACTCCACCATCCGCGTCGACACCTTGCACATGAAGAATCTGCTGCATCTCGGTGAGGACAGATACCTGACGACTCTGCTGATCAAGTACCACTCCAAGTACAAGACGAAGTACATCTTCAGCGCCAAGGCATGGACCATCGCTCCGGACACCTGGGCCGTCTTCCTCTCGCAACGTCGTCGCTGGATCAACTCGACTGTACACAACCTCATGGAACTCATGCCCATGGCTCAGCTCTGCGGTTTCTGCTGCTTCAGCATGCGCTTCATCGTATTCGTGGATCTGCTGTCAACCATCGTCCAACCGGTCACGCTTGCCTACATTGTCTACCTCATCGTGCTCGTGATCCGAAACTCCACCGTCATTGCCGTCACCGCCTTCGTCATGCTGGGCGCCATTTACGGTCTACAGGCCATCATCTTCATCCTGCGACGCAAGTGGGAGATGATCGGATGGATGATCATGTACGTGGCTGCCATCCCCGTCTTCAGTTTCGCCCTCCCGCTGTACGCCTTCTGGCACATGGACGACTTCAACTGGGGCAACACCCGTGTCGTGGCTGGCGAGAAAGGCAAGAAGATCGTCATCACGGACGAGGGCAAGTTCGATCCGGCTTCCATCCCCCGCAAGAAGTGGGAGGAGTACCAGGCCGAGCTCTGGGACGCTCAATCGGCGCGCGACGACACCCGCTCGGAGGTCTCTGGCTTCTCCTATGCCACCAAGCAGAACGCTGCCGTCTCCGAGTATGGCTTCCCCACCAGCCGCCCGGGCTCCTTCACTGGCTACCACTACTCCGATAAGACGCCGCCCGTGCCCGGCATCGGCCTGCACCACCAGCAGAACCTTAGCCGCATGTCGATGGCGCCGTCGGAGATGGGTCTCATGCCAGGCAATCGCATGAGCCATTTCGGTGGTTCTCAGTTCATGGGCGGATCCCAGCAGGATCTGGAGATGAGCAACCTCGCAGGGATGCCGAGTGACGATGCCCTGCTCGCCGAGATTCGCGAGATTCTCCGCACGGCCGATCTGATGACCGTCACGAAGAAGGGAATCAAGCAGGAGCTTGAGCGCCGCTTTGGCGTGCCGCTGGATTCGAGGCGGGCATATGTCAACAGTGGTGAGTACCTACCCTACCCTCAGCGAACACCTATCAAACGCTACCCCCTTCAAGAAATAACGTTGCTGACTCTTTTTGTCTCTAGCTACCGAGGCTCTGTTGTCCGGCCAGCTGTAAAATCAGTTCCAGTGGGCTTTCCTTGATCAAGCATCTGCGGTCTCAAACTCTATGAAACCACTTGATGTCTCTCAATAGACATGCTCTCTTTTGAATTTTTTTTTCTATCTGGTTTTTCCTATATAATTTAATGCATTTCCCGGAGAGAGGACGCGCAAAAAAATCTGAGAGGGAGATTCTCGTTGCTTGTTTTGCTAATGGCGCGTTTTTCCTTTTTATTTGGCGGACGGTCGACATATGCGGGAACATCTTGTCTCGAGCTTCTTTGTATATCTGGCAGATGAGGATCATGATACAGGGATGTTTTTATTGCATCATCCTCGTTTCTCTTCGTCCATAATGTGCTGTGTCGTTGCTTGCAGATGCGTGTGTGAGTCGCGCTACCGGGAGGAGGCGCGCGGACCATAGGCGCCTCAGCCAAGAGTGGTTCACACAGATCGCTGGCGCCTTGCAACGAGTAGTCGAGCAGTGAGAGTAGTAGGGTTAGACAGAGATGTACCGCGGGCTTTTTTTTTTGAGGTCACTGGAGTTTTGAGCATCTTTTAGGATCACCATGCAAAGACTGTCGTTTATATAGGAAATTTTACTTATTTTGCTCTTCACTACATTACTTCAACTTATTTTGAAACCATACATGATCTTCGTCAAATCGTCGAGTCTTTTCAGAAGCCCCGGCGACAGAGGTGCTCCCCTCCTCCCCTCATCTGCGCTCTCGTCCATAATTCTCGCGTATCCTTCCTTCACGCCTTGACGGCGGCCACTTCCTGGTCCAGGGGGAGGATGTCTGGCAGCGGACCGACGGGGGTGATGGAAAACGGGTTGATCTGGGTGTGCGACTTGGTATAGTGGCGCTTAATGTGGAGGAAGTTGGTTGTGTCTTTAAAGGCGGGCACGTTCCAGTACAGGTGGCGCAGCCACTTGTGGATGGCTGGGTAGCCCGATCGGATGTCCTTGATGTTGCACTTGAAGTGCTGCACGTAGACGGGCTGTGGCCATGTCAGCGGGGTCACATCCAAACACGGGCGAGGGGTGAGTGGAAGATGGAGGAAGTATAATAAGGGGTAGGTAAGAGAGATGTTGCTTGGTGGGACAGCTTGTTCTTGTTCAAGAGCAAGAATAACAGTCACTTACATCAAATCGAATGATGGTAACGAATCTGCGAAGAGTACCAGGTCAGCCTCAGCTCCCGCGCCAAAATAGTTTTCATATTGCCCGGTGAAAAAAAGGGTGGTCGGTGGAGGATAATACGTACAGTCTGATATCCACCTCAGTAAGCTGCTTGCCGAACCAGTACGGTCCCTCGGTAGAGGCCAAGTGCTTCTCGGCCCTGTCGAGAGCCTCGAACAGGGCCAGAACGTTGCGCTCGTACGCCTCTTGGGTGGTGGCGAAGCCGGACTTGTATACGCCGTTGTTGATCAGGTCGTACTGCCATACATGTGCGGCCTCAATCTCCTTCTGCAGCGCCTCGGGGTACAGAACCACGCTGCGGTACTTCTCCTCGATGAGGTCGTCGAACTAAGTAGTTATCCAAGTCAGCAGCGTAGCACAAAACTTTGCGGCGGCGGGGTCAAGAGGGAAGGATACACGAGAGAAGAGAAAGCTAGACACGGACCTCTGTGCCGAACATGCGCAGGATCTCGCTGCTCTCGTTGTTGACGATAGTCTTCTGGATCTTGTCGTACAGGACCGGGACGGTGAAGCGGCCGTCGTAGTTGGGGTTGGACTCGAAATAGACCTCCCGGATGTGTGTGAAGGCCTCGTGGCCCTCCAACGGGTCAGGGATGACGTTCTCGCCGGCAGCGTCAGTGTCCTCGGCCGTAGCGAAGCGCCAGCCCTTCGCGCCCAGGTGCCAGTGCACGACAGAGAAGGAGATGATGTCCTCCAAGCCCTTCAGCTTCCGGGCGATCAGTGTTCGGTTGGCCTAGCGGAAGTGGTCAGACTTGCTGAGCATGGCAGAGTCAGGGGAAGGAGGACAAGGAGTACGAACCCAAGGACAGGCATAGCTAACAAACAAGTGGTATCGGGATGCTTCCGCGGGGAACTGAGCGCCCTTCTCGCGGGAGATAAAGTTGCGGAACGAGCTCTGCTGGCGCTTGAACTCGCCCGACTTATCGCCCTTGGCCACCCAGTCGGTAATGTTTTGTTCGGGCTAGAAGTTGTATCTTACGGTTAGCCGTCTCTCCTGGATTTATAAACATTGGGCAAAAATTTCCCATTTCCAGCCACGCAGAACCAGGTGGTGCTCCTCTATGTGGGAGAAAACAAAAGGGGTGGTATAAACACAGCGGACAGGCGCAAGCCGCTATCTCAAAAGCTTGGTGGCCACTCCATCGCCAAGCCCACCCGGAATCCATACATCATCGCTACCAGCTTCCCCGCTTCTAGACAGAGAAAATAGCAAATGTCAGCTGCCCCTTCATCGCACTCACCATTTTGGAAGAATACAATCTTTGCTGCTGGGATTGACTAAATAATTTCGTCGAGCGGACGGATCTCGCCGTTCTCAGAGTGCGTGGTAGTGATAGTGATGGTGGTAGAGGCTGTAATCGCGGGGACAAAGATCGAGGTAGGGTACCAAGTTGCGAGATCGAGTTGTATTTAAACTGTTGAAGGGACGTTCTGGGCCTCATGTGTATATAGGTCCGTCTCTTTGGCGTTGGATTTGAAAGCGACCAATGTGGTAGCAACCTTAAGTACCTGTCTTACTTAACTTAGGGATTTGAAAAAACAATTGTCACGAATTGAAGCTATGCCAGAAACCTAAGCTACTGTAATGATTCCTGAAGCGCCGTAAGCTACTGGTAAGAATAAGGTAATTAGCTCCCCTTGGCTAAGCTGCTGCGGCTCCAGCTCTAAGGAAGCTTGGGAAGCAGCCAAACTTACAAATCGTGACATAAGAACGCAGGGCGAAGTTGCGCTTACTAACTCGTGTGCCGAAGCGTAAAGGCGAACCCACACCATGCCTCTTGTGTCTGCTTTTTCCCGGAGCTCTATGCGAGGCGACAGAGCGACGAGCCGCGCAACGAGAAGACATAGCTTGGTAACCTTGGTATGATTGAGGTTGATTTGCTACCGAGATTTATCCAAGTCTCTTGTTTCCCTCACTCTCTGTATAATGCGATAAGTAATGATGCTGCGACAGTGTCAAGACTGTATCTATAGGGGCGGTGATATCATTCGCTGGAGAGGAAGAGAGTAAAGAGGAGGGCAATATTGGCAGACTTTACAATACGCAGACTTTACAATACAGAGCGAAGCGGTTGGCTAGATAGATAAACTACTTGGAACGCATCCTTTTCAGACGCGTGGACAAGCCGCAAGAATACCTATACAATACAAGCAAAGCATCCTGTACGCTCTCCTAGTCACGTCTTGAAGAACACTTTTCGATGGATGCGTAGAAGCAGGCTAATGAATTGTATCTCTCATATTCTGCTTAAAGACAGCAAAGTCTATGTAAAGGTACCTGAAAGCCATAATCGTCCTCCCACTATTGCCTCATGCTCGCCCCAGAGGGAGGGGCGAGAGAGAAGCGGTCGTGAGGCAGCCGCCGGCAGTAAAACAAGAAGCCAAGGAATATAGTCTATGTCCTGCCTGGCTCGCAAAGAATCCCGTGGGCAGACTCCAAGAAGGAAACAACTAGACCCCTTCTTTTCTCTAGTGACGACACACCTCTACGCAATCTTGGCTTTGATGTACGGGACTTCCACGTCCTCTCCGTCCGCATCCTCCGTGACAACCTCAAAGATGAGCTCCTTCTGGTGAGAAGGAATCGGCTTCTTGGAGACCGTCTCGACCAGCTGGCTGAGACGCATGCTGTACTTCTCCTTTAGCTTGGCGGCCGGGAAGAAAGAGGCGTACAGAAGGCTGACGCCGGAGCTGAGCATCGAGATGCTCAGGCCCCTGGCCTCGAAGTCGTCAATCAGCTCTTGCAGCGTGATGTCGTTGACCTCGAAGCGATCCCAGATCTTGTCGAGCGTCACCTTGCCATTGGGGCCCTTGTATTCGACCTTGGGGCTCGCGATGGGCTCGCTGAAGCCGAAGAAAGGCAGCGCCAGGTTGATGAAACCGTTCTTGTACTGCTCAATGTCGTCTTTGCCGTCGATGATCTTGAAATGCTCGAGGATGACCAGGCCCGTTACCAACGCCGTCGTCGTCGCGATGGCGGGGATGATCTTGCCCGCGATGAACTTGGTCTTGTGTCGGTCGGCCTGCTCGATCTTGTAGTTCTCCGCTCGGAGATTGCTCGCGGCCGTGATAAAGTCGATATGGAAGTTGGTGTCGTCGTCCTTCTCGAAATCGACCGGGACAAGCTTGAAACCTTGCAGAGACTTGGGGTCAGGGAGCTCGGCCGTAAGCTTCTCCAGCTCATCGTTGTCGTCGAACGAAGAGGCATTCGGGTCCTATGAAAAGTAATTAGCAAAAGCGTCGCCCACGGCTCGGTTCGGGGAAAAGAGAGGGGGTGGGACTCACCGGGTCCTTGTCGTCGGCCTGGATCTTGACGCTCGCGTCAGGCGCAAAGTCGGGCACGATGACACCCTCGACCGCGCGGATGTAGTCCTCCTTCGATTTGTCCGAGATGTTGATGCCGTAGTTGAATGCGTGCAGGTTCGTCGCCGCCAGGAGGAAAGTGTAGTGAGTGGAGTTGGCGATGTCGAACTTCAATGGGTCGGGAGCACGCTTGGGTCCGGACCAGAAGGGAGTACCCGACGAAGTGGTAGCATCTTTGGGGAAGTTGTACAGGAGCTGCTGGATCGCATTGTTGTACTGCTTCTCGAATAGCATGCGGGCCCACTGGACGCAGTCCTCGAAGGCCAACGCCCGGTCGTTCTTAAGATAATCGAGCAGTGTCTCCAGGGTGGCTTTCTCGTTGCCGCCTTGCTTAAGAGTAGCCTGCAGATAGTTTGGCTGGCTGAGATAGAGGTTGGCGGTCTCGGCGGGCTTGACAAACGAGCTCTCGAAGAGCTCGCGCGCCCACGCGATGGTGTGCTCAATCTTGTTGGGGAAGCTTCGGAGGGTGCACATGGGGAAAGACTGCTCTGGTGGGTCTTGGGAGGACGAGTAAGACTCGGTTATGTTGGGAAGAACAACTTGCGTGTTGCCCTTGGTTCCCAACGTGCCACTCTCCAGGAGAGGCTTGTGGAAGAAGACGCACCGCCGGTCTACATATGTCCGAGCCTCCACGTTGTCAAGCGCATTCGTGACGCCGTCAAGAGCCTTCCAGAAATCTTCGTTGAAGATGTGCTCCGTGTCGGGACCGACCCGGTCCTTCAGACAGACAATCTTGCCTCCCAGATCAGGGTTCATAGCTTGCACAGCCCTGGCAGCGCACTCGCTCTTCATCTGGCCAACGTCCTTGGGTCGGAAGAGGAACTGGCGGTTCAGGTTGCTCTTTTCGATCGAGTCCATATCGGTGATGGTGATTTTTCCCTTTGGACCGGTTCCGAGACCAATCATGGCCCAGTTCTTCAGCATCTCGCATCCGATGGCTCCGGCACCAACCAGGAATTGGTTGACGTTGGAGAGCTTCTCTTGGAATTCCTTGCCAAAGACGACGATCTGGCCATCGTACCGGGTACCGGTAGGCTTGCAGAGCTCTTCAGATCGTGCCGAGCCCTTGGGCAGGGACTCGAGGCTGTCGAAGTACATAAACTGCTTCATGGGGTGAAATTTGCCCGAGACAGCCTTCAAAACTTCCTGCGCGGCCAGACCTCCGAAGAACGCAGCCATGGGGTTCAGGTCGCCTTGGGCCTGGTAGCTGAGTTCCTTGATGAGCTTGTCGTCAAACTCGACCTCGACGCCAGACTCCTTGGCCAGGGTCTTCGCCAAATCTAAAACAGCGATGGCATCCTCGTCGTTGAATGGGCGAGGGGAGCGACCTTTCGATTCGACAAAGCCGTGCAGTGCCTGAAAGCCAAAGTGCAGCTGCTGAGGGCGGTCAAATTTGGCGAAGTCGGAGATGACAAACTCCGGCTCCTTGATGGCAGCAGAAATGGGTTGGAAATCCAGGAACTTGGGCATCTTGACTTGTTGGTACAAGCCTCCTCGCTCATACTGGCCCAACTTCGATACGTCGCCGATGGAGAAGGTGTACGGACCTTTAACCGTGACCTTTCGGGGCTCAGAGCTGTTGAGTGCCTCCATGCCTTCGACCTCGGAGAAGGTTACGTAGTCTCCGTCTTCCAGGCCATGGCGCGTCTCGTCCAGCGCAGACACCAGTCCCTCCTCATCGATATCAGCCACGATGCCATTCACGGGGTTCTCGCCGGTCGCATCGAGGACGGTGAATTTCTTGCCAAAGTCACAGAAGATAGAACCAAACAAGCCGATGGTATCCGCGACGACGAGGTAAATGCCCTTAGAATGGAGGTATTCGCCGATTTCTATCTGGAGCTTGAGCGGGGTGTTTGTAAGAACGACAACTTGGTACTTGTCAAACTGGGCGGGGTTTCCGCTGAGACTGTCGAGGCCTCGCTGTCAGTGCCGGATTCAGTCTTCATCTAGCCATTGCGGGCAGAACTTACCTAGTCGACTCGTGGATGTTGATCGGGGTGTAAGCGTTGAGCTCAGCGACTCGCGGAGCGGTGACTTGGTCTCGTGGCTTCCCGACGTCTTCCGGCCGGAGGAAGAACTGAGACGACAGGTCGGCGATGGCGACCGGAGCCGGATCCCAGAGTGTAAGACTCTTGACACCCGCGAGAGCAATGTTCTTGGCGATCTCAACCCCAAGGCCCTTCAGCCCCACGATCAGGACGTTAGAAGCGCCCATGCGCTTCATGGCCTCGTGGCCCAAGACATAGAGCTGCCGGCTGTATAGGGACTCGTCGATTTCGGTGTGGCCGACGACGGAATCATCAACTTGCATCCGGGTAGTGAGATCGACATTGTCGATCCCGGAGATGTTTTGTGCCTGCATGTAGGGACTCTCGGTCAGTATATTGTATGAGGTCGTGCAGCTGGGCCGGGGCTGGGGGTTTGGACAGCCTGATGGGCTACAGTCCCGGCGGTCGGGCCGGTTTCCTCATAGCTTGGGACAGGATACCAGGAAACAGCCCGTGAAGAACAGGGGAAAGTAATACACGACTGTAAGGGTGTGAAGGCGAGAGCTGGGATCGAGCATGAGAAAGAAGGACTGGGAGTGAATCACCATGGTTGGTTTTTTGTGGGCAATAACCAAGTCCCCGCCAGATAGCTTTCGCTTCCCCAGCTTGGCAATGTGTCTCTGCGAAGTGCAGTCTGCCTTTTCAGGAAGTCAACGGATCGGACGAGAACGGCGTGATGGGTTTTGCGACGCAGCAAGCAGCTATCGCGAGGTGAGGTAGCTCCGTTTGTGTTCGGGGACGAGATGAAGTCGGACCCCGCCAAACTGGTCGAAAGTGGAATGCGGGGAGTCCAGCTGCCCAGACGGTTCGCTTATTGATGACGAAGGTAAGGGGAGGGAAACGGGCGACAGGAAAGAAGGCTCCTTTTGATAGCTGTCAGGTTGCGCAGTTTGATTCGGAAGTCGATACTGAGTATGTGGGAAGAAGAAGGTTTGGAAGGTGAGAAAAAGAAGGTCAGGTAAAGGTAAGGTAGGAGGTACTAAGCATTAGCAAACAGACGTCTCTGCGCCACGGAGAGAGTCAAGAGGCAGTCAAGCTCCAGCTCCAAACAGTGTGATTTCTAAACAAGGCATGATGCAGCCTTTCTCCTGAGGCCCCTGCACGAACTGGGTTCGCGCCTTAAGCAACAAAGATCTTACCACCAAAAGAGGGGCAATTTGTCAAACACTTTCTCTACAGTTTAAATCAAGCAAGCCTGGCGACCTTTCCCCTTCATGGTCTTTTTCCTTGGCTTCTTGAGTATAGCCTTACTGCCAAATAGCTCTGGAAAGCTATCATGTTGCAAACTACGGCATAAGTTGCACCTAATCCGCAACTTGCTGGCTCTTCGAAGGCTACAACCGCTTTGTTCCGGAGGAGAGCTGAGTCTGGTGAGCTCGGCAGTAGAGTCATCGCCGGATGTCTACTGTCATGACGGCTGTAGAGGGGGGTCTGTGTCTGTTTGGTCTGTACAGTGTCTATTATTTTGTCTGGGTCCCGAATGGAGAGAAAATAATCCATTACACCATCCCGCCGCTTACCTGGCATCATTTCATCATTTTTTTTCGCCTCGCTCGGTATGACAAAGCCCGATTTCCATGTTTCGACTTGCCTCTATCCGCCACCAGCAAATCAATGCACTCTAAGAAACTCCCCACAGAATCTCCCAGATCTTAGTGTAACCATTCTCGGCCCTGGTTCCGGGCCTCGTAGGTTGGCTGCTGGCACTTGGAGTTCCATGTAAGATGACTGTGGAATGCTGTGATGCGAATGCTGTGATGCGGTTCCACGCCTCTGGCGCATGGGGTGGGCGAGCGCGAGGGAGTCCCCAGCAGTCGAACTGAGAGAAGAGCGGCCAGCGAACCCGATTTCCTTTTACCATTTTAGAGTGACTATCCATAAGACGCTCGTCGCCGAGTGTCCAGCCCGTTCAAGCCGGGCTATGGCTTCCATACAGAAGAAACCCAAACTGTATCCCGTTTCCTCATACTAGTCTCATGTCCAAGCCCACACGATTCCATCCCTAACCTTTGACGCCATGCCGAATGACATTCGCTGCTCTAATTGACGCTCTTCAGATAGACATCACTAAACAAAACGATCAGTAGTCGGCATGTGCAAAAAGAAGAAGAAAAGAAAAGAAGAAAAAGAAAAAGAAAAAGAAAACAGCAGCAGCAAATTGATAGGGGACGGCGTAGGGGAGAAGAGAGATGGGCTGGTCCAATAATCAGTATCGCGGCCTTACAAGATCAAATCTGCTCGTGGAGGAATATGACCGGTGAAACCTCTGCAAGCGCACAGTCAGTATGTATTTGGTTCCGCAACCGCTCGAGGCCATGGAGAATATCGCCCGTGTACATCCAGACGCTCTTCCCAGTGTTTGATACCGGTGTTCTCAGTCTCGTCAGTCTCAGAGACAATTAGTTCTTACCTTTCGCCATAAGCGTAGTCGCTGTACAAGCTCAAATCAGCAGCCGCCCCATCAAAAAGAGTGCTGACTCTCTCATCAAGGCCCCGGTGGGACAAAGCAAAGGAAACAGGGGACCGACCTGGTGATATCAAGGGTAGCTTTCTCACCGACCTTCATCGTCAGGACTCCCTCGTCCCAGCCTGCCGGTTCCAACTGCTTAGCAAGATCTGGTCCAAGTCTTTCTGCGGGTGTTCGGGCTCGATGATTCCCGCGAAATGGGGTGTCAGGTACCTTTAATGACCTTGCCGACGCCGATCATGGTCACGAAATCACCTCGCGCGGTGGAGGAATCAAACCTGGATCAAAGGGGTGGCGAGGTTAGCTGGCAGGCGCCGGACCGGTGTATACGGAGCGTGCAGCGTTCTAGTCTGCCGGGTCAGGCCACTAACTCTGAGCCCTTGCTGTCTGGCTGCGAGTCGTCCTTGAGCCATCCGGTGTACTCAATCGTAACTGTGTCACCGGCCTTTGGTGAGGCTCCAGTCCCTTCCTGGATGATGGTTTTTGTGAAGCCCATGGTAGTGTCTGCTGGCATGGTGTTAGGAGAATATCAAACGAAGCTGGGCCGAGACGAATTGGGCAGCAAGGATACCCAAACGAAAGGTTTTCAAGAACAAGCGTGCAGGGGATGCAGAGTCCTACCAGTCGCTTCGGGACAGAACACTGAGCGGAGGACCTATGTATTTACGTACGGCGGGAGCGCAAGAACGATGCTGAGTCTAGATCCTGGCAAGGTTTAGATGGACACGGCTTTGCGCAGGGTTCGTCTTGGGTGAGAAGTCGAGGAACTTGGAGTGGGATAGTAGGCCAGGGAAGCAAATTGGAATAGACATGGGGTTATAGTTATTCTGAAGGTTGACGGGATATGCGAGAGGGGAGGGGGGGCAGCTCAGCCAAGAGCAGGACGCACATATAAAAGTCTAGAGTACAAGAGACTGTCAGGGCGGACTTCCTCCGCTCCTCGGGCTACTACGCAAAAGAGAATTTCATCTTCTAGAAACAAGGTACTAAAGGTAGGGGGGGGGGACAGAAGAAGCGAGGAGAACGGATGTAGCGACTACTTCCAAGCGTCCGGGAAGGGGGTAAGGAGAGAGGGTGGGCGAGTTACCGAGTTAGCAGGACAGGCCACCAGATGTACAGTACCTACGGTATGCGTTGAAACCATGTCCGGCGACTGGGCCCGATGGTATAACTCAAAAAACTACTGCATAAGGTACCCTAGGCGGTGCCGGGGGGCTGTAAGTATATGAGATCCCCCTCGACACTTTGAGAGCCGAGCCCTGGATCGATCTACATACAGTAGTTAGATACGTAGGCTTGATACGGTATCAATGTGGGCTGGGATCAACGAACCCCGGTTCAGGCCTCGCAATGTGACAAGTTCGTCCTAGCTCTTCCGGGTTAGCCTAGCGACCTTCTGCAGCTGCAACGGGCCAAGCAAGTCCCAGAGAAATAGATCTGGCGCGGGGTTATCCGTGGCCCTTTTGCTCCTACTTGCCTGTTGCCTCTATGTGTTATGACTGTTATCTCTCCTCTGACCCTTAAATGTGGTAAGTTACAGTAGTTCACGACCGACGGCTCCCACCGGCAGGCGGAATAGATGACACGTTGATCATCGAGAGTCTGCATGCACGTGTACGTGTATCCATACATCAGATGCCGTATGCTGTGACCAACAATCCGCCCATTCTTGTTGGTTCCGGCCGGTGTGCAAAGATGGAGGGGACCAAGTCCAGCTACAGTAAGCTGGTAGTCAGGTATGTTTGGATGTACTTCGTACAGTGATCGAAATCGACTGAGGGAAGAGGGGCCACCCCAAACATCTCCCCCCCTCTTCTCTCTCCCCCGTATGCTAGCCATGGGATCTTGAAGATCCACGCCAACTTCCCATAACTACGGAGTACTTTATCCATGATCCACCCCTCCAGCATATCCAATATCACCATACTACGGTAGAGGCAAAGAGAGGCCCGGACAGCAAGGTGGTTCAGGGTGGGTTACCGCATCTCTGCTCACGCCATCGACATAGTTGCATGCGCTAGCCCTAGCTCTATGTCTCTTTGGCACCGGAAAGGCTGTGATCGCGCAAGTGCCGTGACACATCAACAGCACGGACAACTGGGTCCCCCCACTCTCTCCCACAAAATCTTGATATTAAAAAAAGGGTACAGTACAGTAACTTCTCTCAGCGTGCGTAGGTATACGTTGTGGTATAGGTACTGTACTTGGGGCTCCCTGTAGATGCCTGTACGGGGCTCTAGCTGTATTCTTTCTTAGCGTACAGCACTTACCTCCGTTGGTCCCCGGTGCAAAGCCCCCAGAAATCACTGCCTGGTCTATCCAACCCTCTTACATCCGCTTGCCGGCCGGTTCGGTTTTTGCTGATCTCCCGGCGGTAATTTGTACGTATGTGCATTAGTACCTCAAGGTAGGTAGCAAAGCGGCGCATCGTCCACCTCCTTGCTCTTGGCTCCATCAGGTTCAGGGAGGGGCTGACGACTACTAGCTCCTCATATGCTCCCTCTCGTCTCTCATCGTAGTAGCACACGCAATGTGGTGGCTGTGCTACGTCAAGAACGAGGGGTCTTAAGCCGAGGGTGAGCTTTCTCCTCGTCGCTTCCCTTGGCGTAGTTAGGCCCATCTCTGTACGGACGGGGGTTCTGCTGCGGCTGGCTTTGGGCTTGAGGCAAACGGCTGTTTCTTATCCCCACTAACGTCCCGTCCCCTACTAGTGTGAGCGAGTGAGCGACTGCGTGTTTGTGTACGTGGTGCTTACTTCCACTCCTCCCGATGGATTTACTCTATACCTACAGATTTTCACGGTATGTACCGCAGCCAAGGGACTTGTTAGCGTGCTTTGGGCCTGATATGTATGGTGATGTGGAATACTTGCAGGCTATCCCTCTACGCTCCTGCAATATCAGACATGATAAGACCCGTCTTGGACAACGCAGCGATCGATCAGCGTGTGGATCGGGCTGCATATGGGATATCGAAGAGTGGTAAATAAATTTTCTCCTCGGCGGCAATGCCCGCGTCCAACGCTCGCCATTACCTTTCCGGACATGTTTGCGATGCTGTCTCCACTAAGCCATAGTGCCGGGCAGGAGAAGGGCTGGTATATCGACAGGGGGGTGGATATGGCGAGGAGGAAGAAGCAAAGACGAATTGACAGCCATGTCGGATAGAACCATGACCTGCCGATGGAAGCGAGGATGCACAAAGCACAGAAGGTCCAATCCACGGCTCGCCTTGGCAGCGCGGTGACGAAGTTCCCTGCTATATCCTCTATTGCGAAGTACATAGCAGACGCAGCTTCCAGATTAGCAAGCGAAAAAGCAAGATACAGTAAGATCTAGAATTCGCATATGCGCTTCGCCGACCACTGTGCTCGGGCACCATACCTTAGACAACGCAGCTCTTTAAATATGTCTGAGTTGCCGCATCTTTCCGTGTGAAACCAAGCCGACAATGTCTTGGGTGACCCCCTTCTACTGGACTACGACCGACGAAGGAACGACCAACGTTCTTGGAGTGGCACGCTCAGGACAACCTACCCTCGGAAACGACATTGTCGAAGGGCTGGGCCGACCATAGTATAAACCATCGCCCCTTGAATCTCCCGTCCCAAAAGTGCGTGGTTGGCCTCCTTGCGACGATCGTAGATACTCTTTGCAGGCTCTTCGACACTGCAGACATGGTTGGCAACCTACTGATGCCGGCTGTATTTTCCCATGATCCCTTGTGATCGCAGTCGATGGCGGAGAACATGGTGCTTGCTCGTGCTAAGCTGGCAACCCGACCCGAGCCCCGACTCAGATGTTGTGTGAGGTCACATCTCGGGCGATGGCATATGAACACCGATCTGTCCTAGGTCAGTTCGTGATCTCAGGCGGTAAGGGGACAATACAGGCTGTACTTGTCGCCTCCGCGAAGGGTAGGGGAAGCACCAGTTCACGAATAAATAGACGAACGCAGTGATGCCATTTCCAGAGACCTGAAGCGATGTTCCATCGCATAAGTCGATTGGGCAGCAAAGCTCGCGCTAGATTGATCATGCCGATCTTTCAACCTCTTGGGGGAGAGGGAAAGGATGGTGCTTCTGGAGCGAGGCTGTAACCAATGGTTACTGTCGATTCGCTTGCCGTCAAGATAACCATGATCATCATCCCATTTTCTCCTCTGGATATAGGATGGTCGGGCCGTACGTGTATAAGAACGGCTGGCCATCTTGCTCGTACATAGAAGCATGTCTCTCCTAACCTTGCCAACCACCAACCGGGAAGAGTAACGCAGAGAAAGACTAGCTGGGTTGCCTAGTTGCCGCAATATTTGTCGGGTCCAGTGCCGCCAAAGCCATTCACAGTTGATCCAGTGCTGACGATAAGCAGTATATACCTCTGTACATCAAGGGGTCACGGCCGTTTCTCCTCACCATTGTTACTGGTTTCAAGACCCAGATCTAGGAAGTACTTAGCCAACAGCAATCAGCAAATACGTGGAGCTCCTCTGCTGGCGAGAGTCAGAACATGCCGAGTCCGTCGCGATGTTTCGCGACGCCATCGTAGCATGCTTATATCACATCACCGGCAAGAGACTACGCACCAAACATACAGAGCAGGAGACTATGCACCGTATCCTGTCCGGCTAATTTACTGGACCCGTGATCGTCGGTATGCCACCAACCATCACCGTGGGCCCCTTGGTGTTGCATCTTTCAACCACTCACCCGCGGAAGTCGAGTCGTACGAAGCTTACCGACGGGACTTGTCGACGGAGCTGAGTGGAAAGTGCCCTATGCTGCAGGTAGCCTTTGGAGACTCTTGCAACACGGGTGAATCCTGTACCTGGTTTCGATAGGTGAGCAGCATGCAGCTGGCACAGGTTGCATCAAAGTCTGGCACGCCGATGACGAATGACAACCAAACCGAGTATCTAGATGCCCGATGATTTTCGGGGTGGGTGTGCCCAGGTATCAAGAAGTACCAGACGGCGACGGACTATGCTCCCCGTTCAGGGACTCCCCAACAACGGCAGATACGAGGCTCGAGTCCGGCTCGAGTCCGGCTCGAGTCTGGCGCCGATTTGGACGCAGGAGTGCTGGAGGTAGGGGCACAACAACGAGACGTATACGTACCTGAAGCAAAGGAGCTAACGTTGATGTTTCGACAACGACGGTCGTATTGCCGGAGCTCAGGCAAAGATTACGATTCCTCGTGTTCAGAACTCCAAACAACCAGGTATAGGCCTGGCGGCGATCTTGAAACACTGTAGTTGTGACCCTGTGTGAGAGATATGGCCGGGGAAAAA
>FTLB01347560.1_pt1 | contig 17273 bp, 15 predicted proteins | sample 1658291 | NCBI WGS metagenome assembly FTLB01 (sample SAMEA3914812, study PRJEB12502) | metagenome | biome: forest; material: soil | place: Canada | collected 2011-07-07 | depth 0.1 m
CCTTACACCGTAGGCTGGCAAGATCTGAAGGACCTTTTCCGCCAAGCTGGTAAGATGCTCATGGTTTCTGAGCAAGCTCCTTCTCCGCGAGGCTCTTTTATTGACCCAAATGACATGATAGCTCGAACTGGTGGCGTCATCCGTGCCGACGTGCACGTTGGCCAAGACGGACGGCCGAAGGGCTCGGGCATAGTGGTATTCGAGACCCCGGACGATGCGCGAAACGCAATCCAACAGTTTAACGGCTATGATTGGCAAGGCCGACTCCTCGAGGTCCGAGAGGACAGGTTCGCCGGTGCCGGCATGGCCGGTGGTTATGGCCGTGGTGGATTTGGAGGTGGCCGCGGCGGCTTCGGAGGTGGCTTCGGTCGTGGCGGGTTTGGCGGTGGTCGCGGAGGATTCGGCTACGGCGGCCGTGGAGGGTTCGGCGGAGGCGGCGGTGGCTTTGATGCCAATGCCGCTCCCGGTGCCCAATCTGCGCCGCCCAACCCATTCACTGACCATGCTACGGCTGGTACCGACAAGAACGAGATCATCTACGTCCGCAACGTGAGTCGAAACCTTGGACTTTCCCCCGTCGCTGGGACCAACCCCAAGCTAATCTCAATCTCCATCAGTTGCCCTGGTCTACGAGCAACGACGATCTTGTCGAACTCTTTTCGACGATCGGTAAGGTCGAGCAGGCAGAGATTCAGTACGAAGCGAGCGGCCGATCTCGCGGCAGTGGCGTCGTGCGATTCGACGGTGCCGACACAGCTGAGACTGCAATTGCCAAATTCCAGGGCTACCAGTACGGAGGCCGACCTCTTGGACTCAACTTCGTCAAGTACGCCACGCCTGGTTCAGGAGACACCATGGATACCGATCCCCACGGAGGTCTCACCCAGGATCAGATCATGTGAAGGCAGCCCGGTCCTCACGGGTAGCGGGTTGTACTTGGGCCAGTGGAGCTGGCTCGCGCAGGTGTATCCGCCTGCTATTCTGGTTTTTGACACCCGCCAAATTCTTCGAAGTGGATTATTACTTGTTAAATATCTGGAAGCAACGGAGTTAAACGGCAGGGGGTCTGGTATCTTTGAGCACCGTCATCCGATGACTCTGTTTTCTCTGGATCTCTTTCGCCGTCTGCCTCTATCGCCAATTTCCTAGTCGACATTTCTTTCCCGCAGGAGGTCTGAGAAAAAAAGGAGAAGAAAAGTTCGGAGGGATCGGTAAGGCTTACCTGAGCCTGATGAGACACACAAAACAATGATTTCAGTCCGGTACAACGCTTCGTTGTCTTGTCAAAGTCAACGGGTGGTTTTCAGAGAGGAGGAAACGGACAGACTCGACAACCCAGGTATTGATACCTGATCCTGAGATTGCGAAGTCTGGAAACGGACTGCGGCGTGGCCGTCTTGCCCCGTCCATTCTTTTCCGTCTCTCCTCCTTTCGGGTTTCATTTATTCTTGATGCTATTGACCTCTCCGGCCGGAGAGGTCCGCTAGCTTCGTTCTCATATGGTCTTGACGCAAAATTGGTGCATTCGGAACGGCTTAACCTAGAATGTACACTCGAATAGCATCCGATTGCCCCATTTCTGGTAGTCTTCGGGGTGGTGTGTTTGTCTGGGACGGCGGAGGCTGTCTGTGAGGTCGCGTTAGTTGTGTCTTGTCTATGTGCTGTGTGACAGAATTGCATCTGGATAGGCCCAGATGCCCCTCAGAGTGAGTTGGTCGGCGCTAAGCGTGGTAGGGAAGCGTAAGGTAGCAGTGTATGGGCGCCGTAACGCAGCCCGGATTGGCATGGGCAATTGGTGCTACAACCTGCGAGTTGTGGAATGGGCCCCCGTCCGCTCTGGGATGTCTGACGGAATAAGGCTGTTGCATATGCATTGCTTCTAGCACTGACAGGCAATACTATTTCCCATGCGCACACCAATGCCATGCTAGGATAAGAGTTTAACTATCTCGTCATAGGCAACGAGAATCATTCTCGCCGGTCCATGGGAGCAACGCTGCTCCGGATAATGCGCAGAATTATCACTGTCATCTTTATTTTATTATTATTTCAACACTGTTCTCTTACAATTTGAGGGGAGGATACTTAGACCATGCCCTTATTTCATCATACCCGGACCCTTCCGGCGACACAGCGAGGGCCACGGAAAGCATTCTAGTTATCAGGTGCACAACGTGGAAGTTTTGATGGTCAAACATACACATACATGAAACTATCTTTTCGTCGACAGCAGAAGGGGGGCATGGCTGTGCCAAACATGGCTAGTCACGCAGTACAGCAAGACTGGCGAGGCACACGTGAGCTTCGGGCTTTGTGAGTTCCATTATCAACGAGGCCGCCGATGGTCTCGACGGTCGCCATCTAGCCGCTGTGTCATAAGGATAACAATACAGGAAGGACCCCACAGTCCCGGCATATGTATGCGTTTGGAGGCGATAAGGCATCACAAAGTGCATCGAGCATTTGCCTTTCAGGGGTGGAACGAAAGGGTATCTTTTGGGATGAAGGTGGTCGCCCAAATGACCGAACACTGGATATCAACCAACGCTATGGATTGTACCACCATACAAAAGGTAGCAAGCTAGATATACCATTGAACGGAAGCCGTGGCTGTTTACCCAGAACCTCCCTTCTTCTTCTTCGCCTTTGCTTTCCTCTTGGTCCTGTCTCGAGGTTTGAGTCCCGCCATCCCTGCCTTGCATACCTCGACATAACGCGCGTAGAAAGCGTCGAGCTCGCCCGGCTGCACTACCGTGGAGAGCTTTATCTTTTCATTCCTCTTATCCTTGGACTTTCCATTTGTCGCGCGTATGAGTACGGGTGAGGGCGTTTCCGCGGCCGCGTCGGAGAGCGCGTCGGCTGAGCTGGTCTGCGGCTTGGACTCTTGGCCATAGGTCACTGTCAAGGGGCATGGCGACAAATATTAGACCTGGTTGTCCGAGAAGAGGGGAATCTGTACGTATGGGAGAGGGTGAGGACTAACGTCGCTTCTGCGTTAGGTAGATCATGCCATGATCTTTATTCTTTCGGTGGTCGAAGAGCTCTGTGAGCTTCGAGAAGAACTGGCGGTTGCGATACATGTTAGCGGCGGATTGGACATCAAATCTGGTGAGTACTATCGGAATCAATACCTCATCGTGTTCCATTTGCCCCATCTTGGCCACAGGGTTGTATGCCTCTAGAGAGGATCGTTGTGTGCCTCTGGTTGCGATGTCGACCGTCCTCGATTTTGCCCCGCCAGAGGGTTGACGTTGGCTGAGTGGGGTTTTTGCTAGTACAGTCAATGAGTTAAAATCCCTGCTCAAAAATTTAGTGTGTTCTAGGACAATCGCATTCCGCTCTGCTGGATCCACTTGGCCCAGCCTTTCGATCTCGAAGTTTTGAAGGTCTTGGAATAGCAGAAGCTTCTTTTTCTTCTTTCCTTCGTTTCCTTTTCTGCTCTTCCCACCTGTTTCAGCTGTGTGTTACGATACTCATGGTAACAGCCATGCCACCTAAGAAACCGAAGCAGCCTGTTCTTCCCCTGCAGCTGCTCAAGGAACTGGGCGCAACTGGTATGGAAAAAAAAAAAACCTATATCCACTTTGCAGAGACCGAATGCTTTCTAACTGTACATACTTACAGGGCAAAACATAAAACACGGCAGAGGGCAGGTTGATGCACTGTCGAGAAAGGATCGTCGGAAAGCTGAGAGAAATCAAAAGAAGCAACCTCGCTCCTTTGCAAAGAACCACGCGACGAAGATATCTACAAAACCTGGCGGCAAGGCGAATGTACGATCACCTCAAGCTGCACGGAATGATCAAGCAGGCATAAGGAAGGGACCCGTGCGAGGAAGCCGCCAGACAGAGGTTTCGAGGCGGAGGGAGCCGGAACTCGAAGACCAGGAACAGGAAGATGACGACGACGACGATGACGGCTCGCTGGACGAAGATATTGATGAGGAATTCGGTGGCTTCGATGACGAATCCGAGGACGACAGCGAAGCTCCAAATACCCCGAGGATATCAAAGTCGGTAAAGGACCGACTAGCCCAAGATGATGCCGAGATTGCAGCACTGGAACGGAAATTGGGAATAAAAGGGCGGAAGTCCCTCCCCAAGTCTTTTAACGATGACGGCCTCGGCGAGCTCTTGGGAGACCTCGATGGGTTCATCGAGGAGACAAGCGAGAAGAAGAAGCGCAAGGCTGAGGCCGATGAATGGCTTGCACAGAAGCGGAGGAGGGCAACCGCCCAGAGCCAAGTGGATGATCGACATGCTCGCACAGCCTCTCGGGAGTCGGACACGGATGTGGACGAAGACTCCAATGACGATCACGCCGACGATATGTCACTCGACTTAGACGAAGACGATATCGAGGGAGATGAGAGCGAGGATGAAGATGAATTAGATGGTTCGGGGTCAGACGCCGTCGACCTCGAAGACCCCAGCTCCGAAGACGAGGCCCAGCAAAGCGCTCCACGAGCACCGGCAAGAGAGAATCCCTACGTTGCGCCGACGACGGGTACCGCCGGAGCTCCAGTTGCGAAGTGGGTTCCACCATCTCGTCGACGGGCTGAAGGTGTCGAAGATGAATCGCTCATGCAGCTCCGACGGCAAATTCGAGGTGTAACGAACCGCATATCTGCTCCTAACCTGATCCCTCTCTCGGCCGATGTGGAAAAACTCTATCGGGACAACCCACGGCAGCACGTCTCCTCTTCGTTGATTGACCAGCTCCTCGCATTGGTATGCAATGATGCCGCTGTAACAGATAATAACTTTCTGCTGCTAGCTGCGTTTGCTACTGCTGTCTACAAGGTCGTTGGGACAGACTTTGGAGCGCACTTGATAGAAGCAATAGTGGAACGCTTTCAGGGACACTATGACAAAGCTGTACTCGCACCTGCCGACCGTGCCGATTCGAAGAAGACTCTGAATTTAGTTTCGTTCCTCTCAGGTCTCTACAACTTCCAACTTGTCGGGCCAAACTTACTCTTCGACTATATCCGATTGCTCCTGGAAGACTTATCCGAGCTCAATGCCGAGCTCCTGCTGCGGATCACACGAATTTCCGGTCCGGGACTTCGTCAGGATGATCCTCTAGCTCTGAAAGACATTGTGGCCCTGATAGGGGCGGCGGTTGCGAAAGCGGGAAAGGACAAAATCAGCGTGCGAACGTCGGTCATGATCGACTCCATTAATGACCTGAAGAACAACAAAAGGAGTCATGAAGGCCGGGACGGGGCATCGGATTACACAACACAGACTAAGAAAGTGCTGGGGTCGTTGAACACGAGGAAACTCGAGGCTACGGAACCGCTGCGCATGGGGTTGAAAGACATCCAAGAGTCTGAGAAAAAGGGCAAGTGGTGGCTGGTGGGCGCGAGTTGGGCCGGAAGGACATCCGAAACAAAAGACGAGCAGAACGCAGGTGCAGGACAAAGCGACAGCGAGGACGATGATACGTTTGCAGTTGGCGTTGAAAACGCACCTAACCTCGTGGAACTCGCAAGGGAGCAGATGATGAATACCGACGTCAGACGATCGATATTCGTTGCTATCATGTCCGCGAACGACTACGAGGATGCTTTTGTTCGGCTGATGAAACTGCGGTTGAACAAGGAGCGCCAGAGAGAGATCCCCAACGTGGTCATGCAGTGCGCTGGGGCTGAGCAACAGTACAACCCATACTACACCCTCATTGCGAAGCGGCTCTGCTCTGATCGGAAGATCAGGTGGTCATTCCAAGATAGTCTGTGGAGGCTATTCCGTCGCTTGGGCGAGTCCATCTTCGGCGACGATGTTGAAGACGAGGACGAGGACAATTCTGTTGACCTTCGACGCGTGGTCAACATTGCCAAGATGATTGGCTCCTTGGTTGCGCATGGTGCCTTGAGTTTGACCATCTTGAAATGCCTGAATCTCCACTATCTGCAACCGAAGACCCAGGCTTTTGTCGAAGTTCTGCTCATTACCGTGTTCCTTCAGTGCGCGGAGCAAGAAAATGAAGATCCTCAGGCTGCTGCCAATAATATATTCTCAGCAGTAGCAGGTTCGACCGACCTGGCGAGAGGTTTGCAATGGTTCATCAGAAGTATCGTGCGCAAGTCCGACCTGACTGGCGGCAAGCAAAATGCCAAGACGGTCAAGAAAGGATGCAAGATAGCTGAAGCGGTTCTCGACCGAGTTTTGGCCGAGGGAGCGGGAGACCAGGACCAGGAAGAGTCCTGAGCTCCGACTCCGACATAGGATAGCAAATGCAGCATATGAACAACAGAGGCTCCGAAGATCGCTTCTGCCAAGAACATGCGTGAATAGACTCGTAGCTATTCCCCTCCGCCCCTCCCTTCCGCCTCTTCTGCGATGGGAGGCGACTTGAGGTATGACTGACGTGCCATGGGACCTGGCTATGTCTGCTATCCCGATAGCTATTCCGATTCGGAACGCAACAAGGCGTTCTCTGAGCCCATGTATATACTTGATTAGTGAGCCATGGCTTTCTTGCCTATTGTTTCTGGTAGGGGACCCGTTGAGATGCGCCCTCCGGTGACTACCTTACCATATGGTCCGTGGGTATGAGGTGGTCTCTGACTCTGGGGGACTGGAACGGACCGGAGGCGGCTATTGTCGCCTTAGCTATACCGGGATTGACCGGGGCGCCTGTGTGCACCAAAAGGGTGGCGTTCGGCCTAATATTTCAGGCAGAAAATATCAATGCGTCCTCCGTCATGTTCGGAAGCTCCTGCGGCTTAATTTGTTGAAGCTTTTGATGGGCCTTTTATTTTTTGAGCTGTTTTGCCTCTAGCCACAGACAATTGTAGTCTGCCAAAACTTTCGTACCTCCCTCCCTCCCACATTTTGCATCTCGGTGCTAGATCAATTTCTAGCTCACAGATCTGTCTTTTAAGAAAATGTTTGCGGCGAGATTAATAGGGCGGACCTCCGCCAGGTCTGCGTTCCAGCCGTCAACGTGAGTTCGCCGGACGAATCTTTTGAGTCCCCGGAGGAAGGGGAAAACGAGGCTATTGCTAACTCACGGCCTGCACAGACTCCCTTCGATCGTTTCTGCTCCGAGATGGACACGGACATTTGCGTCCGAGGCTGGTCAGTCTCCTGATGTCGCGCACCGCACGGAGATCCGCAAAACTAACTGAGGATAGATGAGAAGGACCTTGTCATCATCGGTGGCGGCGTCGCAGGCTACGTCGCTGCCATCAAGGCCGGTCAAGAGGGCCTGAAGGTACTGACGCATACCGCTTGCTCGTAATCTCGTCTTCGGGCTAACGTTTCTATCTTTCCAGGTCACCTGTATCGAAAAGCGCGGCACCCTCGGAGGAACCTGCCTCAACGTCGGCTGCATTCCTTCAAAATCCCTCCTCAACAACTCACATCTCTACCACCAGATCCTCCACGATACCAAGAACCGCGGAATTGAGGTTGGCGACGTCAAGCTGAACCTCCAGCAGCTTATGAAGGCCAAGGACCAATCCGTTACTGGCCTGACTAAGGGTGTCGAGTTCTTGCTCAAGAAGAATGGCGTCGAGTACCTCAAGGGCACCGGTTCTTTCCAAGACGAGCACACCGTTAAGGTGGCACTCAACGACGGTGGCGAGACTACCGTTGCCGCCAAGAACATCATCATTGCGACTGGTAGCGAGGCTACCCCCTTCCCTGGCCTCGAGATCGATGAGAAGCGTGTCATCACCAGCACAGGCGCTATTGCCCTGGAGAAGGTTCCCGGAAAGATGCTCGTCATTGGTGGTGGTATCATTGGTCTGGAGATGGCTTCGGTCTGGTCCCGTCTGGGCTCGGAAGTCACCGTGATTGAGTTCCTCGACCAGATCGGTGGCCCGGGCATGGACACCGAGATTGCTAAGCAGTCTCAGAAGATCCTGAAGAAGCAGGGCATTAACTTCAAGACTGGCACCAAGGTGGTCAGCGGCGACAAGTCCGGCGATCTGGTCAAGCTCGAGGTTGACTCTGCCAAGGGTGGCAAGCCCGAAACCGTAAGCTCTCCCTGTGATTGCACAAGCCCGGTCTCCCAAGCTTCCCGGCACACCCCGGCCGTTTCCTAATCCTCTTTTCGGGCATTGAAGCTGACAAACTTGATAGCTCGATGCCGACGTTGTCCTGGTTGCTATTGGACGTCGCCCATACACCGGAGGGCTGGGCCTCGAGAACATTGGCCTTGAGCTCGACGACCGTGGACGTGTTATCATTGACTCTGAGTACCGTACCAAGCTCCCCCACATTCGCTGCATCGGAGACGCCACTTTCGGCCCCATGCTTGCGCACAAGGCAGAGGAGGAGGGTGTCGCGGCTGTCGAGTTCATCAAGAAGGGCTATGGCCACGTCAACTATGGCTGCATCCCCTCGGTCATGTACACACACCCCGAGGTCGCCTGGGTCGGTCAGTCCGAGCAAGACCTGAAGAAGGCCGGTACCAAGTACACCGTTGGCACTTTCCCCTTCAGCGCCAATTCCCGAGCGAAGACCAACCTCGACACGGACGGCATGGTGAAGATGCTTGCCGACCCTGAGACCGATCGTCTGCTCGGAATTCACATCATTGGCCCCGGTGCGGGTGAGATGATTGCTGAAGGAACCCTGGCCCTGGAGTATGGTGCCTCTAGCGAGGATATTGCTCGCACATGCCACGCCCACCCCACACTTGCTGAGGCCTTCAAGGAGGCCGCGATGGCCACCTACTCTAAAGCTATTCACTTTTAAGTTGGCGATGGAGGGAGCGAGAAGGAGCGATTAGTTGTTCTGACTCTGTATTTGTAGTACCTAGCCTGGCTCCTCGAGGCTGGGAAATAGACATCGGGCTGGCTTGGTTTTTGTAGATACCTCTGCGCCCTGCATTGGCCTTGACGAGCTTGGTTTCGGCTGACCTGTGGTGTTGGACCTATTCTACGCAGCGATGTGTGGGAACGAGTGAACGTTACGTTGAAGTCACCTAGATAACGGACCAATCCATGGACAGCTCTGTGGACTCTTTGAAGTGATCATCTAGCATGTAAATTACTGTAGAGGGGGCCGTGCGCTACATTTTCCTTGGGCATATAATCGTCTGGTCAACAACACCCATAAGAGCCACCTGGTGCTTAAGTCATGCGTTTCACTGACATAGCCAGTGGTCACTTTCTTCCCCTAGAGGCTGCCGAAATGAGCCCCATGCCCTGGGCTCCTCGCCAATCCCGCCCGGCCCGGGGGGACATGGTAGTTCCGCGAGCAATGATGCTCCGCGACGGGTACGTTGGCAAAGCGGAAACGGCACTGGGAATCAAAACAAGTGGCAGGCGAGTGATGAGAGTGTCCAGCTACACCACAACTCTCCGGACATCCCATTCCTCCCGATCCTCCACCGCCGCCTCCTAGAGGATAGCAGCTCCGGGTGCCGCAACATGCAGGGTTTCCATGATGCTGGTTGGTTATGTTTATGACTTGGCCCACGTGGACGTTACAGGTCTGGTGGCATTGACCGCTGCCAGGTTGGAGCTGAGAGCCATTTGCACCGGCAGCTGGGCCTAGCTGCGCTTGACCTGTTGCGTGATTGACAAATATGGGATTGATATAGACCCTGTTGTTGTGTTAGAAAACGTAGTGGCAGAGGCATAGCATGGCGGATTCGCCCAGGACCCGGAAGGAGGACTAGGAGTTACATACGGCAGAGGAGGTCTGAAGATTGGCATTCCTCCCGCAGGATCTACTTGTAGGAATGGAGTTAGCGTCTCTTTTCTTGTCAAGTAGTAGCCGAGTAAAGAGTGCCAAAGAGGTCTTACACTGCCACACCGCACAAACTACTATGTGAGCCATGCTGGATAGATGCGAGGAGGCGTGAATGTTGACAGCTGGTAGACAAAAGCATAGGTCTGCTTCATGAACATTCCCGGGCTCTGCTTTACCGAGCCAAAAGTCCTGACAGGTCCACAAACGAAGCATCTATATTCCGGGGATGTAGAGTTGGATATATGGAATTCGAAGCGGACTGTATATATTGTACACTCTTCCCTGCCGGCATTGTGTGTTTGCTCACCGCCGCAGGCAACACGAGACAAAAGACACAGTCACAATATAGGTACGGAAGTCTCAGCTCGAAGAAAACATCAAACTCTATCTGCTAGACATACCATAGAAGAGGAAGTGAAGTACTACACGTAGGTATGAGAGTGTGAAACCAAGACTGCTTGTGTTACTGCTCCTGGCCGGTGTGGCATGGTTGCACTGTGACCTACTAGTACTAAATGCTACAGCTTCCTCTATCATCCAGCACATCGCTGAGAATAAGAAGCAAGTTGTGTTTACAGGCATTTAACACATTGGCTTTGTCGTCTCCGCTCTCGCCTCCTATTGATACTGGGAAAGGGGATGCTACATTAGGCCAGCGGGCCCAGCGGTAGGCTCCTTGTCCGCTGATCCTCCAATCGTGGCAGTGTAACTCCACTCAGGCCACTCCCCGGTCTCCAATCACAGCTTCGCACATTCTCGGACAATTGACCCAAAAACACGGGTTCCAGTACGTTATGCTGGAGTCGCTCAGCGTTTCCCCATCAGCCCACTCTGCAAGTTTCATCGACCATGCGGTGAAGGTGTGAGGTGACACTCTTTTTTGATTCCGACGACAGGCAGTAATACGGGGAGCCGAACCCCATCTCTCTTCTGCATCGCTCGTGAAGCACATTTCCCAACTTGTTTTGAAGCAACTCGTCAAGCGTTCGTGGCCATTGTGTGATCTACGCTACAGTGATGGCTGTGACTTCGTCAAGCAAAGCCAGCGTGGGCTCGGCCAAGAACGCGCGGTCTTTCCCGGTGATACCGAGACGAGAAATAGAGGCATCAATTGCTGAAGGAAGGGCAATCATCATTGTTGACCAGCATGTCTTGAAGGTCGACGCATGGATGAAGTTCCATCCTGGCGGCGACAAAGCCATCAGACATATGATTGGTCGCGATGCCACCGACGAAGTCAACTGGTTTGTTATCCTCGCTGTCAGCCACCGGGCCAGAGCTTATAGGGGAATGAAGACGGCTGACTGCAGATGATAGTCTTCACTCAGCCGAGACTCGCCAGATGATCGACCGATATCGCGTCGGTCGCATTGACGGTCGATGGAAGAACTTCCTCCCGCCGATCCAAGGAGGCCATTTCCGCTCACGCTCCGGCGAGGGGATGGGGAAGAAAGAGGAAGGCGGCCAGGACACGACTGAAGTAGTCCGACCCGCCATGTCCGGGACGCCGTCAAGCGCCTCCAGCTCCCCTCCTGCATCTCCTGTATTTGATGGCGTCGACAGCCCAAATGCCGCCTTGCGCAAACGACCGGCAGAGGGAGCCACCAGATCGAGCTCCGTTTCGTCCTTGTCGTCGGTCGTCGAGCGCCAGGAACCATTCGATGGCATGGCTCACCTGGACGCCCTGACAGGGAAGGAGATCCAATTGGATCTTGAAAGGTACCCGTCGCTTGATTCTGCCACGCAAGAGGATATCATCCGCAAGTACCGCCTCCTCAACGAACGCATCCAGGCTGCCGGCCTGTATCGCTGTAACTACGGTGCATATGCCATTGAGTGCTGCCGCTATGCTCTTCTGTTTGGCTTGATGCTCCTTTTTCTGCGGTGGCACTGGTACGCTCTTAGCGCCGCGTGCCTCGGGGCCTTCTGGCACCAGCTGGTCTTCACCGCCCACGATGCGGGCCACATGGGCATCACCCACGATTTCCAGACCGATACCTTTATTGGAATCCTGATTGCAGATTTCCTAGGCGGTTTGTCGATTGGCTGGTGGAAGCACAACCACAATGTCCATCACATCGTGACCAACTCACCCGAGCACGACCCCGACATCGAGCACATGCCCTTCTTCGCCATCTCGCACCGTTTCCTCGGATCCCTGCGGTCAACCTACTACGAACGCGTTATGGAATACGACGCGGCTGCCAAAGTTCTCATTCCCCTGCAGGACTACCTCTACTTCATCATTCTCCTTTTCGGCCGCTTCAATCTCTATCGGCTGTCGTGGGAGTTCATCATCATGGGACTGGGGCCCAAGAAGGGCCCGGCAAAGTGGCACCGATGGATAGAGCTCGTCGCCAACGCACTGTTCTGGGTTTGGTTTGGGTACGGAATCCTCTACCGGTCCATCGACACGAACTGGAATCGTTTCGTCTTCGTCATGATTAGCCACATGGTCACGGCCCCGCTCCATGGCCAAATCACTCTTTCTCATTTCGCCATGAGCACGGCTGACCTTGGAGTCGACGAGTCGTTTCCACAGAAGATGCTGCGCACGACCATGGATGTGGACTGCCCCCAGTGGCTTGACTTCTTCCACGGTGGTTTGCAATTCCAGGCAATCCATCACCTCTACCCTCGCATTCCACGCCACAACCTTCGCAGCACACAGAAGCTTGTGCAGGAATTCTGCAGCGAAGTGGGCATTCCGTATGCTTTGTACGGGTTCATAGACGGAAACAAAGAAGTTATCGGGAGACTCGGCGAAGTAGCAAGGCAGGCAGCTATTCTGGCCAAATGCCAGAAAGAATTGGCCAGGAGTGGTGACCCGCTCCATGCTCATAATCACTGAGCGAGGGGTATCCCTTCTATATAGATCAAGGTACTTTTCCCTGATGCAACAAAAGGGCCTCAAGCTGAGAGCAGGGGTTCTCGCTCATCTGCTTGGGCGGGGTTGCAGCCAAGCCAATGGCTAACCGTATGGGCAAAATTCATGTTTTTTATCTCTCTCTTGTTTACTGATGGAGAGAAAGAGCACACGGCCCAATATGTAGATTATATCAATGAATTAGAGTGTACTGGAAGCTGTACTCAACCACTCCATGCACCTTTAGCTTAGAGTACCATTCAGCGTAAAATTTGTACAGGATACTCCGTCTAGCAAGGCATCGTTGGAACGAGGTAGCCCCGCCGTCACTAATCTTACATCAACAAAGTTACGTAAAACATTACACGGTCTCAGGGCGTACGTACAGTTAAGCAAATAATTTAACTCCACATCCAAGCTTCCCTTTCCGCCTCACTGACCTTCTTGTTCTCGTTTTACACCATGTCGACGTCACGCTCCCGCCTTGGAGACCGGACCCTATCTATTTGATTGTAATTTACACATACGAGCAGACAGCCTCAGCGTCTTGGTGCTCTATAGGCAATCCGAGGTACTGGTACGTACCATTGTTCCATTACCTAAGGCAGGCGACCCATCGATACGAGTCGAATCATTGGACTCTGGGGGTACCTTGATTCCCTTGCTCTTCCAACGACGTCACTCACACCGTCCGAAGGCATCCTCTGCAGCGCGCGGTTGATTCACCCGCTCATTCATACAGCTATTAGTCCCCGGCCACGGTTCCGGTTAACGATTCCTTGCTTGGCGTTCGGGTCCCGGCAGAAGCATCTGATTTCCGGACAAGAGTAGAGCGGCATGTCCCGCTCGACACGCGCTCGCACAACCGACTTCTAATCATGGATACCAACATCCAACGCGCATTGAACGACAAACTTTATGACAAGAGAAAAGTTGGCGCTCTTGAGTACGTACCACCCCCCACGAGGTCACTCCTGTTCCAGTCTGTCCGTTTTCAACGCGTTTTCATGAAACCGCGTTTTGTCGATACTTCGATATTGGCATCTGTCTCTATCAAGCAAGCTTCGTCGAGTACCACTGCGACTGCGACAGGAACTGCGACTGCCAGCTGACTTGGTCTGGTAGGCTTGAGCGTGTAATTCGCGAGCTAGTTGCCAGCAAGGACTATGCCAAAGTCCAGGCTGTTCTCGATCAACTCTGTAACGAGTTCGCCTTTGCCGTCCATCAGCCTCATGCTCGTAATGGAGGCTTGATAGGCCTGGCTGCCGCGGCTATCGCCCTCGGCTCCGTAAGTTGCAACCCACTCCGGCCATATCTCTTTTGGGTATAGGTAGCTTGCTACCGTCGAGTCCGAACCCTGGCTGACCAAACCCTATCTGCTCGCCGCCTAGGAGCTTGCCAAATATCTTGAGGTGATTGTGCCACCAGTCCTGGCCTGCTTCACAGACCAGGACGCACGCGTAAGGTACTATGCTTGCGAAGCTATGTACAACATCGCGAAAGTGGCGAAGGGCGAAATTTTGATCTACTTCAATCACATATTCGATGCACTCTGTAAGGTATGAATGATGCATCTCCCTGCTCGTTATCGACCCCCCCAGCGCCCGTCGAGCTGCATCGGCTAACGCTACCTGCTTTCTCTCTCCGCGTTCAGTTAGGTGCAGATTCCGAGCTTTCTGTCAAGAATGGCGCGGAGTTACTTGATCGCTTGATCAAGGATATCGTATCGGAATCCGCTGCTACCTACGTGTCCATACTCGAGCAGCCTGAATTCGACGGCGAGGATAAAGACACCGCTCTGGATGACCACGCAGATCTTCCCACCGCGTTTTCACTAAAACGCTTCATCCCCCTTCTCCGCGAACGCATATATGCGCTAAATCCCTTCACCAGAACTTTCCTGGTTGGATGGATAACCCTGCTGGACTCTATCCCGGACCTGGAGCTCGTCACCTTCCTGCCAGAGTTTCTTGGGGGTCTCCTTCGCTTCCTGAGTGATACAAACAGGGATGTCCATGTCGCCACACAAGGGTGCTTAGAGAAGTTTCTTTCCGAAATCAAGCGTATCGCCAGGATCAAGAAGGGTATCGCGGAGAGCAAGAAGTCGAAGGGTGATGGCAAGCGGAAACGCGAGGACTCCGTGGACAGTGGCAGCGTTCACATAGCGCCGGAGGATGTTGACGAAGTGGACTCGACCGTTGTAGTAAACGATGCGAATGATGTTATTGACGAAGACGATGTCGACAGCGAGGATGACTGGGTGCCAGGTCAAGATGTGCAGATCAACTACAAAGCGATCCTGGAAATATTGACCGCGACGCTCGACTCACCGCTAGGTACGAGTGCCTTGTCCCATTCCCTTCAGCTGTCACGCCAGCTAGCCTGCTTTTGCCTTGCGTATGTGCTAATCCAGTCTGTAGAGGAGGACGGGCTGCTTGAGTCTCTTCGCTGGATTGTTGAATTTCTGGACATCTGCCCAGAAGAAGTCTTACCCTTCACACCCAAGATACTTGCGCACCTGCTGCCCGCTATGGCGAGTGGTGTCGAGTCAATCCGCCAGGCTGCTGGTAGAGTGAACACGTCGTTGATGGATTATGTCGTCTCGCTCTCGGATGAGGCAGATGTTTCCGGCCAGCAACTAGCCTCCAGACTGCCTGCACCATCGGCGACGGAACGACAAGATGGGAATGCTAGCACCAGGGCTTCTCTCTCAAGTTCCAGAGAGCTTGACGTACGGAGTCCCACTCCTGCGCAAGGCAGGAACGTAGCGAGGACACCTACGCCTGCTCCTTCGATCGTCAATCCGCAGGCGGACCTTGACTACGCTGCGGCCGTCAATTCTCTGACTTTACTGTTCTTGAACGACCATGAGGCAACACGGGTGGCCGCCCTGACCTGGCTCATCATGCTGCATCGCAAGGCACCACGAAAAGTGCTTGCCTTCAATGACGGGACCTTTCCCGCCCTCCTCAAGACGCTCTCCGACCCCGCAGAGGCCGTGGTAACCAAAGATCTGCAGCTGCTTTCGCAAATATCACGCAATAGCGAAGATGACTATTTCTCGAGCTTCATGGTCAATCTCCTCCAGCTCTTCTCTACGGACAGAAAGCTTCTCGAAACACGTGGCAACCTCATCATCCGCCAGCTCTGTATGAGCCTGAGCGCCGAGCGCATATATCGGACCCTGGCAGACTGTATTGAGAAAGAAGAGGACGTGGAGTTCGCCAGCATCATGGTGCAGAACCTGAACAATAATCTGATTACCGCGCCGGAGCTGTCGGAGCTGCGCAAGCGACTCAGAAATCTCGAGACCAAGGTCAGCAGCACCACCCAATACCGCTCTCGCACACCCCACTGGGATCTTTCCCGTCAGACGGGGCGGTCGTTAACCTATTTCTTCTCTCTCTAGGACGGACAAACGTTCTTCGTCACCCTATTTCGATCCTGGTGCTACAATGCTGTCGCTACCTTTTCTCTCTGTCTCCTTGCACAAGCCTATGAACAGGCTTACCATCTACTTCAGATCTTGTACATATTGCTCCCACCCCCCAAAAACCCTTTGTTGGGGATCCCTACTGACCTAGATGCCAGTGCCGAGATGGAAATGACAGTTAATATCCTAATTCAGATCGACAAACTTGTGCAGCTCTTGGAGTCGCCCGTATTCACCTGTAAGAACCCCCCTCCCCCTAAGGCTGGAAACACAAGATTACTAAATCATCGGGCAATAGACCTTCGCCTGCAGCTGTTGGAACCAGAAAAATATCCTCACTTGTACAAGTGCCTCTATGGACTATTGATGCTTTTACCGCAGTCGTCGGCTTTTGCCGCGCTTAAGAACCGCTTAAACAGCGTCAGCTCCATTGGGTATCTCCATATCGCTCCAAGGCCGTACGTTATTGCCTCCCACGCCCTCCTTCCCGTTGCCTGTGCAAATCCTGCAACAAGTACTATGATTATGACATCTGCTTACACGGCTGCCCACAGAAGTGCGCCGACGACGAGCGGTTCCAACTTTGACCGGCCAAACCGGCTCAAGGGCAGGGACGACACCATAATCCGATGGACTGAGCTTCTGGAGAAGTTCAGAACAGTCCAGGAGCGAGCACGACGGGCCCAACGGCCTGGAGCAGACTTCGGCGATGGGCCGTCGATGGGGGTAGCTGATTTGCGCATAACAGACTTGTCAGACATCAAGGCGATGAAGGAAGGTGTGCGAGGGCCTCCCGTTCCCGTCAAAGATCCTCCCGCACCGGCCCCAGCGCCCAAGGCACGCTCGGGACTGGGCAGACAGTTTGGAAGACTCGGAGGAGCAGTGTCAGGACGGGGCAAACGGTCTCAGCCATGATAAGTGTTTTCCGGTTTTGTCATCCTCTACACCTGTGCTTCCCGCACTGGCCCTTTCCTATTTTCTTCTCTCCCTTCCACGCCTCGACTCTCTGGTGACTAGTAAGGCATAGACCGCGCTGGTAGCGTTTCATGTAGATATAATTACCATAGGCAATACACAATCAACGGTCGTCGCCTTGTTCCAGGGGCACCCCGACCATGTAGCAAAGACGTGCTGTGCATTATCTGTTCGGCTTTCGAGGTGTCTCGCGCTCAACTAACCCTTCAAACACGGCATCACGCCGGCGGGTAATCTGCCTGAGCTCCGCCCTCAGTCTCTCTAGCTCTTGGCGGGCTTCGTC
>FTLB01843422.1_pt1 | contig 17259 bp, 16 predicted proteins | sample 1658291 | NCBI WGS metagenome assembly FTLB01 (sample SAMEA3914812, study PRJEB12502) | metagenome | biome: forest; material: soil | place: Canada | collected 2011-07-07 | depth 0.1 m
TCGTAAATATCCTCATCCATAGAGTCCGGCGCGATCTCCTCCACCGCGTCGTCTTCGTCAGTCATCATCGCATCGTCCCCAGCCCTGGAGTCTGTGTCGCTGTCTGCATGGTTGGAGAGGACTGCAATCTTGCCGTCAACCACTTCCACCCGTGCGACCTCGCCATCTCGGATGTTGTTGCGAAGGATGAGTATGGCGAGCTTGTTAAGCACCTCCTGCTCGATGAGACGCTGCAGAGGTCGTGCGCCGTAGGCAGGGGAGTAGCCAGCGTTGCCAAGTTTGTCCTTGGCCTCCTCCGACACCGAGATGGTGACGTTCCTGTTGTTGTCGTTGAGACGCTTCTGGATCTCGCTGATGCGGAGGTCCACAATCTTGCGGATCTCCCGGCGAGTCAGACGGTTGAAGATGACCGTAGATGAGATACGGTTGAGGAACTCGGGGAGGAAGTAGTTTCGGAGTGCGTTGAGCACGAGCTCGCGCGTCGTGGGGTCGATCTTGCCATCCTTTCCGGTGGGGCGAGCGAGGTACTCAGCACCCAGGTTGGAGGTCATGACGACGATGCAGTTCTTAGCATCCACGACACGACCTTGGCCATCGGTGATGCGGCCGTCGTCCATGAGTTGGAGGAGGACAGTCAGCACTTCCTTTGCGGCCTTCTCCACCTCGTCGAAGAGGAGGATAGAGAAAGGCTTACGGCGTAGCGCCTCGGTCAGCTGGCCGCCCGAGTCGTGTCCGACGTAGCCCGGGGGTGCGCCAATCATGCGGCTGAGCGAGTGTCGCTCTTGGTACTCGGACATGTCGAACCGGATCATGGCCTTAGGGTCGTCGAAGAGGAATTCGGCCAGGGCTTTGGTGAGGAGCGTCTTTCCGGTACCCGAAGGACCGCAGAAGAGGAAGCTCGGCGGTTGGTTCGGATTGCTGAGGCCAGAGCGCTGCAGACGGATGGCGTTGGAGACGGAATGCACAGCCTCCTTCTGGCCCACGACGATCTTGCCCAAGACGTGTTCCATGTGCAGAAGCTTGTCCTTTTCGGTAGTCTTGAGCCGCGTGACCGGGATGCCAGTCCAGCGGGCCACAATCTCGTTGATCTGATCGGGTCCCACCATATCGGTGATCATGGAGCCGCCGGAATCGGGCGCGTCCGTGTTGAGAGCAGCGTCGGCAGCAGCCTTCTCCTTCTCGAGCTTCTCGATGACCAATTTTTGTTCGGGAATAGCGTAGTACTCGAGATCGGCGGCCCGGGCGTGATCACCCATGCGGCTGGCATCCTCGGCCTTGACACGAAGCTGTTCGAGCTTCAGCCTGGCCTCCTGGATATCCTTGCCACGCTGCCTCTCACTCTCGTACTTCTCTCGAAGCGGCCGTAGCTCCTCCTCGACATTTTCAGCGTCCTGCTTGGCTTGTGCCAAGCGAGCCTTGGAGGCATCGTCCTTCTCGCGGCCGAGGGCGTGGATTTCGATCTTGAGCTGTCGCAGGCGACGTTCCAGCGAGTCGATGACTTCTGGTTGTGACTCCCTAGCCACCCGAACGGCCGCCGCAGCCTCGTCGATGAGATCGACCGCGGAATCGGGAAGCCTCCGGGAAGTCAGGTAGCGGGCCGCAAGATTGGCGGCAGCCACGATTGCGCTGTCCGCAATGTTCACGCCGTGATGCACCTCGTATTTCTCCTTGAGGCCGCGAAGGATGGATACCGTCTCGGGGATCGAGGGTTCCTTGACGAGAACTTGTTGGAAGCGGCGCTCGAAGGCAGCATCTTTCTCAATGTATTTGCGGTACTCGGCCAAGGTGGTCGCACCGATGCAGTGGAGCTGACCACGGGCGAGCATGGGCTTGAGCAAGTTGGCAGCATCCATGCCGCCTTCACCGGAAGCGCCAGCGCCCATGAGCAGGTGAATCTCGTCCACGAAGAGCACGATCATCTGGGTCGATTCCGAAATCTCTTTCAAAACCCCCTTCATGCGCTCTTCAAACTCGCCGCGGTACTTGCTGCCGGCAATCAACGCTCCGACGTCCAGGGAAAGGAGCTTGCAGGCAGCAAGGTTATCGGGGACATCCGCGTTGACTATACGCTGGGCGAGTCCTTCGACGACGGTGGTCTTGCCAACACCGGGCTCTCCTATGAGCACCGGGTTGTTCTTGGTCCTCCGCGACAGAATACGGACGACTCGCCGGATCTCCTCCTCACGACCAATGACTGGGTCGATCTTGCCCTCACGTGCCATGGCAGTAAGGTCGATTGTAAACTTGGCAAGATTCTCGTTTTCCTGCTCCGTATCCGCCGTCCGGGAGTCAACACGCTTGGTGCCCCGAATCGCCTGTATGGCGTCGTGCATCAGCTTGACCTTGGGGATGTTGGCTTCCTTCAGAGCGACTTGTATGGAGGGGTCCTCGGTTAAGGCTTGTATGAGGTGGTCGACGGCAATGTAAGAATCCTTCTGCACCTTTTGCAATTCGACTGCTTTCCGGAGAACATTGTTGAAGGAGGGAGACATTGAGACCTGCTCTGGCGGCGGATCTTGGCTCGGGAGCCGTACGATCGTCTTTTTCAGCGCCCGATCGAAAAGCTGCGGATCGCCATGGGCTCGCTCAATGACCTGCCTGAGGAGAGTTGCGTTGGATCCGGGCGGTGCGTTTTGCTGGTCCTTGCTTGGATCTGGGAGGGGGTCCAGCAAGGCGACCGCGAGATGGACTGGAAGGAGTTGAGAGTGTGCATATTGCTCGGCGAGGCTCATGGCATCTTCCACTGCCTTCTTGCCCCGGTCGGTGAACTCCATTTTGGCGTTCATATTGGCTGGCTTGTGAAGTTATTGAAAGCCGGCTCGACTGTATCTTGTTAAATCGTTTCGTTGCCTGACAAGCCACTCCAGAGGTGAGATTTGGATTGTGACTGTTGCAGGGTCAATTGGCTTGGTCCAGTATTATTATTATTAGTGATTGGTCCGCTGGGCCTAGCAAGACTCGTGTGTGAGATCTTATACCGGAGGATGGTTTGAGTGTGTCAAGAAAATAATGAAAGAAAGCAAGATCAACAAAAGGTCTGAATTTATCTTGATCGGTGGGGTGAAGGAGCTAGGGGCCTAGAAGAAAGCTGGAGGGGCCCAATATGTGCTGGAAGCTGCCTTACACCACTCGAGGCTTCAAGAAGGCCCGAGTGAGGTCACAGTTGGTTCTCGAAGATGGTGGAAGCTGCCGCAGCTGCCGCAGCCGCCCCACAGCGGGGTGCTTCTGCCTTGACGTCGTGACTTCGTCAAGTTGGTCGACCTCGACCCCAATCACGTGTTCATGCGTCAGCAATCGAACTACGAAACCTGCATCGACCCACTCTGACCAGAATATGGGCAGCGAAGGTGTCCGGGATTCGGGTATTAGATGAGCCGCTTCAGCCAATCAGCATCCGTACAGCATTTGAGCTTGCCCAAAGCTCAAAAAAAACCAGGCTCGACTGGAGCGCAGAGCACACGATACCGGTACCGTCACCAAGGGGGTCGTCGAGGTTGGCTTGTTGCATCCCGTGTACAACACGCCCCAGGAGACTCAATTGATCATGAACTCTCGACCTACATTATTGATACCGCGCCTGGCGGCCGGTGCGTCTCGGACAGGCATCCGGTGGCTCTCCGCGAAGCCGAAGGAGTACACGCGATGGGAGGACCACGCCGAGAAGATCTTCGTCATTCGACACATAGAGAAGAACCACGTCGTCTATTCCTTCACACCGACTCTGAGTGTAGGCTTTGCTCTCTCTTTTGGGCCATTTTCTGTTATAGAAACGAAAAATGCTAACTTCGCGTCCAGCATTCGCTCCTCAAACGCCAGATACCCTTCAACGGCAAGAAGCTCTTCCCGGCCACCATTCGAAAGGACTACTGGGACACAATGGCTGTGATCGAACTTCCCAAGGGGCAGGGAGATGTCGGGCAGTCGGTAGTACAGCGACTGCGCGAGTTCCGTAAACGCCACGAGCTGGAATGGAACGAACCGCTCTTCGAGCTTTCCAAACGGGAGCGAGGCGAAGCTCTCAACGACCAAAAGGCAAATAGCGTTGCGGACATCGCTGCTGTTCTAGGGGGTGCTGGTAAAGGAAATCTGATCGTCGCAGAGAACAGGAGGCAGCGCAGGGCCGGTCCCTCTATGAAAAACAAGGGACCGAAGGCCCAGAGCGAGGAGGCGACCGGGGTGAAGGCGGACGAAGATGCCACAGCCAAGGCAGAGGAGACGCAATCGGTCAAGACTCTGTCGCAGGTCACGATATTCTGGAGGGACCTCATGGACGCGGCCCATGCGCAGGCTTGGAGCGACAACGTCACGCACACCGTTCTTGGCGAGAACACGTTCGGACAGACGTACAGGCGCAAGCTGTCGACAAATGAGACACCGCAAACCGAAGAAGAGGCCGCAGCTCCCGAGCCAGAAGTCACGGAGTCTAAAGCAACAGAGCCTAAGACGGCGGCACCGGAGAGCATATGATCAAGGAACACGATATATAGGACGCCGGCGGGTGGTATCAATGGTAGACAGGCAAGATCTATCTCAATGACCAGGATCGGGACCGGAAACCCAGAACCTTGGCTCCCTTTGTAATCTACTGTAAATTAAGGGATAGTGGAATTGGACAGCTGCTGCTCAGGCAGCTTCTCTATGAGGCCAGTCGTTCACACCTTTATGGCGAAAGACTTGAGGTATTCATAGTCCGGAATGTTCTCATCAACACAGCGTCGTATCACCTTCTGCGCTTCGTGCCCGTATTTTGTCCGCCATTCTTCATCTTCTTGCTCCGGCGTTGTCGTCTTCTATCTCTGTTATTAGTAACCTCCGCCAACAAAAGGGTAACGGGGCAACGGAGCAACGGGGCAAAGAACCGACCTGGGCGTGTGTTCTTGCTCTCAAGCTCGTGCTATCGAGCACATCATTGTGGAAACCATTCCACTTGGCAAATGTCTCGACTGCATGCTGCTGGCTGGCTTCGTCTTTCCAGCTCAGCATTTCCGGCGCGTAATCGAGACCCACCTCACGGCAGTATGCCTCGATCACCTTGGCCGGCTGATCCAGCAGGTCATCGGCGTCGATGACCGTGATACTGCAACCTTGGCTACCTCCTACACCGTTCGAACTATCCTCTCCCGCCCTTGCTGGCCCCACCATCCCTTCTGCCTTGAGGAAGTCGAACAGGCGCCGGAGCTCGTCGTACCCGGCTTCGTTGGGCATGAAATCCTTGAACCCCGTGACTTCGTCGAGCGGAGGGATCGTACAACGGTAGTACGAGGGAATGGAGCGGCGAGGGTGGCGGATCAAAAAGGTGAAATGAAACCGACGGAGCAGATCTGTGGGCATGACTGTAGGGTTCGCCGAGCATTGGGCTCCCTTGGTGCCGTTCGCTCCGTTGGCAACATGCGTACCGTTCGTACCGTTGGTCCCGTTGGTCCCCGGCTTTTCGGAGCCCTGAGCTAATTTGGGATCGTTGGAAAGCGATGGTGCCGGCTGAGCAGGCTTTCCGTCTGGCGGCATCAGGTAGTAACCCATGTCTTTGATGAAAAGGCGTTTTCCCTGGCCAGCAATGTAAGTAAAGGGTCCTCACTGCCGAACGGCAAAGCTGAGGTGGTGAGCCAAACCTCTTCTCCGGCTTCCTCTTCTAGTTTGTCAAGCACGGTCTTGTACGTTGTCTCGCCAGAACCACTCTTGACCCGAGTCTCCTCGTCGTTCTTGAATCTTTCGCTGAGTCTCTCGGGGCCATAGTAGAACGCATCGCCAAATGGTTCATGCGCACATGCGAGGACATCCCGCCTCGTCATGAATACCTTGTATGCGTTAGCGAATGGCATGTGTAGCTTCTTCCTTCGGGGCTGGGGTCACTTGCTCGTTCAAAGGCAGTAGAGCAGGCCCGTGGGTGGGTGGCCATAAAGATAGGCTTAGTCGACATCATGTACATTTGTTTATTCGCAAGGGGTTGGGGTTTCTAGGTTCTATTGTGTACATCAATTGGCCCGGTTTAAAAATACATCAACCCCGGCAGGTGAATAGAGAGAAGATTGAAGATTGAGTTGAAGGCTGCCCCTGCCTCCGCTCCCCGGGGCTCAAGTATTTAAGCTTCTACAACCTTAAAGAATTCAAGGTACGGTACCTTCCAAGGCAAGGTCAATCAACAGGTCAACAGATTATTCCCCGCGTGTGAAAAGGAGGTTAGCGGCGAGCTAACAACCAAGATAAGAGGACGTTCCGACTCTTGCCACTGCCTCTCGCAGAGCGGCCGAGCTCTGCAGTGACAAGACTTGGGCGCTGGGCCACTCGTATTTCCAGCCATGACTGCCGGCAATTGAGCTTCTTTCTATCCCATGTGGGCCAAGCGTGCAAGCAGCAATGCGTTTTATCCACTTCTCGAGTCTCCCCGAGTACTGTTCAGAATGAAAGGATTGACCTGCCCCAAGGGTCGAAAGGCTTAGTGTCGTTTGTTCTACGTCACGACGGGGAAGACTCCCCCCACTTTGTATGCATGCGACTTTGAAGAGGACAAGAGTGTCCAGGTCCCTGAGTGCCTGTCTTTGGACGGCTTGGACGGTAAAGTGCGGTTCTATCTAGCTAGGTACCGTAGGTAGGGTAGGTATTGAGAATTGACAACTACAGAAGACGGACAGGATGCTATTTTCACACCAGAGTGCCCTTTCTCGAGGGCTGTCAACTGTTGGTGTACCAGACTGCGGTTGTGAGACATGGCTCTCAGGACCTACCTAAGACAAAGTAGAGGAGGGTACACAACTGGTAGGTATGGTACTTTTGCTATAGACAGAGAAAGTACTGGTCCGGCTGCCCGGCAATCAACATGAAGGGAAACCCTTACTAAAATCCTGCACGTTGCTCCATTTATATCCACTCACCCTCGCCGCCTCTTTCCAAACCGTTGAGAGGCGAGAGAGGTTTCTGCACACAAAATATGTCTTTCGCTCACAGGCTGGCGCGGCTGGGAGGTTTAAGGTGGGGGATTTTCTCGTAGCGTGTCACGCGTGTATTACTGGCCTCGGCGCTGCATCTTCCTAGCAAAGAGGGTGGATTATGTCATCATGACGGCGGCTCGGGACGGGACTTAACATGAGGGAAGAAGATATACAGGACAAAGCAAGTGCTACGCAAGGGGTTCAGGAACGAAAATGAGGGAGCTAAATTCAATTCATTCTGACGGCCAATGGATGCAAGCGACTTCATAGCCGTAGGGGGGCTTGTCAGAGGAGTGTTACGCATTCTTGCTCCGGCGGCGCGGATTGCGGCGGGACCAAGTTCATCGACTGGGGAGGTTCACTACAAGAACATCTGGGCAAGCCGGAATAGGGCAAATTTATACTTTTCTTTATCTTTTAGCCCTTTGCACTCTCTGTTTTAGGGAACTGGTGCATTTTGATCCCTCCCACCCTCCTTCCATTGCAGCTGTAGCTACAGATAAGGTACCTTGGCCAGAAATAGGTTACCAATTCCAGACCGAATTTGCTTGGTCTCAAATCACTGCTTTTTCTTCTCTCCAGGTGTCTGCGGCGAGCGAAGACCCGATCTAGAATAGACCGAGACGAGCCTCCAGACGATCATGGCAAAACCGATGAGGATAACGATCGTGGTACCAGCATTGACCCATTCCCCCTTGTCTAGGTCCAGCACAGGGACTTGTATAATATTCGACAGCTGGTCTCCTCGACTAGGCTGGGGCTCAACATGCCAGAAAACGGTTCGAGGTCCAAAGAGTCCGTCGTAGCCAAGATTGACCTTGTCGAACGGGTTGGTCGGGAACTTGGTACCTTCCTCGGCAGCGCAAGCCCAGAACACCGCGGGATATGGTATGTCTATATTTCGATATCCTCCGCTGAGAGGCGAGAGATAGCGGAGGTGCAGGGGTATCTCGGCCGTCCAGGATTGGGTTTCCTGGGCGCTCGGAGGAGCGAGCTCCAGGAGCACAGCAGACCCCCAGAGCTGCATGGCGTAGTCGGGTGCTTCGAGATCGACTGGCTGAGAAGTGTACCGGAGCGCTGTTAGATTCTTAGACGCTAGGAAGAGGTCATCCGCGAGCTGGTACTTGTCCGCGAAGATGGTCCTGGGAAAAGTAAAGTAGGCATGCGGCGAGCAAGACTCATCTTCCCTCGGAGGTTTGTTAGACTTGAGGAGGATCTGAAGCGTCGGATGCAGGCCGGTTGGCTCTAATACTTTGACTTCAAAAGTCGACTCGGCATCCCTGTGTCGCGAGGGGAATGCGAACAGTGTGGAGGATGGCTTGGAGTCTTGGCCAAGCACCGTGAGAAGTCCAGACACTCCCAACTCGTGAGGCTCCAGATTTGGCGGCGTGTCGGCCGCGAGGATGCCAACTTCAGTCCGATGGTTCGTACGTGTTTGTACTTTCAGGGGCTGCTTTTCGTAGGGCCATGATGAAGTGACTTTGAGAGCGTGGGAAATGGTGTCGTATGAGATGTCGAGGGAGGTGGCCTTCTTCAGTCGCTCCGCGGAGGCAGCGCACGAGGTATCGGTGGAGGCACATAGGTTTTCTTTCACGTAGTTTGCAAAAGCGGATAATTGCGGGAGTGGCTGGAAGAACTGGAAGGCTGTTGACTGAGAGAAGCGGTCGAACGGCAGCGAGGTAAACGATGCCTTGGCTGTGGAACACTGGATGCCCTCGAAGCTTTTCTCGAGCACCGAGCACAATTTGGTCCTAGTTTATCCTTATTTAGACCAGGGGTAGCTATACTACACCCATGATGGGCAACTTACGAATCCTTTGCTGTCTCTCTCCTTGGCGTATAGAACAAATGAAAGCCCGGTGGGAGTCTGGAGAACAGCGGGCTCACTACGTCACTCGTCGCATGGGGCCCGACCCATCTAATATGAATCTCGTGAGACTCCTCCAGCACGGCCTGTATTTGCGGAGGAAGCTCATCCAGAGCAAATGTAATTCGGTCTTCACGGACCGCTTCGAGCTCCGGGCCGGTGATGGAGCTACCGGTGACACTGAGCGTCGAAGGATCGAGAGCGTCTCCAGCTTTCTGGATAAAAGTAATCCGTTCTCTCATGGTGACAGGGTTCTGTTTGGCGTACGGACGCAGCCGGACCGATTGAGAAGAAACAAAAAAAAACTCTCTGACAGCAGCTCACAGTCTCAGCTGGATCGCCTCCTATGTCGCGTGCGGCCGATGTAGCTTGGTGTCACTGTGTGGCTCGCTGCAAGGCTCTTCGACAGCGGGGGACAGGACCGCTGGGTAGTTGGCGATCGGAGGGATGATGGATGGACCTAGTTGGTCAATCTTGAGCACAAATGAAGGTCCGACACCCGGGTGGCTACGGGTAAGGATCCTGGCAAACCTAGACGGTGGTGCTCGGTGACGGAGACGATTGACGAATAACTAGAGTTCGGCGACGAATCTGTACATGTCGCCTATGTGACAAGCTGACAGACGGGTCGGGTCTTCCGTGTGGTTCCTTCCAGCCCCGGGCGTAAGCGAATAGGAACTGACCTGTGCTCGCTGTCTGTGTCTTCTTGCCAGCCAACCGTGGGCGAATGGGTACGTGCGCCTCTGGGGTTTTTGGGTGGGGGATGGAGGTAGACTTCCTGACTGCGTGACTAGAGGGAGGCCTGTTCGCCTGTTCGCCTGGGAAAAGAAAAATAGCTCGGAATCCACTGAAACTAGCATTTCCAAAAGGCTTCACCGGACCGTTTCGCACTAAACCCTTTTGGATGACCGGGCAAGTCGTACTCAGCCGCCCCGACTGTGCAGAAGGCACGATTCTCGACAATAACGGAGTCCTGTGGTCGCAGGATCAATTTCTTTTTCGGTCGCATCTACTTTCTCCTGATTCCAATCCTTCAAAACTCTTCTCCTTCTCTCTCGAGAACGCTTTTCCCCGCTACGCAGCCGGAGAGAATGCAGCAATTAATCGTGATTCTCTCCACGACAAACACTGCCGTCGTTGATCTATAACGAGGAGCAAATCCCCCCCCTCAACACTGCCCCTCATCGGCTAATCGCCGCTCCGGCAGCCTAGCCGGAACCCTCCGATCGAGATGGATAACGGATCATCATTTATGACGCTGCGCACTCGGCGCCCGGTTGACCAGAGCAGTCTGAGCAGCGCAGACTCTACAGTATGTCCTACTCATTTTCCCCGGGATCGCGTAGGAGCCAAAAAAAAAAGAGAAGGGCAAAAATGGAATCGGAAGGGCCGTAGTCGCATGTTGATATACTCACTTCTGCCGCGCAGTACGGCTCGACAGGCGATATGTGTACGCCGGCGACGCACGATATCAGCCGTGTAAGCTATCATGTCAAACATCTCGAGAATTTCGTACAGACACTCCAAGACGTAGGTTTATCTTTCGCATTCTGTGTCGTATCGAATGGCGGCCGCTGGCCCAAAGTTGCGTTACTGAATGTTTGTTTTGTGTAGTCCGCCAGTAGAGCGTTTCCGAATCGTGGTCGGTCTTTGCAGCGGTATACCAATGTCCAAGCGCTTTTGCTTCACTGGAAGAGCGATGACTTGTTTGTTTTGCCCGAACTGGAAGACTTGGAGAAGGTGCTACGCGAAGAATACAACTACAACACAGATATCTTCGCCATCCCATCCGAAAACTCCCATCTGGAACTGATGCTGAAGATCGGCGAGATTATCAAGAAGTACGAAGGCGAAGACACCCTATTCGTAGTGTACTACGGTGGGCATGCGAAGATAGATGAGTCGAGGCAGAGCACGTGGTGCGCGTACGTCAACTCCCCCGTCCCTCCTGAAAGCGACGCCTGGCGTCTCTGGCGGCCGATCTAACTCCTCCGTATAGAACACGCCATCCTTCATCTCCGTGGCTCCAGTGGTCTGCCATCCAGACACTGTTAGAAAGATCGGCATCTGATGTCCTCATCCTCCTGGACTGCTGCGCTGGGGCGGCGAGCGCGACTTTCCCCAACGGCCATAGCATCACCGAGACCATCTCAGCCTCGAGTTGGGATGCCATCGCTCCCGATCCAGGCCGGTATTCCTTCACCAACGCCTTGATTGAGGTTTTGCAGGAGTGGAGGGTGCGAACCTTCTCCGCAGCCATGCTTCATGCCGAAGTCTTGGCCCGCCTTAAGCATCCCCGGCCCATCTTGATCAACGGCAAGCACTTCGAGGCTCGGTCGACACCGGTTCACTTCATGATGACGTCCAACCACAAGGCGCCGAGTATTGAGCTTGGCCGCATCGTGCCCGACTCCAGGCGGCCGGTCACCCCTCCCTTAGATATACCCTATCAGACGTCTCAAGCGGAATCTAGCTCAGCCGTCACCGGAAGCTCGGAGGACCCTGCCTCCGGCCGAGGCACCGTAGCCCCTACTGTCACTGACCCGAACCAGGATCATCCCCACGTGATGATATCGCTCGCCCTGGAGGATGACCAACGGCTCGACTTGAATGCGTGGGAGCAGTGGTTAGCGAACTTTCCTGCTCTGGCGAAGCACGTCAAGATTCAAGGCGTGTTTCAGAGTCACTCGACTCTACTCCTGCTTTCGCTGCCGGTTATGGTGTGGGATCTGTTGCCCGACGATCCGGCTTACTCTTTTATTGCCTTTATTCGCTCAAACAATCTCCTGCGGCAGCAATCCTCGCCGCCCCGACCTGTCGAGCAAAGCTCCGTGGTGAATACGGGAGGACCCGTATCCCAGCCTAGATACCCCGGAAGAGACCTTTCCGGCGCCGCGAGGCCAGAACCCGACTTCAGGGATTCCGAATCAATCGGCGGGACCACCTTCGTCCCCACTGATGAGAACAGCACGATCGCTGCGCGCCAAAGTCAATCCCGCCTCCGAGCTAGCCAGTCGACGGTTAATGTACGACAACAGCTAGATATGAGATCTGCACCCCGGCCAGGAACCGCCTCGTCCCAGATACCCCCGAACATGAGAGCTGGTCCTGGACTGAGCCAACCACACAGCTGGAATACTGGAGTCTACGACCTACCATACAACTTGCACCGGCAGCAGACGGCCCCTCCTGTTCTTCCCGGTATCGTTGGCAATTCCGAACCGCTCGGTGAAGCAATTACGAGGACCATGATCCTGAATCAGTCTCGGAGCTCCAGGAGAACCGTGTTCACGTCGGCGAACGTCCCTGAGGGCCCCGCGCTCGCCAACCATGTCGTCAAGCGTCTGGAGGAGTACTTCCAGAAAGAGAAAGAGCCGAATGTAGCTGTTACGGAATTCCTCGCCTCGAACCTCGGCGTCGAGACGGAGGATGTCCGACTGTGGTTCCACCACCGCCGCGAGCAAGAAAGGTTGGACTTCAATCTTCAGAACCTCAAGATAGACGACTACCACCCCGAGGTCCGGGAAGGTGCGCGGATGATACTCGCCGGCCAGCTCAACAATCTCCTCGAGATTTATCCCTCCAAGGACGTTTTGGTCATCGACCTCCGCCTGTCCACAGACTACGAGAAGTCGCACATCCACGATGCTATCAACCTGCGCACCCCGCACAGCTTCGTGCAGGTCGCTACGCTGGAGATGATCGAGGACACGTTCGCCGACAACCACAGCCAGAGGAACTTCTCCAAGTGGGCCCAGTACCGTTGCGTCGTATTCTACGATAGAATGATCGAGTACCCGTGGGAGTGCCCAGTTGCCGATGCCTTGTTCGAGAAGTTCAGGATGAAGGGATGGTCCGGACAGTGCTTCATTCTCAAGGGACACTACAAGGAATTCGTCGTGTCGTTCGACAAGTACATCAGCGGCACCAAGATGACGCAGCAGGCCAAGACATACGTGGACGGCCTGCGGCAGCAGCCAGTTCAGACTCGGGTAAGATACACAGTCACGTCACCGGGTTCGTGTTCACGATTGCTAACAGGGGCATCGCAGGAGGATCTGGTCAATAAGCACCAGAAGTACGACGAGTGGCTAAGACTATTTGAGAGCCAGGACCGCGCAACACCCATTGAGCTCGTGCCTTCGAAGCGCATCGAGCGCATGCAAGCGGTGGAGCAGCATCAGCATGAGCTGGAAGGCGAGTTCGAGACGCACTTCCCTGCTCTGTTCAAGAAAGCTCAAGCCTTACGTCCGGCCATCACCCCCGCGCCGCAGTACTCGGACGTGTTCGCAAGCGACATGTCCTTGCAGACGCGCGTAGCACCTGCGGCTCTCGACTCCAACTGGAATGACGCCGGTTCCTTCGACATGAAAGCCCCGCTGGTTGGTCACCTAGATCGCGGTCTGGACAAGATGAGGGAGGCTGGCGGCTTCTCGACTCCGCAAGACCAATCCTCGCGGAAAGGCAAAGAGACGTACACAGACAAGCTCGGGGACCGCGTTGCCCGGTATTCGGACGACTTTGACGAGATCGATCCGAAGGGAGAAGGACTGAAGAACGATCCCGCCTTTCAGCAGGCCGGGGCGAAGCAGGACACGAGCAGCGAAGCCACCGATGATCACAAGAAGAAAGGCAGGAGGCCATTATGGGGCAGGCTGAGAACGAGCGGAAACAAGTGAGATTTGTTGTTGGGATAAATCTATGTATGGCGTTGCGAAGGAAAGAGTCATTTCGATGCCAATGCTTCACGGCCATGGCAACTTGTATCGGAAAGGGGGGTTTTCGCTTTTATTTCTTTTGGGAGGGTTCCTGGCATACGATACCTTTGGCTGCCCCGTCCAGCCATACACATGTTTTGGGGTTTACAGAAAGCGAAGGGTATGGGAAGGTCTACAATCTGGGTTTACTTGGTCTCTTTCGTCGATTCTTGCTGAAGACAGCGTTTCTATGCCTCCAACGGCTGTTACTACATTCAATTCAACAAAATTTCTATCACCTCACCATGTCTTTCTAGTCCCTCGTCCACGTAGCCAGTTCCTCGGTGGTGACGAGTCTCTGGGCCTCCGTCTTTTACCCATGCCAGTTAACAATGTGTACCTGCGCCATTCATCCGTGGCATCGATCCGATGAAAAAGGGGGTGGGGGTATCACGAGTAGCGAGGATCAATACCAATGAAGGCAACTCAGCCGACGAGGTTAGGATATTGCTTGTTATCAAGGCCCTTTTCGTCGAGAGGTGCCGGTTGGGGCAAGCATATCGTCGTCCCTATGTGCCCAGAGTGTGCCGCCTGGTCGTACTCCTGACGACCGGGTTCGAGCTCTTTCCTCGCAAGGATACCATTCTCTGCAGGCCCTCTCTTGGTGACACTGTAGGCCCGGACGAGGTGCCTACCTTGTCAAGATACTCGTCCAGGATATCGAATGGCATGTCCACCTAGCCGCCCGCCGTCGAAGTTTCGCCCATGCTACGCATCATCCCGTACTTTGCTCCACGGGCTGGAGCAGGCCGGGAGGATGCGATTGGGTGCAGACGGGATGGATCGCCCCTCGGGCCACTTGGTTTCTTCCTTTCCCCGGAGGATCCCAAGAAGGCTGGTCCCGGCGACGACCAGCCTCACCTGATACCGCCGGCTGACCGCTTGTCGTGGTGTTTCGATAATTTGTCAGACCACCTGCATGGTCGTCTTTGCTTTTTTGTTGCTGTACCACGGTCGAGGGATCGAGCAAAGCGGCTAAGCCACACTGCCCTCCCGTGCTCCCCTTCCCCCCCCCCTCCCCTATCTGCCGAACCGGGAGCCGCGAGATGTGTACTTTGGCTTCCGGGTGTCTGGTGTGCTTATATGGTACAAGGTGTGACATTGTGACGTCTACGGTATGCCAAGAGAGCACAAGGACGACCAGCTGGATTCAGTCGGAATAACAGTCTAGAAGTTTCACGTAACATATTGCTTCACCACACGTATACATGGTGCGTAGTAGCTTCAATCTACTTTGCATTCTGCAGGAAGGTGATGGGGAGAGAAAGGGTGATGATCCTCTACGGCAGCGCGTACCGTAGCCGAACCAGCAGCAACAGAGAATGTGTTTTATTTCCCCTTCAAGAATTTCCCGCAATTCACTTTGGATATATGCGTTGCGCTGTACCAATTGCCTACGATTACTCTACGGGCGTTTGAATGCCTGACCGACCTACCGCAGGAGCCGCCTCTCCATGGTCTTGAGACGACTTGGGACAGTGTGAGACTTGCACAGCCTCTCTCGTTCACGCTGTCCCCGACACGCATCCATCTCGGTGGCCAGTGCAGGGCTCCGCAGCGGCGACACTTGGAACGCCGAATCGCATTTCCTGGTTGCCAGCCAGAGAGGAATAAGGAGAAAGGGAGAAAAGAGAGAAATAGATGGCTATTGTCGTTGTATGGGGGAGTCTCCTCCGTCATTGGGGCGGCTCTCACGGGCCGTTGGAGGTTTCGGGATCTCTCTGGGATCTTGTGTCGCCGTCCTGCGATAGGGGGGGGGGCGAGAGAGGGGAAGATGAGCCTTGCTCGTTGAGGTCGGTTGCATTGCCTGTTTTGCTGCTGCCCTGAGAACAAACAAATGCACAAACAAACCAAGAACAAAATATAGCGACAGCCAGAATCTTCTACATCTTGGTCCCCATTTTGGCTGCATCACATCAACGGATGCTCTATCGCTGTTTGCGGGTGGCCTTTTTAGCTTAGGTAGGTAGGTCCCTAAGTCAGTGCCAAATGAATGCACTTATTAGCGGCGAAACGTCTACTGCGAGAAGCTGGCTGCACGACATCTACGGAGTATGTACTTGTACAATTCATAGACAACTAGGTCCACCTACCTCTACTTACCTTTACCATAATTACCTTTACGTTGGCTTTACTATACTCGCTTCGGAGTTAAACAGTGAGGTGACGAACTGATGGGATAAGTAATCCTCTGGCTGGAGCTCAATCTCGGTTCAGCAGCAAACTCGGAGGAGTAAACTCGGAGAATGAGGGGGAGAAACTGTGGACTCTCTATACTATGTTGCTGGAGAAGCCTTAGGTGTCAGCGTGGATCCCACGCAGAAATTCCTCGCATTTTCTTTTTCCTTCGCATATTGGTGCAGCACTCTCTGTATAGTCGTCCAAGACTCCAGATGGGGCGCACGATAATGCACCTCCATGATGCAACAGTGATGCTGGAGTCGCTGTCTACTACAAGGAAGAGGGTTATGTAATTAGGTATACTTGAATTTGCTCGCGCTGCCCCTCTCTCGCTCTCTCGCTCTGTACGAAGGTAGTGATAGTGAGTCTGTGAGTCTGTCTGCCCCCCGTTCCCGACTCCCCGGAACGGATAGACAGAACCTCTGCACCCCTGCATACCTTAATTTCCCTCTTCGCTGTCTTTTCTTACGGATAGAATCGTACTTCTCCTAATCCTTTCCTATGCGAGGCAGGATCTACAGTGGCCACTGGCCAGCCCTCCTCCCCCCCCCGTCTACGGATGACTTCCCCCTCCGACCGGCCCATGGCCTTGGGCCCTTTGGCCCCTCCCCCCATTCTGCCCTGATAGATATCACCCAAGTGAACGGATCCTTATGGGTCAAAAATCTCGCGATATGCTGCTCCGAGAACCTGGGAGGCAACTAGCTACTCTAGGTAGTTAGTCGAGAGGAGACCGCCGTCGCCGCGCGGGCTAGGTTGTTTGCAGTACTTTAGACGAGGTAGTAGCCATATTAGAATTGTAGGTTAACCGCACGAGGCGTCGTCCCCTATTCCCTATTGCACCTAGGAAGGGGGGAGGGGAAACAAGAGAGAAGCGATCTATTCTTCTTCCCTAGCACGCTTAGCTCCGCTACAGGGTGGAGGAGGGGCCCGAGGGGCAAAGACAAAGTACCGGCGCGGGCAAGCGATTATAGTGAACGGGAACCGACTTTCGCCAGTCAGCAGTCCCGGAGGGCAGTTCAAGGCACACTTCGTTGAGGCAGGCAAGGCAGGTTAGTCAGTGGACGGCGTCGTTGGGGGGGAGGACTTTTTTTCCCAGTCGAGGAAGAGATATGGAGCTGCTGTCCAAGATCCCGCAGCGGGTGGAGACGCCACAACCCGGTTTTTTAATAGAGCCAGAGGCAAATGTGCCGTACTGAAACCAATAGCGAGGTACGGAGGAAACCGATTACAGTAACTAACTCGGAGCCGGGTCCGCAGCGTACTGTACTGAGTATACTGTACGGGGTAACAGAGAGACGTATGTATTGTGTATGTATTGTACAATACAGTTCTGTAACGATGTTCGCGGGAAGAGAAGCTAGAAGCTTGCTGGTGAGGGTACTCGTTTTGTCTCTCTGTTCTCTGTGTCTGTGTCTACGGAGGATCTGTGTACGGGATACTGTCCACCATCTGTCACTCTGACACTTCGGCCGCTGCTCACTTCACAAGCCCGCCGTCATCTGCATATCCCCCTGCAAGCGTTTTC
>FTLB01032821.1_pt1 | contig 17202 bp, 18 predicted proteins | sample 1658291 | NCBI WGS metagenome assembly FTLB01 (sample SAMEA3914812, study PRJEB12502) | metagenome | biome: forest; material: soil | place: Canada | collected 2011-07-07 | depth 0.1 m
GCAAAGACGCTGACCTGCGTCAGCTCCATCGCCTCGCTGATCGTCCGCGGTCCCATCGCGAATGCCCAGTACTGCGTCTCGAAGCTGGCGCAGCTGAAGCTGATGGAGCATGTGCATGAGGAATTCTGTGGGCAGGGGCTCAAAGCTTTCTGCGTGCATCCAGGCGCAATCAACAGCGAGATGGCCAGGGAGACGGCACCGAGAGAGTTCTTACAGTATCTGACTGACAGCCCAGAACTGTGTGGCGCCTTTTGCTTATGGCTGTCCGCAGCCCCTGACGCGAGGGCTTGGTTGAGTGGGAGATTGCTGAGCGCCAAGTGGGATCCGGCTGAGTTGGAGGAGAGAAAGGACGAGATAGTTGAGAAAGAACTGTTAACGACTAGACTAAAGTTGTATTAATGACGCTCTACGGAGTACTCTGGCAAAGACTTTTGCAAGGAGGCCGAATATGTAATGGGGACCCTTGCAATCATAGAACTCAACCAACAACAAACCATGAGACTTCGCCAAGACAGATGCTGTCGTGACTGGCTACCGTAATTGGCTATGTTAGTTACAGTAAAGAGTTAAAATCCTTGAAAAGAGATATTAAAGCAGATGCAGTCACTGTTTGTTTTGCATCAGTGACTGGCCGATTCTCTTCTGCTGCGATTGACAAGGTCAATGTGTACCACCGTACCGGGCTTCCATGTACATCCAAATAACATATCTCTGGGATCAATAAAGAGATCGAGAGAGCAAATACCTAAGATTGGAATTGTTTCTTTATCATGGTGGGTATAGCATAAGTGCCATTCGGCAAATTCATGTGAATTTCTTCTATCGGCGATCTTACAGGGTCTCGCGACAATTCGCCTAGTTAGCTGCCATAACCAAACCCGGCAGTCAGGTTCGATGTTCTAAGCACGGAGATAATTAGACCCTCTGACAAGCTTGCCAAGCTCAACACCATTCTCCTCCGGTTATAACAATAGCGGAGGAGAATCACCAGACTCCAAATAGTGGCCTGAATCGGCAAAGATTCATTGGTTAGTAGCACTTAGTACGCCGGCTAAACTGGAGCGTATGGCCCACGGACTGCATTTACCCGGAGCTCAGCGAACTGTCCCTCACCTGGGAACTCCCGATCTCATTTTTCCACCAATTAGTAAAGTTAAACATCTATATAAGACGTGAGAGGTATCTCTGTCGTCTTTACAGCTCCAAGAGACCCAAGCATCTGGTTTTTGTTTGCTAGCGTCCAACATGCCTCTCGTCAGGAACCCCATCCTCCCCGGCTTTAACCCGGACCCGTCGATCGTCCGGGTCGGGGAAGACTACTACATTGCCACATCCACCTTTGAGTGGTACCCCGGCGTACAGATTCACCACTCCAAGGACCTAGCGAACTGGTCGCTCGTATCGCGGCCGCTGACTCGGAAGAGCCAGCTTGACATGAGGGGCGAGCCCGACAGCTGCGGCGTCTGGGCTCCCTGTCTCACACACGACGGCGAGCGGTTCTGGCTGGTCTACACGGACGTCAAGCGCAAGGATGGCTCGTTCCGGGATACTCACAACTACATCGTCCACGCGCCGTCCATCACCGGCCCGTGGTCCGACCCCGTCTTCGCGAACTCGTCGGGTTTCGACCCTTCGCTGTTCCACGACGACGACGGACGGAAGTGGTTCGTTAACATGATCCAGGACCACCGCCGACGGCCGAAACACTTCGCGGGTGTCCGGCTCCAGGAGTTCGACCCGAAGGCTGGGAAGCTCGTCGGTCCCACGAAGAACATTTACACCGGAACCGATCTGTTGTGGACCGAAGCGCCGCATATGTATAAGCGCAACGGATGGTACTACATCCTGGTAGCCGAGGGTGGGACCGGCTACAACCACGCTTGCACATTAGCTCGCTCACGCAACATCTGGGGTCCCTTCGAGGACCACCCGGACAAGTACATCCTCACGACCAAGGACCACCCCCTCGCCGCTCTGCAGCGGGCCGGGCACGGCGACATCGTCGAGACGCCGGAAGGAAAGGTATACCTGGTTCATCTGACAGGACGTCCGATCACGCAGAAGAGGCGGTGCGTGCTAGGACGCGAGACAGGCATCCAAGAAGCGTACTGGGGCGACGACGACTGGCTGTACATCAAGGATGGCCCGGCGCCGTCCCTGTACGTAGACCTTCCGGCCGCCCGGGACGACACGGAGTACTGGGCCGAGCAGAAGTATACCTTCGAGGGCAAGGAGCTTCCCACGGATCTGCAGTGGCTGCGGACACCGGAGCCAGAACGCATATTCTCGTTGGGCGACGGCAAGCTCACCCTCATCGCGCGCGAGACGATGGGATCGTGGTTCGAGCAATCGCTCGTGGCACGGCGGCAGACGCACTTCTCGTACGATGCGGAGACCGTGGTGGATTTCCACCCCACCGACGAGCGGCAGTTCGCGGGGCTGACGGCCTACTACTCCCGGTACAACTTCTACTATCTCACGGTGACGGCCCATTCGGACGGAAAACGCGAGCTCCTCATCATGTGCTCCGAGGCGTCCTATCCCGCGGCGAGGCTGACATTCCCGTTCCCCGAGCCGGTGTCGATCCCGAACGAGGGCAAGGTCCGGCTCGCGCTGAGCATCCGGAACGGCGACTTGCAGTTCTTCTACGCGTTGGAGGGAGAGGAGCTGAAGAAGATCGGACAAGTGTTCGACGCGTCCATCCTCTCGGACGAGTGCGGCGGGCATCCCGAGCACGGCAGCTTCACCGGCGCGTTCGTAGGCGTGGCAGCCTCGGACCTGAACGGAACGGCGCTGGAGGCCAAGTTCGACTACTTGACCTACAAGCCTGTGCAGGACAAGGGCGATCGATACGACGTCTGATCGCATTGAGACGCACACCACCGTCTTATGAGCAGAATTAATGTAACACCAGAGCCCGGCCCAGGGTGTACTTCTACAGAATCTAGTTACAGACCAGTTAGCATAAAATCCGGGCCATAAAACACCAGTAACTAGTCAGGAGTAGTAAAAGGAGTAAGATAGTGAATAAAAAAAATACCAATGATATGATATATGAAAGTTTGCTCTCTGGATAAGAAAGAAGTTTCTAATTTGGGTTATTTTGGATTAAAAGGCTATGCGAGGACCAGGGGTGATAAGATTGAGCCTCGTGCCGGTCTTGGTATGGGCAAGAACTGGCGTATTAGGAGAAAGTAGCAGGCGGGCTGGGAATCACTAATGAGAAAGATACCGAACGGCAGCTTTGGCCCTCCGCGGGACGTGTGCGTCTATTTTGCCAGCTCCGGGAATTCCAATCCGGTTTATCTGAAATCGGCATATCGTATCTGAACAGCCCGCGGTCCCTCTTATAACTACGAGTAGTGCTAGGACTCTGGAGATGGACGCAATCTCCGTCATACGCTTGCTCGTGAGTAGACTACCTTAGGTAGTCACGCATAGACCACGATGCTGGGCCGCGTTGCCGTTGTGCTGCTTGCCGCAAGCACAGCTCTTGCCACACAAGCTGCTCGCGGAAACAGCACTTGCAGTCGCAAATTTCTCGAGGAGGCAGCAACCCGATATGTGGTCTCCCAGAGCACAGGTCAGCTCGGGTGGATCAAGAGCCTCCTTGCTTCGAACGTGACGTACTTTGAAAACGGCAAGATCACCGACTTCGACACCGGCAGTCTGAATCAGTCCGTCAAGATCGACCACAGCCGGAGCACCTATGATACGACTGCGTGCGCCAGCTTCACCGAGATCATATCTTCAAATCCCCAGCGGCCTCGCATCATTGGCACGCAGCTGCGCTACGCCGACGCCAAGATTGTCAAGATCGACTCGATCGCGACGGGCGCTAATGACTGGTTGTTCAATGCTTCGCACACGCTGCATTATGCGCTGCAGGAGAGCTGGGATCCGATCCCTGCCAAGAAGCGAGACTCCCGCGACGTGATCAAGGCCGCCGGTGATGCCTACTTCGACTACATGAAGAATCAGTCCGTGGTCGTTCCTTGGGGTTCACCCTGCACTCGGCTGGAGGGCGGCGCCTATACGGGGCGTGGTTTTGCCAACGATACGTGCAACCTGGGAATCCCGCCGGGCAGCAACATGTCCACGCCGGATCGCCGGTACGTGATTGACGAGAACTACGGAACCGTGTCGATCTTGACGTATTTTGGCGGGCTTGGAAACGCACCAGACAGCCATGAGTTCCGCGTTGAAGGTGGCAAGCTGCGGTTCATTCATACTATGACATACTGCGGAAGCAAATTCAACTGCGGGCTAACGCGGCCGGCTGTGATCTCCGAGGACTTAGGATATTAGGTGTTGCTCCGTGGTTGTAGTGCTCGTTACGAAAACTGCGATTCGGAATAAGGGATAGCAAAACACGGAGGGTAAATGGATTCAATCCCTGGCGTGATAATGTCCACTGTTTTAATACATTTCTATTTAAAGCTATCCCAGTTCGATAAGCCTGACTTGACTAAGAATATTGTCTTGTACCGGGATTTTTAAAAGTTGATACATCTCTGTTGCAACAAGTAGCTCACAATATCTGGTAGAACGTATACATATACTTGCTTTTATCTAGAACGAGCTTCCGAGTACATCAAGAGCTCATATATATATATGTAAGAGATAGATCAAGCGATTATAGATAAAAGTGCCTCTGGACTGCCCCCTGGACAGGACCCTAACCCTTTCTTCAATGGTATCGAAGCTGGGCAGCAGTGTAACTCTACCGGGAATGAATTCGGACACGCAGCCTTTCTCGGACGCATAAAAAAACGGCGCGTTGCGTTATTACGAGAAAAAGAGGAGACAGTTTGTTTCTAATTTCACAAACCAACTCAAGCCGTGATTTCGAAATCGGCGCCACGAATATCTGACGCGTCGTAAGACGTGTCAAGTACCCCAGACTCTTAGTGTGAATGAGGATTGGGTCGCTTAACTAATACGGTAGTTAACAAGTGTTAATAGACAGGGCACCTCAGAACACCTGTTTGGATTTCTCATAGTTCTTTTAACTGCAGGTCCTCATGGGTGTCGACATTGACAATACAGTAAATAACTCGACTCCTATTCCACGCGAATGGCCAGTCCGCGAACAGCCCGTACGGGCGGCACCACGCGGCGGCACGACATCGACAACTTGCGGGCCTTTCTTACAAGCCTTGTCGTCGTGCACCATGCAGCGATCCCATACGGAGGAGTTGGGGTGCCCTACTTAAAGTCAGAGATATTTCAGGGTCGCTCCCCCATCCTGATCGCGTTCAACACGATCAACCAGTCCTTCTTCATGGGTCTGTTTTTCTGGCTTTCTGGACGCATGTCTGCACAAAGTCTGGCTCGGACCTCGCCCGGCGTGTTCCTGCGAGACAAACTCATCCGGCTAGGGCTGCCCGCGCTTGCGTACACGCTGATTAGCGTCCCTCTGACACTGGTGATCGCATCGCCGCACTGGGACCTGGAGTCTGCTTCCCGCATCGTGCTGGACTACTGGGGCAAGCTGAACGGAGTCAAGGGGTCGGCGTGGTACGCGGCGACTTTGCTGGTCTTCGACTCCTTCGCAGCGCTGCTGGCCTGGCGCGCTGCCCAGCGCCGCGGCGAGAGCTCCAAGCACGACTCGGGAAGCTTGGCGTCCCTCCTGTATCGGTTAACCGCGTCTGGCAGGCTAGAGACATGGGGTTGGCTGGGCGTCGCGGTAGCAAGTTTTCTCATCAGAACCCGCTTCCCGCTCGGCCAGGGCAAGGACTGGACACCGCTCAATCTGAACCTATCGCATGCTCCGCAGTACATATTTGCCTACGTCTTGGGATACCAGTCCTTGGTCACGAGCCGGCCTCGGTTGTACGGCCCTTTCGACGCTCGGGGCGGCAAGGTCAAAGTAGAGGCGAGAGGGAGCGATGCGGAACAAGCCGGACTATCACTGCCCACCGCGATCCTGGTTTCGCTTGCAACCCTCATATTCACCGCCGTGCCGGTGGTTGTAACTTTGGGACTTGGTGGGTTCGTGCCGAAAATACTCTCGCTGGCGCCCGGAGGCTGGAACACGGTCGCGTTCTTGTACGCACTCTGGAATGAATTGTCATTCATGACCATCGCCCCGGCACTCATGGTGTACTTTCAGCGGTGGCACAATCAGCCAGTGAAGTCGTGGTGGTGGCAGCCTCGGTACTCCTACGCTACCTATCTGGTTCACAATCTAGTGGGCATAGCTCTAGGTGTCGGCACCGAGGTCCTATTTCAGCAGCTAGCATCAACCAGTGCTGGTATGAAGACGGCCTTATCTGGCGCTGTGTGGAAGACCGCTGGACCGCCATCCCTCACCGCAGTGGTCGGTATAACTCAGTTATTCCTCTCCTTTGCGGTGGCAAGAGGGCTGGTGCACAGTTTTCCAAGCCTCAGGAAGATCTTGTGAAGAAGATAACTTTTCTCAATAGTACAGATAGCATTGTAGCTGGAGTAGAATTAATAGCGGGCGACTATGGTACTCGACCGCGTGGGGTATCGTCGGCCATCAGAACCTCTGCGAGGATTTAGAGCCAGTATTGAGCCCACATCTTAAAGTCTTCTTCCGTGCCTCTGAACTTGAAGTCCACTTCTATAACCTCTTGAAAACCTTCCTTGACTTTTGGTTCCTTAAATCTCGAGGTGAATGTATTGAAAGCAAGCTTCGGGAGGGACTGTCTATCTTCGGGATTTAACTACGCATTCGTTAGTATACTTGATTATGCAGGGATTTATCGCAAAAGGTGTCCTACTTGTTTGTTCATGGAGCGAACAGCATCGTTGTGCTCGCATACAGGGTAGGGAGTTTTGAGCCAGACGCATCGGATGGGGACTTTGTTCTTTTGGGCCAGGTCAATCCACTGGGCGCGGGTATCCGGATCCGGGTTCGTATTGTCTGGTCTGGAGTGAGTGCATGAAGAAGGATATGCAGACGAGAATTTCTTACCAACGGCAACATAATGTCCCTCCCGAAGAGCTTCACCTGCAGCCTTGAAACATTTGTCCTTGCTGATGAACTGTCAGAAAGGTCTGCAAACATTCGGGAAAAAAAGGTGTACCAACCTCTTGAGCGTATCTTGGTTGACTCGCTGATATCCCAGAGGCTCTAGATGCTTCCAGTAGAAGGTGCTCTTGCCAGCTCCCGGCGGACCACAGAAGATAACGATCTCTTTCGTCTTGGGTTTCTCAAAGTGGATAGATGGCTGTTCACCAGGCTGAGGCTGAGGAAAGGTCTGGAGATTGAATTCTCTTGCGAATTCGCGTGCTTCTTCGCCTAGGAAATACTCCTCAGGTGTGAAGTACTTGATGCCTAGGTTGTGGGCAAGGTTGCGGTCTGAGCAACTGAAATCTTTGGGAATGGCACGGCCGTTCTTGATCTGCCCGGTACGACCGCCGGCATCGCCAACAAAAATGCTGTTCTCCAAGTCGATCTCCGAGTTCTCGAGGCCGTAATCACCTCGCATCTCATCCCACATACCGCGGCGGGGTTTGCGGTAGATATCCCGCTCCGTGGCAGCATACAGAGTGACGGGAATGTCGAGCTGTGCGAGGACCGTACTGCATTTCTGCTTGAATTGGGTGACTCGCTCCTTTAGACTCTTTGGTGGCTTGGTCTTTGGGTCAGGATGCAAGGTTAAACCCGCTTGGTTCGAGAGAACCACAACCCGGTAGCTATCAAGCTGTCAGCTTCTCACGCGCAGTTGACTCGTTTCCAAGGCTGAAGTCGTCCACGAACCCTTCTTCTTTGTACAACTCCCGTACTCGTGCTGGGACTGAGCTGTCCCACCACTTCCAATCACCTGCATCTGAAGAATGCTTCTTGCCAGAAGAAGGGTGAATCAGGGTAGAGTCCTGCGGCACAGCGGTCAGTCAGCCAGTTCAACATGCTTCTAGTGGGAGCTGTTGGGTGCATCATCGTACAAGGTCAAAAGCGGCAATCTTGCGCCGCTTCGGCTCGGGCCCTTCTTTGAAGTCCTCTGGGACGTATTTGGCTACAAGCAAGGTAGCAGGGCCACCGGTCTCAGGGCTCCTTTCGCTCCACACCGTACGGTCCTTGGGTTTCTGAGACGTCGGCGTAAAGAAGCTTGCGACTGCGCTCTCTACCGGCTGGGCATCAGCAAGCGGATACAGCCACGGTCCTCGGCGCTCCGAGGCCGAGGAAGAGGCGGGGGTGGGGGGCTTACTGGAGATGGCGCTCTGTGCCTTGCGCTTCAAGGGGGGAGGAGAGATGGAAGGATCATGGCCATCAGCAGCCCGTTTGCTAGCGTTCTTCGCCGTGGCGGGATTCGAGGATGCCATGTTTCAGTTTACTCTCACGGTCCGACAAGGCCGTTTGGTCACGACGCCGGTATTGTCGATCTATCGGCGCTTCTCGAGGTGCCGAGCCAGCAAACTGGAGTCACGGTCCGATGAGACGCGGCGCGTTATGGTTGTCCGATACCAGGCACGGGCCACCAAAGTTTCTAATAAGGGAGCTACGGAAGGCACGCTGCAAAGTTAGCTCCTGCCTTAGCTCATGCCTTACAAGGTGGGGCAGATTCGTGTCTGCGTGTAAAATTTCCTCTCAGAGATGGCCACTGAAGTACTAGCTACGCAGTATAGAGGCCAGACTCGGGCTCTATCTCGCTGCGTCTAAAAATGGGATCGCTATTGCCAATTTCATTTTTTTTTTTAAAAAAAAAATCTTTTCTAAGTCAGCAGTCTTCATTTTGTCATACTTTATTGACGTCGCTCTCGGCATTCCAATGTACGGGGAACAGTGCTACAGCCCGTCGTTTCTTTAGAGATCTTGGGGAGTAGGATTCTCTACTGCATTACACATTAACCGCAGCCCCCCAGGTCCAACCGCCGACATGAAAGGTAGCCAGTACTCGATGTACCGTGAACAACCCATGAACTCCAGCTATTGCAATATATATGTAGATCCCATGGGCCGGCGACGACGACATGGTATAAAGATTGCTTATGAGCACTCTGGCACTGAAAGCGACGTCTCCCTCATGAGAAATCCCGACTCTGCCAGCGACTCCCTCTACTTCTCGCGAGAACCATTTGTTTGCGGCCTACCAGAGCCAGATGTAAGACCGGAACTAGTGACATCCCGTATTTGCGGCACACTGTAAGACGGCAGTTTTTGGCACCGGTTCTTACTCAAGAACGGAGGAATGCCTTCCACTGGCTTCAACGAAGCAAGCAGAGCCAGGGAACGACCGTATTGCTGGCTTGCGACGGCCTCTACAAGAGGCTGCACCACAACATCTATGTAACTTCTGGCGCGCGCACCATTACTCTCGGCCCTGCGCTCACTGCAGATCCGCAAGCCACGCACTCTCTCTGCGCTAACCTCTCAGCGAAGAATTATGCACGGAAGAGAGCATAATCCACATGACCATCAGTCCTTCTTTCGTCTCGGCTCTCGCGAATGTGAGCCCCGAGAAACCGCCCGAAGACCAGGGTGCTGGCTCCTCCCTCGCCTCTGTAGAAGAGAGCTCGAAAGGTAAAATAAAACAAAATGCGGTCCCCGCCTGCCCACCAACGACTTAGTAGGGGATAGTTCATGTAGCTTGCTTCAGATTTCTAGTAGTCGCAATACCACCGACCCCAGTGCCCAGCTTGCCAGGTCTTTCCACTAAAGCCCACCGGGATACTTTTTGCAAAAGAGAGCCTCTAGGGCCCGTCGGGAGGGAAAGCTGACGTCTGTGGCGGACCGCAAAAGGCGCGGCCCCGCAGCGGACAGCGGAATGGTCAAACAGTGGTGTGCTCACCGTTCCTGGCTCACGAGGCCCGCTTCGAAGCCTGCTTTTTCTACGCGCTAGTGCCGAGTAAAAGCTTCGAGAAAAAAAGAAGTTCCAAAACAAACCAAAAAAAAACTTGGAGCCATGGCTGTCGACGCCATCGTGTCAAGGTCCCAGGTTCGAAAAGCGTCATTGCTCTCGGTACGTGATGCTTAGTTGTAGGAGGCTGCATTTGAGGCTCCTTGACCACCCTCCATCTACGATTACCTACCGCCACCGCTAGCCCTGATACTGCACAGCGCATGTAATAAATACGTAGGAGGCTTGAATCTTGGGGTAGAAACACGGCGATGGCCGCTATTGTTACGTAGATGCCAAGAGCTAGAATCCAAGTTCCCGCGGCAAAAGATCAAGGGAGGAGTAAAAGAATTGAATAGGAAAGAAAAACTGTTAGGTTTGGATTGAGTCTGTCTAGCCAGTACCGAGAGTTAATTAACAAGAGCCCTGAGCGCCGAGGGCCGGGTTTCAACTTGAGTGCATGATTGGGATGTGCCCAGTTCCTCCGCTCCAATATTGAGCCGTGAACGGAATTTGGCAAAGCAATTGCGACGGCTTGATGGGATCGGCACCTCGCCGTACCAGAACACCGGGTTGTCGGCAAGCCTGGGAGACAAGGAGGGCTTCTCCATCGTTGCTTGCTCCTCTTTGAATCGTTTCGCGTTCGCGAGCAGTGTAGACACTTAGACACCATACAACGACGATCCCCTCCGTCACTCTTGTGATACCTCCTTGACCTCCTAGACGTGAGGAGTTCGCCTGGGATCTACGAACTTTTGTGCATTTGTCCACACTCTCATTCGTCCAATCGGAACCCGGCACTCGTGCAGCGTGACCAACCGCTTCGTCGCAGCCGATGGCACCGCGCGTACAGTACCGGCAACTTTCCGAGTAGCCACACCCCGGATCTCAACGGGCCTCGCTGGCACGCTGGTCGAGCCGTCGGAGAAAGACGAGCAGGAGGGCAGGAAGGCTCGGAAGGGTAGCCATGGACAAATTAGGTAGGGTCGGCTAGGTGCTGCCCAAAGCTGGGGGATGTGGTGGCCGCTGCGACATTGCCTGCATGCACGCATACGAGATACGCGTGCTCGCGCCCTATTGTGCACACGTCAAAGGAGATGAGGAGTTTTGCACGGCGTTCACAACGTCCCCGAGCCAGCCTAGTCTCAACTCGTGAGAGGAAGCCAAAGCTACATAGTATTACGCAACAAAAATAAGTAGACTCACATAGCAATTACAGGGGACGTATATCCGTAGTGCAGCGGCGCTACTGGAGACGGCGCTCTCTCGTGTACTGGAGTTGGGAGCGTGTTGGAAATTAACAGTTGCGTGTTTCCGGACTGTGCAGCCCACAGTTGTCGCGCCAGAATCGCATGTTCGGCCGACCGGATTCGTGAATTCGTGCATTTGGGGCATCCTCTGGGTCTCGCGAGTACGCTCAGAGGCGTGAGAGGTAGAGTCGTCCTCGCGAAACCCTCTTTTCTCCCTAGCTGCGGCTCAGCACTTTGCCTCTTTCTGGGGTTTAGACGAAGCGGGAAGGAGAATATCCCCGGACGACGGCCAAGAAGGGCATCTGAACCCGTGCGTGGACTCGACGAGGAGGCCGGCGATTTCTGCTTTGGGCCCCCGGAGGCGAAGCCCTGCCCAAACCAGGTGGGCAATCTTATCGGGCCGTTCTGAATATGAAGCGGCCACTGACGGGGGAGCTAGTCGCCCTCCCAAATCCCGATCGCTCATGACGTCAAGATCGATGCAGGACCGCCGCACTAATTGCGGGAGGCTTTTCGAGGCTGGGGTGACTGCCGGAGGGGGGTAAAACTCTCCGACGGCTCTTAAAAAAAATAATCTTGGGCAATAGGGAAAAACAAACAAGAAATAGAACAGGGCAGAATGACGAGAGAGGCGCCAGAGGTTCGCCCACGACTTCACGCAACGCACGCGCCATTACGATTTGAAACAAATAATAGAGAGAAATACACATGCGAAGGGGGAGTGGAGAATACCTCATATAATGTTTTGTTGGTATATAATTTCTGAATCATACCATAAGGGATGAGAGATCTACGTTACACTTGTCCAACGGTGACACGGGGGCAATCACGAGAGGAGACTGCGGCGCTGAAAACCCAGAACATCTCGGATCGATTGGTTCGGCGGGCACATGGCGCTTTTGTGGAGTTCCCCAATGTTCCCCTCCTCGTTTATTCTCCACGGGGGGACGACCCAAGAGGTTCGATATTCCATGCAAAAAGTCGTCGAGCCAGTCAAAGTCTGGAGTCCTGTGTCCTGGGGGGGTGTTTTTTTGTCTCTGCGTCCACCATCTCCAGCACCTGTGTGCCTGTGACCCCAACGCTACCGAGCTACTATGGCCAGAGTGTGGAGTTGCGTATGGGTCCAACGGCAAGCCTTGGAGAGATGAAAGTTGGGGATAGTCTGTTTGAACGACTCAAGCAGTCAAGTACCTCCCTGCCGTCGAGCCAGCTTGGAAGACAAGCGTGACAAGGCAGAGCACGAGGAACAGAACCCTGGGATAGACTTGTCGTCGGTGACTAACCCGAAAGGCGACTTGCACGTGCCGATCTCCCTTCCACCTCCTCCACTTCGCTGCTGCTTCCTGTTTCCGCACTCGTATTCCCTCGAGGAACGACCTCTGATGAAATGGAACTCAGAAGAGAGGAAAAAGGGAAAAGGCCTTTGTCCGCGGGGCTCTCACCCTCCCCCCCCTTTCGCCTTCGTCTACCCAAGGAGCGACCCAAGTAACTGGAAGCCAAGGTACTTCCAGCAGGGCGGGGTGGGGTGGAAAGAGAGAAAAAGCAGATTAAGTAAAATAAAAGATCCAAGTTTCTTTGTTCGGCACAGCACCACCTCGAGACCACCTATAGAAAACGGTACGTACCGATGCCAACAAACCAATGTCGGTGTATCATCAACGCGAGGTGTCACAGGTCTCACACCAAGTAGGGCAGGTCCCAGGACCCTTAGGAACACCTTAACCGAGTTACCTTAGTTATTGAACTTTGTATGGTGGCATTGGCCCTCCACCTTCTAATTCGTACTGGCGAGAGAGAGAAAGGAGAGAGACCGTGGTGCGGCCAAAGGACTCAGTCGCACAAACACAGCAGCGGTGAAAGCTTCGACACGGACCATCACACCGTGCCACCTTCCCCGTCCAGAGCTTTCGAGCCAAGATTGCCCCGAGTTAGGTAGCGTGGCAAGCGTGAGTAAGGTAGCTGGGCTTGCTGGGGAAGGTACGCCTGCAGACCTGGTGCATTAACGAATATGCCAATATGGGGAGAAAGGAAGGAACGGGGCAATGCGAGAGGAGCGGAAGGGGCAATGGAGAAGCTCGCAGTCTCCGGTCCCTCCTACGTTACCAACGAGCCAACTTACGCACCGCAGCAGCTAAAGCGTGCTAAGCTTCCAACCTTACCCACCGAGTGGCTACTCTCGGGTCTTTTGTTGATGATCACGACGTGGGTGTGCAAAGGCGGGTTGGGCAAGCAAGGCGGGCAGGGGTGGGTTACCTGATCGTTGCTTCCCAGAAAAATAAATGATGGACACCCCAGCTTTGCCCAATCACCAATATCACGGACCCCGGGTAAAGCTTTTTGACTTTCTCGCCTACATAAAGGCCACCGACACCCCTCATCTTGCTTCACGCTTCCCGGTCCTCTTCTTTCTCTCCAACCTGGACTTTGACCTCGCAGATCCGAGGGACTCTCTTTCGTCTTGTTTCTCCTAGGTATCACCTTCCGTTGAGTCAGGATGTATAAGATTGGAAACATCTACTTCATCGCGGCCATCGCCGTCATTGGTACGTGATCGCTGCCCTCCTCCTCCCTCGGACTTGCCCTTGTAGGCCCTTGACCTCCGAGCCTCATGAGACTCGGGCGAACTGGGCCGGGTGGCGCAGAGAGGGAGAGAGAAAGAGAGAAGAGGTCGTGACTCGCGGCGCATGTGTGCTAACGAACCCCCTACAGGCGGTGGCCTCTTCGGCTTCGACATTTCGTCCATGTCTGCCATCATCTCGACGCAGCCATACCTGTGCCAGTTCAACCAAGTTGGCACAAATGACAAGGGCGAGTGCCAAGGTCCCAGCGCCGACGTACAAGGTGGCATCACCGCTGCTATGCCCGGTGGCTCTTGGCTCGGCGCTCTCATCTCCGGTTTCCTCTCGGATATTCTTGGCCGTAAGACGTCGATTCAGATCGGTTCCGTCATCTGGTGAGTGTGTCCCGCAGCCTATCTACTATTTGTGTGAGAGAGAGGAGGAGAAGAACGGGAGCAGGTTGGCTGACTGGAAACTCCACTAGGGTCATTGGTTCCATCATCACCGCCGCTTCGCAGAATATCCCCATGCTGGCTGTCGGCCGTATTATCAACGGCTTGTCGGTTGGTATCTGCTCTGCTCAAGTCCCCGTCTACATCTCGGAGCTTGCGCCGCCCTCGATGCGCGGTCGTCTCGTTGGTTTCCAGCAATGGGCTATCACGTGGGGCATCTTGATCATGTTCTTCATCTGCTACGGCTGCTCGTTCCTGACTGGTTCCGCCGCCTTCCGTCTCCCTTGGGGCTTGCAAATGATCCCCGCCATTCTTCTCGGCTTCGGTCTGTTCTTCCTTCCCGAGTCCCCTCGTTGGCTCGCCAAGAAGGACCGCTGGGAGGAGGCCAAGGATGTGCTCACTCTCGTCCACGGCAAGGGCGATCCCAATTCTCCTTGGGTCGCGCGTGAGCTGAGCGAGATCCGCGACGTTGTCGAGTTTGAGCGTGCCAACTCGGATGTCACCTACCTTGAGCTCTTCAGACCCAACATGATCAACCGTACCGCCATCGGTGTCTTCACTCAGATCTGGAGCCAGCTTAGTGAGTCCCTACTATGTCATTTGTAGTCTGGAAGAGAACTAACCTCGCATTCTCAGCCGGCATGAACGTCATGATGTACTACATTACCTACATCTTCACCATGTCGGGCGCCGCCGTCGACGGATCCCCCAACGCTGTCTTGCTTCCCAGTGGCATCCAGTTCGTCATCAACGTCCTGATGACGGTGCCCGCCCTGATCTGGATGGATGCCTGGGGTCGCCGTCCCACGCTTCTCGTCGGCGCCTTCTTCATGTGCCTGTGGCTCTCTATCAACGCTGGTCTCTTCGCCACCTACGCCACTACTCCTGCCCCCGGCGAGTTCCCCTCTAGTGCCGAGTCCATGAAGATCACAGGCGCGCCGGCCAAGGCTGTCATCGCCTCGACTTACCTTTTTGTTGCCTCGTTCGCACCTACCTGGGGCCCCGTGTCCTGGGCCTACCCACCGGAGCTCTACCCCCTCCGCACTCGCGGCAAGGCTGTCGCACTCTGCACCTCAGCCAACTGGGCCTTCAACTTCGCCCTCGCCTACTTCGTGCCTCCTGCGTTTGCCAACATTACCTGGCGCACCTATGTCCTCTTCGCCACCTTCTGCGCCGCCATGTTCATCCACGTCTTCTTCCTCTTCCCTGAGACGGCGAACAAGCCGCTCGAAGAGGTTGAGGACATCTTCGACGACCGCCTCCCCGGCGCCATTCGCTTCCTCGGCCAGCCCGCCTGGAAGACGCGCAACACCCGCAGCCTGGTCCTCCAGCGTGAGCGCAACGAGATTGTCTCGGATGAGAAGCTTGCCGCCGCCGAGGGCGAGCACCGCGAAGGCGAGCACCGCGAAGGCGCCTAGAGCGTCTTGCGCCGCGCACAGCTCTACGGCTTCTCTTCCTCCATGCTGTCATCGCCCCAACTCTGCGTGCCTCCGAGGAACACGCGGGAGCATTTTCCACGGGCTGGTATATAGCATTTCTTCGTCAAACCATAGTGCTCCGCATCAAGGGTTTTTTCCTGCTTCCACCATCTGGGGCCTGGATATCGAGATACCCCTCCTTAATTGATACCCACTCGTTACATATAGTAGGCAATACAAGAATGAATATTGTCCAATGACATGTCAATTCTGACTCGAACTCAACGTGAAGTGATATACAACTTGGTAAAACTTTGGAGACTTATCGTAAACCGGAGCCCACGTAGCTCATCGATTTCGTTTTACTTTCGTTTTACGAAGAGTAAAGCAGGGGGTTCTGTTCGGTGTTAGGTATACCGAAGACCTTCTCTCCACATCCGCGGATCGAGGTACATGGGGCGAATCACGTCACCCCTAAAGCTGTTTTCCCCGCATACATATTGGTCGTGCTGGAACTGAGTATGTTGAGTCGCTCGCTACAAGGGAATTACAGATATGATAGAGATCGAACAAACTCTTTCAGCGAGCCGGTATTATCTGTATGAGATCTTAGATTACGGAGTCATTGGGTCGTCGCAAATATCGGTCGACCATGAATCCTGACTACGACCTGTCGGTCCCTGTTGACCCCAACGGCGTGGGGTTGAGACAAGGTCTCACATCCTACGGTGATGCCCATTTCAGTCTCTTTGTAGGTACTTGTGTCTTATGAACTGAGCTATACTGTTGAGAGCATCGTTCGGTGTGCAAAAGAAAAAGGGGGTCAAACAAGAAGCTCCAGACCCGGTCCATTTGCAGGCGCAGTACCTACCTCACTGCCCGTGTACATGTAGAGGGACCATATCTTGCCCGTTGAAGCTAGGTTCTCGACGTATGGCATGTACGATATGCTAACACCGGCATCGATAGCTGCGGAAGGTCTTCATCAAGGCCCTGGGGTACAGCGAAGATGCGCTCTCGCGTCCCATTATCGGCATCGTCAACACATACTCGAGTTTCAACCCATGCCATGCCAATATACCACAGCTCATCGATGCCGTGAAGCGCGGCGTGCAACTGAACGGCGGCTTAGCCATCGACTTTCCCACAATCAGTCTTCACGAGTCCTTCGCGTCGCCCACGAGCATGTACCTTCGCAATCTGATGAGCATGGACACCGAGGAGATGATCCAAGCCCAGCCCGTAGACGCGGTGGTGTTAATCGGCGGTATGTCTCCCAAGCACCAACGTGCTTCCCCCTAAGTAAAGATTGCTGATAGCAGCTCTCAGGTTGCGACAAGACAACGCCGGCCCAGCTCATGGGCGGCATCTCTGCCAACAAGCCCATCGTTCACTTGGTAACGGGGCCCATGATGCCGGGCAGCTTCCAAGGCGAGCGAATAGGCGCTTGCACAGACTGCCGAAACAATTGGGCCAAATTCCGCGCAGGAGCCATGGATATTGAAGACATCTCGGCCATCAACGAGGAGCTGGCACCCACGGTACGCCTCTGCTGCTTCATCCCACCTTCTCCGTCCCTCGCGCCTTTTTTGCTATGCTTCAGACTAACCACCTGGCCAGGCTGGAACATGCGGCGTCATGGGAACCGCCAGCACCATGGCTTGCATTCTTGTTGCGCTCGGCATGATGCTTCCCTTCCAGAGCGCGACAGCACC
>FTLB01008306.1_pt1 | contig 17191 bp, 19 predicted proteins | sample 1658291 | NCBI WGS metagenome assembly FTLB01 (sample SAMEA3914812, study PRJEB12502) | metagenome | biome: forest; material: soil | place: Canada | collected 2011-07-07 | depth 0.1 m
TTTTTTAAAAAAAAAAAAAAAGGCGGAAATTCTAAAAGAAAAAGACAATGGGATCATATTTTTTTGCCACGAGGCATTCGCACCGAAGACAAGTATATGCACACCGCAACATACTCCCAATGAACTTCACCTCATGTGACGTACTGTAGTATGGCCTGAAGTCGCTGGTCGATCTTACGCGACACTGGTGGTTTCTCAAATCTCAGACCTCAATCCTGAATCATAGACTTCCATGTACTAGGTCACCGATATACTCTTGAAATTGTAGGTTAGACTGCAGTGCGTTTTGAGATTTCAAGTCTCCTCAAACGCCAAGGCGGCGGCGTGCAGCGACAAAACGGGACGGCGCGGGGCCGTCTGTGGCTTTGAGCGCCTCCAGCTTGGCGTGAAAGTCACCACCCTAGGGTGCGGCGAATTAAAAGCAGGGCTAGACGCCACTGCCATTCGCTAGCCAGGTGCTTTCAGAACTCGGAGATCGGGCTCGATCTGGGTGCAGCATGAGGGGTAAACCCCGGGGTCAGCATGCTCCCCTCTGGCCACTTAGCCTCTATAACACCCTTGAGACCCTCAGAGAATCCGACAAGAGAAGTCCGATCGCCCTGTACCGTGATCCGTACATTCAGTAGGCTGGGCTGGGTCGTCAGTCAACATTTGTATACTCTCAAGTTCGTCACAAAGTATGCCAGCGCCATCCCCGCAGCGATGCACTGAACAGCAATTTCCCCCATCGTGTCGGAAATGGACGCCAATTTGCCATAAACACGTGTCGACGCTCTCAGGTTTGACCTAAAGGAGCGTTCCAGCGTGCGACAATCTAGCCTCAAATGAGGCAAATGTGCCCGTTCTGGCGATAGTGGACCACGAAATCCCTTGCTTGCTCTTCGTGCAACTGACGTGCTAGGACGAATTCGACTCTGGCGCGATTACTAGAACCGCTGAACGGCTGTCAACGGCTCGCGGTTAGCAAGCGGCGAATGAGAGACCTGGCTAGCCCCTGGAGGAGGGAACGTAGGGGACCAGACTGGGGAATTTTTCGCAGAGAGTAGAGGGCGAAATTGGCAGGGAGAGGCAGCTGCCTGGCTTAAATGGCCTTTCAGCTGTGGTCGAATACCCCCTTTCCGCTGTCTGCCGCCAGAACTTCCCTTAATTGATTTGCACAATACGAGGTCACGTAGTAAAGCTAGGCCCATATTACCGTCGTAGTCGAAGCGGTTGCTCCGTCGCAAAGGCATGCCCAGACGTACGAGGCTGTCTCCGAGTTGCACGCGCTCCAAGCATAGCTCGGGACTAGAGTCGGCACCGCGGTCACCTGGCGCCGTTCTGCTTGCTTGTCGCGCTTAGCTTTTGCGACCACAGTGACTGAAACAGTGTCCGTCACAGTAACGGAGGCTGTTGATATGATAGCCTTAGTGGTAACCGTCTCGGTTATCGAGTCAGTAAAGAAATCTGTCTCAGTAGCCGTCTCCGTAATCGATACGGTCAGCTGTTCTGTTTGGACCACGGTATCAACAGGCGAAATGGTAGAAACAGCTGTGTCCGTCACTGTTGTTCCCATCCATTCAGTAGCCACCCCCGTAACCGTACTGATATATGGAACTGTCGTCGACACTGTTTGGGTCACAGTAGAAGTGCTACGCATTTGTCCCTGTAAGCTGACAACCTTCAAGTAAAAATTGGCTGTGAGGGGTGAGAATTTCCGCACCTTGTTGGTACCGTGACGGTGGTGAGAAGGAATGAGTTGCAATCAGCAAACCCATTGCGCGTTGAAGCCGTGGCACCAAGGACCGCTGGACTGTATAAGCTTTCTTGAGCACAAATCTGGATACCGTTCACGTACCTCGAAGGCAGTTGTTGTGATTACAATTGGTCGGCGTTGCGGTGTTAATCGAACTCGAGCTGGTGGTTTTCGAAGTGGAGCTGGTGATCGAAGTGGAGCTGATTGTGGACGTGGAACTGGTGCTCGAAACAGGGCAGGTACTCGAAACAGGACTGGAAGTCGAAGATGAGCTGCTGCTCGAGGCAGAGGTACTACTCGAGGGAGGACTGGTAGTCGAGGCAGATGTACTGCTTGAAGCAAGGCTGCTGGTAGAGGCAGAGGTGCTGCTCGGAGCAGGACTGGTAGTCGGGGCAGATGTACTGCTTGAAGCAAAGCTGCTGCTTGATGCAGGGCTGGTGGTGGAGGTAGAGATGCTGCTCAAGGCAGAGCTGGTACTCGAGGCAGGACTGGAGCTTGAAGTCGAGCTGCCGCTCTCGGTAGAGCTGGCGATCGAGGCAGGGCTAGTGGTCGAGGCAGGGCTAGTGGTCGAGGCAGAGGTGCTGCTCGAAGCAGAGGTGCCGCTCGAAGCAGGGCTGGTGGCGGAGGCAGAGCTGGTAGTCGAAGCAGAGCTGGTGCTTGAAGCAGGACTGGTAGTCGAGGCCAAACTGGTGGTCGAAACATTGGTGGTCGAAACAGAGCTAGTCGTCGAAGACAAACAACTGGTCGCGGATGAACTAGCGGCCGAGATTGAACTGCTCGTTGAGACGGAGCTGCTTGCCGAGACGGAGCTGCTCGTCGAGGCGGAACTACTGGTAGAACTGGAGCTGGTCACCAAGGTCGTGCTGCCCGTGGATGTCGGGCGATTGCAGCTGGCCGAAGCGGAAGCCAGGAGGCTTCCCAGTACAGCTACGACAGACACGCGCATTGTCTCGTCGGTACCTGGGACCCTTCGGCAACACAGCAACTCAGAGGTAGTCTGATGCGCACGACGCGGTCGGGCAACCAGCATCAACCCCTTTCTTATACCTCACGTACTTCCTCTGCTAACCTGACGAGACCCTCCCCCCACACCCCTCAAAATAGCCACTAGCTGACGACAACGTAATTTCCAGCATGCAGCAGGCGTGCAGAGCCGTGCCTAGGCTAGCTTAAACTGCATCGTACGTTCCCAGCAACCTGGGTCGCTCGGCCGGCTCTGAACTATGGCTATAGATAACAGAGCCAGGAACCGCATCAAGTTAATGCGAGCAGGGGGCCAATTATCGATTTTGACAGCTGAGCTTAACGCGTGGGGCAGGCTAACCTGCACCCAGTCCCCCTTGGAAGAAAATTAGCCCATTTCGCCCAGGTAAGGAATGCTGGACTCAGAAAATGGTGGTCCCTTGGACTACCATCACTACCGTGGTCACAACCATAGCCACCACAACCGACTATGTCACTGCAACATCGACACTGATCGGTGTCTCCACTGCCTCTGCAACGATAACCCAGACCGAGACGGACGTGGTGATCACCTCGGTGACCACAACTGTCTTGGACACGGTCTCCGTCTCGGAAACCGTCACACTTGATGTCACCACGACGACTGTTTTTGATCGCACCGCCACCACGTTTGAGACAGTCACGAATACTGCGACCAAAACGCGCTCCACCGACGTTTGCGCACCTGCCGCGACGGTATGGAATCTCCGGGTCTCGAGGGGGACGTACGATGGTCAGTACCTGACCGTCATGAGTGGCAACCCGGTCTCGACCCTGACATTCACCACCACGTCCCCCGCGACCTTCTCCATCGACTCGTCAAATCGTGTAAAGGTACCGAGCTTCGGACCGAGCGAGTTCTGGACGTGGGCCTCTTCTACGGAAAGTAGCGTCGTTGCCGTTGGAACAACGTCACAATTCTCATCCAATATGTACCCTCCTCCCAAGACCATCTGCTCGGTCTCAGCAAGTACGGGAGAGTTCACCTGTGCCGGCTTTCGTTTCGGTTGGGAGTCACCCCGTAACCTTTTAACAGTGACAGTCGGCACTCCTAGCCCTTCGGGGATGCGGCTATTTGCCGTTTGCAAGTGACGGACGGATTAATACGTGGATTGCGGAGGCAAGCATGTGCTGAGGTTGTAGGATAGTTGCCGGTTTTCTCTACTTCGTCCCACCCCTTTCTCGCTGATGCACCAAGCTATCGAAAGCCATCTTCATGCACCACACGTCGAAATGCTATTCTTTAAGATGTCGGCTCAGGCTGTTAATTAATATTTACTATATTTCTAGACTTGGCTCGGCATTGAAAGCGCAGAAATGCCTTCTTCCCAAGAATGTCGTAACAGTAACATGACCAAACGCCGTGGGTTCAAAGTATAGAGCGATCTAGCGTCGATTATGACGGCACCTCCGCATCTTAGGACCCGCAACCATTCCGTCGCTTTCCCCTTCCACCAGAAAAACTCCATCTGGGGCTTTTGGGCCCCTTCTCTCCGCCGGGAGGATATATCGTGCCATCCTCGGTCGCTGGTTTCGTGTTTTCGCAATTGAGCTGTCTATCGCCATCGATATGCCATGGCCAGAAGAAGGCGGTAGGCCGCCGCGTAGGATCCTGCCCAAGGAGCACGTCGTTGAACAGGCACCGAGCCATGACGGCACACCATGCTTCACGGCCTACAGCATAGATGCAGAGAACAAAGAACGTCCCTTGTTTTCCCTCAGGGTCTACGACACCCGGCCCGAGGCGGGCAACGCAGAAACAATCCGCACGCTCGCGCTCAAGATCCAGGAAGGCACCGAGGCCGAGCGCTGCGAGGCCCAGCCTGCGGTCGACCGCGATCGCATCGAGGTTGTCGGCCTTCCGCTCCCGCCAGACGCGTCAAATGAGCAGCGCTTTGCAGTCTGCCGAGCCCACCACCTCGTCGAGATAGCGGCAAGGAAGGCGGCACGCAAGGCGGATTTCTACATCCCGGCGACGCACGATAACTACGGCTACTGGCACGCTTTCGTTATCCTCGTCCACCTTGGCGAGGGCTGGGAATCCGAAGCGCTCAACAGATTGCCAATAGACTCGGAGCAGCTGTTCAAAGAAAATGGGCTAGAATGGTCAGAGGGTCTGACGAACTCGTATGGAGGGTTTCTGCAAGCCAAATGGGGCTTGACCGAGTTGGCCAAGCGCGAGTATGCAGAGGATCCCCAGCCGGATTTCTTTTTTGCCGCAAGGCCCATCTATAGGCTCGCGAGAGGCCTGGCAGAACTGAGGGATGGCATGAGCAGGTTCCGGTGTTTTGTCTTGGAAGGCAAGCTAGAGGAGGAATTAGAGTCGGGTTCCTCGTCATATGAGATAAACCCATAAAGTAGGCCAGCGAAATTCGTAGTTGTTCGAAGCGAGTCCATTCCTCTTGTCGTGGCACCTTTACTGAAGCGAAGCAAGGTTTAAGGCGACAGTCGGCAGGTCTTTGAGTACAGTCTAATAAATGTGATTAAGACTACGTGACAAATACAGAGAGGCCTTGCGGAGGCGTGGGGGACAAGGGCAGTACCCTCTCATGTCTTTCCTTTGGTAAGAGAGGCGTATCATGGATCCCAAACAGCCACATGGCCCCCACGCACAAGTCCCTCTAGCCTCTTGGATACATGACCAAGCTGGGTCAAGAACTAGCTTACAGCTCGGCTACTTACGAACTTCTCGCAGGGTTAAGCATTCTGGGTGTCTGAAACTTACACTCAACTCTTGATATGAAAATCGCCAAATTCAAACCGTCAAGGTCCGGATCCTTCAGCGACAATTCCCAACTGGACACGCTAGAATAGTTCAGGTAGACACTAGTGTAGAGCTTTTCGGGAGACGTCCTCCCGAGCCAGCGAGCCTGTCGGCACCTTACTAGCTTACTAGTGGAGAATTTGTAAGACTGCCATCACATCGCTTTAACGATCGGAGCTCTATCGGCTCACGGCATCCGACCCAATAGAGTGAGCCCTGTCGGCCTTGCCGCTATAAGTTCGCCCTGACTTTAGATAGTAAAGCGATTTACAAGACTACCTCCAGTAAACTACGATACTGTAGTTATACTTCAGATATATCGCATCTATTTTAGTAAGTTACTATCCGAGCTTACAGCCTCTTGTTCCCGGGGTTCAACCAGCATTTTCAGGCGATTAGTTAGTCATGAATCCATCGGTGAGTCGCCAAGCTTCTTTACGATTATCTAAGTACACTCTGTCACTGCCGGGCGAGGTGCATTTCCATCCCAAGTGGCTGAGACTGCAATGTTCCGCCGACGGACAGCTTTCTCGCCTTGACCGTCGACCACAACATGGGTGCAGCGATATGCAGTTGCATGCGCTCCGGAAGGACACTGGGGTAGGATGGTAGCGGACTCGAACTTCAGTGGGTCCGCCATCTACGGGGAACAACTCCCGGGCAATGTTCTGTACCTGGCTCACCCCGGTGCCGTTGTATCTCTTAAAGCGGCGTGTCCGGTTAATTGCCGGCCTAGCTCCTCTTCTAGGCCCGGCGCGAGGTACCGCGATCATAGGCACCTCTAAAGTCCGGTTTGTGGAGTTCATGATGCGGGTTAAATAAACACCACGACCCCGCATGAGGAGGTCCTCTTCCTGACGCGCAGTTGACTTACGCTCTCACTCAACCATCAAGGAGTGGTACGATCAGAAGAAAGTCCAAGCCCATTACTCGTCTCTATTCCCACCTAACGAAATCCAGCCATGTCTGCCAAGGCTCGTTTCACCACCTCGCTCGCCCTCGGCGAGCTCGATCGTCCGCGGCGGCCCCGTGTTATCGTCACCGGCGGCTCTGGCAAGCTCGGCCGCTCCACGGTGGCCTACCTGGCGAGCCCCGAGGGTGGCGACTGGGAGGTCATCTCGGTGGACATGAACCGGCCACCCGGGACCAGCGAAGATGGGAAGTCGAACCTGGGCGGCTCCTACAGGCTCGTCGAGATTGACCTAGAGGACATGGGCTCCGTCATGGAGACGTTTATAAGCACGGATATGGCGTACGGCGGCGGGGTCGATGCTGTTGTCCACCTCGCCGCGTTGCCCAGCCCGGGGCAGACGAGCAGCTCGCGCCAGTTCCGTGTCAACACCATGAGCACGTACAATGTGCTCGAGGCTTGCCGCAAGCTGGGCATCAAGAATGTGGTGCTGGCCAGCTCCGAGACGCTCATCGGGATCCCCCTAGCAGAGGACGGCGTGCACGACCCGTCGTCGCTGCCCATCACGGAGGAGCACGAGCGCCGGCCCGAGTCGGCGTATAGCTTGTCCAAGCTGGTCGGGGAGGTTCTGGCTGACCAGTACACCCAGTGGGATCCCGAAGCCAAGATTGTGTCGCTGCGCTTCAGCAACGTCATGTTGCCCACCGATTACGCGCAGTTCGAGAGCTGGCAGAGCGACCCACTCAAGCGGTCGTGGAATGCTTGGGGCTACATCGACGCGCGAGACGGCGGCCAGGCCATCGCGCGGAGCCTCAAGCTGGACAAGAAAGGACACCACCAGTATCTTATTGCTGCGCCGGACACGTGTATGCGCATGACGAATGACGAGCTGGTCAAGAAGGTGTTCCCCAATATCAAGTACACCCCTACGAAGGGTGACCACGACACCTTGCTGAGTATCGACAAGGCGAAGAAGGAGCTTGGCTTTGACCCGCAATACACTTGGGAGAAGCAGATAGCCGCACTGCCTAGTCGATCTTAGCGGTACAGCCATGCGTCGAGTAGGTAAATAGCTTTTAGGCGAGGAAAAAAGTAATAGAAGTCTGAGAACAAGCCGTCCAAGGTGATATTTGAGGAATTAAGACGTTGGCTGAGAAATGACGGATATTGGCCAATCCCATTCAGATTATGCTACTTACCCCGTTCACGCTTCGGAAAATACTTCGTATACCAATGTACGTTAGTTGTATTGGTTCTGTAAGTTGTGTGGCAGTATCGGCGTCCGATCACCTATGTGTTAGCCGGCCCCGCCATGTTCTGCTCAACCACGCAGTTGGGCCGGAACGTTACACGGCACGTTACAGGCGTTCTATGGATTGAAGCCAACCAACTGGCATGGATTTTTTACACTGTCGCATATGTCTACCTAACCGAGGCGCATGAAGCTTCAAGGGTAGATCGTCAACCATACGTAGCGGCAGATTCTAGGTGGCTATGTGATCAAACCGGTCAATTGTTGGTTGAGGTAGTCTGGGATAATCTACTTAGTTGGCCAAATTTTGGCTGTATACGTACATGTGTGTACATACTTTACCTTGACTGACCGCCCCTGAAGCATTATACGAGCGAATTAATGGTTGCAGTGTTATCTCTTGGCGAGGTATGCCAAGAGAGACTGGACTGGGGAGCTGTCCAGCGGTTGAAGTGAGAATACTTGGAGGTAGTACGGAGATAAGACCAATCTAATTAAATTGTACGGGGAAGCATCAAAATGCAGAGCCCAGAATTGTCTAGGCTGGCAATCGCCATCGTAGAGGCCGATAGAATGATAGGAAAATCACTCTTGGCGGCTTGGAGAGTTGGATGTATTTGGGTCCGGGTAAGTTCTATCAATTTGGCGGTTAGCTAAATTCAGGAGAATCTCTTGACTGTTTAGTGAGCCCGGCGTCAAATTAGTAGTGAACCCTTAAGTTGGGCCTTGGTACCAAGGAGCCAAGAGAGCGATGCTGCTGGGCAGAGCCGGACGACGCCCTCAATATGGAAGCTCCTTAATTACTTGGCAGTTTTCGGATTTCGCACGAGATACGAGAAGAGGGGAAGCTTGAACTGGCATCTTCTATATATGAAGAGAATGTTTGAGAAACGATACTTATCAAATTCTCAACCTTTTCGTGACAGAGTAAGTCCCGTGTTGAGACGAACTTGCGAAAAAGGGTGCCAAGTCCTCTACTGACAGCTTCCCTCTATCCAACACAATGACTACTGTAGCCGGTCAGTAAATTCGTTCATTTCCTGCTGTCTTCTCTTGAGCCGCGTCAAACTAACTGAATGGGCCTGGCCATTAGACACGCAAGGGACCCTGGGGACGCTCTCTGCCGGCGTGGGAGATGTTGGCCACGACCGCCGAGCGTCTTACGACGAAACTGTGGGACGTGCCATCGAGAAGGCCAATCTACCAGAGACCGGTCTTGAGAATGACGACGAATTTGCCGGTCGTGAGACTTTCCACGGCCTGATTGTCGCCACCGAGGAAGAAAAGCGCACGCTTCGCCGTGTAGCGGGTAAAATGCCTGCTTCTTGCTACTATCTCTGCGCTGTGGAGTTCGCTGAACGCGCCAGCTACTACGGATGCAATCAAGTCTATAAGCAATTCATCCGGTCACCGCTGCCGCCAGGATCGCTCACTGGAGCGACACCGCCTGGTACGAAATACAACCCCGGTGCACTTGGTCTGGGCTCATCTGTAGCGACCGCCATGTAGGTTACCCGTTCTCATGCTAGCAAATGATTTCACTAACCCTGAAACAGGACTGAGGCCTTCAAGTTTATCGCTTATGCGTTGCCCATATTCTTCGGTTGGCTGGCGGACACCAAGTATGGCCGATTCAAGATGATCTGCTGGGGTGTCGGCGTCTGTGGAGTTGCCCATGTCATAATGATCATCTCTACGATTCCTTCGGTCTTGTCGTCGGGCCACGCGATAGGGCCGTTCGCCCTATCACTATACATGCTTGCTATTGGAGCAGCTCAGGTAGGCTCACTATCGAAGCGTCCATTCTCACCGTTGCGCTAAACAACCTCTTTTTAGTTCAAACCGAACATTTCTCCGACCGTTATGGACCAGTCGCCACATAAGATTCCCCATGTTATCAAGGATAAGAACGGCGAGAAGGTTATTGTTGATCCCGAGGAGTCCCTCGCATCGGTTATGCTTTGGTTCTATCTCTTGATCAATATCGGTGCCTGCTTCGGTATTCCCACGAGCTATTTGGCTAAACTAGTTGGCTATTGGGCAGCCTACCGTAAGAGTTCACCTCAGCTTTATTTGTGGTTTCTTCGTTGCCAGCTAACTTGAAATCACAGTCATACCAACTATCGTTTACCTCATGCTCCCACCGTTGTTGTGGTACTTAAACGTATAGGGACCACCCGAGCCTAGGATAGGGGGACCGAAATGCTAACTTGCGTACAGCCACGTCTTGTCAAGCAGCCCCCTGGCGGCTCCGATCTTGGCAATGTCTTCCGTGTTCTGGCAGACATTTTCGCCAATGGTGGTATTAAGCACATCGGCCGGAAAGGCTTCTGGGAAATTGGCAAACCATCCGTGCGACGGGCAGCAGGATCAACCAAGAATTACCCCTATGACGATGCTTTTGTGAACGACGTCAGGCGAAGTTTCCAGGCATGCGGCATATTCCTCTTCCAAGTACGTTTTTCATGATTTAAGCCATCCTGGCCATGACAGCCCGAAGATAGGACGGTTTTACTAAAAGCTGCCACAGCCCATCATTCAGCTGAACGACGGAGGCATCGGTGCCGCTGCCAACACTATGACTGCGGGCATGTCAGCGCACGGCATGCCAAACGATTTACTCGACAACCTGAACCCAGTGTCCATTGTGGTGATGGTCCCCATCATGAATCACATCGGTGAGATGTGCCCGATCGATTCGTGATAGAAAAGCGGCTAATGCCATATTTCTAGTATACCCTGCTCTTCGTCGTGCCGGTATCCGTTTCGGCCCCATCTCGCGCATGACCTTTGGCTTTGCCATGTGCACTTTAGGCTCGATTGCCTATTCGGTCCTCTCACATCAAGTCTATCTGGTAAGCATACACACGTATCACATGGACAGGAGTGTGCTACTGACCTTTCACCTCTCCTCACGCAGACTTCTCCCTGCGGAGACCATGCGAGCACTTGTACCGACACCGAACTGGGCGACCAGGGATTCTCATCGGTCCATATTGGCCTCTATGCCATCCCGACCATCATCACAGCCATCTCCGAGATCTTCATCAATGTGACAGCCTATAGCATCGCCTATACACAGTCGCCTAAGAACATGAAGGGCTTGGTTGCCAGTATTAACCTGTTCATGTCGGCCATCGCTTCCATCATCTCCCTGGCTACCTCTGCGGCCATCGTCGACCCTTACCTACCATGGGTGTTTGCAGCCCCTACCATCGCCGGCGCCATCATCACTGTTGTATTTTGGTTCACCTTCAGGCATCTGGACAACCAAGATTTCGTCATCAACACCGACTTTGACGACATGAAGGCGGATTCGGATGACCTTGATTCCGAGAAAGGAGTTCAAATGTCACCTATTGTGCCGGCCGAGAAGAGTACCGAGAAGAGTACGTAGATTTCCCTGTCAGGGGCAGACTGAAAATTTGCGGCCGCAGCATCCATGACACAGGAGCTACGAGAGAGAGGAGGGCCTTCTCTTTTCTTGGAGGCGGTCTGCATATTTAATCCTGTCGTACAACCAGCAATCATATACATGGAAGGTGGTCAATGTGGTGGGCCGCTCCATATATACTGCAGATACTACTCATGCTGAGATGAAATCTTGACAGATTAGTTTCGAGTCCTGTCAATAGATGAATCTAGCAATGGAACTCAGTTTGCGCCTCTTTTCGTACGTGGTCTTGTTTAGCATGCATTCTACTTCTCAAGTAGAGCTCTTACTATTTCTAGGCGTTTTAGTCTTGGTAGGAGATATCATCCATGGCAATTACGTGCTGGGTAGTTCCTTTGGTGGGCGAGAACGGCGACCTGGCTTCGTGTTCTCGCTGAACTGCTACCCTTTGAAGGAGTATGAGGCTCTCAGCCATTTCTTCACCCTAAAGGCCACGGCACAGATTATACATTCCCCGAACCTTGATAAATGGACAAGGTACAAATGCCTAATACCTACAAGTATATTACACTCTTTTCAGAAATACCCAACCAACTTCTAAGCTAATTAAAGGCGAAACAACACTGATCGCATTCTAAGCTCGAGAACAAAAGAAATAGACCTTGCTCAGAGGACTAACATCACAGCCAAGACGCCAACAGGTATAAGCAAACCCCCAAGTCCACTTACAACTCTACTCTGAGCGCCATTTCCTGTCTTGCCTCCGCTTCCGCTCCCACTCCCAGTCCCGCCGGTGGTATTGGTGGTCGACGAATTAGTAGTCGAGTTGGCGAAAGCGAGGTAGGTATTGTCCACCATATCCCAGAACAAGCACCGTGAATAGTCTACGACACCTAAGCTCGAGCTATTGGCAATATTCACACCTTTGCTTGTGCTGTTATCCCACTGTGGCCACTGCCAGGCGCCTGGCACGCTTGGATTCCCAGTCGAGGCCATGGCGGTCCAAGCCGCTATCAGCTCCCCGCTAATAATGGTCTCTGCCGCGCTGAAGCTGCAGTTTCCGCCCTGCTGGTTGACGGCGTTGCCAAAGACATACGGAATCTCGGTGCTGTGCGTAGCGCCGGGTATAGGGAGTGGCACCGCTGGGCAGGAGGGAGTATGCGAGTTCAGGTAGGTATACACCGAGATGTTGTTGGATTCCGCTTTGAGCAGAGCTTGGTACACAGGGCAGTAGAACATTGCGTCTGTCATAACTGTAGCAATGGCTGCAAACTCTGGTTTGCCGGTGGAAGTAAAGGCCGGCAGAGTCAAAGGGTACTGTGCGGCAATGGCGGATGCTCCCGGGCCGAAGTTGGTGTCAAGGAATGAAGTGTAATTCGCCGCTGAAGGATCTGCTCCATACGTGGCGAGGGTGAAGATGCCACCTTCGAGGGAGTTAGATCCGATAATCATGGGGACCTTTGGCCCAACGGACCAGGGCTGGGCAGGGATCGTAACGCCGTCGACATATGCTTGGAACCCTAAACTGTCGGGGTTGAGATTGCTATAGATGATTGCAAATGTTTCCACCGGTGCCGCTTGTACTAGGGCGGCCGTCGATACGGACCTGAGGCAGGCTACCTGGCCGGATATTAGCAGAGTTCCATGGGCCAAGACTCGCTGAGAAGGAGACAGGACACCTACATCTGTGGCGCTGCAATTGAGTTTACCAGCGTAGGTCGTTCCAATAGTATTAACTACATTTGATGTAGCGATCTGCGGGCCATAAGCTGATTCGATAATGGCAGAGCTGATGAGAGAAGTAGCCTGAGGCAAGGTGCTTATGATGAAAATGTTCAAAGCTCCCGCCGACTGTCCGAATAGCAAAATCTTGTCCTATGGCGAACATAATCAGCGCCGTCCAAGAGGAGGGAACCAGTCTTCAGAAACATACTGTGTTTCCTCCAAACGCCGCAATGTGCGCGTGGACCCATTCGAGTCCGAGAAGGATATCTTGAATGCCGAAGTTTCCATCAATTCCGGCGCTGGCTAGGGTCAGAAACCCCAAGGGACCAAGCCGGTAGCTAATCGAGACGACGACGGCATCGTGGGCTGCGAGGTTGCAGCCATCGAAAATGGGATTCTGGGTTCCGCCACCTTGCTCGCCGCCTCCATGTATCCATACTTTCACGGGGAGATTTGAGGTGCTATTCGCATTTTCGGGGACCCAGACGTCAAGGTAGAGACTGTGATAGCTCGTCAATTTCGGTGCATGGCATGGAGGAGAGCGATACGTACCAATCCTCGGAGTCTGTTCCTGCCTCTGTAAACTCTACGCCGCCAAACTGAATACACAAGGCGCCCTTAGCAGTAGCATTGAGCCCATCGGACGGGAAAGTCTCGTTGTATGCTTGTGGAGATGTCCATCGGAGGTCTCCAACAGGTGGTTTAGCGAACGGAATCGAGAGGAAAGCGCTCGGTCCGCTTGGGCATGTGGTGCCAACAACTTTTCCTGCGGGTATTGTAACGCTTGGCGCAGCTCTGACGAGAGCCAGGCCAAGGGCAAGAAGGGACAGAGAGGGCCGTATGGAATACATTTGCGAGAAGGCAGAGGGGACTGACTTTCAGCAAGACTTCGGATGGACAAGATAGGAGGCAACCAGAGCATAACATATCTTTTTGTAGCAATCCAAACAGAGTAATTCTATAAAAATACTTGCTATAAGCAGCCAAGGGCCTGATTGGCTTAACAAACCTTGGTTAGTTATGAACTTTTTAGAGCGTTTAACGCAAAATCCATGGGGAAGCCGCACCCACATCGGGCCTAGTTTAGGGGGCGCATTCGCTGTGCCGTAGAGATCCCAGTGATCCCTAGGTGCGCAGAAGAGGTGGCTGAAAAGCGCGTGGGAGCCCGGGGTTACATCACACACTTGAAACGGGCCCGCTTCGATGCAACAGGACTTAATAGGATAGCCAACCTTGCCAACAACAACGCTCATTTCAGCCCTGGAACGAAACCTTGCAGTGAGGCTATAACTCTTCTCTACCGGTTCTAGCACTGTTATCACTCTCAAGCATATGGTGCCGAGCTTACAGCTTTTCTCCATATCATCGAGAGAAACATGTTCATGTTCAATGCTGTGTCTAGGAAGCAAGATCGCAAATTTATACAAAAGGGGGCATTTGTCACGAAACCTATAAATTATGCAAAGGTCCGTGCAGTAACTGCCTTAGTTTGCAACACCGCTGTGCCAAAGAAAGCCCGTGGCAACAGTACGGACTATAAGGTGCAGGGCAGAATGCTGGTCGCGTAACACTAGAGCTGCGCGGGACACGAACCATAGAGATCTGCGGACGAGCAGTCCCCACCAATGCGATCCGTATAGCCTGTACGTGCAACTGTCTCGATGCTCATCGCTAGATGGGATCATGCTCTTGTCCTAGGCGCGGCAAAGCGACTTCATTGGAAACAGGATACCGGACAACATGATTGCGGCAGAAGCGCGGCTGGAGGCGCTTGGTAACTTGGCAATCGCTAATTTGGGACCCTGGGACTGGTCAGAAGGAGCACTAGACGAACAAAACCGGAGGAGAAACAGTAGGGCACATGAAAGACTGTGTTGTCCTATAGTATTTATTATCCTATATACTAAACGACTATGTATCTAACTATATATAACAACCTATAAATATAATGACGAGTTACCTACTATATTGTATATTGTATTGTATTTTTTTGCGTATAATTATTGGAATCGTGACTTCAAGCTGAAGATACCTAATAGACGATTTAGCACAACATAGTGAACAACGTTTCCACCAAATACGAGATCAGAGATAGGTTGACTGGATCGCTGGATCAAGGAGTATGATGAGTCGTGACTATCGGCCCAAGCGCCGTCCTCCGTTGCGATATGATGCTTGCATTCCCAATAGACCTGGTTTTTCGCGAAGTGGAGAATTCGTCTAGACAACAATCTCTCCTGCAACACCCATCCGCGACTGTTGAGCTTCGCTCTCTCAACTTCTTCCTGAAAGTGATTTGGCCGCTGATTGGTGAAGTAAATATAGCCTCCTGTCAGTGTCCCACGGAAGCAGGGGATCTTGACGGATCGGGTTTTTTATCTTTAAAAAAGGCCGTTATAGAGCCGCTACCTAGTCGAGCCTGCTGTAGCCACGGGGTCTTGGACAGATACTTCTCCAGCGTCATGGTCTCCTGATGCCCCTTGGCTCGTTACTTGATTCATTTGACACGTCTGCCGTTCTAGCTATGGGAGCGCTCGCTACAACTAGGATACATGCTACCTGACCGAACGCGATGCAGGCAAAGCCCGATACTCTTGTTAAAAATGTCCAGACCCCAACAACGGTTTCTCCTGTATGCTGGCGTGGCATGCTTGTACTCATAGGTACATGGGGTACTTTTTCCTTAGGGATCGGATCAGGAATCCTCTCTGCTGACTCTAGTGCCTTGGAGACAGAGATACGGGGTAAATGTGCTTCCATCTACTCAACACCACAACCAAATCGACAGAAAGAGAGGATACAGTGTCATCTCGCTCGTCGCAGACAACAGCTCAGTTCTTTGTCGTGAGGATCTTCAACCACATGTCTTCTCGCTCTTCGTGCCTGCGCTTCGCGTTCTTAAGCTCTTCTTCCAGTTCTTCCCGCCTTCGCCGTTCGATCCTGCAGTTCTCCCGTTCCTCCAACACCACTTTGATGAGATCCTTCCTGGAACGACTTCTTAATTCGTCTTCCATTTCATGCTCCCTCTTGGGCGTTCGTGATGGAGGATGAAGCTGGCCTCCCTTGCCAGACTGCCCTGCATCTCCTGGTTGAACGCTATGAACATTGCGAACATGAACTTCAAAGTTGTCCTTCCTCGAGAAACCTTTCGTATTTCGATTGCATCCTGGTTCATGACAGAGAAAGGGCCTCTGCTTGTCATGAACGGCTAATCGATGTCTCTTTATCTCACTCTGCGACCTGAACTTTAATTCGCAGAGTGCACAAGAAAATTGTCGAGCTTTCTGTGCAAAAGCATTGGCCTCCTTGGGACTATTAAAGCATAAGCCAAGGTAATGTTTCGGTGCAAGACATGTAATACCTATCTGAGTTGAAAGCGAATGCATCGTCCTGCACCAGCGGTGATAGAGAAGCCATATTAGGGCCAGGTTGAGAGTCCGCGCCGATTGAAAAGTTCAAGTTTTCTTCAGCCAAATCGATAGAGGCGCAAAGGTGCTTCTCGTCCTCGATACTCCAAAGGTCTTCGGCGCCACCTAAAGAATCGTTAGTAACCACGCTGATGGAAAGGACATACCAAGGAGGTGCATACGGCTGACGCTTGCGCTACTGGCTTAGACGTTAGGTTGAATTACATCTTTGCTACCGCCTCCATTCTAACGACTCGATCACCGGCAGCGGGGCAGATGGAGGCGGCGGCAAAGGTGTAATTCAACCTAACGCCAGAGCGCAAGCGCAAATGCCAACAAGGGCAAAAGGCTCCCATCGCTGCCTGTATTTGTCATCTTACCAAGATGATCTTGGAAGGCAGTTTCGAATTGATCGACCCACTCCATTAGGGTTAGTTGTAAAATATTACAGAATACTGATAGCAGAATACTAGAAGGAAGTTAGGATAGGAGGGCTGGGGAAAAGCTTCGTCGCAAAATGGAGAGATTCGAGCAATTATAGGAGCTGTTTGTTAGGTGGTTGGTGGGTTGCCTGACCCGCCTCAAAATCCGCCTGACTCGCCTTGAGTCGGCGGGAGAGGCTGCCTCGCACGCCCTTGGCAGGCTACTTACCTCTTTTTCCCATGGTGCGGGGTTTGGGGGGGCTGAGCAAAATCCCGCAAGTGCGGGCGCATAGCCTCACGTCGAGCTCGTGGTCTCGAGGTGGAGGATTAGTCCATCAGGGGAGCATGATGGAACCATCGTCACCTGAACATACACGTGATGGATCTTAGACCCTCGCGGAAATCATCTGGCCATGCGGCATTTCCTCAACCCCGCAGAGCGGAAAGTCATGCTGAATGGGATTTCAAGATACCCGACGGTTTTTCCACAGAACGATCATGTTTTGGTTCATGGTGGACGCGATTTGAAATAACCGCGAGTGGTTGCCAAGGCGTGAAGAGATGGGGCTGACCCATTGCC
>FTLB01741534.1_pt1 | contig 17147 bp, 11 predicted proteins | sample 1658291 | NCBI WGS metagenome assembly FTLB01 (sample SAMEA3914812, study PRJEB12502) | metagenome | biome: forest; material: soil | place: Canada | collected 2011-07-07 | depth 0.1 m
ATTTAGGAACGGACCGTTGAGATCTCTGATCTTCGATTGCTAACCCTAACCCTACGACACCCTCAGGTTCCAAGGTGGTCAGAACGTTACAACTGTATAGATCTACGAGATAAAATATTTAGTATAGGCTTTAACCTTTTTATGTAATAGCTTGGTATTAAGATATAAGGTATAAGCCTTGATTCTTTCCTTTTTATCGAGATACTTTGTCTCTATCTTAGATCTATATCTATAGATCTATAGATAGTAGATAGTTGTAAAAATAAATACATAGAAATATATTTAAATCGATGAAGTACCTCTTCTTTTTTAAAAGGACTGTTATACTAGATTTAGTATGGTGGTGGCCTTAGTGGGTGGATACGGTATATGCCCCTCTGCGAAAACTTTGGCCTGCAACCTTCGTAAGATGCCAGGTGGCGGCGTGGAGGTGGTCATGCCATGCTAGAGGTAAGCAGTAAGCCTTGTCTGCCTAGAGTATGTCGGTAGCCGTGACTAAACATTCTAATGTTCCAGGAGTTATGAAACCAGAGACGATTTGGGATCTCCCCGACCCAACCGAGAAACTACGATTCTATTCTTCTCTTTGGAGACTGCAAACTACCAGGGGGGTTTGCTCATCAGATCGAGGAGTTACGACCTCTGATGGGGATTCAGTTTGAGAGTTTTGGCTCGCCGGACGGAGGAGTTCGACGACGCGTCTGAGTCCTACAGCCACTTGCTAGATGTACAGACGATGGCTTAGCGCGGCGGGTGTAACCCTTTGCTCCAAATTAATCCCGTGGCCTCTAGAGTCTCTCGAGGTCAGCAGATGACAACCATAAGCTCAAGGTGACAAGTGGCCATTGGTTGGGCTGTGGGAAGAACCGTAACTCTACTTCAAGTAACTTGAATAGACACACTCGTCTTCTACTGTAGCTACACGAGAACGCAGCTGAGCTGGGGGCTACCGGAAAATTAATAATAGAGAGATGGCAGAAATAGATTGCTGACTCCCCTTAATCATTCGCTTGGCGGACCCAGCTGAGTCCCCCGTCCACCCCACGCTGCAGGGGGCTGATAGGTATCCTTGCGGCGCATTCACACCGTTTAATTTCGGCCTGTACCATGCAGATTTATACATAGATGGAACGCGCTCCAGGCAGCATCCCAGATCCAATCTTCAGCCTTGTTGCTGCCTTTCCTCTTTGTTATGCTCGTTTATGGGGGTTTCGCGTTTCGACTGCAAAACTTGAGCTTGCAGTTGTTCGACCGTTTGGTAGTCTCCTCTCTAGTCTGAGCTTCGGAGATGGCAACGCAGACTGGCGCCACAAATGGAGAGGGGCCTGCTCCTGACGATGAGCTCGCTCAAGCATGGAAGCTGGTGGAGGAAAAAGTCGTCCAAATGGCCGGCGGGGATCGCTCCAAGATCAATAAGAATCTTGGCATCGACGGCGTCCTAAGTTACCTCGACAGAGTCCAGGAAAACGACCGCAAGGTGGCGGACAAGTACAGTACGGCGCGTGACATATTCAACAAAACCCTGCAGTGCATCTCGAACGTCGGAGGCATTGTTTCCGACGGGGCATCCAACGTAATGGCCACCCGTAGACGTACAAAATCTCTCAACGGCTGCTAATCGGCTTGCAGGTCTTTGCCCCCGCTGGGATGTGCTACAACGCGCTTACCTTCGTGATCCAGGCTTGGCAGGGATACGAAGGCATATTTGACAGCATCGCAGCTCTGCTTGAAAAGTGCAGCGAGTTCTTCGACCGTCTGGTGGAATATGAGGAGATCGGCATGAACAAGAAGCTCTCCCGGGTTGCTTGCCAGTTTCTCGACCTGTTCGTGCGCGTTTGCGACCGCGCCATCCAGCTCAAGAAGAAGCGATCCAAGCTTGCGGCCTTCATGAAACAGCTGTTTTTGAACGACGACGGAATGCAGGATCTCCTCAGCCAGATGAAGAAACTAGCGGAGAAGGAGCATGGGCTCGTTTCTGCGCAGACCTGGAACAAAAGCAACGAGGCCGCGGCGCTGTCGCGGGACAATCTCGTGCTGGCTAAGAAGGCGGACACCCAGCTTGGCTCCCTTGTGGATGGCCAGAGCCAAGAGAAAAAGGAAAAGGAAAAGGTCAAGTGGAGGAGGATAGTCGCCAAAGCGCTGGAATTCGACCCTTCCGCCGTGAGCACCGAGAAGACGGAGCCGTGGGAGGAGGCCTTCAACCGGCACAAGAAAGCCCTGCTGGTTGGCAGCGGGGAATGGCTCGCGAAAGAGCCCCTTTTCGACGCGTGGGTCAAAGTGACTGACTCTTCCAAACCGATCCTGGGCTTGGAGGGCGGAGACGGAGCGGGCAAGACAACTATGACAGCCAACATCATCGCCCGGCTCAAGAGGCTCAAAGGAGTCGATGGCACAAGTGTGAGGTCCACGGTCGCGTACTACTTCATCGAGAAAGACTCCAAGGCCACTATCGACAGCCGCGAGGTCGGCTCCATAGCAACACGAAGCCTCCTGTGGCAGCTTGCGACATCCGACGATCCGTACATGAAGTCGATCGTCAGTCTCTGCGAAAAGGCGGGATCGTTCACCAGTACCGAAGAGATGTGGGCCCAGCTTCTCCTGGATAATGAGGACCGGAATTCAATGGACAGCGCATTCTTCATTGTAGTCGATGGCCTGGACGAGAATGTGGCAAGTCTATTGCATCTCCTAGGGAGAGTCTCTGAGCCAGCGATCGGTCGCCGCACCCGGGTATTGTTGACTGGCCCGAAAACCATGTTCGATGTCCTCGACAACGCCAATGTCGGATTCGACAAGATCACGCTGGGTGAGCCCAACAAGCCAGATATTGGGATCTTCGTAAATGCTCGGATGGACGACATGGACATGCTAAAAGACCCCAAGCGTCCCGGCATATCCGAGATGCGAAGTAAAATTCAGAGCAGCCTTACGGACATGACAGGCGGGGACTACTACAAAATCGGCCGAGTTCTCGATGATATCGGAAAAACAGACGAAGTAGAAGAGATCGAACGGCTGCTGGAGACGGCAGGCTTGACTCGGCCAGACCAGATTGAGGCTGACATAGAAAAACTAAACAAGACGAGGACAGTCAAAGAGATCGCCGAAATTAATGAGATCATTGTCTGGATCAACGACGGTCGCGAATGGCTGAAGCCTAAGCAGATGGAAGCGGCTCTAACGCTACGGGCCGGGAGAGGGACGAACGGCATACAGACATCGCTTATGTCCGTTGAGTCCAAGATCCAGACGAAATACTCCATCTTCACGGTGGATTCGTTCAACGAGATCGACTACAAGGTAGGGGGCATCAAGGAAAAGATCCCTAACAAGAAGCGGCGCGATGTCGACGTCGAGAGTTCAAGCGGATTCAAAGAGATCCAGCCGGCCGAGATCAACATTGTGAAGCACTATCTTTCGACCGTCTGTCCTCCTGATGTGTACGAGAAGTTTGGCTTCGAAGAGTTCTTCAAGCTCAAGATGGTCCGCAAGGGAAATTATATCTGTCAAGATCCCGATAACAGCCACATGACCCTGGCTCTAAGGTGCATGATGTGTCTCGTCGAGCAGCGTACGGACAAGACGGAGAGCCTCCTGCCGTACTCTATCAACAACTTGCTCTTCCATCTGAACGAGGCGGATCTTTCGCTCGCAGACCGAGAACTCAAGTCGGAAGTGGGCTCCCTGTTTGTACGACTCTTCACCGAAGATTACGCGATATCTTCTCTGTTCTGGGGAGATAGAACCGACCCCGACGACCAGTGGCTGGCAGTGACGGTCAGCAACTTGATAAATACTAACAGAACAACTCCGTATAGTTGGTGTGACTGGTTTGTGTGCGATGTAGGGCTCAGCATCGCGACCAAATTATTCAAGGATTCGGCCGTTTCAGAAAAGGTCGCGACCGAACCGCTGGTCACCAAGTTCAAGGAAAACCCAGACGGCGGTTATCTGGTCCTATTCGACCAGGTGGCCAAGCGGGCTGCCAGGCGAATCTTCAGGGAACAGGGCACCAAGAGCGATCTGGTATATAATTTCATCCTGCTTCAAGGTATCCTCAAGAGGGTGAGTGATATACACAATGCCCCTTGCACGGGTTGATCGCGTCTCGACTACTAACTCGACTTCAGGCAAACAGCAAAAAGCCCGATGAAGCGACAGCCTCGTCGATCCTGGGAGAGCTTCTCGATTTCGATGTCGCCATGATCGAGACCGTCGAGGACTGGTCCCAAAAAGCCCTCGAAGTGGCAGAGAAAGACTCCATCTGGGAGACCCGAAAGGCGACTCTTCTTCTGCGCCTCGTGGAGACCAGCGACAAGGTCACGCGAGAGCAGGTGGCAGTACAAGCACGGAAGGCCATCGCTCTGGATGCCGAGAGCTACCGCGCCTCGTACATACTAGCACACGTACTAGAGTCGCGAGAGGAATCCATTGCTCTCCTTAGTGGACTCGTCGACAAGCTCCGCGGAGACACGGAATGGCAAGCCAAAGAGGGGAACAGCGCCCTACTCGCCGCAATGATGCTGGAATTGGGAGATAAATACTGGATCTCCGAGGAGCAGACCGATCTCGCGATTGCTCTATACACTGAGGCGCTGGATTTTGATCAATCCAGGCCAACCCTTCGATGGTATATCGATGTTCTCAAGGAATATGACAAGCGAAAACAGTGGGGGGCTCAGGTTCGTTTCCTGGACAGGCTGCTGCAAGTGCCAGATGACGACGAGAAGACGGTTGGCTACTTCCTGCTCAGAGCCACGTGGTCTTCAAACTTCGCCGAATTCTCAGACCGCTTTGTGCGCGCTTTGAAGGCCGAGAATCGCTGGGACCTGGCCGATGCAGTGTACCAGAGGGCTTCACTTAGCACTACTGACTACTGGTGGCTTTACTGCGCCCAGTTCCAGTACGGACAGGTGATCATGGCGAGGAATGGTCAAGAAGAGGCGGCTATCAAGATCTGGGAGACCGCGTTAACACAGCCGACCAACGCAAGCAACGAATACTTACGGACGTGGGTGATGGATGGGATATCCAGGGAACTGGTTCCAGCGTATCTCAAGCTGGCTCGCGATCGCGCTGCCGAGACAGAAGTTGTTCAAGGCTACTATGCCAAGATTGAAACGCTCTACAAAGAGTGGGAGGCTGGCGAGCGACGCAGTAAGATGACGAGCATTACGTATGCACGCTACTGTCACACCCGCGGAGATACTTTGAGGGCCAGGAAGATTTTGAAGAACTTCATGATCGAAGATCTTGAGATGCTCTCCGACGACGATATCGAAAACGACTACACTTCGTACTGGGATCTGGGATTAGTCTTTTCAATTATGGAAGACATGCCGAATGCATTGGTGGCGTGGGAGATGATGGCACAATCCCGGCAGGCAATGCTCGCTGCATACGTCGAAAAGAAAGCAGCATGGGACAAGAGAGTGGCCCTCGGCAGAAAGACCGAAGACACTGCAGATCAAATAATTGCAGAGGAACCCAAGGACGCTGAGAAGAGCAGCGGCGCAGACGCCGAAGGGGAGCCAAAGGATGATGACAAGGGAGCCACTGAGACGCCAGAACAGAAGGAAAAGTCAGGAGACGATACAGGAACAAGCAAGGAGGGTGTTGAAGAGGCGGAACCCGAGAAGCCAGATCTCGCGATTGCCAGTTGCGATGGGTGTGGCTATGCTTGGAATTTCGCAAGCGAGATGTGGACTTGTTCAGAGACCGGATCAGCTCAGCTCGACGACGCTTGCTATCGAAAATTTCAGGATGGTACTCTTACACTGCCACTGGACCTGTGCAGCAAGGATCACAAGTTTTACTACATTGGAAAGCGGGACGAGACGAAATATAGTCTCGTGCCCAAAGGATATGTGCTGTTCGGGGATGATAGTGTGAAGTGGGATGACTGGAAGAACGGGTTTAAGGCGAGCTATGTTGATTTCGACGAACCGCCAGCCACGGAGTAGAGAGCCACAGTCAAAGTAATCCTACACTCTTTTTATACGATCTAGTGTTCCGCGAGAAAACATTTCAACTTATTTAAGCTGACGCCCAATTTTTATTTTATTTCTTGCCGTACACGTACAGCCCGATGAGAGCCTATGGATGGAAGAAGACAGAGGGAGATTTAACTAATGAGTCCTTCAAACCAGAATCCGTCGTCTTCGGTCGAGGTTGGTAATCAGTTGTCTCCACGACACAGGGGATGAATCCCGAGTTATTTCTTGGTCGCGGCTTTCGCGAGATCTGCGAGCGCGTCGCGGCGCTTGAACTTGGCATCCTGGATGACGCCTGAAATTCACAAGTTAGTGGTCAGACTAGCCGGCATCATAAAGCACCGCGATAAACAGGATAGAAATATCCTCTCCAGTATGATGAGCGAGATGTGACTCACCAGCATCGGCATCGCTAGAGAAGTGTCCAGACCATTCGACAAAGGTGCTGCCCTCAAGATCACCAGACGTCACGGCATAGAGACGGATCGTGCTTATGACACTCGAGTACGTCAACTCAGGCTGCGATGTGATGACGCTGTAGGTGATGTAGTGGTTGATGGTCTAGTCACACCCAAGGTTAGAGACGACCCTCGCGTAAATGTCAGGGAGGACAAGCAGCCAGCTGAGCCAATACGATCGGAGGCTCTGATCTTCCAGGATCGTTGCGTACACTATGCTCCTCCTGCTTCACTTCAAGGACGGTGCCGTCTTTGAACGACCATCTAATAACGTCCGTCTCCTGGCTAACATCCTTGACGACTGCAGAGGATTTTAACGCCGACCAGAAATTTGCGAAATCCTGCAGTTTGATATGGTGCCAAACGTGCGAGAGTGGCGCGCGGATGACGGTGCTCTCCACGACAGAGGTTGAGGTAGGAATGGCAGTAGACATGATGATTTAATGCAGCTTGGTCGCAACTTGCGTGGCCTCTCGGGATGTAAGATAGCTGCACCGACTTGGAACGAGTAGAGCTCTGGTTGGATGAATCGAGGGTCAAGAAAACTGGCGTCAACAGTGCTGTAAATGTGAAGTTTGAGTAAGGTTCTAAACCATGCGTGACCCAGAAGGTTTACTGAGGGGAGGCGGGCCAAAATGGTTGGTTTGTTGACTACGTCATGTTCAGGTCATAGAGACTAAGGTCGAAAATGGTGTGGGGTAGATATTTGACTACCACGACGTCGAAGTTGGGGTAAGGGAGATTGAGGGATTCTAAGTCCTGCAGTCAATTTATTTATTTATTTCTGAAGAATACATTTGAGTGATGATACATCTAGTATAATTTTCTTTGATCCATTCGCATGGTTTTGAACCTTTGAGGAAAGCCCTAACGAGCCGCCCAGCTTGGCATCATCTTGGTGCCAGTTAACTGGCATAAGACCCTCATATAGCTGTTGAAACAAAAGCTTTATCCTATTTTGGGATTCTCTCCTGAAGCAGACTCATGTCTCACAAGCAACCATGATTCATCTTTGCATTCATTGAGGCAAAGTGAAGTTCAAAACTCGCAGTAGTACCCTCCGTTTGCTCTCAGGGGCAGTGGAGGAAGTAAACAACAAAACTACCAGCGATAGACACCAAATGATGCCGGAAAAAATATCATTACATACTATGTCTCGGGAATATGTGTCATGACTTCTTAACTACTTGAGATTTTTCATAGAGTAACTGTTCCAAACTATTAGCAATGTCTCTACTTGCAGCCAGCATTAGTTCCACACGACAACCTTGGCGGTCCCTCGCAAGAGACTAGAAGCATCAGATTCACATATACAGAAACTGTCAACGATATATCAGAGTGATCAAAATCCAGTGGTATTTCAGTCTCTCTCCTATGCCAATAAATGGGTTTCTTTGCTTCTAGCTAGCCGTCGAATCTAATGGCAAACATATACCATTCCATTCTTGTTTAAGGCTTTATTAAAAGCTGTTTCCTTCTCGGATTTCAATTTGTGCTTAACTTCCGAATTTGGTTCAAAATGGCTTTCTCACACGTTCAAATCCCATAAACATGTATCAAGAGTATATCATTGTTCAATGTGACAAGGGGGCATTCCCTAAATTTTACCGAATATGTCCCGCTGCCATACCGCGATTCCAGAGAACCAGGTACGCACGGCCCAAGTCATTGATCACCATTCAACTGAGCAACATAAACTCAAAAACATCGCGTTCTATTCACTTTTGTATCAGGCGAATTGCAACACGTGCCAGCTCTATGAGCATCAGTCCGAATATGTGGATACTCTGGTATTTCAGTCTTTTATTTTAGATCTCCAATGGGGCTTTCTCTGTTTCCATTTCTTTTTTTTCTTTCCACGCAGAGCTTTGTCAAGCCTTTCTAGCTGCGCCTAGATCAAAAGGTTCATTTTCACAACAGCTGGATTCGCAGCTGGGATATCTTCATTCTCGTCAAATCCCCTTCAGATCAACTAAAGGCTTGTCAAGCTATGGCAAAGCTAGAGAAGGCGGTCTCAGATCTCTCTTTGGCAGCTGAGGATCTACTCTCTCTCATCCACATACACTTTCTCCAGCCACTCACAAGGGAGAAGAACCTCACAGCTTCATCAAGAGGACCATATTTTGATGAAATTAAAACTTTGGCTCAAGCCCTTGGGATGCTTGCTGGATCGCTCCACTCTCTACAATTGCATATCAACTTTGCCCTCCCACCGGCACTCTCGCAAGCCGGCTCTCTCGATGAGATACCAGAGAACGATGGCACTTCCAAGACAGCGACGAAAGTAAACATTGGAATTAGCTCCCTTTCAAAAGGATACATGGCTGAGACATCCACGGACTTCAATCACAATACGCTCGAGCGATGGGCGGACAGGTTTAAGGGGGTTTATGCCATACTCTCTGCAACTGCTTCCTCGAGTGGACCAGCTTCAGCCGATGGCAAACTGTTAATACTTGAGTGGCCTCTCTCCCTTGACAAAACAAAAGAGATATGCCGCGAAGCACATATTGCAAAGAACACGATCGACGAGTTCTACCTCAAGACGGAATCCCGAGCATCTCTACAGAGAATCCTCTCTACGCCGGATGCAGGTTTTGATCACACCAAACCGCAAATTGTGGGCAGGTTTTTCGATCCAGAGACCAGTACTAAGGCTACCGAGGACGATAAATGTTTTCATAAAGCCTCGAAGGAACAAATCCACCCCCTTCAATCGAAAATTCGTTCCACAGCGATTCTCTGGATGCAACAAATCGAAGATGATTGTGAGGTTACGGCACCCCAGCTCTGCGAGGCATTGGCTGTTCACTTCTCAGTGGAGGCTAAGTCTCTAGGTGATCTTCGGCTACTAACAGAGCACCAACTATTCGATATATGCAATGATTTCCTACTCATCAACCATGGAGGACTTCTCTCCCTCGCCGATCAACGCGGCGAAGTTGGGAAGGACATGAGCAGCCTTGCTATGGTCTGTCTTAGGATGCTGAGCTTTCCCGAGTTTGGCCATCCTCTCGAAGAAGCGATTGTGCAAGAATCGTACCGAAGCGAACGAAACCGGCAGCACCCCTTGTACCCCTTCGCTGCGAAGCACTTGCTACACGTTCTTCGGAGGAGCGTATCGACGGACAACGAAGACATTATCCAGGCACTGAAGGAGCTGTTTCAACCCGGGCGCACCCTCAATCTGCTCCAATACCTACTGGAATTCTCTCGTCAGCAGTACTCAGGACATTTTGAAAGCTTCGGCTCAGTCAAAATCCCAGTTGTAAAAGAATACATTGCTCTCCTTACCAACCCAACGCTGTCACCTTTTCATATTGCTGCGTGTTTGGGGCTGCCACACGTTTGCGAGGATAGGTTAAGAGCTAGCGAGCATGTTGACCGAGTCTCGGGACTTGGCACGCCGCTCTTTTGCGCTCTCGCTGGGCCTTCAGCAGTTCTGTCCTGCAGTCTCTGGGCTGGCTCAAGCAAAATGGCAGAGGCACCGCTTGGGCTCGACCAAAAGGGTACGATCAAGGTCATTCAGAGAGCCCTGGGACCTGACACCGAGAGTGCCGCCGTCGGTGAGGATTCCTTTCTGGCGGTTTGTCTCTATGCCAGCGCCTTGCACCAGGATCTAGAACTCTTTACATCCATGGCTGCTGCCAACGTCCAGCGTCACCACCTTAGAGATCTTCGTTTCGTACTAGAAGGGCCCGAATTCAGGAAGATGATGGCTTCACGCGCCGACATCGACGAGCTACGCTTGTCCACGCGGGAATACGTAGCGGAACTTTGTGCGTTTCTCTTCGACCTATGTGTCATTCAGGAGGATTATGACGAAGTGGAAGCCTACCGGTCTCTCGAGGAAGCGACCTGGGCTCTGGCATCGCTATGGAGCCTCTGGCTCTGTGACCCGGGCTCGAACCGACCAATCACACGATTAAGCGACAGCGAATACATCCTTAAGACCGAGGCTATCGCCAGCTCCGACAAGATAAATAAACGGTTGATAACGCGCCTCATACAAGACCCGCGATGGCCATCGTCGATGATGGGACTTCGAGATACCGTATTTGGTTCCAACAAGCAGACCCTACTGCACAAAGCAGTAGAAGACGAGTCATGCGAGATAGCTGAGCTGCTTCTAGAGCATGGCGGCGCCGATGTCTCATCCAAAGACGACGCAGGGCTTCAACCCATACATCTATGCCAAGACCGAGCCGTACTCACGGCTTTAGTCCGATACGGAGCAGACTTGCATGCCAGAGACAACGAAGGTCGAACTATTTGGCACAATGCCGCGGCGAATAACGACGAGCTGCTTCTCCTGGCACTGCTAGAGATTGACCCGGATAAGCATTACGCGCTGAAGATGCAAAATCAGTACGGGCGGACGCCCGTAGCGGAAGCCTTCTTGTACGTTCGCGAGTTGGCCGGAGTGGAGAAGGGGATGATGGAAGATGAAATGAATGTTACCGCTTCCATACGGCTCCTGATGCAACAGGCATCTGGGAAACGCGAATACTATGCCAGCGACACGTCTCTCCTGCATCTTACCGCAGAATGGGGGTTAGCAGCGCTCCTGCTCTCGCTCCTTGAAGCAGATTACGAGCTCCAGGCTGAGTCTACCTTGGTCGGCGGAGCTACCCCAATGCATTTCCTCAACTTTGGAGCATCTGAAGATTTTGTTCGGCTCTTACTAGAGGTACGCACGCGCATGGAGTCGCGGAGCTCGACACCCTGGCCCGTCTTGGATAGCGAAGGACGAAGCGCCGCGGAAACCATCTTCCTAAACTTCCGCCCCAAGGGTACATGCGGGAACGCCAACTCTCACCCCTCCAATGACAAGCCGCTCGACGGGCGCGCGTTCGCCGCCCTCCTCGAGAAAGAAGTCATCCAGTCGAGAAGCCAGAATGGCTCGACACTATGGGAGAGATTTTGCAAGAATGTTGTGGAGTTTAACGCTACCGATGGCACCAGGTGGTATTCCCTCGTCTCCTCAATCACGCTTGCATTGGGCCATCTCCTCGATAGGGGGGCAGTGGCATACCATGAAGAAGTCGGGCAGACGCCAGCGTTGCTGTTGTTTCTGGTGGCCATGAAAAGTGCCATGAATGGATGGCGAAAGAAATTAACAGTCGAAGCCGGGCTGCCCTCCATTCTCATCCGACTTATCAAAGAGACAAAAGATTTTAACGCCGTCAAGGATGATAGCAATGTCGTCCACGTGTTGAGCTGGGCCACGACGATCAAGAATCCTCGCCCCGATGGCAACGATCCTGAGCGACCTGTCCGATCGGAACTGATAGCTATCCTACTTGAGAAAGGAGTGTCAGTCCATGCTCCTGCCGGATCCTTTAGCTCGGCCATGGAGGCCGCCTGCCTACCCGGAGAATGCTCGTTCCAGGACTTTGCCATGATTCTGAATCAAGCAGACAAGAAGCTCCTCAACCATCGCTTACCGATACCAACCGACAAAACTCCCTTGGAGCTGTTATGCCTAGAATCGAGGGGGGCAGGTCTTCGCGTCCGCGAGAAAGAGACAAAGCTCAAGGCGCTTGTTAACGCTGGAGCGGATCCCAACACCCGAACGAAAGCCGGAGAGCCTCTGAGCGTTGCATGCATCTGCAGCGATGAGTCTGATGCAGCAAGATGGCTGCTTCAGGCCGGCGCTCAGTGGCACGATGCGACGGAGAACGGCTTCAATGTCGTCTTGACAGCCGCACTGCTGGGAGAGCAGGACTTATTGTTGTGGATCCGGGACCAGAATCCCGAGTTCCTCTGGACCGCGTCCTGTACAATTGAGCATCGCATACGTGCGGCGTCCCAAAATAAGACTATGCACTCCATCTCTGGCTGCACCGGCCTCCACTTGGCCGCGCTGAACGGCAACATGGGCATCCTCAAGTTTTTTCTGCGGAACCGCCTGCTGGATGTCAACTGCGTCTGCCCCGACCGGCGACTGACCCCGATGCACTTCGCCGCCGTGGCCGGGCACATGGAGTGCATCGAATACCTGGCATCTCAGGGCGCCGACGTGATGGCTCGCGACGTAAACGGTGCGACCCCTCTCTTCTACGCCGTCTGGGGACGCCAGCCGGGCGGTGTACGAAAGCTGCTAGAGCTGGGAGCGGTGGCGCGCCATCTAGATTTCGAATACAATACCCTTCTCTCCGAGGCCGTCAAGGACGGTCACCCCGAGGTAAAACAGCTGTTATTTGCGGCTGTTAGAGAGGAGGCTGTAGAAGAGAGCAGTTGACAGCGCTGATACCTCACTTCGGCGTACTCTTCACCATGGTCTTCGGCAGAGAGAAGATTGCCACTCCAAACAAGGGAAAATGGGCGAAGGATGTGTGGTGAAAAAGGAAAGAAATATCAGCAGTAATTGGACTTGTCACGGCATATCGTCCCGCGTGTTTGGTAGATAGAAAACATCCAGTCATAAATTGATAGCTTTGCTTTTCATTTCTGACTGGACATGGACATAACCCGACTCTACTCTGTCTTGGGTAAGAAGCACGCCTCGCTTCCGAGTAGGACACAAGTTCATAGTCGATAAGGTAACTAAGGCCTGCGTTCCAGGCTTCCAATAAACTGGACAGCCAGCTAGAAAGACCACATGACCTCCAGCTACTCTAAATAGTAGATCGTAAGCGAACAAGGGATCCCCGTATGGCTTCAGATCCAACTTCGTCACGGAGAAACGCCCTGGCGCCACACATAGTATACAAGCACTGCTAGCAGTCAGATATACAGTCGACTACCAAAGCCCCTTGACGACGGCTGTCTTCCCCGCGGCATCGGCTTTTGAGTACAGCACGACGCTGACCATGGACTTAGCCGGAATGTTTACGGCCCCGGTGCCGCCCTCGACTGTTGCATCCAGCGCCTCGATCGCCCTCGCCTGGTCGGTGACCCAAGCTTTCGCTGCATCCGCCTCGAGGCCGTTGATCTTGATGCTGACCTTACTCGCACCCCCGCCGTTGATAAAGACAACGGCAACACTAGCGTCCGTGTTCTTAAACGCAGCAGCCTTGAGCCCGGTTGCGCCGGAGACGCCCACGCGCACGGCTCCGGGCCTTGCTACTCGGCTGAACTGTCCCAGAGCGAACAATCGCTTGCTAGGATCGAGCTTTCCGTTGTTGATGCGCACCATCTTGCTGTTGGTGTCCCCACCTTGGACGCCAATCCAATACAAATAGGCCGAGCAGTTGGCGTTGACAATCGCCGTGTAGACATTGTTCGCCCATGTCTCTCCGGCTCCTGCGCCGCCTGACCACGCTGATGTCCACGCCCCTTGGAGGTCGCCCGCCTCCGTCTGCCAGACGCGATGAGGAGTACCGATCGGCGACGAAGGAGACGAGGTGTACGCGTGCGACGTGATGACGCTGATCATACTGTCCACGGAGCGGAGCTGCCCGACCATGCCGGCCTGGTCGCTCCAACCTTCGGCATCGCAGCACGTAATCCCTACGCTGCTCAAGTTGGCTTTCTGTAGAGTGGGATACAGGACTTTGATGAAATCCGCCGCCTGCGCGCCCGAAGACCGCATGGAGGCGTAGCTCGTGCTGGATTCCGAATTAGCGCTCCTTTCTCGCCCGTACGGGTGGCAAGAGCTAGACGCACGTAAGTTCCGGCTCGTTCAGAAACCCGAGGTGGGTGATGGACACGTTGGACTGCTGGTAGAACTTGACGTATCTGTTCGGCGATTAGGCCCCGGACTGCACCGGTTATACCATCGCTACTAAGCTCTGCGGAAGGGGGACAGCTCACTGAACCAGATAGTCCGCATACGCCTGCTTCCAATCTCCGCTTGAGCACGTCGCGCCGCTCACGCCGCACAAACTCCCGCCGTTCGCGTCGTTGCCGTTGGTTTTCATATATCCCGGCGCGCTCCAGGCGTCCGCGTAGATGGTCTTGACACCATAGGTGTGAACAGCTTCCTGGGAGACCCATAACTGCTTGTTGTCGGAGCCGTCCCAGTTGTAGGTGAGCTCCTTGCCGGGCCCGCCGGGGCTCTTGGTCGCAATCGAAACCATATGGTCGGAGCTCATGTCCGGCGATGAGCCGATTCCGTTGCGCAAGATGCTCAGGCCGGCGCCGTTAGTCTGGCTGAACAGGAGGTCGAGGGCATGGCGTTGCTCCGCCTCCGAGAGCCTGCTCATCTGGACCGCGCGCTGGAAGGCCTCGGACGTACCGAACCCATCGATGACCTGGTAGGTCTTGGTCAGGTCGACGGTGATAGCGCCGTCGCGTGGGACTAGGGTACTGGACTCGTCAGCCGGAGCTCCCATTGGCATGGCGAGAGCACCGGCAGCGCATAGGAAGGAGGACGCAAACGTTACAATCATCACGACGGACACTCTGCGCAGCGACAGGTAAACCCTTTGGACTTGAACGGTGCACAGGATGCAATTGTGCTCGATCGATTCAACCGACTGTGAATCCCCTTCCTCTGATCCCTTCGCCCTGCGTCCCTTCACGCCCATGCCTTCATCAAGCATCATCCCCTCCGGCCGAGCCCTGAGGTCTTGGGCAATACGCGCCCCTTCGATATTGCTATATAAGCTTGATGGCCTCGGCACTTCACCCTCCAGCCCATCCGACCGGTGAATCACACCCTCCGCTCTCGCCACCCCACATCCTCTCAAAGGCGGGGAGGAACTGCTCATTGAGACTCGGACGACTCTCCACGTTCTCGCCCGGGCCTGGGGGTATCGTGAATGGGCGCGGCGGCTAAATGCCAAAGAGCTGCGATGAGCCGGGGCTTTTGACGAGTTGCCGCGCCGGGAGACGCGAAGCCTCATTAAGGCACTTTCTGGATGCTTGTGTTAGTGTTCTTCCAGTAACCTGGCGATGCGGGGATGCCGGGGGTGCGCGGCAGCGGGCCGGTGAGAGGAGGAGGCCATGGTGTTTAACACGGAGAGGATGGGCGCAGGGGAGACTGGACGAAAGGACCATAGCTACACTCTTGGCCCGATAGGGTTCACTAAGAGGATCAACGAATCATAGAGTTACTGATGAGTCGGTGTAACGGTAACCTAATCTCATTCTCGAAGCTGAAGGAAACCTGGATCGACCTCCTAGTAAACTCTCTCTATGATGACTATAAGTCCCCTTTTCTTCCTTGCCCCTGCATCGTGGGAGATGAGTAAGGTAAGACGCAACCTTGCTCGACGGGACGAGTCAATGTTGGTAGGAGCGGCGCCGAGATTCCGGCCCAGGAATGTCTCTCAGGGAGGTAGGTCTAGGCCGCAGTTCCAGACTAGCCAGACATCAGTAGGCAAGGTAGGAAGTAGCTAGCCCTGTAGTATTACAATGCTTTGGTGTTGCGTAGATCAGAGCGTCATGGAGCAATGGCCAAAGGAGCTACCGTGGGCTACAGCTGTGGCTGCGGCATCTGGTGCCCGCGGACTTTCGGTGTCGTCTTTCGCCGAGCAAGTTCAATGACGTCCGTTGGTTGGAAGTTTTTCAGAGGGACCAAAGCCTTTCTAAATTCTAATGCTCCAGCTGAAACTCCCCCGAGTTTGTTGAGCCACGGAGATAAGAAGTAGAGTTACGCCTGGCCGAGCAGGGCGACAGGGCGACGGGGGCCCGGACTGGAACCAAACCACGCCAAAGCAGGGCACGGAACTTTGATTTACGCCGTCCGATGGCCCCCGAATTTAGTGGGAGCAGGTTGTAAACCAAATACGCTTAGCAGAGATTCTTCTTGGCGTAGCCCCCGGAAAGCCAGCCCAATCAGAAGAGAGCAGCGCCGCGTGTCATTGACCCTCTCCCAATTCTTTCAGCAAAAAGGGTTCATTTTTCCGGCGGACCAGGCAGAAAGACGCGACGTTGTAGCTGCGTGTGCCAGCAAAGCTCAGGACGCTTTTTGGATAGCTCAGATTGTGTACAGCTTGTTCGAGCCGGTAGCGATTTGTCTCGACACTACAAATGAACAGCTTCCAGGCGACCATCCGGCGTCTCCTCACTTTCTCGTCGCGCGCGCGTCCCATTCCTACAACAAGGAGGCATCTGCGCGCATCGGTTCCTGCATCAAGCGTCACTGCACTCGCTGCCGGCATGGTGGTCTACACGAGTACCGTGTCCAAGTCGACCGCCGGCGCAGGTGTGCCGAGCGATGAGGATCTTGAGGCTCATCACGTCAAGGGCAAGGATGGCCACCATGTGAAATTTACCAATGCCTACCCTTCCGCTGGCGTATGGAATCAACTCGGCGCGTTTGAAACAGCGCGCAAGATACTCGGGTACTTTGTCCCGCCCTCTTCTCTTCCCCTCTTTTGCTCCTGGGAAGCCTATCCATGTGGCTTGCGGCGATGAGCAAGTGAGTATATACAAAGCTAACACTCACGCGTAGTGCCCGCTTCAGTGGCAAAATGCCCGATCCTGATCTCAGCAAGGCTGGCGACCTGCCCGTCGTCCAACCTCAGTTTCTCACCTCCCGCACAAGCCCCGAGTACCAGTCGCTGCGTGCCACCTGGCTGGGCCACGCCTGCTACTATGTAGAGTTCCCCAGCGGGCTGCGCGTGCTCTTTGACCCTGTCTTCGAGGATCGCTGCGCGCCGATCCAGTGGCTCGGCCCCAAGCGGTACACGCCAGCGCCTTGCAAGCTCTCGGAGCTCCCCTTTGTAGATGCGGTGATCATCAGCCACTCGCACTATGACCACCTGTCGCATCCCAGCGTGCTGGAGATCCAGAAGCACCATCC
>FTLB01000058.1_pt1 | contig 17115 bp, 16 predicted proteins | sample 1658291 | NCBI WGS metagenome assembly FTLB01 (sample SAMEA3914812, study PRJEB12502) | metagenome | biome: forest; material: soil | place: Canada | collected 2011-07-07 | depth 0.1 m
CCTTAGCCCGCCGTACCTGCGTGCCGAGCCAGATATCAATACAGTCACCGTCCGTCCAGGTGACTTTGCGGTGCTAGCATCCGATGGATTGTGGGATTCGGTTTCTCACGAGAATGCTGTTGCCTGCCTCGGGCTCTGGATTGACGAGACGAACCGCCGCGCCGCCACGGGGCAGGCGCCGTTGGATGGCAAGCCTGGGCCAGAATGCGCCGACTCGGTGCCAATCGAAGGATTGACCGAGTCGCACGCGCAGGTCCCGGAGGCGTGGAAATGGACACTCCGGCCCGAGGATTTCGTTGTTGAAGACGGCAATGCTGCTACTCATTTGATCCGTAACGCACTGGGTGGCAAGAGGCGGGAGCAGTTCACCACCATTATGACCGTCTTGCCCCCGTCTACCGATGACGCAAGAGACGATATCACAGTGCAGGTTTTGTTCTTTGGTGATGTCATAAATGGGGGCAACTGATGCCAGTCGGTCAGGGCGCGTCGGAAAAACAGCAATGGAGAAACAATAGTTCAGATTTACTTCGATCCTGCCGCTTCAACCTTTAACACAGTCTTTATCGCGTTGAGTGGAGCAGAAAAGCTACCTAGTTTGAACAGGCATGTTATACCTGAGAGCATTTTTGCTAAATTATACCAGAGGTACAATTCAAGTCCTCTTTTGTCAGTCTACAATTTGGGACCAAAGCAGTTGTTCGCATTGAGGTTGGGTAGGCATCCGTCTGCTGCGGTACGCCCCCTTAGAAACTTATCAGACATGCAAAGTGGCTATTCTGCTCTGCACCGAAGAAAGTCCTGCTTACGTGCCATACCTTACGCCTGCGGAGATTCTTGGTCGCTGCCTTTTAAGCCGGGTCCAATCTCACCAAACAAGGGCCGGCTTCATTCGTAGAGCCGCGTTATCAAGGTGTGGGCCGGTAACAGTCCGCATGGCAATGAAACGACCTGACTGTACGTGGGATCTTGTAAGGCCATGCAGTAACCTCTTTACTTTGCGCTCTTTGTGATCAAGGTTGGTAGAGCTCAGGCGCACGTGTATTTCTTTACCATATCTCTGTGCAGGAGGTCTTAGCATCAATGAACGTATCGTACATTTTTTTGTAGACGTAGCCGAAGAGCGGTAAACCCGGCATTCGTGAATCATCTTCGGGTAGGAGAATATCTTGCATGGTCTAGCTTCGATGGTCATCATGCAGGTACCTGCCTTGCCCGGCTCACGGACACGGTTGTAGTATATCCTCCAAAAACTGCATCAGCCGGTTATAAGAAACAGTGTACAAAAGCAGTCAGCGTCCTTAAGATTCCATATTGTGGCTCGTCTGGGTCCATACAGCAACAAGCATAGCTACAGTAGATACCTTGCCTCAGGAGATCAAGTTCTCACCAACTGTATTTACTCTGAGAGCTGGTTACCTGTGCATGGCTATTGTTTCAATATCTCCTCCATTTCTGACATCGTCACTTATGCAATTAACCATGGTGATGCGGTCCCACTCGTGTGAGTACACGCACTGAATTGGTTCACGGCCTGCCTCACCGCCCTTCACCTTGCCGGAGCGGCTGAGTTCAGCATCCACTCGCACTGTACTGTCGCCAGAAACTTTAGGCCAATAGCTATTTACCTTTCTTTACTTTACGCATTAGCAAACAGAAACGAGTGGCATTTTTGTCCCAACACTCTTACAATCCGAGTTGTTTCTCTCCTTCCTGCCTTCCCTCCGTGTTTGCAGAGCAGGACAGATCCGACCACAAGATGGTGCTCCCCTCAGCGCTGGTCGGCACGTACCAGCAGTACAAGCTAGACACAGATTCGGTCGCCGCCTGGCTTGCTTCGACCGCCAAATCGCTGGGATTTCCCGCCGATCTTCTCTCATCAGTCGCCGGCTCGGCCGCGACAGCCGCCACTGGTGGACGACTGAAGGGCAAGGCACGCGCCCAGGCGAAGAAACAAGCCGCTGCCTCGTCATCAAAGACACAACCACCACTCGCGCCAGCAGGTCCCGGAAAGCGGAGGCGAAGTTCACGGTTAGTTAGAAGGCTAATTGCTGTATCTTTAAACAGGTTAGGTACCTCAGACAAGAGCCGCAGAAGTGCTGCTCCCAACATCGTATGTCCTAGCCTACAGCGCTAGATTCTAAGTCTCTCATGCCACTATCGGATCATAACCCACCTTTGCTCTCCCGAAGCACTTGTGTACCTTGATGAGCCGCCTCTCGCAAGTAAGCGATGGCTACGTGCCCCCTGGCGAGCATCATTCGCTACGTTTTCGAGCCGTCCACTGGTCAGAGACAGGCGCTGGTTTCTTCTCGTAATTCATCTATACCGCGCTTTGATCTTAGTGTCGTCTATGTATGGGAAAGTCAATTTTTCTTCCATCGAGGATCTCGCGAGACGGAGTCAGACCCCGATCCCTATACTGTCGGTGCCTGCAGTCAGTCTTACTCGCGCCAAATCGCATACTAGCAAATCAAATATAACTATTTACCGGAAATCTGAGCTTCGTCGGTCGTCTCTGGACGGCAGAGCTAACAACTGAATAGCTATCCAAGGACCTTTACGCTGACTTCCTCTGCGAGGATCCCCTTGAGGAAAGGGCTGAGCATGGGGGCCGGATAGACTCCAACCATTGATGCACAGTAGGTTTATCTACGTGTTGAGAGCTGGCAAGTATGCATTTGTTTGTTTGCTTTCCTATAGTGCAACGTTGGTGCCGATCTCTACGCCCATGCCGCCTACAAGGACATTGCGAATTGGTTTGTATGCGTCGCATATTCTGGCCCGTATTCACATCAAGGGTATATATAATGAACGATATGGGCCGGTTCAGCCCGGTACACTGCTTTGTCTTCTACTCTGGATCGTTTGCGAACAGAGAGGCTATAAGTGCCGTGTCTAGGTAGTCTCTAACCAGCACCACTTTTCCTTCCTCGTTCCACTTCATGATCAGCGCATATCTGTTGTAGTAGTTTCCTTCTAGGGACCACTGGTTAGCTTTGACAGCCTGTACCGAAGTCACATACAGAGATGTTTCTTGAATCAGAGGGACTGCTAATTTACAGAAACCTCAACTTACTGCCATTCTTCAGGACACCAGTGGCTTCCAGCTCCATTGTCGTCCACTCCGGGTTATCGCCGACGATGACATTAACCACCTTCAAGTTCGGCGGTTCCTCAAGATACTTCACTAGCCGAAGAAGCGTGGCCTCTCGGAGATCTTTGAGATTGTGCCATTGCCCAGTTCCGGGTCCAGAGCCGAGCACGGTCCAGTCCACGTCTTCGGCGACACGGGGCCACAGTGGACCCCCGCCCACAACGGCGGCGTTCTCTAGGATGTGCTGCAGCTCGGCCTTAGTGAGGTACGGCATGGCAGCGGTGTATAAATGACTTTGGTGGCAATCTGTGGTAGCAGGGTGAACTGGGATACGCGAGCACGATGAAACGCGTATCAATAAACTTGGAAGCGAGCATCACGGAGCCTAGACCAGAGGTCTCATTACCTTATATACAGCCATACATTCCACATTGCTAGCCCGAGATGGACCGTACCTCACAGCTTATTCACATTACATCCGTGGCTGACTTTGCATTGCAGGATGAGTTCCCCTCGGCAGTATTTTCCCCAAGTTGCCCCGAATATGGGGAGCGCTCGGACATTTAGGCACGGCTCTGGGTGGGAAAGCCCGGCATTGTGCGGCTCAGTCCGGGAAGCGGGTAAGCGGTGATGTTACTACCTGAGCTTTAAGACGTTACGCTCCGCACTAATCGTACCACAATGCCCCCTTGGTGCTGACAAGCCGATGCTCCCGAAACGGGAAACCTCGGATCAAGTCCGCCAAGCATACACCTCTGGAAGATGCGTGGAATAACTATGGTCGCGGTATGTATTCCCCTGCTTCTACGAGTTGCAGAATGCGGGGTGTAAGGCTTCAAGGCGGGGATGCCGCTAGGAGCGTCGCGCGTCACTTACCCCACGATTGCACGAATGTCTGGACCGCCAGCATGCTGCACGGCGGCCGCTTATTAACCCGACGCTTTTCTTTGAACGGAATCCCCTCGAGAGACACAAACAAGGGGACAAAGTCGCGTCCGATTGTACTCTTATCGAACTTCTAATCACATCACTTTGTACGACGACAGCCATTTCTGCCTCTAGGCAACATAGAGGAGCACTCCCAGGGTGGAAATGTGCCGAGTCCGGCCGGAATGTTTCTGTAAGACAGGATGGATTCCCATCACACGCCTAGCTGAGATTCCTGGGGCGGGTTATTTCTCTCCTTGTGACGTGGTTACCCGTAACTAATTCGCTCATCGAATGGGTCAGACAACCCTGCTGCATGAGACGCGAATCAATTCGTCCAAACTAGGCCGCAAAGACAACTCAATGGAATGCTTCTCAATTTTCTGACACCCAATCTGAAAAGTGATGCAGCTTTACCAGAGTGATACCAATACAAAGGTCTATCGCTTTATCATTCCACCGCCTCAGCGCACGACTAAACCTGCGAGGAAGTATCTGAGCGGCTCCTCCCTGCTATCTATGCTAAAAGTACCTGACCTTATTTATCAGTGTCATGGGTCCTATAGTAATCTCTATAACATCTCCAGGTTTCAACCATTGTGGCGGATCTAGCGTGTACCCTGTTCCTCCAGGAGTCCCTGTAAGTATAACACTTCCTGCCTGTAATGTGGTGCCTTGGCTAAGATGTTCCACGAGCTGTGGCACATTGAACAGGAGATCTGACGTGTTCGAGTCTTGCCGCAACTCACCGTTGACTCTCGCTTGCAGTGGAAGTATATGCGGATCAGGTATGACCTAGATCGAGTGTCAAGTGTCAGTCGAGAAACGATTCATTTCACCACATGAACTATGGCTAGGTTGATAACGTACGGAGGTCGAAGATATGCATGGTCCCATGGGGCAAAATGTATCGAACTGCTTTGAAAAGCCCATTTGGGGAGGCGGGTGCGAGCCAACAAACTCGGGATCCCACTGCCATTTCCTGCGCGACTGTCAGTACAATGGAATTTTGTCCACGAAGTGTGCGTAGTATAGTGACCTAGAAGACACGTCGTTTCCGACGGTATATCCCGCGATGTAATCGTACGCATCTTTGGCAGCAATGTTCTTTGCATCCTTGCCGATTACGATGACCAGCTCCCCCTCATAGTCCGCTTGGTCGTCTTGCGCAAGCTTGGGGATTTCGATATCGTCCCCATATCCGGCAACGGCGTTGGGGAACTTCGGAAATAGGATAGGGAAACGAGGAGGGGGCATCTTCAGCTCGGCGACTGTTTCCCTTAGTCATCTTAGAACATCTTCATTCTCGCGCGACGGAGGTTTATTTGTCATGGTGCAGCATTTTCATTACTTACGGTGGCGGGCGTAATTTCCTCCGATGCATCGCACGGCTGGGACGGTATCACTGGTGAGCGGGCCCAGCAGCTCCTTGACCGTAAGGACAATGTCTGTCACTCTGCAATCAGGCGCAAAGGGATTTCCAGTGACAGCGTAAGCCTTCAGTGGCGGTATGTTCTTGGATGACCCTACATCGAATTCCTCCGAGGGAACTATTGCGTCACCGTAATGAACCGAGCCATCTTCCTCGGCCACAAAGCGGACGAGGCGATTCCACGGGACGATTCGAGGCATATCGGAAGACCTCACTTTCCGTGTAGGAAGGCTTAGACGAATCAAGGGGTGAACAGCACCTAACCGGCGATACCTGCAGGGTCAGGATAGTTTGCAAGTAGGTAAAAAGTGTGACAGTTGTCTGCTGCCCTGTCCCAGAACTGCAATATATAAGATTTATCGCAGTAAAATGATATGCTGAGACAATAATCTCAGCAAATAAGCAGCGCATGGTTTAGTCGATCAACCAAAGACAGAGAGGCGCTACGGCTATTGCAGGGAAAGTGCGGAAGTGCGGCCGCTTGCGACTAGGGTCCGACACACCGTGATTACTTCTCCGTACTGTATACAGGCTAGCTATAATAGTGATACTATAGCATCTTACATCAACAGAACAATTCACCATACATACCATAGAATTGTCGGTATATAACAAAGGACAACCTCTGTACACAAGACAGTCTGTTTGAATCCTACGCTCAGACGGCGCACGAGTTCGCGCCGAGGGTTGTCCGTCGTCAGACTGCATATACACCTGCTGTATTATCCTGGGCCTTGCGAGCATTCCCTCGCTATTTACCCACACTTTCAGTTCTCCGCGTGTTGGCCCGCGTCCGTGGTAGACGAATATGGCCTCAAAATATCTCAACATGGACGGAATGGTGCTGAACGTCGTTGTGGCTATCGCGGTCGTCATAATCTCCTACTTTGTCCTTGTAAGCCTCTCCAATTATTCGACCTGATCCTTTTTTATCTATAATATGCGCCTCTCTTCTTGCTGACTCAGTTTCTACGCCGTGGCTATCCAGCGCACTGTCACAGACCCCCTGCGCAGTATCCCAGGCCCGTTGATGGCCAGGTTCACATCATTGTGGCTTATCCAGCTGGACTCGTCGGGCCACCGCACGCGGACATTGCACGCACTGCACAAACGATACGGTCCCGTGATCCGCGTCGGCCCAGCCCAGCTCTCCTTTTCCACACGCGCTGCTATGCGTGATATCTACGGCCCTAATTCTGCCTATACCAAAGCCCCTGCCTACGGCGCTTTTGGCCGCAAGAGCCTCTTCACAATGCGTGACAGGCAGGAGCACCGGGCCCGCCAGAAGCGCGTTGCCCACATTTTTGGCCCGGCCTCCGTCGCCCTGGTAGAACCCTTGATAGCTGAGCACATCGGCAAGTTCCTGCGCGCCATGGGCGATAGGGTTGGCCAGAGCCTGGATGTCATGCTCTGGTTTCGTATGATGGCCCTGGATATTACGAGTAAGTATTTGCATCCATCTTGCCCTCGTGGTTAAGTACGTGGTCTCCGGTCGCACATGAGTCCGAGATAGTTTTTCCGCAGTCCAGTTGACCAGACGCTGTTGGCAGGCGATATATTTTTTGGTAAGAACTTCGGTTGCCTCGAGCATGGCAAAGCACCACAGATCCTGCTCGACCTCGACGAAGTGTTCCCTGCCTACTGGGTTGAGTGGCAGTTTCCATTTCTGCATAAACTGTTGATGATCATCCCTAACAAAGGCCTCCATAAATTTCTTACCGCTGGCCATAGATTCTACGGCGTGAGCTCATCTTAATATTCCTCGCCTGCGCATCTACGTAGACGTGTAGCTGACGGTTATGCAGTACGGAGCCAAGGCTTTCGAAGACTATGTCAGCCGGTACGGCCGGTCCGGTGACCGTCGAGATCTCCTTCAGAAAATGATCGCAGCCGGCAAGGCGTCCGCAACAGCCGAGCCCCTACCGGACCAGGATATCATCGTGGAGATCACGAATCTGATATTTGCAGGAGTCGACACTACGGCTATTACTCTAAGTTTCATGTTCTGGGAGCTAGCCAATCATCCGGAGTGGCAGCGCCGCCTGCAAGATGAGCTCGCTGATGTGGATATCGACTGCGTTCCTGAGCACCGCCTTGTAGCAAGCCTGCCCGTTCTTGATGCCGTGCTCTCCGAGACATTTCGATTCTGGCCAGCCGCCCCTGCAAGCTTACCAAGGGTTGTGCCCAAGGGAGGAGGGACTATTGACGGCGTTGAGGTCCCGCAAGATGTCATTACCCACCTTACCCCTCTCGCGTGCTGAAAGTCCCAGGTGCTGACACGATTTCAGATTATTGTATCCTGCCAGTCCTACAGCACCCATCGCGACCCTTCCATTTTCTCTAATCCCGACGAATTCCAGCCCTCGCGATGGCTGGACGCCTCCAACGATGAGTTGACTGCCATGCGTGACATGATCCTAGTCTGGGGCAAGGGCCAGCGTATATGCATGGGGAAGGCGATCGCCACAATGGAGCTAAAGATGGTGATCGCAGGATTGATGAAGCGTTACACCGTTGAGTTGGAGAGGGAAGAAACCAATGCAGACATGGACATGAGAGATCACTTCGTGCTGATGGCGAAAGGAGGCAAATGTATGTTGAGATTCAAGGAGAGAAGCGGCTAGAGACTTAATCTAGTTGTGAAGGACAGTTCCGGGGTATGCATAGAGAGTCGACCTGAGAACCATAACAGACCGTTCCGCTGCCCATCGGCATGTGACCGAACAAGCTCAAAGCATTATCACAGCAATAACATTAACCCCATGCGACACAAGTTGTTCCAACGCCAGCTCCGGATGTACACATTCCCCCATTTCCCGAGCCTTTCCGAGCCTTCCCGCCGTACCGCCGCACCGATATCTTGAGCAAACACCTCCCCTGCTCGGTACCTGACTCGGCATATTATAGTGCTGCGCAACCCCGCATAGATCTCAGCTTACGGGTGGCCTAACCCCGCAAAACCCCGCGTTTCGGAGTGCTATGTAAGCCCCTGGGAGATATGGTACATTACCTAGCTGACCGACGTAGCCAGCTTTATGTAAGGTAGCATAAACCATTCACTTCCACACAGGTACCAAGTAAAATATACCCGTATATAGAGAGAATTATGTACAGTTGCAAAGATTAATATAGAAGGTTCACTATATGAGAAAAGCAGATCAAATATTATACCTAATTTTCTGTTTGCGGATCCTGTAAATTCCACATGAAATCCAAGGCTCCTTCCTCCAAGCCCGGAAATACCTGGATACCTGCCATGCCAAATGGCGCCATCGAGGGGTCGAACGGCAAGGAAAGCCAGTCGTCTGTGCAGCCAACACTTTGAGGCTCACTCATGATCGCATCCATGCCTACATTTATGTTGCTTGACTCCATCGTCGCACCTACGCCCATATCTACACTCATATCCGAGCCTAAGTCTTGCCTCGGCTCAGAACGCCCGACCGAAGTTTCCGCACCAGAATGAGTTGATGAGCCCTGCGTTCCAGCCACACCACTATAGCCAGTGTGAACTGTGGAACCTTTCCCGTTCCTCAGGCTTGCCATGAAGTGCCTCCTCAACCTCACAACATGTACCTCCAGCAGCGTAGCGTAACGCGGCGCGAGATGCATATCATCCAGGGTACAGCTCTTTAGAGCTTTGGTGCTGGTTTCGAGAATATCCAGACACCTGAGCATCTCTGCCTGTCTCACGCCTAAGCACATAGCCTTGAGCAAAAAGACCGACGAGCTGGTGATACGGAGGTAGACGCGCACGGGAGAGAAGCGGAGGGCATCAGAGGAGGCGAGCTCGGTGACGAGTGAGAGAACGGCGAGACTGCTGGTGATAATGGCTTGCACGTAGGCCTGGTCCTGCGCGTCGATGAGCGCAATGGCGTGATGGCTCGAACCGCCGGATATCGCGGAGTTCGACGCCAACAGATTGCGCTCAATTATGGCCTGGAGACCAAGCGAGTTGAGAAATATGAAGGTGTGATGGTATTCGACGAAAAGAATGCGGTAATATTTGTCAGTTTTGTCTGCGCGAAAGAAAGGCGAAGGAGTCAGCAAAACTCTTCACGATGGATTACATCCCGAAGAAAGCGGACACTATCACCTCACCTCGACGATCCAGATGGACCTCGCGCCACTGCGTTAGAAGCGGCGAAAAGTGGTCCAAAAGCCCTACATAGCGTCCGCCGCTCAGATGCTGCCTCGTCTCGGCTCTTGAAGGAAAGAACACGTCTGAAATACTCTTCGACAATTTGGTAAGCCCAATCCAAGCCGCCATGAAATCATCCCAACGTCTCTCATCCTCGGTGAGATGGGCGGTATATCCGTTTCCGCCGGGTAGATTGAGACTATGTGGCATGAGCGACGTGTAGCCTAGCCGTGAAGCGAGCTGGTTGATGAACACATGTAGCAGCTTCTGGATACGGAGTTTTCGGCGCGAGAGATACACCGTTGTGTCGGGACTATCCCCGGATCTCGCCTGCTCAAAAGAGGTCGAGGCTGGTTGCGGATCAAAGACGCCTAATTCGTGACCTAGGGACAGCGCAGACCCCAGCAACATCCACGACATTCGGTCTGACCGTCTGGCTGGCTCGATGACCTCCTCTAGCCATCGCTCGGACGGCGATATGCTGGTCATTTCTGGCCGACGATCCGGCGGCCGATGAATCAAATCCGAGTCCCAGCCTTCCCCCTCGGGCGGGAAGTGCAAAGACCGGGGATGCCATTCGGTCATGATGATTAGAGATTCGACTGTACCGATAGTTCGCACACCTGTGCTCGTACCCTTCTCCTGGCCGAACATGACTCGCGTAAAGAGAGTCTGCCAGTGCTTCCACAAGCGGTTGTGTAGAAAGTAGCTCTTGGACATGCCAGCAAGACCGGGAAGGATATGGTATCTTGAAGATATCAAAAGCAGCGTGCAGCACAGCATCGGCTCTTGGGTGATGAGCTGGTAGTGGTGGTCAGGAGAGGCATAGTAATCGGTAAGAATGGGCGACTGGGGCGCTAAATTGAGGAAGAACCTAATGAAGACGATTAACTGGGAGACCCATGCTGCCGCCGGCATATGGATGAGAGTGAAGCGCACAGGTCCAAGAGAATCACAGCCTCTCTCGCAGTCAGCCAGCCCATGGTGACGAATCGGCAGGACATCCACATGCTGAGGACCTCATCGCTGGGAGACGAGAGCCCAAGCCTCCGCTGCGCGTCGCTAGGGCTCTGGCCCAGCTCTGCACCCTGCCAACCCATCGGCCGTGGTGTGTTGTGATTGGCGAACACATCCGTTTCGCGGAGAAAACTACCTCGGTCTCTGGATGCCGCCTCAAAGAGAATATTGAGTGCATCATTCCCGCTGGATACCACCGTGCGGATAACGGCACTACTCATTCCAGATGCGGGGGATTCGGTGTTGGGGTGGTCATCATAGATGTCTCTCAAGGATGTTGCTTGGCCGCCCAGGTCATATCCATGATCTGCGGTCTGTGACACGGTACCATCTGCATCTCGTTGGCGGGCATCTCGACCAAGTGAGCGGGTAATATGCGGCTGGCACGGCGATTCGGGCTCTAGGGTTGGGCCATCAACAGCGGAATCCTCGGCTGCGTCACGGACGTTGTCATCTCTGAAGCTGTATTCGTCATCTCCTCTCGTGGCTGTGCTGCTATCTCGCCCAGCATCTATTCAGAGGAGGCAGGCGTTAGTAATTCTTGGCCGAGAGAAGAAAGATGAGAGACCGGGCAGCTTGTTGACGGGTGAAAGAGCCGCGAAGACCCATCTCACCTCTTGTTTGCTTGGGCACTCTCACGGCCCTGTCATCATCCTCAAACAAGCATTCCTTCCACTGTCTTTGACATCTTGCACACGGCGGCCGATTCTCCCGGCCAAGGTCGCATCTCGACTTGGATTTCTTGCAGGCAATGCAGGCTCTATAGGTGCGCTGATAACTACGTCGCTCATGCAGCACCCGGTCGCGTGTCCCCTTGACCGCCGGCCGCATTCTTCTTTTAGGCGGTAGGTCGGGTAGGGAAATGGTGGAAGAACGCGGGCCGATGGGGCAGATTGTTTTGGGCAAGGCTCGAGCGGAGAAGTGCGGAAAGCGGAGAGAGTTAAAAGCTGTTTGTATAAGCGGTTGAGATCACGTGACGACCGACCCTACGGTTTCCAGCATACTATAAGTAGCATCTCCTAGCGATGATGTACTACTGTTAAACAAACATAATCCTAAATTAAGGTACAGCAGTGTTCTAGGAGGGAATATAGGCTTTAGGCGGCCCAATATTGACAAAGATCCGCTAATTTAACAACCTTCCGTGTCTAAGGTCTTTTTGTGATATAAAGTTATTGTAGCGAGTAAAAAGAAAGAAAAAAAAGAAAGAAAAAGCCTTGAATATTGCCCTAATAATGGTTCTAGTATCTGTTGCACTAATTCCCCCGCTCGAGCTGCTGCTTCTTCCTTATTTTGTCCCAGAACCGTTGTATTAGCCCGCCTACTTCTTCTACACTAGCATCATTTGTCTGTCTCTGCACTTGCTGACTGGAGCGGAGCATCACTTCCGCTTGCTCCCCGTTCCTTGTGTTATCTTTCCTCCTGCCGTCGCTAGGACGCTGCAGGACTCTCTCCACCGTGGTTGTGAGGCCACTGGGATACAATTCTGTATCAGGCTCAAACCCGACGGACATATTCGATAGTTCGGACTCGGCTTGTCTGTGATTCACCGGGTGCAAGTGCCAATCGCCCTGACTAGCAGCCAATGCCGAGTTCGCGGGGGTCGGCGGCTCCGGTTGGGATCGCTCCGGGGCCACGGATAGGGTGGCATGTGTTCTTGCGCCCGACATGCCGCCATGGCTCAGGACAGATGCTTGAATGTAGACAGCCGTCTTATCTCCCCAGCGGAAAGTTTGATTTCTGAGCTCAACGCCGTTCACGACGGTGTCGCGAGTGAAAAAGGCAAATCGCCCCAGGTTGGTTTCGGCGGTGAGCAAAACAATAGACGTAGAACCAAGATCTACCTTCCGAAACCGCTCACTGACAGGCTTGACAAAAACTCGTTGCCAATCCGGCCGGGACGATGATTGTACGGCCAATTGGGACTGCAGAGTTGTCAGACCCTTTTCGGATCCGGACGCACTGCACGTCGTAGCACTATGATTTGGCACGCGGCACAAGAGGCACGTCTCGTTGACGATAGCGAACGAAGCTGTAAGTGGCGTATCTTTGAGGAGAAGAGCCCAGGTGTTCATTTTGACTTCGAGGTCCAGGGAAGACTCTTGACCGTTGTTGAGGAAGGCGACGCGAAACTTTGACTCGTCGACTCCCGTGGGACTCAGAAGGTCGAGAGCAAAGCATATGAGTTGCGCCATGTGTGACCTGGACACTTCAAAATTCTTCCAAACTTCTTCAATGGCGGCATCTTCCCTTCCTGAGATAGCTCTCCAGAACGCCCGACCCCAAACTGTAGCCTTCCAGTGAGGAAACTGTCGATCGAGAGCAAGCATCATTGGCTCCAGCGTGAGGATGGTTCTGATTGCGACACGTCTGGCGTTCCCGGTACAGTGGCTTACCTCAACGCCCAGATGCTGGTTCAGAACGTGGGGGTTGCGCCTCTCTGGGGCATTTTGCCACTTGTCGAGTATCTTTTGCTTCAATGGCGTGTCCGGAATCCTCTTTTGGATGCCAGCCCTGGACACGCCAACTACATTGCGGAACCCAATTGACGCACCCCTAGTATCCCAGCGCCACATTGAGTCCTTTGTGTCGAGCTCGTTCAGGAGGTAACCATAGTCGGCTTCGTATTGGTTTAGCGTATACTCACAAGTCCACTTCTCTCCCATGATATCCCAATCACCGCTGATGAGGAGCAGATCATCGGGTAAGAGATAAGAATCTTCCGATGGAGGTAAAAGTTTTCTTGCTAGCCCCCTCAGCCAGGACAAGCGGTTATACCAATGGCACTTGATGGCGTTCCGAAGCGTGGACGGCGTGCTGCCTTTAACTCTACAAATGATGCCTTTAGAGACGTTGTATTGTCGGATCGCGTCGTTGTTTTTGGGCCCTGGAACTGCGTAGACTGGCCCCCAGATGTCTGCGAAGTCTTTCATCTTTGTCAGGATGGCCATGGGTCGCTTGTGGGGTGTCTCCCAGTTCGACTTGCTATGTCGAAGTTCAAACGCCCATACCTCTCGCTTATCCAGAAACTCGTGCAAACAGGCAAGACGCGTCAGGGAGCATCGAAAGTCGTACGGATTGTTTTCCCAGCTGACTTCAAAAGCCCGCGCATCCTTTTGCAAGTACTCGTGATCGAAGCGGCAGCCGTGCGAACCCGTGTAGCTCAGTAGCGCAAGATCAAGTAGAAGGGCAGTGACCCTGCCCGTAGCCAGTATGTGATCAATGAGCGGTCTCTCTGTTCGGAGCGGGTGGTTTAGCCGCCCGAGAAGCGACTCGCATGGAGCAAACACTTGCGCCCAGAGGATGGCCTGGATGTCGTTTATGTCGAGGCTCTCTTGGCTGTATATGTATTCGAGACACCCAGCAACACCAGTTTGGATGACCTCCACATCCGTGATTGGAATTCTAATCACTTCTGCGGCGTCGAACCCGGGGTGTCTCAGCAGTAGGTTGAACGATTCGCTAGAGAACCCGCCCTGTTCCAGCTCTCGGAAACTAGAAATGACCTGGGAGAGTATCACACAGGTTTTCCACAGGCTTGCCAGGACGGCCTCGACCGAGCCAAATTGGTCCGGCAAGAGCCCGACACCAATATTTCCGAACGCAGACCACATCCAGCTAGGAATATTCTGGAAATCGGTTTCTGATGCATGATCTAGGTCCCAGGTGAGCTCGTCCGAGCGTAAATATTGGCCATCACACCTTTTGAACTCGGAGTGTTTGGCAACAGTATCAGAGAGGAGTTCCAGGTGTCGTTGGTAAGCGCTGGGGTCGACTATGTCCATATCATCATCAAAGGATGAATTCTCTGGGGATCGCCAATGACTGAACTTTCGTTTTATGTCATCCGGCGAAGGGACCACCGTTTCTTGGAGTATTGTTTCCGCGGGCCGAGGCCCGGCTCTCAGCCGCAGTAGCAGGTCTAACGTGCACTCTCTAGAGATGGAGTAATCAGACAGAGTCCTACCGTCTTCGAGTTGCTTCCCGCTGTAAAGGAGCCGCTGTTGGCCCACTGGTTTACCTTCCTTCTCTTGGATCTTCTCTTTAACCTGGTCAATAGTAGTGGAGTATTCGACCTCGAGCTCCACTCTCTTCCCCGTCACTAGAATTAGATTAGCGGGTTTCGGTAAAGCGGCGATCTCGTCGTTCCATACAGGTTTTCACGAATATTAACATCCTGGCAATTAGAGCAAACTGTGTGGCAAGCGAGGTGCAACGAGAAAGCTGACTTTGGGGATGCGGTGCTGATTCTCGAGGGAAGTGCCCGCCATTTATTCGCGCAGTTTGAGGCTGAGCCGAAGCGCGGGTAGCTTGCAGCCTTATGGCTCAGAATAAAGAGGCCTCTCAGGAGCTCATAGCCCGACCCTAACCCTAGTCCTCACCATTGGCTCGCTTAGGTCCAGTTGCAAAGGCAGCGGTAAAGCTGGGAATACGAGCTAGTATTATGATTAAGGGTTATAAACAAGCTTCAAGGTAAGAGAAAAAAATCTTAAATATAATAAAAGATATATTTTACTTATGCAAATTATCTTAATCTCATATTTCTTATATATACTTACTTATTATTAAGTTTTAAGTTGTCAGAGGTCAAGGGAGCATAATAGAGTGAGGGGGTGCAGCTGAGCCAGCGCGGCGTATCAGCGCAAAGGGATATGCGATTGGGGCGGGCATTTTGATTGATGAGCCGGTGGAAAGGCTGAGGCGGCGGGAAATGCGGGCCTTCAGTCTGGCGCTTCGGCAGCTAAAAATTAGAGCCCCGATAGATTTGGGCTGCTTACCTAAGAAAACTGATTAATTTTCTGGGAAGGGAAGTGAATTTCCTGGGAAGCTCGGCGAGGGGGGAATATTTTGCACGCATTCACGGATGCAAAGAGCTCCGCATTCTGTCAAAAAAACAGGATGGATAAACTGCTGGGGCATGATATATACTCTTCCTATTGGCAGTGAAGAGGCCCTTTAAGAGCCATGGTCGGTGTACCCGTCAGTAAAGGCTGCGCTTTATGCCTGAAACGAAGCATCAAGGTGTGCATCGGTCATGCATCAGTCTCCGCCCACGCTAACTTTTTGATGTAAAGTGTGATGAAACACGCCCCAGTTGCTCGCAGTGTCGACGTGGAGGGCGCTGTTGTCCAGGCTACGAACCACGCGCAATGAAGTTCGTGGATGAAGGCGTCAAGCTGCGTGGCCGCGGCCGACCAGATCGTTGGAAGCTAACCCAGGTGTAAGTTACTTGCTCCTATCTTTCTCGTATAATACTAATCTAGGACGTAATACAGGAAGTTTGGCCGTGAACATGGCTTGGACAGGCCCCCTGTCTCCGAAATTGAGACTCCACGAGATGGCCATTGCAGAGAATATCAGGTCAACTCCGCAAGTCTCGAACGCAGCCAAATACTGTCTTCGTTTGTATCGGCTATGTTCCCTCTTGGAACCTCCTCAGTTCAAACGTCATTTCTGGGAAGCTGGCTCTGGCATGTTCCACCACGCCTCGGATGCAGTCCTGCTCTTGACAGCGCCGCAATGTCGCTTGCTCTGGCATATTTTGCAGGCGTGACGCTAGATAAACAAGCCCTGTGGAAGGCAGAGCTGTCATATTCTGTTGCTTTGAAGAACTTAGCGGTTGCTCTCGCTGACAAGAGGAAGCAATCAAGCCCGGAGGTCGTGTGTGCGGCGTTGCTTCTAGAGCATTACGAGGTTTGTACTCCGCGGCCGGAGAATGTCGCAAGGCGATTTACTGACTGACCACCATTCAGACTTTTGTCAATGCGAATCATGCCTGGATCCGACATGCAGGAGGCATGGTTCGTTTAATGCAGCTACGAGGCGCTCGACGGTGCTATGAATCTACCTTCGAATACTCAATGTTCCTAGCGTGCCGTGGATCAGCCGTGAGACCTACCTGTTGCGTCGTTGGAATGATCTTATCGTTGCTAATCGCTCTTGTTTTAGATTTCTCAGGCATTGGCCTCCGGGAAGCCATGTTTCCTCGATGCCCATGAATGGCGGGCCATACCCGATGGTCTGATCGAGTTCCCTCTGTTGCCTCAATCTTCTGAACAATATCATGTGATATTCGGTCACTTTGCCGCCATCCCCGGTTTTCTCAGCAGAGCAAAGCAGATATCAAATGAAACTTCAGACTGCAGACACCTCTACCTGACTTCTCGCGGGTGCAGAATAAAACAAGACATCAAACAATGGTATTACGAGCATATATCGAGCGATAATAGGCTTGGAGGCCCTACTATCGTGCACTTGCCTCCTGACTGCGATGATTTTCCGTTTCCTCACATCTATGACTATAAAGATGTTATTTCGGCAAGCTTGATTACAACATACTATGCTTACCTCATAATCCTAAACCAGGAGCTAGACCGTCTGGGGTCACAAGAGCAATTGCATGAAGAGAATTCGGAGCTCGCACAAGCCATATGCATGTCTGCTGACTGCTGCTTACGCGGGGGATATTGTGGAATTCAGGTGTTGAAATTCTCATTGCCT
>FTLB01030272.1_pt1 | contig 17093 bp, 20 predicted proteins | sample 1658291 | NCBI WGS metagenome assembly FTLB01 (sample SAMEA3914812, study PRJEB12502) | metagenome | biome: forest; material: soil | place: Canada | collected 2011-07-07 | depth 0.1 m
AACAGTCTTTCGGCTCCACATTCTACAAGAAGACGCCGCTCAGGCCACAGTGATGAGACGAGGACGGCGGCTTGGGGAGTGGACACTGTTCCCCAGAGAACTCTTGGCGTTGGGATCCGCGGATCCGCGCAACGCAAGATTACTACGGAACAGTGACCGTTGGAGGACAGTCCCCGAAGAAGAGGTGGATGTGAATACGTTATACGTGCGACGACCCCCCATTGTCCCAGGGGACCATGAGTGACACGGCAAAGGGGGAATCGCGGGTAGAAGATGGAGCGTAAGGCTACCAGGAACAACTTGCCAACCCAGCCGGTTTTGCCGCGTGGGTTATATTATTATTATGTCTTAATAAATACCCGCCTTCTCGTTCGCTTGTTTAAACGAGTCATGATTTTCCATTCTCAAGCTTGCAATCTGATCAGTGCAGCATCGGCACAAGAGCCCTAGTAACAATCTGCGGCGCACATTCCGACAAGAGACACACATTATCCGCAGAACCTTCCCAGTCATTCTCCCTACTTATTTTTCGGTATTCATTCGCTCGGGCTGCTATCTAGTTTAGCCAACTTGATATGCTTCTTGGAGAACCCGCACTGCAGAATACCGTCCATCGTGCAGCACTCCCAACCGGACTCCTCGTGGTCATGCGCTTCGTCAGTCGCAGTGGCTTCCACTTCCACGCACGTCCGCCGATCCAGCGTGATAGCCAAAAAGCACAGATCATAGGGGCGGATGCATTCCACGTAGGAATCCCATCCCACGCGGCACTGCCCCAGCGCGCGCTGCGAGCCGTCCTCGTACGTGAGCAGGATGCCCGCGCAGAACTGCGTGTCTTGGTCTTCGAATATCCGAACCGAATGCACCTTGTCCAGAGAGGCCCAAGAAAAGCATCCGCTATCGGAGACAGGTACCAGGTTATGGCTTGGCTGTAGTAGGTCCGTGGTGGTGGTAGACTCATCTCGTGCTGCCGGGTAGATGCCCATGCTCGTCGCGTAGCTAAACTCATGAGCATTGTGTATCAAGGTAGGGTTCGTGCTGGAGCTCATCAAGTACTGCCATTTCTGATCGCCTGCGTAGGCGCCAGCGACAACCTCTCCCGCTCGAGCAAAGCGAAACTACCAAGTGTCAGCTGCCTCATTCCTTTTATTCGTTGGACGATAGAGACGGAAGGGCCAGGAATGAGCCATACCAGGAAGCGATAGTTCTTTCCCGCCAACGGCTTTCGAATCCCAAACGAGAGCAGTCGGTCCTCTTGCGGTAGGGGTACGTAGACCCAAGCGACTGGCTCCCGCCGCCGCCGCTCGAGACGATGATAGGTGCGCTCGGCCGAGGGAGCCGCGCGCGTGTGGCCGTGGACTGCGTACGTGCCACCCCGCATGAAGAAGGTAATGCCCGTGCAGCCCGCCAGCTCGACAGCATGCAGCCGGCCAGACACAGGCAAGGAGGGGGGAAGGAACCTGCATTGCCCCAGCGGCGGCGGGATGGGAACATTCCACACGTAGAGGGCACCAGGGTTCGATCTGAACTTCACTCGGGCGAGGCCAAACTAGGTAGTTGGTCATGTTAGTGAGCGGAGTCTAGGGTGGATGGGAAGAGAGCGAACCATGAAGAAGGTAGTAGCATCCGAAGGACAGTCCGATACATTGATCGCCGCGAAGCTGTCGTCGGCCTGCTTTATCTCCCGATCACGAACCGACGATAGTCTCTCGATCTGCTTGATGCCCACCAAGTCCATCGTAATGTAGATGATGGGCTTGTTCTGGATCAACGGGTTTAGTTTCGCATCCTCGCCTCGACGCCACCCATCGACGTGGTGAAGGGGCGCAGAGAGGAGCCGAGAATCACGATGCTCAGACAGCATTTCGGAGAGGGACAAAACGGCTTGGAAGCGGGACCACGTGATTTTTTCAGGGCAGAGGCTCCAAATCTGGGAAGCCAGCTCGGGCGGGACTGGTTTGTTAGGCAGCGCATCTTTCTGGATGAAAAGGTCTAAGGTAGACGGGACGGCGCTGCCACAGTTGACCGCGGGAAGGAGTCCGCGCCAGGGAGTTCGCCAGCACGCCACCGTCCATAGCGCAAAGATCCTGGATGGGATGCTGCACTCCTTCTTGAAGAGGTTCCAGCAATCCGCGTGGAGCGTCACACTCTCGCCCTGGGTAGCACAGCGTGGGCAGCGGGCATAGTGGCAGAACCAGCCGTCTCTCGATGCATCACAATACGAGGAACTGAGAAACGTGAAGGCAGAGAATGCCTTGACCCCACTCTTGGTTCTGCAAACTGTGTTTCCGTTAAGAAACTTGTTCCTGTGCGGGGAAGGGGGACGGGTTTCTCACTTGCAACTATACAGTTACCAGGGTAGAAGGCGAATCGACATGCACCGCACGAGGCGTGAATGCGGATATGGAGTCGCAAATCCTGCGGTTCCATCGCGATGGATAGGTATTTCTTGGGGAGAGATGTGCAGCAGAATGGAGGGGATGTGCGATCAAACGCACAAAAAGAAAAGAAGAGAAATTGCGCTGTCGTCACCATTAGGTCGAGAAATATCTTGTGCAACGCAATATCTGAAAACCGGCAAGTGGCTGTGTAACTCACTGCAGTCCCTGAGAACAGGTATTCTCACGGGTAATGGCATTTTGAGCTGTTAGTGATGGTCGACGCCGTCTTGAACGGATGTTGAGCCCTTATAACCTCTTCGGGGCAAGGTATGGCGGGCTGGTACCTGGTGTAAGTGCAGTGCTCTTAACGTGACTAGGTAAGGTTACCTCGGAGGACAAATTCTTGCTAAAGCGTATGATGAATAAAATCCAGCTATTAATCTGTCTCTATAGCTTAGCCTTGGTTCTCGGCCAGTGAAGTTACGGTACTTATCTACTTTACTTATCCTCGCCCAGTTCGAACACAAGTGCGATCCGGACTTTGCGGGACCTGATGAGAGCCCACAGGAGGGCAATGCAGTCCGCTGTTGGCGTGAGAGATATTTAGTTGTGTCCCAGGCACCTCGCTCGTCGATATATCACGCAATGGGTCATGACTTGCGTAATGTCTGAACCGCCCTGTAACGCGAGTTTGCATTTGGAAAAGTAGGTCGAACGCAGTGTGGCGGAAATGGTGGCGGTGCACCAAATCAGGGACAGACCCTTACCATAGACAATATCACAAGGAGCGATGCACGTTCATCCAAGTTTTCTCGGCGTTTTGCTATCATATTCTCGTTACAATTTGGATTCCTTTATCGCCGGAGAGTCTCCCGCCGTCCGAGAGCTCTCATACCAGTAGCTGCCTGCGCGCACCCAGAGTAACAAATTCACGTGCCAATGGAAACCCTGAACCGCTCTCAGTGGAGCGCTCTCAGTGGAGTGTGCTTCTAACCTCTTCGCCGCAATCCCAAAACATCAGAAATGAAATTCCCTGAAAGGAAGTTACTGTCAGCGCCGTTCAATAGTAAGGTCGTTATAGCTCGGTGACACGACTTACACGAAACAAACCCACACTGGGGCGGGGGAAGCCCGGAAGGGGACTTCTTTTAAACCCTGGGATGCATGCGCTGCACCTGGTCGACATTGCCGGCAGGGAGGGAGCGAACCTTGCGCAGGGCGTCGACTCGCGGAACATCCTCGCGGTACATGAGGATGCTGTCTTTCATGCGACGGTCGCGGCGCTCGAAGAGTTCCCAGCGCCACACGCCGCAGCCGATCTCTTCCATGTCGGCCATGCAGTTCTTCAGGTGGCCGTCGACCAGGTACTCGAGGATGCCGCCCAGGCAGACGTTGTCGATCCAGACGGCCGTGTCGCGGTCCGAGGTGACAGAGATCTCGGACTCGAAGTCTTTCTGCAGGGTGTGCTTCAGCATCTCCAGGCGGTCCTGCAGCAGCCTGGCTTTCTGCAGGATCGGGGCCCCCGGGACCGCCCTGAGACGACGGGCGTTGGCCTCGATCACGTTGCAGTCCGTGGTGCCGAACCTGTACGCGTCGATGGTCGACTCGAAGCGACTCTTGTTGTACAGGATGAAGGCGACGGACCCCTGGGCGACGTCGGGGTTGATCTCGTCTCCGTTGGTGATCTTCTCGGGCTGGCTCCATCCCGGATACCCCAGGAGAGCCAGGTCCTTGCAGAGCGAGACCAGAGCGGCGCGGAGGTACCTCTCGCGGTTCTCCGCGTCGGGCTGCGAGTGGTCCCAGAAGAAGAGGATGAGGTCATTGTAGCGGATGAAGGCCGCCGTGCTGCCCCCGAGGACGAGTCCCGGCTGGAGACTGAGCGTGGCTCTCAGTACGCCCAAAAGAGTCGTCGGGGGTGCCATTGCGAACAGAGAGCTATATATAAATGGGTTAAGGTAGTTTTCTTAGACTGTTCGATAGAGTTAGATAGAGTTGGGAAGTGGAAACTTTTCTCTGCGGGGTAGAAGGGCGGGTGTTGCGAGCAGAAATACCATTTCACGAGCAGATACGCCCAGCGAATCCTCTCATTGCTTCTTTTTCTTTTTTCTGCACTCCCATTTTTCGCCAATGAAATTGCCCGGGGGGTGTCTTGGTGTCTCATTCATTTCTTATTCTTCTACCGTTAACTAAATATCTGCATAAGCAATGACTTGGAGGCCGCCCAAGAGCAGAGACCAGAAGCTTCTTCTCGGAGCAGAGCAGCGAGGAAAAGAGAGGAAGAAAGGCATGTTGATGGACCAGTAATTGGGACTTTTGACAGATCTCCCAAAGAATCCTCGCATGTAGAAGCGCCCATGTGACCCCTGCGAGCAGCGCCGCACACCTACCCTACCGTGCCTAGAGGTGGTAGCTGCCCAAAGATACCCAGGAGTCTTCACCGTTCCTGTCAACGGTATTCTTATAGCGCGACTTGGCGTTATGGGGGAGTCTGTGGTCTCTTCTGGATAAATATTTATGAGTTTTGAGGCTGACTTTGAAACGAGACTAGTGCTATATACGAGTTTTTTTATGAATTTGGAGAGTATACATTGAGACATGCATAGTGCTCTAGGCGAGTTTACTATCTCTCGTCGAATTTTATCGAATCTTGATGCGTATTTTTGAGACACGGGAACCCAGTCAACGAGAAACCCCTCGTTCTGCCGTGCTGATTTCCTTATCTCTACCTTCACACCAGCTTCGTAGCTGAACATATCTCTGAAACGAGAATCTCATTCCCATCGGTTCTTCAAATAACATCAAATCGGGCATCATTGATCATTTCCTATCCTCTTCACTTCTCATTGGGACAATTGCTGGCAATCTTTCTCCTGGCAAATGGATGCGGTCTCATGTCACAGTTGTTGATCAACATAGCTACAGCACAATTGCAGGATAGCGCGGATCGCTTGCTTAGGTGCTTGGGTATCCATAAAGGTAATCGGGATCTAGTGTAACATCGTCTTGGAAAGTTAGGCGAGAAAAACCGGGTAAGCTGCCTGGGTTGAGGTAACAGGGGTGTCTCGGGCAAGATGTGAAAAGCATACGAAATAACTATCGTAACTCCATGTCATCCCCTCTGTCTCTGCGTTAAGGTAGTGAGTCTATGTGCCCAAAACGATAGTGAAGTAAGCGAGTGAGCAACGTGCGTGCAGTGCCAGTGCCCAACCTCGCATCTAGCGCCTTATCGAGTCAGGCAGCACCAAGAAGCGGCGGAAATCTCGATGAGGGGTGATTTGGCCAGCCCCGACCGCCTACTGTAGGCGCAGCTGCCAGCCAATGTGCCATTCTCTCCCAAGTTTGTGTCCAAGTGCGGCTGTGTACCGCCACAGAGATTTCCAAGGAGTTCCCCAACATCCCTTTTGCGCCTCCAACATCGACGACCAAAAGCCCGCGTTTAGGCGTCCCTTGTTTAGGGCCGCAATACGCAGTCGTTACCCATGACTGAAGGCCCATTTTGCTCCCTCTGTGGTGGTATTCTAAAAGCGACCGATGGCCCGCCGGCTCTAGACCCAGCGCTTGACTGGAGCCAACAGGTCCGCGCCGGTATGTGCACAAGAGGGGACTTTCTTTGGTCCAAAAGCAATACACTGATTCCCCATAGTGAGAACTGCTCCTGGCCGGGCCGCCCCTTTCTTAACCGGTTCGGGATATATTCATGGTTTTAACCTCATTGCCGACGCGTCCGGTGCAAGCCCACACGACCAGGCGGCGGCTGCTGCTGCCGGCCCTCCAATGCACAACCACACATTGTGCCACTTCTCCCGGGAGTATTGGGCATTCCCCTTTCACGAATTCTGCTGGCAGCTGTTACTGTCGCGTATCGGGCGCCACGGTTCACCTGTGATGAGAATAGAGACAGTCGCCGCCTCCCTATTCGGCCTGTTTCATGCGCTGCCCTTTATCGATTCGGGCTCGTTGATCCCTGACCACCGATACCACGGCACGATAGACCTTCGGTACGATGCGGATAACCGCCCCCTCTTGCTTGCCGATCCATCGCGACAACTATCTATGGATGCAGGCCCCGACATTCGTCCTCCTGAGCAGAAAGATATCACACCAGCCAGACTGGCGCACTCTTCTGACATCTTCTCCCGCCTTCCCACCGAGCTTATTCATCAGATCCTTGGCTGTCTCTCGTCCCAGGATGTTTGCAACGTTCGTTTCTCCTCACGCAGCATCGCCGCAGTTTCGGGAGAGTGTGGGCTTCCACGCTCCTTCTGGGCGAGTCGGTTCGATGACGACATGGAGATGGGGTTTGCCTATATCTATGTGCCTACTCAAGGCGACCGCGAACCGAAATCCTTGCGCCAGCTGTATCGTACGTGCAAGAGGGCGCTGCGAGCCCAGTCCGGCTTCGAAGGGTTTCGAAACCAGAAGCGAATTTGGCAATGCGTGGAAGAGTTTGCCGTGACGCTGCGCATCTTGCTCCATAGCCGCACGGCTGCAGCTGATGAGGAAACAACAACCCGGGACTCTATCTCGGCGTTGGATCGTGGGAGCTCGACACCGGGGGGTGCTTACGAACAGCTTCTTGGCCGACCAAGTACGGGCTGCCCGCTGCATCTTAGGACATTGGTACCGAGAAGCGAAACTCTTTATTTCACCCGTCAAGAGTGTCAGGGCCGCCAAGAGTGTCACGGCGGTCAAGAGTATCAGGGCTGTCAAGAGTGTCAGGAAACTATGATATGCAGAGTATCTCTTATGCCATGTGATGCCAAGACTTTTGTTTCTGGCTTTCAGCTTTGCCACGGAAGCGAACATGGCAGCCAGCGTGTTGTGGACAGCGTCGGTTACATCAATCATTCTCACGAGCGTTCCTTCTCGTTGAGCAGGTCGGATTCTGTTACGAGGATCGATGTAGTGGCGACTGCTTCCGGCATACGGGGTCTCCGCTTCCATATACGACAAGGTGACGGTTGTTCTGTCGAGGCGATAGGCTACACAGACATTGACGACAGTTCGACCGGCATGCTCAGCCTAGCGAGCCAAGGGAGAATTCTGGGTCTCTTAATCGACTTTGATGTGAGCATCCCGTTTCTCTCGTATTATTTGTCTCTATTATTTCTCTCCTATCTATTCTCACTTATTTATTTACAGCAGTTGTAGACTAATTAATGATTTTGGATCAGGTGTGCAAGGCCATTTCCATCCGGTTGATCGAAGACGAGGAGGTGTCTCAACCCCAATCCTCGATACATGACTCGACCATACATGACTCGAATTACGAACCCTGCTTGTTCTGGAGCCCGAGGCCCCCAGAGGCGGACGAGATGAAGCGGATTACTACTACGGAGCCCCTGCAGAGAACAGACTGCTTCTCCATTCACCTCCACATGACGTTTGGCGGTCCATCTGGGTCACGACTGCGGCACCTATCCAGAGTCGTTGCTCTGATGGATGGCGACACGGGTTTCCACGGAATAGCCTTTTCGTACGACGACGGCGTGGAGGAGCTGCATGGGAGGCGGGTCGTCATCGACTCGTTCGGAAGGCTGCGTTGCTGTGTTGAGCAGTCCTTTCCCCTCAACGGTGCAGCGGGAGAGCGTATAACCGGCTTTCGGGGTTCCTTCCGGGATTGCAACACGACCGGCAGAAAGATAATGCGCTCCCTGAAGGTAAGAACTTTTCTTGGTTGTCAAGGCACTCCCTTGCGCGTGGCAGGTTCTGCACTCTTTTGGACCGGGCGATAACGCTTCAATCTGCTAACAATGGCTTATTTCTACCTCCCCTACTGCTTCACTCTACTATCAATGGTTTATTTCTACCTCCCCTACTGCTTCAATCTACTAGCAATGGCTTATTTCTATCTCTTCCACAGATCTCTACCAACTACGGACGCTCTCACGTCTTTCGCTCTTATGTCTTTGGCTGCTACGAACCTCCGACGGAACACTGTCCGAAGGAGACCAACGTGTCACTTGGCACACCTACTGACTCCGTGTTGATAGCTATGGTGGCTAGATTTGAGGTAAGCCTATCTCTGGCTACATCCTCGTTGGTTGTACCCAAAGAACTCATCGATCACTCTGCATAGTCTCCCAACGGGCCTCTTGAGGCTTTCGGTGTCACCAGTCAGGTTTTGGCTACGACTCCCCATCTGGTTCTACCTACTGCTGCTGCTGCTGCTGCTGCTCACTTGAACTCGATCAACAGTAAATCATACATCAAGGATAAGCGTCCACTTGTTGCCGCCCACTGGATGCTAAGAAGAAGTGGGAGCTGCTTCACGGGAGCCTCCCTGTCGGGCATCAGGCGTATCAAGGTCTCCTCGGGAAGCCCTGGTCGGTCTCGCGGTGCCGACCATGTGTGTGGGCTCTGGATAGAGTATCAACACGGCGTGAAATCGTCCGTCGTCGGACAGTGGATTCGAGAAACCGGATCCCTCGAGTTCGCAACCGACGAGCGTCTCGTAGAGGTCACAACTTGGTCGACAGAGGAGGTCCAGAATACAACAAGTTCTGAGAGATTCGGGAGGATTGTGGGCGTTGGCTTTGCGACATCGTCGGGGAGACGTGTTCAGTTTCTCTCGCAACCAGTCGATCGGCTTGTCGCGATTCAGTATCGTGAAACACCCTTCGAAGAGCTTGTAAGCAGCGTCCTTTCCATGTTGACCGTGGCTGGCCATGCGCTAATACAGTTACCACGCCTGACTATCAGTCCGACATCGTGTGGGCTTTTAATCCCCGGATAGACGATATCCAAGTACGGTTACGTGCAAACTCTTCAGAAGCAGCAACTCGACTGGCCTTTTATGCCTCGGACTACGACTACCCTCACCTTCCGCATGATCTATCAGACGGCATCACTCGAGATTTCCGGTGCTACGGCACTTGCGATCCGCTGTCTCACGAAGACATGAGACATCAAGCGATTTTGAGATGCAGTATACGGAGAGAACCCCTCTTCTGGAGCGAGAGGGCGCGTGACGGCACGGTTGCCCATCTCCTTACTGTCAATCTGTATTTCACAGCACAGACATTGACGGGCATTGAGTTCCGATATGAATTGGGTCTCTCCCGCGCCTTCGGCTCGGCCGCTGGCCAGGTGCATGCATTTGAGCTGGGTCAAGGTGAAAGACTGTCTGTGCTGGTCGTTCAGGAGTCTCATAACGAGATCACAGGCATCGAGGTATTCGCACCCCTACCCAATCTGCCCCTATTGTTTTTTTGCTGGGCACTAAGAAATACTGTTTAGCTACACACAAACCGGGGCCGAATTTTCCAGAAGCTGAGGGCCACCGAGCCGTCTCCGGTAAAATACTTCCACTATGCTCTTGATCGAGACGTTGGAACAACGCCTGCTACTCAGGGACACGGTGCTAGCCCTGTGACATATTTTGACATACCCGAGGGCGTGGGCGAGAGCGTCGGACTGTGGTTCACCGCGGTGTCATCGCCTTCTGGGCTGCGGTTTCAAGCCGCTGGGCCGATTTTTCTTAACAAGAATGACGAGAGTGAGGGGGTAGACCTGGCCAAGTAAATGTGTCATGACTAAAATTAGAACAATACCTTTACGAATCTGCTTTACATATCTGGCGTCCATAAAATGAATCCACAAGAGTAACAAACAACCAACAGCCTCGGCATAACTAAGCGTCATGAACCTGGTCGTCATGGACCGATAGGATATAGCAACCGAGCACAATGCCTCAATATGTCCATATGATACGATTGAGTGACCAGAAAGACTAAGACCAGTGCACGGCAATTCCATGTAGAAGCCATCTACTCTTCAATACCGCGCCACACATCTAGAATGTGATAAAACGCATAGTTGTCAATGACCTTACCCTGCTGCAGCTTCCAGAGATTATCAGGATCGACGCCAGTCAGTGTTTCGCCCTCACCTTGCGTCTCCTCGGCTGTGTCCACAGCTGTGTTCTTCGCTGCTGCGTCCTCTGCTTCTCCCCCATCAACGCCCACGCTCTGCCCAGCGGCTTGCTGCTCTGCTGGATAATAAATCTCGAATTTGGACAAAGGCGCCTCTTCGTCCTGTTTAGCTCCACCGTCGTTCTCAGCCGCGGTTTGGTGTTTACTTTTCCCAAACGGGACAGAAAACCCACGAAACCATTTGATCGTGGCGTCCAAAGCGTTCTTGACCCTCTTCCCATTCACCTTGGCGGTGTACAAGGTATCGACCGTAGCATCGATGCTGCTGAAGTCCACCAAGAACGGGCTGTCGTCTCGGCGGCGCAGAAGTACGGCAATGTCAATGCTGTTGAGATTCAACTTCTCGTACTTGTTCTCGCCCAGTGTCCACTCCACGAAGTTGACCTCTCCTTTGCGGAGCGGCGAGTACGGCTCCTGGCTTGCTCGGGTGCTGATGGTCGCACAGACGTGCTTTTCGTACTCAAACTTGTCGTCGGCGGTGAAACCCAACCCAAACGTCACGGGAGCTGGGTTCGCATCCACGTCGATAGATATCTCCCTGCTCCTCTTCTTTTCCCTCAACACAGCGGTCGGAATGAGCCCGATGTCGTGGCTCTGCGCCGGCCCGTAGCACGCGACCCTTGGATCATCCACGAGCTTGGCGTTTTCTTTGGCGGAAGCAAATCGGATGCCCACTCGGATATTCTTGAACCTGCGGCCGCGGCTGCGGTCCGAGTCGTGGGCTTTGACGTGGAAGATGAGAAGGCTCGCCTTCCCTTCCTTTGGGTTGTCCTTCTTCCACAATCCATGGACTACATCGCGCTCCAAGATAGTGATGGTAAAACCCGAAGCCTTATTGTCGAGCAAGAGACGGCCTAGCTTCTCGCGCGTGACGCCTCCTTCCACGTTCTCATCGACGATCGCGAACGTGGCCAGCGTCCGGCCGACCACGGTCTCCGCTGCTTCTTCATTTGAGGTCGCCATGGCCCACCTAGGTGCTTTCTCAGTAATTCTTTTTGACTGTTTATCAGTTTATATGTGGGATTCGGCGTTTGAGACGTCAATGGCACGCCACGATAATCGCAAGCAGCTGAAGCTACCCAGAATGGAATGAGGGGTATTTAGCCGCCCAGACGTTCTACCTCCTGTATTGAGCAAGCTTGCACTTTTCAGCTCAGCCTGGAGTCTGGATGCGGCTGACTTTGTTGCCGATCCCACGTGATCGTCTCCCATCCCATTGCCTCAACAAGAGCCTCGCGCTCTTCGCTCGATATCGCGGTCCTGTCCTTTCGCTCGTGCCGTATCTGGGTTGATCTGACCTCAATCAAAAGCTGCGGGACTTGGCTGATAATGCGGGCTGTTTAGGACCGCGACTAGCCGACGAACTCGACTGACGGGTGCTGGAGTACGATGCGTACACGGCCATGTCTCCATTACCGGGTCCGGCCGAGGCGCACGCCATCACAACCGTGTCGCGCTCACGACCACCGTCTGCTGGAGACCAGGGGAAACTCACGACGCCATCAATCAACCCGGCCCATCTCATAGATGAGCAATGCTCCGCCCAGTTCACCATCCTGGTCCGCGCCATTCACTCGTCGCTTTGCAAGATGCAAGGGCTCCCAGAAGGTCATCAGAGTCTATCTTACACATTGGGCGAAGATACGGATTTCAGAGGAGCCAGGGGTGCCGCTGAGGACTGGGCTGCTTTCGTCAATGCACGCGGCGGCTTGGGTGACGATCATGTCCAAGGGCATGGCGAGCTCGAGCCGCAATCGTCGGAGCCGTGGGCGGATGAAGATCTTATGGACTGGTATGACACGCATATCTCGTCGGTTCTGTCACCCCTCGCGACGATGTTCACTGTGCTGTCTGGGTACAGCCTCTCACACGGTGGCGCCCAGTTCCTCAGAGGGGTTGTCAATGCTCTCATAAGCTCCATTACCAACGCGGTAGTGCTTAAAGCCATGATGGTTACCCTGATAGAGAAGAAATACGGTATAAAGACTCCTCCAAGTCCCGACCACGATTCGCAGACCGCTGACTTGGCCGTAACAGGGAACGGGGACCACTCGCTGGCGATCGCGGTACTGAATCTCCATGCCCATCTCATTGCGCCAAGGATGGCAGCGCCGGACCAAGACGAGAGCGTCACGTATGTCCAGGTAACTGGAAATCTTCTGCATTACGCCACGGTCAAGTCCCGGGTCCCGATACTCAAGCAGCTGCTGGAGGGCGTGAGAGCGCATAATCCCTCGCCGGAGCTTGTCGACGCGGTAGTGCGCTGCAAGGACAACCGGAGCCGAAACCTCCTCAGCATCGCCATCGAGGAGCTGAATCTGGAGTCAGTCACCCTCTTGGTCGACAACCACCAAGTGCTTCTCCAGGACTGCTACGCCAACCGCACCAAAGCTCCGCTCCATCAGCTGATACGCAACGTCGATACCTGCGTCACGGATACGAAGCTAGACCAACAACAATGCCGATCGATTCTGGAAAAGCTCGTCAAGGCCAATGCCGAACTGGCTCTGACGAAACACGGCGTCGTCGAAGATCCTCGCAACCCCAACTCCCAGCTATTTTGCACCGCATACGACTATGCCACGATGATATATGAGTATTTCAGGGAGCTCCAGGAAAAGTCATTACAGAGGGCGCGATCGATAAAGCGCCACTTTAGCAAGAAAATGGACATCCTCGAGGCCTTTGTGGAATTATTGGAGGACTTGATCTTTCGGTATCTGAGCGGACCTATGATACATGCAGCCGGTTACAGTAAGCTCGGAACCCCAGGAGTCCATTTGACTGAGTTCTGAACTTGGAGAGCACAAGCTGACTTTTTGTGAAGAAGAATGTTAGTAAGGCCGTTATTTTACCTCTCGGCGCGAGAGAACATATCGTGTCTGTTATGTACCTGGCGTCCAGGGCTAACTAAAGGGATTGTGACAGACAATAATACCGAGCTTAGTCTGCTTGATTACGACCTGATGAGCTCCGAGGCAGAGTTGCAGGGCTTTCGGACCTTTATCGACGATATATGTCCGATCCCGGACGCTTTTGAGTTCCCCGGCAAGCTCTCGAGACTCTATCTCCCGGATCTGACAGCTGGCAAGCTCTGCAACATGACGGACACGTTCAAGGCGCTCTTCGCGACCCTGGCAGACGAGGATACGTTCAATATCCAGAAGATATACAGGATCTCGGCCAAAGACAACCCCAAGGATCCGGTCGCATATGAATCAATTGCTGAGTGGGTGGCGGAGTTCCAGGTCGAGTACTTGGACTGGGTGACTTACGACCCAGACATTCAACCGCTGATTGACTTTAGCGCAGAAGGAGCTCTTTCTCTGCGTGATATAACGCTCTACAGCTCAGGTGACATGGAAATTTTGAAGAACTGGCTAAGTGCCAAGGGCCTGCTCTCCATCAATACCGTAAGCTGTCCCTCTGCTGTTGCTTTCCCACCCTGGGCTATCAAACTTCGTCTAACTAAACCGCATTAGAACTTGGAAGCGGTCAAGATAGTGCTTGATCTTTCCTCCGAGGTGAGTCAAACATTGCTGCAGCACGGTTGACGGCTGGATGAGTACCTTACTTACTCTGCGTAGGAAAATGGAGATACCACCTTCAAGCACCATGAGACGGAACTAATGAAGCAATTCGACGAGATCGACGCGGCAGCGAAACCCAAGCTGAGCATCGTGTCGAAAGAAAACATGTTTGCCGGAAACCCGGTGAACACAAAAATCATCTCCTTAAATCAGCAGTATGCCCTCCCAACCAGCCGGAGCATATTCCCTCCCTTCCCGGCTTCGTTAACCATATTGGACCACAGATTCCTGAATAGCTGCAGAAAGGCACGAGATAGATTTGGGTTGGATAAGAATCTGCCTCCCGAGGAAAAGCACATCAAGGTGGCTATAATCGACACCGGAGTGTCTATCGCGATCGACAGGATCAGAGGGAGCATCAAGGCAGGCGCCTCTGCCGTGCTGTCCAAGAACAAAGAGCCTCTGCCCTGGTATACTTACAAGGATCCGCACGGGACGAACCTGGCGCATATCGCTTACTCTGTTAACCCTTATTGCTTCTTCTACATATACAGGATCAAAGACGGAGTTGGCGATGCCATCGCCCCGTCAGCAGCCGAAGCGGTGAGTATCTATGACCACTCTGCCCTAGGTCAGTAATATATTTGCTGATCGTACGGAACTTGAACACAGGGAATACTCTGGGCTCTCGAACAAGAAGTCGATATTATCAATCTCAGCTGGTCATTCGACGAGCCGCACCCGCGGATCCGGAAGGCACTAGAGAAAGCTACCCAGGGACCGAAACCTACTCTGGTATTCTGCGCCAAGTCGGACGAAGTCCTCTCCCGGGACGTCTATCCCGCGGACTGGCCGGGCACGATCAGCGTCGAGATGGCGCCGACGGAGCACTGGCCCACCAGCGTCGGCGTGCCTCCCGACCTGAGGCTGCTAGGCCAAGATTTCCCGGTCGAGACCACCACCATGACGGGTTCGTCGGCCTCGACGGCCATGGCGTCGGGGATAGCCTCTCTTCTGCTCCTGCTAGCCCGCATGCGAGATCTGGAGGGGTGGGAGAGGCTCAAGAACGCCACGGCCATGATGGACATCTTTCGTGCCTTCAAGGTCGACAACCGCAACACGCCGCCGTTCGTTGACCCAGATGTGCTCTTCAAAGACCTGGATATGTTGACCGGTGTCATGGAACTTGCCGCACGGCGAATCAAGCCGAATGAGGCCTAATGGAGGAGTACCTTATCAATGTGGAATCGGGCGCCAGCATTGTGGAAGTATATATATTTGTTGTTACGGTTTCTCCATCTTTGCCCATATATCTAGCGTAAACACGGCCGCCAGAGCTGCACCCTATATAAAAAGTAGCTAGACTCCTCCTCAATCCTAGTACGCCGCGGTGATATTTTGAGGACGCCTCTTATTCATCTGTTAATCCGGCTAGGAGTCGCACTTTGACGTGTTACACGCTTAATAATGGTCGATGCAAAGAGCAACTTTGACTGAGCGATGTAAATTCGCTGGCCTAATTAATAGACTCGTTGCTCATATTCTGCATTTGTAACACAATTCAGGAGGCTACGGGACCTAGAGAAGCCTTTCCTCTCTTTGGGAGGAAACCAATACCAGATGCTGGCTTGACACTTAATCACGTGGTACATCAAAGAAACCACCGTATCAGGCACGCACAGGGTAAAAAGAACGGAAGCGGGCCATTATTGGACGCCACATCTCAAAAGGTTTCAGCTGATCAGCTGCCTAATCAATCCCAAGAGCCTCGCGTCAGCGACTCGCCCCGACAAAAAACATGCCAATGCGTGCCTGTCGCATTTGACTCACCGGCCTCCAAGGTTGCTCTGACTTTCTCATCCTGACCGATTGATGAAATGCTGCCATGAATCCGGGCCGCGAAAGCGAGTAAAGTGACTATCGCGGCGCCGAACTCGTCTTCCCATCGAAATCCCGCAGCTTCGTCCCGACCGTGCAGCGGAAGAGCGGGGCATCTAACGCACACCATCAGTCTCGCCTCGATGAGACGATGATGTAGGCAGGAGATAGCTCACGTGCCTCACGGTCTGTCCGCTGCAGCAACCCAAAAAAATCTCATCGAGAATTCCGTATCGACTGAAGACACCATGGCCGCAAGCCAGAGCGGGGCACTCAGGGTTCTGGCGGCCAAGAAGCGCCTGTCGTCGACTGATAGCATCATGACGAGTCGCAGCGATCCGCCGCATCCATCCAGCAGAGAGTCGCGGTTCTCGCGCTCCGGCACATTCCCCCTCGATCAGGCAATACTCTCCAATGTTGGCATTCAGTTTCAGGAACGCCACCCGGGATTGACGGAGGACTTCACGCTGGACGGCGGGGGCGGCTCTTTTCTTAGGCGCATCTCACCGAAAGAACCTCAACGAACAGACGAGTATGTGAACCCCCATGTGCAACTCCATCCCTTCCTTAGCTCATCTCTAGATTCCAATGTGCACCAAACGCGAGAAAGTTCTAATCTTTTGGCTCCCTACTATAGCATTGTCTTTGTCCATGGACTGAGCGGTGACTGCACCACCACCTGGACTCGTGCAGGGTTTTACTGGCCGAGGCAGCTGGCAAGGGACATGCCTTATGCTCGGGTGTTGGTCTTCCAATATGATGTCAACGTCTGGATGCAGTGCAAGGTCGACCCGATCCGCGACATTGCCCGCGACCTGCTCAGACTGCTTGACAAATCTAGGTCAGGGCAGCAAGCGAACTCCACAACATGGGTGTCTCATAGTCTCGGTGGCGTGATTGTCAAGGAGGTAGGCCAACGCTGCGACATCTGGTTCTTCTTTCCCAGTATTGTGACTAATGGGACGCCCGGATTGTCCTTGCGCAGGCATTTCTGATTGAAAGAGGCGCTCCTGGCTCCGCTGCGGTAGAACTCACCTCCAAAGCACCCACGTCGCAGTTTGTTTTTCTAGGTACCCCCCACCGAGCCATGTCGATACGAGGATGGGATCGCATCTTCACCAACATACAAGAGGTGGCGCGGGAGTACTCGGAAGCGGCCAAAGCTGGGGTGCTAGTCGAACATCCCAACAGCTCCGAGCTGAGCCAGCTGCTCGAGGCCTTCGAGGAGGAGATGATGACTACTTCCTCAAGTCTTCCGATACTCTCACTATTCGAGGAGCACGAGGCATTCAGTCAAGGTGCACCTGTTTTGGTAAGCCATCTACGAATACATGCTGCCATCGCCTCCCTCCCAGGACACGATACAGTGC
>FTLB01006861.1_pt1 | contig 17053 bp, 9 predicted proteins | sample 1658291 | NCBI WGS metagenome assembly FTLB01 (sample SAMEA3914812, study PRJEB12502) | metagenome | biome: forest; material: soil | place: Canada | collected 2011-07-07 | depth 0.1 m
GTCGCTTCTGCACCGTTTACCGCCGCCCGGACACCATCCGCAAAGTTTCCAGCTGCGATAGCCTCGGCAAAAGGTATCAGCGTGTCCATGACTGTCCTGTCGCCGACCTTGGCGGGTGTGTAGCGCTCCAGCGCCCTCAGCGCGGACAGGAGCGACTTGGACCACATGGCCTCGATGCCCTGCGTCCGCGCCAGCTCGATATTCTCCTGCACCGCACCGCGGAGGGAGACAAAGAAGATGCCCAGGATTCCTCCCAGCGTGCCGCCCATCTTGCTCTCCAGAATGTCCTCGAGCTCGAGGAGGACCGAGAGTATCGACCCCTCGGCGGCGAGCTTCTTGCTGTCGAGAGCGTCGAGGAGCGCGTTCGCGCCCGTCTTCAGGGTCTCTCCGCAGTCGCCGTCTCCCATCACGGTATCCCACTTGGTCAGGTCCGGCTCGGCCGCGACGACCGCCTCGCAGGCGCGCCAGATCATCTTCTCCAGCACGACCGGGTCGACCTTCACGTCCTTGGACTCGTCAACGTGCTCCTTCTCCTCCTTCGGGGGCTGGACGACCTGCTCGGCCCTCGGCCGGCGTCTCGCCTGCGCGCCGGCCATCGACTCCCACGCCGTGTCGGTCCTGGTATCCAGGAACGACTTGATCTGCTCGACCGTGTACTTGGTCTTGGCCGCAGCGGCTGTGATGTTGATGACGGAGACGGAGAATGCCGGCGCGTTGAGGGACGTCTCGATGAGACCGCAGTATACCCTGACGGGCTCGACCTTCCAGTCCCGCAGCAGCTGCTCGAGGACCTCGTCGTTGAGCGCGCCCATCTCGAGATTGGACATGCCGCCCATGTTGCTGACCAGCAGGACCGTCTCGTCGCCGGGCTGGAACTTGACGTATCCTCGGTCGGGGTCGGTCTCGTCCAGGAGATATGTCAAGACCGTCTTGACCAGTTCCGGCGCGGACGGTGCCGGCGACAACTTCTTGTATCCGGGCTCGTTGTGAGGGCCCGTGCCGATCTCGAGGACGTCGCCCTCGAGGAAACCGTGCTCTGTCCGTCCCGGGACGTGGCAGTGGTCGAGCGTGACGGCGATGCTGACGATCTGGTCGATCACGGCCTGTCCCAAGTCGTACAGCTCATCCAGCGAGGCGCCTGCGCTGCTGGCTGCGCCGAGGACCTTGAGCACGCCGATCTGGGCCGAGAGACCGCGGCGCCCCACGAGGGAGCCGCCGGTGCGTCCGACCGAAACGTCATCGCCGCAGATGAGCATGCGGCAGGGGTTCCCGCGGGCGGTTGATTTCTCCGCGGCCAATCCGAAATGCAGGCAGTCGCCGGTATAGTTGGTGATGACAAGGAGGGAGCCCTTGTCCGATGGGACGGCTTCGATGCCGGCCAGGATTTGCTTGGTGCTGGGGGAGGCAAAGATGTCGCCCTGAACTGCCGCGGCGAGCATGTTCTCTCCCACGTAGCCGCTCCAGGCCGGCTCGTGGCCCGAGCCGCCGCCGCTGAGGATGCTCACGGTCGACCTCGGAGACTCGGTGTCGAAGACCACGCGGTTGGCTTCATCCAGGCCGAGACGGGGGTTGTACGCGACGATGCCGCGGAGGGCCTTGGGCACGAGCCCATCTGACGAATGAAAAAGGTGACGCTGGGACATAGTGAAGACTTAATCGAGCACCTCGAATACCAGTCGGGCGAGCTGCAGTTCGTTCTGCTTAGACTTGAATCTCTTAGATCTGAGATCGGGGTAGCACCACGAAGATCACGCGGAACTCTTTAAGAAAATTCGCACCTTCCCAGTTACACGACGAAGCGAGTCCGAGGGCAGTAACACGAAGAAATTGCACAGTGCGCACCGGAAGAGTACGATCTGAGTTAGACTTGAAAAGACAGCGCCCCGACCTAGGCACTTGATAGCTAGGGTATCGAGGCAAAGCGAGGGCAGCGAACCCACCACCAACCCATACGATGGGCCGGATGGCAGACCCCTAGAAGCGCTTCCTCTCAGTCCCTGCTGCTACCGATGTCGTCACGTAGTTTGCCCCCGACCCGCCTGGATCTGCCGCTTGGGAAGGTGGGGAGGAAATCGGGACCCGGAGCGGGGAACTCTAGGTCCCAAGCTCAGCCGGGTTACCAGAAACGGGAATCGCGGTTTGGATAAATGCAGAAGTGAGCGGGTCGCAGTCTCGGTGTGATTTGCCTGCAGCGCCGTGGGTGGCCGCTAGGAGACCGGGGGGGTGTGATGCGAGCATGATTTGTTACCATCGGCATGCAATTGAAGTGATCGGACCCTGGGCGTCAAGGATGTATTTATTTTATTTTATTTTTATCTCGGACTGTAGGCAATCCTATGACTCTCCCAGATCCCTAAACTACGACGATAGATATCTACAGACACGATGAGCGCACCTAAGTGGAGGATCGCCGTCGGCTGCGATGTGAGTTAGCCTTCCCAACTTTCCCTTCCCTACTCTCCCGTGCACTTCCTGCCCCTCGGATGCGTGGTTCTCGAGCCCCCCGCCGCTGACAAACCCTATTCTTTCTTGCCAGGATGCCGGCGTGAGCTACAAGAACAAGATCAAGGCCGATCTCGAGGCCGATCCCCGTGTCGCCTCCGTCGTCGATGTCGGCGCCCTCGAAGCCTCCGACAAAACTGCCTATCCTCACTTCGCGGCCGCCGCGGCTAAGCTGGTCGCGTCCGGCGAGGTTGATCGCGCGCTCCTGGTCTGCGGCACCGGGCTCGGAGTTGCCATCTCGGCCAACAAGATCAAAGGCGTGCGCGCTGTGACCGCACATGACAGCTTTTCGGTCGAGCGAGCCGTCCTCAGCAACAACGCGCAGGTGCTCTGCATGGGCGAACGGGTCATCGGAATCGAGCTCGCCCGTCGCTTGGCCAAGGAGTGGCTCGGCTACGTGTTTGACGAGGCCAGCGCCAGCGCCGCCAAGGTTAAAGCCATCCACGAGTATGAGGCCGCCGAGGCCGGCATCTCTACCTAGTGGAGCGGTGTGACGGACAGGAAAGACGGAGTCATACGATTTAATACTCCCTTATTTAATTCTTTTTAGTTATTTTGGGCGAATGAGACACGACGCAGTAGACAGCTCACAGGAGAGCGAATTGGACAAACAGTTATTGGGTGTTACTAGCATAATGCAAATAGAATAACTAAAAATCATGGAATGAGAATTACATATCTTGGTATTGGAGATATTAGCAACCGAGTAATTCGTCGGGCACACAGTGGCTTTTACCCCTAGCTAGGAACCCGAAGCTTAGAAACAAGACATCGGCCGCTCCGTACCTCGTGCCGATGAGACATCACGGACTGACATACTGTACCCTACGTGCTACTGTATCTCCCGATTTTTATGATAACCTGGCCGATGCAAATGACCCCATCTGACCTATAGGGTTTTCGAGGTTTAAAATTAGAATATTGAGAAAATACAGGTTTTAGAGAAAACAGAGGGATCTCGCGGGGCTGGATATAAGCCCCTGTCGCCATATATTCATACTCGCTTTTATCGGGGACGTTTGGATATGGCCAATACCATTGAAAGGAAACAGAGTCGTGGCCTCGTTCCCACACCTGCTTTTGACAACCACATCATGGAAGTACGAGGCCAGATTGACTCAGTGGCTATGCCAGGTCTAGATCGGGACAGTCCTTTGGGTCCGCATAGAAAGTGCCACCCAGCTTCTCAATCCATATACATCGTTCCTCCATGCTGTAGGCGTTAAAGAGCATGCCTGCACCCTTTCTTCCATCAACGGTATTAGTCGCAACAAGAACCCACACGCCACCCTCGTCCGGCCATCCTGTGAAAATGGAGCGCTTTACAACGTGCGGATCGTGCACAGATATCTGATCCATTAACATAGCGTGTTCGCTCTTCCACCAAACGGCACCTAATTGACGCACTAGAGTACCAAGTCAATATAAAACCTGGCTCCATAACGCCGACCCCTGTTACCCATTGGGGATTGTCTGAAATGCCACTAAGACTGTAGCTTTGGAGCGTGGCGTGGGGGTACCTACTCTTATTGCAATGCGCCTCCTCCTCGGCAGCAGCACCAGGATCTGCCGCAGAAGGACGTGGCACATTCTCGAATCGGCCATAGCCCAGAAACCCGACCTCAACCGCGGAGGCTTCGAGTACATACTGGCCGCCCTTGGCAGGCCAGCCAGAGACTGATGCGCCAGGCGAGTCGCCATACACTAGCCTCCATGAGGTTGAATTTGGCTTGACGATCACTTCAAACTCCCTACAAACCTCCATTTCTCGCCCTCCGGGCTTGGAGGAGAGAGCCATGGGAGGGCGCTGACCTAGTAGTTGGAGCGAGAAGCCAGCAAGACGGAGGAGGGTAACAGCGATTATTGCTGTAACGGCTATAGGGATGAGCATAGCTAGATGAAAATTCCAAGGAATGATAAAATATTGAATTTTTATTGGAATTCAAGTTTAGGGAGGATAGGTTAGGTACCTTAGTTATAGGGAACTTGGAAGAAGAGGCATGTTATTCATTACAGCTGCCTAGCTCACTTGCGTGGAGGATTCGTAATGCCTTATTCAACCCTAACCCTGCTCCATGTATACCGTTGAATACCGGCGAGGAGATACCAACAGGTGGGACCGCTTAGGGCATCGGTTAGGCCACTTTACTCCGTACACGTACCTATACCTGCTGCAAGCACTCCGAAGCGTAAGGTTCCTGCAGCGATGCTGATCGAGCTGCGGCCCACTTCGGCGTCCCCTATTTTGGAATAACCCCTCAAGAGCCGGCAAGACGGCGCATATAGAGGTAAACTACTACCCGGATTAGAGAAAAACCTCCCGCGTTCGCTCCGTACATGTACCAACTAAGCAGTCATTGACCCCCAAACTAACCCTATTCTCACCCGGCCGGTAGTTGAGGTAGCATGGCGGCACCAGCTCCCGGATCCCGACGCCGTGTCGTCGGCGTCTCGACCAAGATGTATTTTTCCGCCGCCAAGACGCAATCCTACATGACCTCCTTCCTCAACATCCTGTCCGCTTCGCCACACCGCGCCATCATCCTCGATAGCGCCGATGTCTTCGTTATACCGGATCATATCACCATCGCCGGCGTCGTGTCGCAGGTGCAGGCAAGTGGGCTGCCCGTCCTCGTCGGAGCGCAGGACTGCTACAGCGCCGACGCCGGCGCCTTCACCGGAGAGGTGTCCCCTGCCGTGCTGGCCGAGGTCGGCTGCACCATTGTCGAGCTGGGCCACGCGGAGCGCAGGCGTCTGTTCGGCGAGACGGACGACAGCACGGCTGCGAAGGCTGGCGCCGTGGCGCGAAACGGAATGGTGCCGCTCGTCTGCGTGGGAGAGAGGACGAGAGCCGCGGAGATCTCCGTGTCTGCAGAAGAAGTACTCGTGCAGGTTCGATCCGTGCTGGATGAAGTCCCGAGCGACGCCGATGTGATCCTGGCATACGAGCCTGTCTGGGCCATTGGCGCCAGCCAGCCGGCGCCGGTGGATTACGTCTGCGATGTAGTGCAGAGGATAAGGGAGTCTGGCCCCGTGCGGAACCGGACAGGACGTACCAGAATCCTCTACGGCGGGAGCGCAGGGCCCGGGTTGTTCGACAAGATCAAAGGTGCAGTAGACGGACTGTTCCTGGGGCGATTTGCCCACGATCCAGAGCAGTTCTATAAGACAATCTGCGAGATCGCTGAGGTGACCGACTAGGAACGCTATGAAAGGGACAACAAAAGCAAAGGGCGATACAAAAGTTTTCGGCATGGTACGCCTAATGTGTCGGACGGTGGATAAAACTAAATCATGTCCATAATACTCTGGGCTCGTCAAATAAAAAACAAGAACATGATCTTCGTACAGCGCACCCGTATTTTCCGCTAGATATCTCCCCGTTTTTCTGTTCCAAGTACTACGCTCTTCTTAACTACCAATGAACCAGTGACTTAGTACATCTCTTGAACATAACCGATCCGTCTTTCTCAAGTCTCCAACCCGTAGCCATCGACCTAGTACTTTGGCTTCGCAGCTTGACAGCCGGGGCACTCCAGGCTGTGCATGGTCTGGGTGTCCCACAGCGCGTCTCCCGCCTGCGTCGGAGCACCGACCAGACGAGTACTTTCATGCAGTCAAGGACGGGTGTTAATTTTCACCGTTGGTGGCACGGCGGCGAGGCAATACGGGGGTACGGGCTCGCGGCGCTGGCCTGAGTGCCTGCACCTTCATTTGCACTTCTGCACGCGGCTATCCACATTGTATGCTATTGCAAAAATAAAAAATGACAATATGGAAGGAAAAAAATATGGTCGAATGTGCCTGTTGAACAGGCGCATCGGGAATTGAGCCCGATGCGGGGGTCGAACCCGCAACCTTGAGATTAAGAGTCTCACGCTCTACCGATTGAGCTAACCGGGCAGATCGTTGGTGGTTATCCACCTTGTGATGGGAGGTCGTACCGAACATTCCGTATTTCAACCACCCTTCCCGAGGATTTTCGTGGGCAAACCTCTAATCCCCATGGATCAAAGGGTCAACTAGTCCGGTGGCAACGCCGTGTGGCGATAGCTTTCGCCTGGCTTCTTCCTAGCTCAAATGTTGGTCCAAGACTGGATTCTACGTCGAGGCGTTGAGGGACAATTCGTGGACAAAGCATCGTTGGGGACCGTCACATCTGCAGCTATATCCCTCTTACGCAGTTCGATCTGTACTTTGATTTACAATATGGATTACAGATCGGCGTGGTCCAGTCTGCCGCGTGGTATCATAACATAAACTCATGTCATATGACTCAACTTGCTGCTCCCTCGCTATGCCCTCTTTTAACATATCGAGATACTAGACAAGATCTGTGACAGAGCTGCAAGACGTATAGTGACGAAGTATTGAGTCTAGCGCTACGCCAGATCCTAGTACAGTTCCCAACTCTTCAACTGCTCCTTAAAGTCGAACTGGGTCACGTTACTCGACCAGTGTAAATAAATTGGCGTTCACACAACATGCGACAAGGTACATGGAAATTTTTTTCAAAAAAAAAAAAGTTCTGCCAGTAAAGTTCCCAAACTACTAGAACTTAAACTTGTCAGAATAAGGCAGGCGGTGTAAAAGTTTGCTGGACGCTAGGATTTGCTGGTGTGAACGGACCACCTGCCCTGGTTTATTCTAAATATCTTGCTGTACCGCCGCCCGCCTGGTGGATCGCCGAGTGGGGTTGCGGAATTCGTGAATACTTGTATTGTAGTAACTCCTGGCCAGGAGACAACATTCCAATTAGACTCAAAACCAGCATCTCTTACGAAGCACGTTAGCCACCATGGCTTCCCGGACCTTGGAGTTCTACGATCTCGACGCGTCCACTCTCACAGAGCCCGGAAGAAGACTGTTGCGTGAATATAGCGGAATACCCGAAGGGGAAATCAACCACCATGTCGAAGCTATAGTAAGCAGACCCAACTATTGAACCACTTGCAGAGCATAAACTCTAACTAATGCGCCAATAGAGAGCAAAGGCTTTTAAAGTGGTAAGTCGGCCAACAATAATCGTGGAAATCCCCGTAAGTGGCTACTAACAGGTCCACAGTGTCCCTACCCTTGCATCGGGATGTTCCAGTTTATGGATCTCAGCATGATAACGACCGACGTCTACCCTGAAGTCCTAGATCGGGTCAAGCAAGGTGATAATTTCCTCGACCTGGGTTGCTGTTTCGGCCAAGAGATCCGTCAGCTCGTCTTCGACGGCGCACCGTCATCCAACACGTACGGCTCAGACGTCTGGGGCGAGTTCCTGTCCATCAGCTATGAACTCTTCCGGGACAAGGACCGACTGCAAAGCACCTTTATAGCCGCTGACGTGTTCGACGATGCTTCCCCGCTGACCAAGTTGGCTGGGCGGATGAACATTGTCTACACTGGTGCTTTCTTCCATCTCTTCAGTCTCGAGGAGCAGGAGAAAGCCGCCCTTCGGGTTGTTCAGCTGCTCGCTCCGCAGCCCGGGTCGATGATTGTCGGACGCCAGTCGGGAAGCGAGGACGCGGGCGAGTTTTCGCGTGCCGGGGACAAGAGTGGGAGAAAGCACTTTCGACATAACCCACAGAGCTGGAAGGAACTGTGGGATCGTATCGGCGAGAAGACGGGATCGAAATGGTCGGTCGAGGCAGATCTCAGTATGCCTGAATTTACGCTCTCCGCACCGACCGGGAAGTCGGCCGAGCTTCAGAACAAGATGAGCGCCAAGGGGCTGAGGTATACTATCCGGCGGCTATGATGGGATGATTTGTGTGAATGATTTACGAGGAGCCATGATGTTATAATGTTGGAATACTGCTATATTTAGTGCGATTGAAATGCAGCATGTTATGGTGATAATGCATGCATAGTCCTTACCCAGACCAATATCGAGCTTTATCGGTGTATCCTCTGTAGATAACCATGAAAGATTATACCTCCGAGCCATTGGGAAGTCCACGTTGCTCGTTCTGATGAGCATCTCCACCCATTTGTTCCAACATGGAAATCACGCTGGTACTTCCCTGGCTCTATTTACGATGGTTTGCATGGACAAGGGTAATTTTTATATGCATTCTTAGCAGATGTGGTTCGCCGCTGCTGATCCCGCTGTTCACAGCCGGCTCGAAAGCATCCACGATATACACCTATATCAGTGCTGCATCTCCTCCATTTTCCCTTAAAAGCTTTTTTTCAAAATCAAACTCGCTGCGTCAGGCACAGCTAGCATCCAAAAGAAAATAGCCAAGTCATAAAAGAAAAGACACTAAATCGCATGCGCGTTCTCCACACGTTCTTCGTTCGTGCCAAGATTCTTGTCGCTGATGGATCCCGAGCTCTCGGCACGCAGCGTCGCGATCGAGGTGGACTTGAACTTCCTCGCGGGGATCTTCCTCTCGAAGAGGATGTCCAGCTCGCCGTAGGTCCGGCCCTTGGGCTCCGGGAGGCGGAAGTAGGCCCAGGTCAGGCAGAGCAGGGAGAGGCCGGCCCAGAAGAAGCCGGCCTTGGCGCCCCAGTTCCAGGCGGTGGGGTTCAGCATGCGCGGGGACAGCACGGTGACGATGATGCCGGCGATGTTGTACACGTTGCGGGCGATGACGACGGACTTGTTCTTGAGGCGCGTCGACGAGAGCTCCGTGACGAGAGAGTACGACACCGGCCCCACCGAGGCGTCGTAGGTGAGCGTGTGGAGGAGCAGCATGCTGCCGATGGCCCACTGCGCGGCCGAGTTGCTGCTGTCGACGAGAGCCAGGAATCCAATGATGAGAAGGAAGATAGAAAGGAGGGCGAGGCCGCCCAGGTAGACTGTGCGTCGGCCCGTGACGCTGATCAGGAACCAGGCGAAGATGGTGCCAATCGCTCCGAGACCGTCTTAGATTACCAGTCAGCTTCGCTATTCTAGATCTTGGGCTTGGTATTGGGCGGGTAGATTGAGAGGAGGGGGTCCATAAAGAGTTCATATACGTACACTGCGCCAGACTCATTGAGAATGAGTTTTCGACTGACATGCCAGCCTGTTCATAGAAGTAGGTCGAGTAAGCCTGCAGGGCGGTACCACAAAGCATGGGGATTGTCTCGACGGCGATGGTAATCTCGGTTCGGCGGACGTTGATGCCCCTGAAGCAATCGAGGTAGGAAGTTCCAGCCGTCACGGCCCTCTCGAGCTCGTTGGTGTGTCGCATCATGCTGATCGTCTCGTCAACGTTGAAGTCCGGGTTGGCTCTCTTGCTTGTGAGTCGCACAAGCGACTTTCTGGCTTCATCGATCCGGTCCTTGCGGATCAGCCACCAGGGCGACTCGGGAGCGAGGTAGATACCGACGATGAGGGGTACTGGCCACATCCACTGCAAGGCGAAGGGAATGCGGAAGCCAAGCTCGTCGTTTCGCGAAATCATGGCCCGCATCACGCCAGAGGCAAGCAGTTGTCCGATGACCCAGCACAGATTGACATAAGAGGTGAGATACGCTCGAAGATTCGTGGGGCAGACCTCGGCGGCAAAGGTCGTAGTGAGTGTCTGGAAAGCACCCCACGGAATTCCGAGAAGGATCTCTCCAGCCAGCAGTTGGGGGAGGCTCTGGGTGAAGAAGACGATGAAGATAAAGCAAATGACGAGGAACAGGGCCCCGATCAGCGTCATTCGATAACCAATCTTTTCTGCGATGATGCCAACCGCGAAAAGGCCCAGGATCTCGCCCACTTGTGCGCCCATGGTCAGACCCGTCTGCCAATCGGCAGTGATCTGGTACGTCCCATCGCCGGCGGGGATGCCGAACTTGCGCTGAAACGGAGGGTAGGCGTACAGTTGACCAAGGAGGACAAGATCAAACCCCTCCATGATGATGGCAGTTGAGAGAAGCATGGACCAGCCTACGGCCTTGGGGTACAACCTGACGGAGGCCCATAAGCCGATGTTCTGCTCCGCAGCGGTAGCCTTCTCGGCCTCGAGGGCGATGGCGGCAATCTCAGGGTTGGCAGTCGACATGTTTCGAGCCGTTTCCGGATCGACGGCTACAGAGGCCTTGCGATCGTTGGGCCGTTTCTCCGCCATGATCGGTGCTCCTCCGTCTCTGTATGTGTATTTGTGAACTGCAAGAGGCCGACGTGAGGCAGCTAAGCTGTCGTCGGGTGTGTGAATGAGCTATACGAACGATAAAGTGCGAATGAATGGGCCATAACACCTCTGATATCATGGGGAGAGCTCGTCCCTTTTTAAAGACAGAAAAGTCCAAAATGGAGGGTGTCCTCGTCCAGGTTTTTTTGGAACAGCAGTACGTACTCCGTACTCCACGCTGTACGCTGCATTGTGACACTCGTCACCTCATTCGGCTCCTCCTTCACGTCGGCGGCTTGATACCTCGACAATCTTCCCCAGATGAGGTCGGTGTCGCGTGGGTGACCGAAAAGGATTTCCCCAGGTTGATCGCATGGGATTGGAAGTGGGCTCGGCGGGCCCGAGAATTGTCTCCATTTTGGCGGGATGGTCCCTTGCGAATGGAACCCTGCTAAACAGACCGTACGCGTCTTGACAAAAAGACCGTATAACTCCATAACTTGTGAGTAGTAAAGTATTTTTTGATACAAAACTTGAGCCATATCTAGCCGAGAATAGTTTAACATGCGGTCTATTTAGCAGTTCGTAAACGCTCTATGTAGAAGGGTTTCATAGGAATGTCGCATGGCGGTAGGTGCCTTGGGTGCCAGGGTGCGTAAACAGACCCTCGACTTGAGGTGTCATTCCTTGCTCGCTTGTCAAGCTTGTTTGCGCATATGATCGACCATCCAACCATGCACCCGTGGGACGACTCGATCGCCAAGGATATTAACCTTGTCTGGCGTTTCTTTCGCAGATCGAAACAAACTGCAGCCCTTATTGGATGGAGAGTGAGAGCAGATGTTCGGTAATTGAATATTTCGGTTGCTGGTTGCGCGCAACCGGGTGAGGCTTCAAAAATATTTCGCCTTGGCTTGCCTGAAGACCTTACGCAAGCTTGGCAAGCTACGGCAAGTTACGATATTCCACAATTGGTCGTTGGTTGTTCTGGGGAAAAACCGCTAGACTGGTCATGGCTGGCGCTTTTCTTCACTGGCTGGTTTCCCACACAGTTGCTAAAATCTAGGGCCACTGACGTCATGGTACTTTCAGGTGGGAGGTTGGAAGCTTGAGCGAACCTGGAAGGATGAACTAGGAGCGATGTCCTCGGCGGGGAAAGAGTAGTACATTTTCTAGTGGGGGTTTGCCTTGCTCTGGGGCGCGGAGCGCAAGCCGTAGGGACCCAGGACCGTTCTTCAGGATGCGCGAGATTCTGGGGAAGTAAATTCTAGCGAGCGTTGAGAGGATCCATGAGCATGACTTGGTCCATTCCTACAGTAGTCTTGAGATGTGCTATTCCACCTACTGTACGTAGGCTGTCATATAAATGAGCTACTTAATTATAGCTGCCTGGTCTGAAGCGGATTTCGTACCACTGAAACTGGCTGGTGACGGACAATACCGAGTATGCCAGTTGTCATCCTGGCTCGTGCCGGATGCCCCAGAAGGGATCTGCCACACCGCTATCTCACTACTGCATGTTCGGGTCACCATCCTGCTCAAAACTAAAAACTTCAAAATAGTACTGGCTACAACGCTAGAGTACCGTTCCCATTTCTTGGCAGGGCTTTTGCTCTATTCCGCCGATCTGCGTAGCATTAAGCGGCTGCTTCACTTGCTCAACGGAACAAAGCCGCGCTCTAGCTTCTGTTCATCGTCAACCTCGAGTGTCGTGACGCAGCTGCCTCCTATGCAAACAGTTCATGCTCACAGCAATCCGAACGCATTCCTTCTGATTTCGCCTCACAAATACTCGCTACTGGCACTGCCTAGAGCTTTATGAGCGGATCTGGTGTCCCATTGTGTCCTCGCTGGGATTCTTCTGCAGCGTCACGCGATCAAAGTTGGCTTTCTTGCCACCAATTCCTGGCGACCTCACCCTGCAGTGTCGGCTACCGGCAAGGAGCTCATCGACTCCTTCGCAATGAAGTAACAGCATGACAGGGGCTCTAAGTGAGGCCCTCTTGGGGCACCGAAGGATTGATTGCGGGGTAGATCTCCGGGTCCAACCACTGCAGGGACCCCCTTCCTTGCACATGCACCTTCGGCACAATATTTGCATGACTACGTCAAGCAGAGACGAGGAGAAAGCCCGAGATGCAAATTTCAGATCTTGCTGAACATAAAAAAATAAATGCTATCATGATGTTTTGCTGACTTGTAATGTGGCATGTACGCCACTTACAAGAGCCCCTCACGCCGGGTTGCGCAACCCCCAGGAAACTCCAGATCAAATAAACAATCCCCCCAGGTGGATGCAAATTGTACCGTAGTCAACGACTATCCGTTCCAAACGCCGTCGAAGATATTTAAACTGTTCACCACCGATCCAAGAAGTTGAAGGGAGTTCGTCGGGGATCGTGGAATCCTTGGAAATCCTTGACTCTCTGGGCTTCGCTCTCAGGATTCCTGTACTGCGCAAAAGATCGGTTCATGTTGTTGGAGTTGCGCTGTAGCTGGTATCGGACGTATCCACCGACCAGTGCGACGGCTGTTGGGAGCGTGTCAGCAGATCCAGAGGATCAATCGCAAGAGCCGATGGAGTCGGTAGCAGTAGCTTGACCCCAAAACAGTGGTGAGTATCAGTCTAGAAATGATCTCTTACCTCCAACAGCAATGACAATACCAGGCAACGAGCTTCGGGCGGCAGGAGCCTTGGCGTGTATAGCAACCATGATGAAGATTTGAGTGGTGGTAGATGTTAAGGGATGATTTTTGCCGTGAGGCTTAATGTGCTCTCTTTGGGACTGAGGAATATAATTCTGTACCTTCTATGGTAATTCGAATGAGGTGAAACGACCAATTCAGCCGGGTCAATCATTCTCGATTTATAACTTCGCAGCTGTGGATTGGGTTTTTACCATCGTGAATTGCTTTCCGACCGTGGTGTGAATTGCTTTTCGTGTCGAATGTTGGAATCTCGCGGTGGGTCGTTTCCCATCCCGGAGTGGCATGATTCTCTGCCCACGGAGCGACTTGCTCTCAGCTTTTGAGCTAACGGCATCGTCCGTTTTCTGCTAGGCAAGGCAACACGAATGATCATGAGAGAAAACATGGCCATAATACCATGGAAATCGACCCAAGAGTCAGCGCGCTACTATTTTTTTTCTCTTTCCGGCCAGAATACTTCAAACCGGGTTGTTTTCGACACATCTCGAGCGATCGGCACCGGGCGGCATAATCAGCGGATCCGGAAGCTTTCGGTATATGTGGGTCTTCCGGATCTCCCCTAACCCAGCATCGTTCATAAGACAACCCCCAGGATAGCAGTCATATTTGTAAGTGGACTCACAACCTCTTCACCGCGCACATACATGGATGACTGTACTAGTACCATTGGCGTCAAAACCCTGGCATATCTCAGTGTGTTGCTGCTCCGGTTACAGAGCTTGGCAGCTTCTGCGATAAATCCAAGATACAGACCCCGAGCCTAGTGACGAGTCTGACAGGTGAGGCACGGCAATCGAATTTTATAAATTAAATTAGGGTAACATGAAACGCAGTTACGAGATTCGCTCGTTCAATTGAATGGGAACACTGAGTATAGAATGTTGGATAAAATGAGAAGTGCCCATTTCATGCAGTAGCACCGGGATATCAGGGTGCGGCTAAGCTAACCAAACTGCCTTGCATTGTGAGATGAATATCCATAAGGACAATGTTTTAACGTCGTCTTTAGTACTCACATTTGAACAAACTCGACCTCCAAGATCTACTTGCCAAGGCGTCTTAGCTCTTGTTGCTTAGAACAAGTTATCGCCCCGTTGCATGGTAGATGTAGGTTGCTACATGCTCGACAGGATGTCAATCAACCAACCGCCCCTCGGGAATGTTTCCTGTGAGCTACTGCATTATAGAAAACCTGCCTGAGCTCCAGGACGAAAAAAGAGAAAATGCACGCAAATGTTTGACTTGAATGAATTTATCACACTCTAACCCAGAAAAATGGCTCTATCCAAAAAGAAATAAGGGTAAAAAACAATATGTGAAGTGAAGAAGTAAAGTCGCCCACTGTAAACCTGCGCCTGACCCCGGCCTCAGCGTCCCTCGTCATTCCCCTAGCTCATCAAGATACACCCCAGAAATTCCCTATGAAACCAGTATAGTGATGCTGTTCTCGTCTGCTCCGCGGCCATTCAGAATCTGGCAGGTTGTGATGTCTCTCTTGTTAAGGTCCCCATCTGTTCGCACCACATATCGAAGCGGTTCGGATGCGGCTGGGGACGGCTTGGCCTGGGGCTCGTCCTGGATGGCGTTCCGCCTCATGGCTCGAAAGTGACTGTGTGCCGTACGGTGACTTGGGATACTAATCGTACTCAACGTTAGCTAATTGTCCCTCGCCGTCTCGGGCGTATCTTAACCGGGTAGAGGTGACGTACGGGAGGGCCATGGCCACGCTGGCAATGGTGAAAACAGCAGCGAAGATTTTCATGGTGGCGGTATTGGTTCAGCCCGAATGTGTCGATAGACTGGAAGAACTAACGAGTGAAGATATTCCGGCGGATGATGGAGATCTAAGAAAAGAGTAAATGATCGACTGCCCAGTGCAAATTACATCACTCTGCCGTGAAGTTCAGACGAGACATATATACATATCAAAGCCATCCAGTTATTCGCCACAAACACCACGGCGAGGCGCAACTGGCCGTGCCAGCTTGTTGGTTTAGAGTGGAATGGAGTTCATTCTCCCCTTCGTAGAATGTAGTGCCACACTTGAAACATGACTCGACTGTGCGCCTGCTATGGCAGCACAGTCCAGGGATGTGGTGCGCCGCTGCATCCTTCGCACCACTTAAAGCATAGCGCTTGTAACAAGCACATGGTTACCAGTTTGCACTGGCACACGGCGCCGCCTCATGCATGGTATCTGAATTGGGATACAGCAACCAACTAACCACTGTGTCTTATGGAATAATTTTTTTTTTGGAATAAATCTTTTTGGAAATAATCGGCAACAAACCGAGAGCGCTCGGCTGTGGTAGATCATACCAGGTGCCAATGGCGGGTAGTGCAGCTTGGTGAGAACTTGGATTCCGAGTTTGGCGATTTTCGAATGGCGATGGGACACTTGCGTCGCAAAACTTCCTCGCCGCTGCAGAATTCCGCGCAGATACCGGGGCTAGATCTTTGTCGTGAATCTGCTATTTCAATCCTACCGGCGAGGTTTTGAAGTTTTACTGCACAATCGGCCAATTAGTGTGCGAGAGGATCGAATCCTTCTGCCCCAATTAGAAGCACCTGGAACAAATGTGGTGGTTTACGGGCTTCGACAAGGGCTAGCCGAGGCGGCCCAGCGACAGAGAGGCACCACCGCAACTGGCGCTCTCTTCGTTTGCTTTGATCAAAGTTGCTCCCGCCAATCATATTCGGATCTCCGTACTTGTTCGACTAATCTCCGAATCCGTACGAAGGTCTACCTAGGCGGACCAGGCAGGTAGATCGTACGCTGAGGTTTTCCCTGTCGCTGGCTATTTTTTTTAGGGCTGTTCAAACTAGCAAACCTACTAACAGCGCCGTCCAAGTACAGCCCGTCCAATGCTCTGCCCTCTCAGCCCCTGTGCGCCTACTTACAAATCGCATAAAACCTCCCTTCCTCAACTCACAATCTTCGGAAAGATCTGGCGCCCTGCCTCCCACTTGCAGCTACGCACTACCACAGAGTATAGCCCCGGATAGGCATATAGCCCCGGATAGGCACCAATGCCTTGGTCTCAACGGAAGTTGTCGATTTCGCCGGTTCCAGTATATTTGCCTTGTTAGATATAAGTATATTACATTGTGCACCACTTTCTTTTGTCCAAAGCCTACTCAAGCTTATTTTGATATCTAGATGTCAAAATGGCCTTGTCCCAACCCACAGAGGATCCGACGTGCAGGTTAGTATGTTGCCATTACGATCGCATCTGGACTGGACGTATCCGACGCCAACAGCGTCGAACGAAACTCTGAACACTTTGTCAGTAGATGATACATCACAGGAGAGCAGCTAACCAGGTCACTCACGAGTTGCCGCAATCCCAATGCTGGGTAATGGTAAGCATGTCCAATTCCGTATCAAACAGGAAGGAGGCGGTTGTCGTGGTGGTTGGGACTGGGCCTGCTCCGACCGGCTTGCACGTGCCGGAGAAGGTGTTCTTCTGCAAGCCCGAGGATGTGCAGTTGAAGTTATCGCTATTCGCCATGCTTCGCAATATGAACGATGGACCTGGATCGGTTGGGGGCGCGGCGACACCCGAGTCGGATCCTGGGTCCATCTCGTATTTTCGAAACCACTTCTCAAGCTCCCACGACTGATATCTCTTCTGGTTGTCTGTACACGTCGAATTCGCGCCGAGGAGACTTGTCGTAGCGATATTTGTCGTGATCACAGGTTTCGAGGGAGTGCTGTTCTGGCTACAGATCTTTGTCCCGTCAGCTGCCGTCGTGCAGTTGATGCCCAGGGTGATGACTCCTGTCGCGAGGGCCTCCGT
>FTLB01001960.1_pt2 | contig 17047 bp, 8 predicted proteins | sample 1658291 | NCBI WGS metagenome assembly FTLB01 (sample SAMEA3914812, study PRJEB12502) | metagenome | biome: forest; material: soil | place: Canada | collected 2011-07-07 | depth 0.1 m
CCATACCCGGCACGTAGAGCACAACCAATATACCCTTATGTATATTATCTTGATATCTGATAGAGAGGCCGAAATGGACCTAGGATTTCTCTGATGCATAATCAGCAGAGCCAATGACCTGGCATGTTGATTGACATGGCGTGAGCGGCATGACTAGTACCGACCCCATCTAGCGTTGAGCGAGAAGATAGCCCGAGAACTACCAAAATTCCAATCAAGGCGTGCTCCCAATAAACAATGTTCGCAAGACAAGTGTCTCAAAAGCGGTTTGCTCTATGACGGCACCAAATCTAGCGTAGTTTAGTACATATAAAGATGATCATGTAGCTTCCTCTAGGAACTTGAACAGGATACGTACCCGTGGCACTTGATAGCGTGACCGAGAGAATCGGCGAGCATTCTCAGACGCAACACATCAAGTGTCTCAAAACCTGGTTGGGAGCGGATGTAGTTCCAAGCCTGAACTGGCGTCACCTCGCCGTCCGCGCAGAGCTGAGAGGAAAGCGCCAGTAAAGAATCGAGCATGGCCGCTGGAATCTCCTCTCGTATAAGCTCGGGACCTTGTTTGGCCTCGATTGTCGAAATAGGGACAACCGACAGCAGCTTCCCGGATGTTGTAAGGGAGTGGCCACCCGGTTTGTCGGGGTTCTTTAGGTCTTCATGAAGATGGACAAGACAAGGTCGTTCGAGGCTAAACTTAAGAGGTTAGATTCCTTTTTGGATTATCCCTTGTGCAAAGAAAACTTACGTCAGGACAAATTCCATACCAACCACTATTAGATCAAGGTCCCCAAGCTGAGAATACAGCGACTGGCCAGGGCCGACATCAGTATTTGTTGTCTCCAGATCGAGGTTCTGGCGCCAGTCAACAGCGGCTGTAGCTTTGCGCCACGAGGAGTCTGTGGGTATCAGTTCGCGATTTGCGTAATCAGACATAACCGAACCACCGAATGGGTTCTGCGGTGCCGTATCAAAAGTCCCCGGCTTCTCTTGCGGAAAGCGGAGCTCAAGTTGGCGCTCATCAAATGAAGAAAATAATGACGGGGGTATATCGGATGCGGTCTTCCCTTCGAGCAGAGAGGGGATGTCATTGGGGACGTCCAGTCCCTGCTGACGTATGTAGTCCATGAGCACATGAACCGTGTTCTGCATGCGCTTCAAGTCATGAAGGAGATTCTTTTCGTTCAATCTATTTGCGCTAATCTCCCGTTCAAGGGATTTGATATACCTGTCTTTGCGCTCCCGGTAGGTCCTATGAGAAGATAGGTAAGTGATGGGAGGCTTGGCACAGACAAGTTCAGATTAGGGCTAGTACTGTTGGGCTTGCCGTAATTGGCCGCGTCGTTTCTGGACTCGATCTTCTTTTGGCTCTAGGGAGTTTTTCACGTCAGCGGCGTGACCTATCGTAGGTGTCCGACCGACCTCTACTCAGACAAGTCACAGCCATGGATCGATCTGCTATGTGCACAAGGCAGGACAAGAGGGCTTTAAGGGACGAACCTCCAGGTTTGAAGAAGCGGAAGATATTGGTCGCCATCGGACTGGTGATACACTAGAGATAGGTTGATGATCTAAGGTGGTTCGGTCCGTTGAACCCAAAATGCTCTTGGGGTGGCCGCTAAGTCCAGAAGCCAACGGTATCGATTATGAGACGAGACGATATTATCAATCTAGGGCGATTACTTGGGAGAGAATATTTCATCCCACGGAATGCCATCCGAATATTGCAGGTAACCGGCACGGGGTATTACGCACAGGAGGCCGTACACAGATGATACAGCGTGGCTGGGAGGAAGGAGGTGTGCGTTGTTCAAACTGGAATTGAGGTTCTCATGTTCGAACTAAGCAGGATTTACGGGTCAGGGGTCAGGACGGGAGCTTGGAACACTAGGCTCGTACGAAATAGGAAATTTTGATTACCCAAGTTGGGATGAAGCCCCACATTCCATGACCAGACGAGCCAGGCTTGCTACATGTTTCACTACCTACCGAGTCGTGTAGCTGATGGAGATTGCGCCGCCGTTAGCTTCGATCAACATCGCGAAATAGGAAATCTTGATTACGGTCCGATCGCATCACTTGGAACAATCGGGGGGTTCAACGAGGGAAGGTTGGGTAGTCTACACGATGAAGATGGCTACAAAAGCAGGACAGAGGAAGGACAGAAATGGCCGATGTGAATAATTCCCAAGTCATTCATTCCCTCTTTATCTCATCATCTGCCAGCAGGGCTGCAGCTATCGTCAGTTGGATCCGTTCATCGCATCCCTAGGTCCTTTCTTTTCATTCATCATTCGCTTGTTCCAAATTGCCACTCGTACCCAACAAAATGCACACTTCCAGTCTTTATCTTCACCTGCTTGTCCTTGCGTCAGCGCCATTCTCTGTCCTTGCGCGCCCTTCCTCTTGCGGAGCGCCGCCCAAGAATAATACAAACGGAAAAGCGATATACTTTCTCACCAATGACAAAAGTAATGCCGTCGTAGCCCTCCCCATCGGACAGGATGGGTTGCTTCGGGCACCGGGCACGAAGACGGCCACAGGCGGCTCCGGAGGGAACGGCGTCACCGCACCGGACAACAAGCCTGCGGCACCGGATGCGCTGTTCAGCCAAGGAAGTTTGACCGTAGCCGGCAATGTACGATCCCTATTTCTCCAAAGCCTTAACCTGGAGTATTCGTAATGCTAATAACTGCTCTACAGAAGCTCTTTGCAGTCAATCCTGGATCCAACACGCTGTCTATGTTCTCGATCGACCACCGCGATCCCACCAAACTAGTGATGCTGGGGAAGCCGATTTCTGTCCTCGGCGAATTTCCAACCACCGTCGCCGCCTCCAAGAAGCATAAGATTGTCTGTGTCGGATCGACCGGCGCAAAGGCCGGTGTGGCATGCTCTTCGTTCTCGAGCCGCGGCCTCGAGCCTATGGACAACCTCCGAGCTTTCGACATCCAGCAGACTACGCCCCCACTGGGCCCGACAAACACCGTATCTCAGGTTTTCTTTTCCGAAGACGAATCGAAACTATTCTCCACTGTCAAGGGCGATCCGACCAAGAACAACACGGGCTTTCTGGCCGCGTTCGATGTTGAGCAGAGCAAGGGCAGTGCTGCGTGCGTCTCGCAGCAGGGATCGCTGTCCTCCCCGAACGGCACGGCGGTGCTATTCGGTTCTTCGGCAATCCCGGGTTCGAGCGACCTGGTTGTGACGGATGCTTCCTTTGGAGCGGCCATCCTAAGCATCGACCAGGACGACAAAGCCTCTGTGAAGGGCAAGGGTGTCGTCAGCGGCCAGAAGGCAACTTGCTGGGTCGCCGTCAGCCCGGCCACCAACAGCGCCTTCGTCACGGACGTTGCGACCAATCGGTTGGTCCAGGTATCTCTGGACGATGCCAGCATCCAGAACGAGATTGACCTCAGCGCCAATGGCGACCCCGGCCTGATCGACCTCCGGGCTGCCGGGGATTTTGTCTACGCTTTGAGCCCAGGCAACGGTACCACCTCGCCGGCAATCACGGTAGTGAATGCTGTTAGCAAGCAGCAGGTGCAGCATCTTCAGCTGCAGTCGCTGGGAGTTGATGCCAATGCGCAGGGCATGGCCGTCCTAGATTGAGCGGCTGTCCTCGTCTTGCACTAAAATTTTGTATCTATGTTTGAGTAAAAGCGAATTGTATAAATTATACTATGAGATTTCTACCATTACCGGCCTCAACGGCCAAGCATGTGCTGTTTTGAGGTGAAAGAGCCAGTCAATGAAGATAATTAGGTGCCACTCAAACTTATCAATTCTTGATGATACAGCTCCCTGAGAATGTCTCTAAGAGACTAATGTAGTTAGCCATGGAATAAATTCATGTTGAAAAGGCGTGTAAACGACTGGCACGATTTACGCGACGGCCAGGCAGGCTCACTCGCACTAGTTAAGATCTTTTACAAGAGATGCGTCTAAGTCAAAATAGGATATCCGAGAACCTGATGCAAGAACCCGTAACGCTTTCTGGGATGAAGACAATGGGCGGAATCTTGCTTTTTCTGGTGATCAAGTAGTTCAGGAGAGCCGAGGCTGCATATTGTTTCGAGAATAGCCTGCACATGTGTAACTGCATGCTAATAGTACACACTGACGAAATTGTCTCATGAGATGCGTGGTTCCGTGCATACAAGCGCAATTAGATATTTCCAGTGTATTATGCGTGCACAAAAATACTCAAGAAAATAGGTGGATTGAATTAGTCTAAGACAAAGTAGTTGTACATCTATGGGCATGAAAAAGTCTCTGGCGAGAGTTTCTGATCTGACTAGCAAATAGCAGAACTATCAGCCACATCTACCATCATTACTTGATTGCTTTAGTATTCCGGCTTGTATGATGCGTGCATGGTCGCTTGGGTATAATGTTCATGGCTAGAAGTTAGGAACGCCGGCCCAAAAGGGTGTTTTTTCTTCTGTTTCTTCTTTTCTTCTTGTTTCCTTCTCTCGATTGGCGAGGCACACTAACGACCTTGGTCACTGTGCCACAATAGGGCGGACACTCTGAGGATTGTGGAAGAGGTCGGCAGAATCCCACTTCAGCTTCAGCTGTTGCAGCTGGGGCAGGTTCGTCATCCAGTATTCCTCCTGGCCGTTAGGAATCGCGGGGTCAACGTAGCCAGGATACGTTCCGTACGTAGTGTTTGGAATCGCCCCCAAGACCTTGTTGTGGAAGGATGTCAGGAAGTCCTTGGTGGTATCCAGCAGAGGAAGTCCAATCGCGTACGATTGGTAGAAGAGCACCTTATCCCGGTGAGCATATGCGGTTCCATTCATGGGTACATCGGCGACAGCGCCTCCAGTGGCGTCAAAAATGATAAACCACAGAAGGGTTCCTTTGTCAACTGTGTCAACCCACTGGAAGATGCTATCGATACTGTCGCCAGAGAGGAGCTCGTCAGGCCGGAAACCAAGACTCTTGGAATAGAACGGGGTGGGCGTATTGGACAGATAAAGTACTTCGTTTTCAGCGTCGTGAAGGAGCGAAGTCAGCCAGTCGTTGGAGACGGTGGTTACACTTCCGCCGCTGGGAAGTAGATTGGGGACACCGCTGGCCTGGTACTCGTCCTCGGTGCCGTAGAATGTGCCTGTAATGATGCAACCCAGAGGCTCCATGATGAATTCGGTTCCAAAGCGGCGGTCGAGATTCGGATCCGCAACCATGTCCTGCCAAGCCTTGTACACAGGTGCGATTTCCGCCTGGGTGCCGAACGAGAAGGTGTACGTGTACTGGATAACGCTTCCAGGTTCCGGGTGTGTTCTCACAACAAATTCGGTAATGACGCCAAATCCCGCGCCTGATCCTTTTAGAGCCTAATGTCCATGTTCAACAATTAGTCACAATCGGGCTGGCGGCCGGCCCCCATCAGAGAGAACTTACCCAGAAAAGATCCGAGTTTTGCGCCTCATTTGCTCGTTGGATCGTGCCATCCGCCGTCACGACCTCGACTTCTAGCACATGGTCGAGACAAGAACCCCACATCCGAGACATCGGTCCTAGGCCACCCTAGCAGAGATAACGAGTCAATAAACAATCAAGCAGACATGGGACGGTACGAAGAAACATACAATGGTAGCATGGCCCCCAATGCCGACTCCAGGGCACACTCCGTGCGCAATAGCTCGCCCACCCGCATCATGCAACCTGGTCGTGACATCGCCGAGGAGCGTACCGGCACCAATGGTTGCTTGCCACGTGCTGTTGTCCATGCTGAAGTCCTGGAAGTTGACCATGTCGATCGCTACTGCTCCATCGGCACCACCTAGGCCTGTAGTACACCGTGTCAGTGTTCGTTACATCAAACTTACAAAGCAAAACTGCTAGTGTTCGTGTCACGCACCGTAGTTCCTGTTGTTGTCGTTGTTTTGGTCAGCCAGATTTATCGATGATGATCATCTTGCCGTGCCAACTTACGCATAGGAGTGGCCACCAGACTTGGCTTGGACTTTGGCACCATTGGCGTTGGCACACTGGATAATCTTCGATATGTCCTGGGCGGTCTGTGGTCGTATCACCGCCGCAGGAGTGACGCCGACGTCAAGGTTGTAAGGTTTCACCCAGGATATTTGGTACAGGGGATTGCTCGGGAACGCGACACAGTTGGACCTGCCGTTGCACACATTGCTGAGGCAGGTCTCAAGGGCACTTGGCGTGTTGCCCATGATGACGGGTTTGAGAGAGAGCGCGGGTGGCGGTAGGCTGTCGTTGCAGAAAGATTCGAGATGCCTGAAAGCTATCTCGGTACAGTCGACAGGAAGAGTGACGTTGGGTGGGAGAAGTAAGGTTCCTACCTATGTGGCGACCCTGAGGTGCATATAAAGATCGAACAGGCGCAGGGTATTGCTTATTTAGGAGCGGGACGGGAAATTGGAGACCTGTCGGCCATTTTTTGGGGAAAGGGTGGCGCGTGGTTGGAGGCAACCCGAAGCGATCGATCAGATGCTATTGGTCCAGTGACAAGGCAAGTACGATGAGCGTATCACAGGAAAGAGCTGGGAGGGAGACAGCGGTTCGCGGAGAAATGGTACGAGACTAAGGTAGGTACTTCGTAAACCAAGGTACCTGACCTTACCTACCTAGAGGTAGATTAGCCGGTCAATGGAAGTCCAGAAGGGTACCTCAAGTCAGGTACGGTACGGCCAGCGTAAAACCTTGCATTCGGACGTTGTGGCGGAGTGAGTGACACATGCCAAGGTCTGACCGGCCGGATTCCGGGGAAGATGAATGGACGGATGCCCCATGAGTGATTGCTACAATGACCGGATTTGCGTCAGTCGAGTCAGGCCCCTCTATAGACTGGCACTTTTAAGCGGTTTACCCCGTACGCATGAGTACTTTTGGGGGGGTCACATTGGGTCAGGGGTGGCAAGTCTAGGTATTCCAGGCTAGGTACCCTGGCCCGTTGGGTGTAACAACAGCGTCCGAAATAAAATAGACACCGAGGCGCCCTCGCAAGCAAAAAAAAAAAAAAAAAAGGAGAGCTAGAGGGGCAGAATGCTACCCGAGGCGCTCCAAGACTGAACAACTCTAGATCGGAAATCATAGACACACCCAAGAACTGGACGAAGGCGATCGGAGCATACGTATGGTTCATTGCGTAATGCTAGAGAGTTTCAAGCAGGATTTCAGCAGGCTTGCAGCGGCCAATAGCACTGGCATTACGGGAAGGGGCATCTGGCACTAGTATTTGACACGGGGATTACAGGCACTCCAGGGACCAATGGACGGCCGAAGCACGAGGGTCTCACTGGTGACCGTGTGTCCCACAGCCGGTTTTTTGGGGGGGATCAATTTTGGGTGGTAGATCCCTAGCTAGCCGTGGGGCACTAGGGAGTCCAGGCGCCAGCCGAGCCAGCCACGCCAGCCAAAGCCAGCTTGCCAGCCAGTGCCAGCCACGCCAGCGTAGGTTTTTTTCCCCCTCTCTCCTCTGCTGGGGTCCATCCACCTTCACGCTAGCAGCACCACATGACCACATGCTCAAATGTGGGTTTGTAAATAAACGGTGACGCGAAGTAGCTTTGGCACGCGCACGCCGCACACTGAGTTGCCACCTGAGCCCCAAAACCCAAAGCCCATAGCCATTGTAAGTGATAGCCCAGTTCTAGTAATTTGGTGAATGCTTGGGGAGCTAGCTTGCTTGGGGATGCAAAGTTGCATGGCGATAGAATTTTATAGTTCGCAGTCCTTCTTCTCTTGCAAAAAACCATCTGAACTTGCCTACCTACAGTACCTTACATAGGCGGCAAGGTTCGCCCACCACAGGGCCCTTCAAGCCTCTGTGGGGAGTAGTTCCGCTTATTTACGAAGCATGGCAAAGACGATGCATGAGGCACCTAGCCAAGAGCCAAGGTACCGAACCACATTGCGCATCGAAGAACGTATGCGATGGCAATATTGTCCATCTGATTTGCCCCATGGGGAAGGAGATCTCTGAGAGATCTCTGCGCACAGTCCTCGTTATTCCCTACAGCAGCTCACAAAAAAAAAAAAGGACCGAGTGGCGACACAGTATTTAGCTCTCTCTCGAGTTCATCATGAGCGTTGCAGAAAGGGTCTGGATAGAAACATTCTGGGGCGCAGTGCCGCTACCCCGTCCAGCTTAGCCACACCCAAGGCCAAAACTTCAATTTCGGTTCAACTTTAAACACCTATAGAGGCTACGGAGTATACGGTATAAGCGCAGGGGGCCGCGTGCAAGGGGCCAAGGTTCGAAATCACATAACGTTGCCACTGAGCCAAAGGAAGCTGGCGCTAGGCAGCAGTGTAATCTGCTTTCTGCAAGAAGCAAGCCTCCAGCGTGCTGGGAAGAAAAAAGACGGGATTTCTAGAGGAGCAAAGTCAAACCGTGGCTCCCTTGCAACGTGACTTATGGTGGTATTATACAGACTTACAGAGTACTCTGTAATTTGCGAGGAATTTTAATCGGTGTGTCACAGGGATGCGATGTTACTCCGGCGGAGTTTTGCTACTCGTCATGATCAAAGTAGCAAGGCAGGGTTCAGGGCAGTCAAAAGACTCAAAATTCTCTTGTACAAAACTGCTACAGACTAGGGCGAAGGAATCCGCGCGAACAATACATGTACTGGGAAGGATGTGAGCCTGAACTCCAAAATAAGAAACCCGACAAGCCCGGTCTTTTAATCAGGTCCGCGATGGGGTATATATGGTAGACAGACAAGAAAAAAAGACGAGACAATTGTCCAGCCTGAGTCGCCGTCAAACAGTTTCGACTCTCGCTGATACTGCACCTAACAGCCCATATAATAAACGATGGAAATAGGGTGACCTTAAACTGCTAAGGTCGACGATCTGCCCGAAACCCATTTCTCCCGCCGTATATCCAATTCGTAGCAGATTTCATTAAGACCTCGTACCTCTTAGCGACATCAAACTCGACGTAGGTCCGGAACTCAAAGCTCATCTTTGAGATCAGCGAGCCGCTCGTTGGTATCCTCCACCGCAGCGTTCGGGTTCGTGACCATATCCTCCTCCTCGACGGTCCCAACTGCTTCTGTCAACTGTCCAATGACGTTCTCGGCAGGGTCAAATACGGCTGGTTCGTCTCCTTCTGGTTCAACCTTTGTATGGTCTAGCTCGGGCTCGGAAACGACCTCAACGCGCAGAGGCTCATCTGTATCTAAAGCCTCGACACTTTGCGTCGTGGCCTGGGAAGAAGCAGGCTCGCTGTGTTCCTCGAGCACCGTGGAAGTAATGGTTCCGGAGACATCCGTGCCTTGTGTCTCGGCAACGGAAGGAATTGATGCTTCTTCGGGAACAACTGCCTCCTGGCTGGGACTTGTTTCTGGTTCCGGAACCAACGAGTGCGACGGGCTGTCAGTCGTTACTGAAGTCTCCGAAGCTTCATCCTCATCTGAGAGGGTGCTTTCGGCGTCTGGGTTGATTGGAGTCTCCGAGACTTCGTTTGCATGCGACGAGGTGCTCGCAGGGTCTGGATGGGCCGGAGTGGTGGCCTCGAAGTCAACAGGCACGGCAGACGCTTCGGATTCACCAACAGGTGGTGAATCATTGACGATTTCGCTCTCGGATTCGGAGCGACCCTCCTCATGCTCGCTCGCAGTCGCAGCCGCAGCCTCTGCGCTCTGGGCAGCTTCTGCAGCGAGTCTGGTAATGTCGCTATCGAATTCGTCTGACCCATCTCGCGCGACGATCTTCCAAAATGCGACTTGCTTCAGTCGGCCGAGTTCCTTGGCCGCCGTCGATGCGACCTGCATTGCATCGTCTTCGATGGCGCCGCCTTCGTTCTGCGCAATCTCGAGGCCGGGGTGGGTTACGATGAGTTGCTTGAGATCTTCTTGCCACTCATCAAATCGATCCTTCAGCAGGTGGTACTTGGCCCAATCCTTATAGGTGACACCGTCCATCCAAGCCCACTTCATGCCGATCTTTTGCAGAGCAAGATCCCTGATGCCATCGAGAATTCTGAAGTGGTTGCTGGCAGCCTCCGTGATGGCAGCCTGCATCTCCAGCTCATAGTCTTCGCGCCACGAACGGACACCTTGCGCCTTTTCCCTGATCGCCATACCCGCCTGCCGAACGACCGTGCCTATCTGCTCATGGCCTTCGTCGGCAGTGGCCGCCCCTGCCGAGACGGTACTGACGATATCGAGGATATGTCGGCGCAGAGCAGTGAGTTCGGAAACAACAGTGCTTCGCAGCTCCTCTACAAGTGCTTTTCCGGTAGTCCTAGCATTTCGTCGAACCATGCGTTTTGAGATTTCTTCGACGCGTGCCTCGATCTCGGCCGCACCCTCATCCGCGGCCTTGGCATATCTGTCTTGCCAGTCCTTGAGATCGCTGGCCACGGTTTCGCGGGCGACGCGGCGAATATCATCCTCCTTCTCATTGGGGTCGATCTCTGGAGCAGGTATAGGCTCGGCTCGCGCTCGCGGTGTCTCGGTAGCTGGCAGCTGTGCCTCTTCTGTCTCCGCCTGAGATGAGGCGACCGGGATCGACGAATCTTGGCCAGATCCAGAGATGGTGGAACTGGGGCTTGCCGATGGGGATGGTTTGACAAAAGAAGACGAACTCTTGCTGACCGAGCTGGATGCGGTCAGCGATGGATTGGCAGTGCTACTCGTGCGGACCGACCTGCTGAGCGCTTCGGCAGCTGGCGTCGTGCTCGACTTCTTCACGTTATATTTGCCGAGGCGTTGCCCGATTTTGACTAGTTGAGGCTCGACGTTCTCGACATATACCATACGAAGATGGGGCCAGACAGTTCCGTCCAGGAAGATGTATGTTTTGTTCCAAGCCCAGATTGCCGACGGAACCACAACATCGGTTGTGAAGGCCGACGCAGCCGTGTAGGCTCGCTGGATATATGGCTTCCTGTGCTCGAAGGTCGGGAGCAAAATCTCGTAATATGTCTGCAGAGCACTGGTTCGGGCGATATCATAGTAAGGACGTACGGTACTCGAGATCTGCTTGACGTGGGGTCCGAGGGTCTGCTCATACTGAGCTTCGGCGGCGGACTGGTATTTCGAGATAAGGGGCTGGACATTCTTCTCCCACTGAGCCTGGCCGTATGCCTGGCCGTGAAGTAGAAGTGGCCGACCGTGCTTCGAAGCGTAGCTCCAGCTCGGCTTCAAGACATTCTCGTCGAGCGTCGTGTAGTACGGCTGCACCACCTCCACGTAGGGGGCGACATAGTCCTCGTAGTATGGTTGGAGATAAGGCGAGACGGTAGTTTTTACTTCGAAGTAGGGCCGGCAAATTCGCGGGGAGTGCTCGTCGCAGGCTTCGAGGGTAGCCGGGCAGCGAAAGACAATAGAAAATATCGAATACCATGTGAGGAGTCTGCTCATCGGCGCGGTCAGTTTCAGTTTGGATTTGCGCTGCGCGGAGTAGAGTGCGACGCGCTGGACTGGAGTAAACACCCACCGTGCTATGATGCTAAATGATCTAGCAAGAAAGCCAGGTCCTGCCTTGACTCGTCGCTGACCGTTGGAGGTTACCGTACGGCCGTTCAGATAAGATTTCATGTTGCCCTTCGCCTGAACGGCTCCGGACCCCTTTAGTGACCCGTTCGTCACGTCCTCCATCCTCGCTTGATCAAGCAAGGCAAAGTCGCAAAGTCGCGCCGGCCAAGTCGTGCAGGCCGAGCTTGTTCACGGAGACATCTAAATTGGTGCACGGCACCTCGGTGTAGTTGTCGACTCGGACCGGAAAGAGGCGATACTTTTTTTTGATGATTCCCGAGCGATTTTGTTATTCGAGGGACTTGAGATCCTTGCTGGGAAATTGGAAGGTGGCCGGTGCGACAACGGTGGGGACCTTGGAAGCTTGTGTCAGACGATCCACCTCGAGCAGCTAAGGTCAGCAAGACAATGTACTCCTGCTGCACGGGTCGTTTCTGAGACGATGTAGGTACCTGCGGCCTCAAACCAGTGCGGCGCAACCCCCGTCACTTGTTTTCTTTTTCTTTTCGCCTTTCCCTTTTTCTTTTCTCTTGCTCCTTCGCTTTACTTTTTTTATCTTCTCTCGCGCGCGTGAAGCCTGGACTTCAGCAGGACTGTTAATAGAGATATTGAGCAGAGTATTTCGATATAATTAGCTCTGGGAAGAGAACTTGGGTATGGAGACTGGAAGTTTTGGAACCTGGCAAACCTGGGTCGCCATATCGATCGATCATTTACAACGGGTACCAAACGTCATCTGAACGTTTTAGATCTAAAAGGACCTCGCCAACCCAAGTAGAGCGTGCGACCTAGGCACCCACCTGTAGCCTGCCCTCCTATCCCAAGATAATGAGCAAGATACGAAGTACCCACGATAAGGTACTTACCATACTAAAGGGAGCCGACGAACAACGTCGGATACCGTCTTCCCTTCTAACAGGGGAAGCAGCTAGATAATCGTTTTGTTTTTCCATTTCATTTTGTTTGTTTCCAGTATTGGATGGAATAGCGCTCAATCTGCCTCTTTTTGTATTGCCACCTAAAATGCATAAGGCACACAAACTAAGGTAGATATTGTTCTACACAAGAGCATTTTTCGCGGATTCCCTAGATACCTGAAGGTGTCTTATCCATCGGGTCTACATAAGGTAAGGTACCTTAGTTTTACCACGAGGTACGCGTGCTTCGAGTCTCGACGGTTACCTTATCTAGTTCGCAGACAAATGAGGTCATTGTCACACCTGGCGCTATCGATTCGAGGTGGGCACGTGTAATGATCTGCTACGGACTTTCCAACTCGCCGCAGACCCACTTTTAAATGCTAGAGTGAGGTGGTATCAACTCCAAAAGCTTCTGAGTTCGTGGAAACAATTTCGAAGGACTCTTTGTCTTCGAATCTTCAAAGACTCCACCCCTTACGTTAAGGCGTGTAGCTCTTTCATGACCGAGAAGAACAGCTAGTGTTCCGACCTCAACCGCGTCTTTCGTATCTGCTTATCGACGATACCTGCGGATCTGCCGAGATCCCCGCGATTCCAGGTCCAGCTATCCTCAACGATCCGCGTGGCATCGTAAACTGCGCCTGGAGCAGTTGTTTCGGGCTGTGCCTAGCCAGCATCGCATCGAGAGACGTGAGTACCCGATGTACTCGCTCTGAAATTGACGGCCATTGAACCTCGAATGCCGAACTCGAGGGTTCCCCCCACCCCGATCAGATCGCCTGCGAGAGCCGTGGCAACCTTTACTATCGGCATCGGATGCCCCGTCTAGCCTCGACAACCCACCATGGGCGACACCGAACTGCACGAGCCCTTTCCACCGCCCGATTCCTCAATTTTTCCTAATACTCGACTACGATCCATGGCGTCCATACCAGACGGGATGCCTTCGTCGATCGATCCCGACACATGCCGGATCTGCCGCGGGGAGGGAACAACGGAAGAGCCGCTCTTCTATCCCTGCAAATGCAGCGGCAGCATCAAGTATGTTCATCAAGATTGCCTTATGGAGTGGCTTTCGCATTCGCAGAAAAAGCACTGTGAGCTCTGCAAGACGCCTTTCCGCTTTACCAAGCTCTACCACCCGAATATGCCCAAGGCTCTCCCATTTCATGTCTTCGTCAGCCACATGGCCAAGTACATTTTCCGCAACCTTCTAGTGTGGCTTCGTGGGACACTGGTGGTGAGCGTCTGGTTGGGCTGGCTACCGTACTTGATGCGCTCGGTGTGGTCGTTTTTATTTTGGATCAGCGACGAAGGCCTGACCACCAATGCATTTGCCTTTGGGAGGAGCAACGGCACTACAGGAGACGACGCGGTTCTGCTGTCTGCTGCTGGCTATGGCACGACTACCTGCCCATCAAGCCCGCTATTTGCGGCCACCACCACGGTGGCGACGATCGGGGGGGTCATCGATCGGCTACCTATGGAATCCATGCAGCTCGTCAAGAGTATATCTGGTTTTAACCTCACTACATCCGATCCACTCTACTCGACAATCCTGCGTCTTCTATTTACCACTGTTGGACTAACCGAACAGTCCTCGCCAAACTCGACGATTCGCTCCATTGAGGCGAGTTCGGGAGCATGGGAACGACGCAAGTCACTACTAAGCGAAGTTGGTTTCCTGCGGAACCTAACGCGACACCACGTTATCAACCGTACGATCATTGAGATTCTTGAAGGACAAATAATTACCATCCTGGTTATTGTATGCTTCATTCTCATCATCCTGGTTCGAGACTACGTTGTACAGCAACAACCCGAGATCAACAATCGTGCCGCTTTTGCGGCTGTGGAAAACCTTCCGCAGCAGGCGGCCTTTCCCGACAATGAGCAGCCAGAGAATCTCGAGGGCGGCGTTGCTGCAGATGGCCACGCGCCAGATGTCCATATTCAACCGGCCGAGCCTCCATGGCGCCCGGAGAGATGGGACGCGGGCGAGGGGCTTCACAGGAGAGTCCCGCATCCGGATGTCGGCGAGTTGTATGACCAAACGTCTGCCTTCGAACAGCGCCACGACACGAGCTCCCAGGCATCATCTGCCCCACCAAGTATCGATGTCGAGTTTCCTTCACTGGCTCACTCGGGACAAAACCTACACAGTCCATTGCTCGAGGTGGACTTGCCCACCGACGATTCACCTCATGTTGAGGAGTCAACCGTGCACGAGTATCTTAAAATTTACCGGGAGGCTGGAGGTGACCCCGAGAAGATTCTCAACATGGTTAAGGAGCGACACCTGGAAGAAAAACTCGATTACTGGATTCGTTTGACCCGCTCGATGATGGAACGGCCGAAGGCTGCCGATCGTGACCGCGGGGATATCTTGCAGCAGCCCGCTACATCCACTGGACAGGCCGCCTATCCTGAGGAAGTTCCAAGCCGTGACGATGCAAATTCTTCCAGGGAATCGGACAGATCCTCGGAATGGACCTGGCCCGATGAGCAACGAGACGGGGACAACAAAGGCAAGGGGAAGCAGAAGGATCAATTGCATGATGCAAGCCATGCCCTTTCGACGACAGCCCACTCCCGACGGAGAGCCAATACCGATGGACCGCAGGTCTCAGAGTCGGTGAATCCTCTGGCTAACAACACTTGGTCTTTTTCTAACCTCCCCTCCGAACCATCAACGTCATCCACATCCGAGCTCCCGGAGCCGCCGCGGGTGCCAAGCGCTCGATACGACGAGAGCCTCTTGAAATTAAATGAACTTTCCTTGAAATTAGATGAACTTACCTTCAGCAACCCACGACACCCGGCCAGCCCTGTGGACAGTATCGAATCACCCCGGCTCGATACGGAGCATAACGATCTAGTGCATGGACTAGCCGGTGCTGCCAACCTGGATCTCGGTGCCCCCTTCGAAACCGAACAGCTCGGTTCGCTACCTGATATCGCCAATTTCGATTTTAACACTCCACCGAACGCCATTGAAAGCACTCCTCGACGAAAGGAGCCCGCCGGCTTTATTGAGCACGTCGCGGATTTCATGTGGCGAGATGTCGACGCCATCGATCCGGCAGAACTCGCTGGGCCGAATGGTCTGGACGTTTTTGGTGACAACCTGGAAGATGTTTTCGGAGACGACGGCCAAGATGACGCCCAGGCAGATGAAGCAGAACGTGACCAAGAAGTAGTTGACGCTGCTGTGGCTGCCGGTCTTGACCCCGAGGCGATTGAGGACGCCGAGGACCTAGAAGGGATCATGGAGCTGCTGGGAATGCGTGGTCCGGTTGCTGGGCTGTTTCAAAATGCGATCTTCTGCGCGTTCCTCGTATCCGTTACCATTTTTGTCGGCATTTTTGTCCCCTACAACATCGGGCGAGTTACGTTTTGGACCGTCGCGAACCCCATGCGTCCTGCACGAATGCTGTTTAGCATCTCCAAGTTTGTGCAAGACTGCGTCCTGGTTGTTCTCGGGGCGAGCTCGTGGGCTGTCTCCCACCTTGCCCGCACTTTAGGCCAACTATCCGGGGTCCAAGCAGCCAGCCAGCACCTGTCGCCCATCATTGCCGCCTCCGAGCAAATGTCATCGAACGCAGCGCAGAGAATCCTGGAGAGCTTCGTCTCGGAAATGCCTCTCATCTCGGCTGGGGAGATGCGAAATTTTTCCGCGCTCAGTCATGAGGCTTTATTGATGATAAAGGCTCAAATTGCGCTTGGTGTGTCGGCAGTATCGCAGGCGGCCACCTATACCGTTGCAGGCGATTACTCGCTCTGGCCGACAGACATCATGAAGTGGGGAACCGACATGTCGGCGACGGTGCGAGACGGATTTGAGTTGGCGAGGACCATCCTGTCTGACCCGAGCTCCTGGGTTATCGACCTAAACTTGCCCGAGCCGGTCTCTCAGGTAAATCCCGACTTTGCAAACTGGGACGGCACGGACAGGTTCTGGGCTATCGCGGGTGGATATATGTCTCTGACGGGGGCTGCAGCCCTGTACCTCAGACGTGGAACTCCTTTCTCCTCGAGCGCGGCGGCTCAGGAGTGGGAAGCGTCGATTATCGACGGCCTCAATCAGGCGAGCGGGGTGATGAAAGTCATTCTCATCATTGGGATCGAAATGCTCGTCTTCCCGCTCTACTGCGGCCTTCTGCTCGACGTCGCCCTCCTACCTCTCTTCGAGAACACGACCATAAAATCGCGACTTCTCTTCAGTGTCAACTACCCCCTTACCTCGATATTCGTCCACTGGTTCGTTGGCACGGGATACATGTTCCATTTCGCCCTATTCGTCTCAATGTGTCGAAAAATCATGAGGAAAGGCGTTCTCTACTTCATTCGTGACCCGGATGATCCCGAGTTTCATCCCGTGCGCGACGTGCTCGAGCGAAACGTAACCACTCAGCTACGCAAGATCCTCTTCTCGGCATTCGTGTACGGGGCTCTGGTCATCATTTGCCTTGGCGGCGTCGTTTGGGGGCTGGCGTATTCTTTTCCCAATGTCCTCCCGATTCACTACTCTTCAAACGAACCGGTCCTCGAATTCCCGATCGATCTTCTCTTTTATAACTTCCTCATGCCTTTGGCCGTCAGATTCTTCAAACCTAGCGACGGCTTACATGCTATGTACACGTGGTGGTTCCGGAAATG
>FTLB01002677.1_pt2 | contig 17013 bp, 15 predicted proteins | sample 1658291 | NCBI WGS metagenome assembly FTLB01 (sample SAMEA3914812, study PRJEB12502) | metagenome | biome: forest; material: soil | place: Canada | collected 2011-07-07 | depth 0.1 m
CTGGCTGCATTTCTTGGCGATCTTTTCCTGTGGGTCATTGATTATTGGTCAAGTATGCCTCTCCTGCTGATATGCCAAACACAACGTGTCCCTTTCCAGCTAACGAGACTACCCTCAGGCTGTATCGATACGCTGCGTCCGAGCCTGCCTCGGATTATATGGTTCATTGGCTTCTCGAGCTTCGCAGGAGCAAGCATGCCGATTGCACTCTTCTCGGATCTTCTCTCAATTCTCACGATTCACATATATTCCTTCTACCTAGCATCTGCCCGGATCTACCACTGGCAGCTCAATATTCTAATATCCCTATTTCACCTATTCCGTGGCAAGAAGCACAACGTTCTTCGAAATCGCATAGACTCGTGCGATTATGATCTGGACCAGCTCCTTGTCGGTACCATCCTTTTCACTCTCCTCTTCTTCCTTCTTCCGACAGTAGTCGTATTCTACCTAAACTTCGCCATCGCTCGCATGGGAATCATTTCCCTCAAAGCAGTGTTTGATACCCTGCTCTCTTGTCTGAATCATTTTCCGCTATTCGCCCTCATGCTGCGAGTCAAAGACCCTAAGAGACTGCCAGGTATGATAGTTTCCTGGTTCGACCCCTGGCCTGCCGCTAACTAACGTACGTCCAGGGGGGATTCGTTTTGAACTTCAAGATACCCAAGAGAATAGACCTGTTACCGAAGGCATATCCGATCACCACTTGACCTCAGTAATTTCTCTCAAGGTTCGAATACGATGTGCACAGACCTTCCTCTATCCTGGCGATTACTGACCAACACGAATCTAGCCCATCCCTCTGGATTTCAAAGCCATGTTTCACCAATACTTTGAGATGGGCCACCGCATCCGGAAACACTACTTGTCTCCGCGTGTTCTGCTCTGCCTGGTAACTGGCAAATTCGTCCCGCCTATCAACCGAAAGAGCTTGTACAGCCTTCAGTACAGTATGCTGCCATCACAGAGAGCGGGCATCTTTGAGATGTGGGATGCGGTTAATTCGCTCGCCCCGCCGAAGAAAAACACGATGTCGGTGATGGTACCAGCCCTAGCCAACGGGAGAAAAATCCCAAGCAATCGCAGCGGCGGAAGATCACGAAGTTATAATAATATTCATTAAATTAGAAGACCTTGCCAGCTGGGTTTGGTGTGAGATAGCCAAGAGTAATGATACATGATTCAAACCCGAACATCAAAGGTACTCAGTGCACAATGTCCGATAGGTATGCCTATAAATGTAGCGTCGCATCAGTGCAAACTCCATCCCGTGTCTCTGCGATAAATCCCAGGGCAAATGTAGAGGGATTTAATAAGATAAAACCGCGGGCAATGCCTGTCTATCTGACATGGCCGGGATTGCCATACATCCCAAGACTCCGATGTACTGTCAAGACTGTATATGTTCTTACAAACGACGTCACCGTCATAATTAGAGGTATAGTTGAGGGCAAGGCTGGTTGCCGATCCAAGGGTCTGCTGGCCAAGTACAGGGGTCGTTAGACCCCCACAAACAAGCGCTTCCGCCCGAGCGCCCCTCACCGCTGCCCAGAGTTTGAGATGCGATCCCCAGAACTGCGGGGTATCTTCAGCATCTCAACCAAGGTGATGACGGCAAACTCGTGGGTTTTCTGAGGGTTCTGTCATCACTCAATCAGTAGGGACTGACATGTACACTGCTGCTGACAGGCACAGCGGAGATGTTTCTGCAGCTACGTTGTTGCTTAACTACAGATAAGTACAGCTTTTAGATCAGGGTCAAGTAAGTCCTCTAGCATGGACGCTATGTTCGCTTGGCTCTTCCTGTCAATGATTGAGTTTGTCTTATGTACCTGCGTACTTACCACAGACAGTCTGAGAGGAGGGCGAACCAGGAAGGCTCAGAAGGGTAGCAGCTTGTTGCCTTTTTTTCTTAGCCGAGAAGCTTACGAGCTAAAGAGAAGGGACCAAAGACAGGCCTAAACAGGGGTTCCTCTTTAGAGAACTCTATGCGACGCTGGTCTGTCAAGTCTGGGTAAGACACCAGGACCCTAAAGACCCCGCGCACGCCGCGGCACCCAGACGTAATGCCGGTGCCTTGGCTTGGCAGGGGGCCTGGAAACTCTGCATGGTCGTTCAATGGGACCATCGACTGGAGCTGCTGTTATAACTGTCTACGGAGTACGAAATATATTACTATTGGGACTTAGATCTGCGTGGAATCTATCAATGGTGGTAGCCTGAGGTAGGCGCAACTGCTTAACTCTCCAAGCGAGCGAAGAAACGCTGTAGGAGTCTTCGCTTTTCGTTGTAAGCCCGAGCGAGTCCGCACATTCTTCGCATCTTAGCGGAATGGAAGACATCTCAGCATTCCCAAAAGAAGCGACTCGTTGATCATGTGAACCAAATTGGAGTCGCCTTGCTCGATGCACCTTCATCTAATACCATAGGTTCAAATTTGAGCTGCATGACAGGTTGTGGCGAATAAGCTGCGGCGGGGTGGGGAAGGGGTTCTCTGCTCTCGCCCACTGCCCCTCCCTCGAAAACCTGTGATCAAGTCTCGCCATCTCGTTGACATGTCGTCACTTTACAGGGCGAGGTGGTGTTGTGCTAAACTCACCCGGTTGACGAACGGATGATCTTGACTGAAGGTAGGTGATTCCCTCCCGAGCCTCCGTACGAAGCTCTATGCCAGTTATCACCCCTATTCTCGCTCGAACGACATGAGCGCCTATATCTACCTCATCTTCCCATCTCCAGCTGCCTAGTAGGCGGAAGTATAGGCAAGAACCCCTCCGCCGCACCAATTCCCTTCCCGATTGCCATATTCCACTCAGTGTAGATGGAACATTCCCAGGCAGCCCAGACAGACAAATCCATTCACCAGTAGGCCCAGTCATCTGAAGACTAGGTAGTTCCCGCACTCGTCCATAACTAGGCCCCTCGCACAGCTTCATACTCTGCCCAGCATGTCAACCCAGACCGTATCTCTAGCTTCGCTCCCGTGGGCTCACAAGATTCCTTTCGAAATGCTGCAGGCACCTCAAATGGATCCCAAGGAACAGTTCTATCGTGAGTGACAATATACGCACCCATCAAGCAGGTCGATGTTTCGCGCAAGGGCTAACCGGGCATGATACGCAGGCCATTTCCAGGCATCAGTGACCAGTAATTAGGATCCCGAGCCCCAGCCTACCAAATTATTGGTCTTGCTAACAAGTTTCCCGCTACAAACAGCACTCCAGGACCAAATTGGTCAACTCTCTACCTTTTCCAACGTCGGAGGCGAGCGGCAGGATGCTACCGAGAACATCTTGACGGGCATCTCCCGCCTCTCAAACGAAGTTGCTGATGCGGCGGACTACGTCCCCGCGTACGATCAGAGGACGTACACTCAGGCCATCAAGGCCCTGACCGACCATCTTAACGAGACGGCTTCGAAGCTGGCGCCGAAGGCTCGTTTCCAATTTAAGCCGCGAACCGCCGGCGTAGCAAAGACTCCTAGTCAAGATTCTCGTCACTTGGTGGGGGAGCCCAAGTCCGACTCAACGTCTGCACTAGCTGCGAGCAGTTTGTCCGAGCAGCGGGACGCGGTAGGTGCCCTTCCCTCTTTCGACAAAAACTACAACGAAGAGATTGCTCGCACTGGTACTCGCGGCATAAGAAAGCCCAGCTTCTCTGCCGCTCGCGACATCTCCATCTCAGACCACAGCAAGCTGCACATCATACTTCCGACCTCAGCATCGCGAGCCACTTCGGCTGGCGCCTTGAAGAATCTTACATCATGCATTGTTGATATGTCAGTTCCTACAGCTGGCGGTGCCCCGTTCGCAAGCCTAGCTCTGAAGAACATCGACGGGAGCCTCATCGTTGCTGGTCATGTGAATGGACCGGCGCACATTACCGGCATCAGAAACAGTGTGCTAGTAGTTATAGCACGACAGGTTCGGATTCATGAGTGCGAGAACGTAGATATCTATCTTCATTGCACCAGCCATCCGATTATTGAGGACTGCACAGGCATGCGTTTTGCTCCTGCCCCCAAGACTTACGTGAGTTATTCCAAACCAGCTAAACTGAACTCCTCCGTCCTCTCCTCGCCGCAGTGATTTCTGACCAAAATCCAGCTGAGTGACAAAGAAGAGATGGAGGGCAACCAATGGGATCAGGTCGATGACTTTAAATGGCTCAAGGCCGGCCATTCCCCCAATTGGAGCCTGCTTCCCGAAGAGCAACGGCTGCAGGAAGATATCTGGAAGAATACTGTTCCGGGAGGACCCGGAGTCAGTGTAGACGACATACTCAAGAAGATGTCCATCGGCTCTCGATGAGATAGAAGACGGAGGATAAAAGTCGCCAGTTGTAGTGGGATGTTGCGATATACCAAGCCAAAAATGTTCTCTGGGTTATGCGCGAAACAAAAAGGGTATCGATTTCCTTGCCTCTCCGTTGAAATATGTTCCATATATCTGGCGCGATCAATGTTGCTCCATGGTCGATTCCCGTTTCAACGCCGAGGGAAAATACGCGGACCGACTGCCAATGGTCCCATGCCAAACGCCAGTTGTACCAAGATAGCAGCAAATCATGCCATGGAGTTAAATTCCAGCCCAATGGTCTTAAGCGCTTCCAACTGCGCCAATTGTTTCTTTTTCAATGCCTCCAGCTCATCGATCTCGGCCTCTTGCTGTTCGATCGACCGCGATATATCTGGCAATGATCGGATGGCCATCCGTGCCCTCTGTAGCTTATGTTTCAAGTTGTCCGTCGCGGCAGGTAGTTCTTTGAAGCCCAGAGCTCCATTCGCTGCACTTGTCGCGTTCGGCGTAGCCGTGGGTTGCGGAGTGATGCCCGTAGCAGCTCCCGGCCCGGGTGCTGGAGTCGAGCCAGTTCCTGCGGCTGGGGTGCCGCCGGTCCCTGCGAGGGTTGGCAGGCCCGCAAGACCAAGAGCCGGCGTAGAGATGCTAGAAGAGCCTTGTATCGTCGGCCGCAGCTGGACGAGGATAGTGGCGAGCTCCGTGAGCGTGTCGACGGAGTCCGGACTCAGCTTGTCCGGCAGCTGACTTGGTGCCATCGCAACGTACGCTCTTGGCTGAGCCGATCGATCGAATCGCACGACGTCGATGGTCTCGACGATGATCTGAGAAAATGGATAAGCTGGTAGCTGATTGCCCAAGCGATTGTTGTGTTGGATTTGTTGGGTGAGCAGTACCCAGGCAAGCCAGGGGAAGTAGACGACGACAATCCAGACTTCGCCGTACGCGCTTTGGTCGTGTCGATTCCTAAATTGAGCAAGCGGGTTGGGCTCCAGCTACGAACTGCTGGCCGGTGAAAATAACACACACTGTACGGCCCCGTAGTTATTCCTAGTTGCCGGACAGTGCGCTGGCTGCAGCCTCTCGGACAGGAACGTGCGCTGTAGCGTGGTGTCCGACGTCAGCGCGAAGAGTTAGCGAGAGGGAAGTGGGATGTAACAGGAATTACCCCACCAAAACCTCCAGACCTCAACAAGATGGCGGGGAGCTGTTTCTCACGCAGGAGAGATATACACTACCTTAGGTCAAGATTTTTTTTATCCCGCATACCCGTCCTTGTTTGCAATCTCGTCCTTGATTCTCAGAACCATTCGCCTCTGCCTTAGGCTTGTGTTTCTTTGACTTTAGGTTCAGATTCCACTCTTGTGATCTCGGTACATATTAGTTCCCACCTACCAACCTGCCAACGCAGCCCGCAACACGACTCACTTTTTGACTTTACCCCGCGACACAATGGCCCCCGACCACAAGGCTTGCCTGAGTACGTCCCGCCGTCCTGATTATCCGGTGGTGGCTTGCTTTATCCTTATATACCTTGAGCTTGGGTGGCTGATTCTGATGATTCTCCGGTCGTATAGTCGTGATTGACGGCTGGGGTATCCCGTCGGACGAGTCCCCCAAGGATGGCGATGCGATTGCCGCCGCTGAGACTCCGGTCATGGACGATTTCTCCAAGAGCGCCACTGGGTTCACCGAGCTTGAGGCCTCTTCCCTCGCGGTTGGCCTTCCGGAGGGATTGATGGGCAACTCCGAAGTCGGCCATCTGAACATTGGTGCCGGCCGTGTCGTCTGGCAAGACGTCGTTCGAATCGACCAGACAATCAAGAACAACGAGCTGAGCAAGAACGAGGTTATCAAGAAGACTCTGGAAGCCGCCAAGAACGGCAATGGACGCCTCCACCTGTGCGGACTGATCTCCCATGGCGGTGTGGTACGTTCCATGTTTCTCCCACCGGCCGATCGCGGCAGGAAGCTCCTACTGACCAATTTTTCTGTCGCAGCACTCGAAGCAGACACATCTCTATGCTCTCCTCAAGGCCGCAAAGGAGGCCGGCATCCCCAAGGTCTATATTCACTTCTTTGGCGATGGCCGTGATACCGATCCCAAGTCCGGTGCTGGCTACATGGAGGAGCTTGTCACCACCATCAAGGAGATTGGCATTGGAGAGATTGCAACGGTGGTCGGCCGCTACTACGCTATGGATCGTGATAAGCGATGGGAGCGAAACGAGATTGCTTTGAAGGGTCTCGTCCTTGGCGAGGGTGAGGAGAGCACCGACCCGGTTAAGACAGTCAAGGAGCGGTATGAAAAGGGCGAGAACGACGAGTTCCTGAAGCCCATCATCGTCGGTGGTAAGGAAGGCCGCATCCAAGGTATGCATCGTCCCCCTCCCGGAACCCTATCATCTCCGTAAAACCTACCTGATAGATTCTAACCCGGCCAAGATGACGATGTTGTATTCTTCTTCAACTACCGCTCCGACAGAGTCCGTCAAATCACCCAGCTTCTTGGCGATGTCGACCGATCTCCCCTGCCTGATTTCCCCTACCCCAAGATCAAGCTGGTCACGATGACCCAGTACAAGGCGGATTACCCCTTCGAGATTGCTTTCAAGCCGCAGCACATGGGCAATGTCCTGGCCGAGTGGCTGGGCAAGCAGAAGGTCGAGCAGGTGCACGTTGCCGAGACTGAAAAGTACGCCCACGTCACCTTCTTCTTCAATGGCGGTGTCGAGAAGGTCTTCCCTCTGGAGACCCGCGATGAAAAGCAGGATCTCGTCCCCTCGAATAAGGCCGTTGCTACCTACGACAAGGCCCCAGAGATGAGCGCCGACGGCGTGGCGATCCAGGTGTGCAAGCGCATGGCCGAGCAGAAATTCCCGTTCGTCATGAACAACTTTGCGCCTCCCGACATGGTTGGCCATACCGGCGTGTACGAAGCTGCTATCGTTGGCTGCACCGCCACCGACAAGGCTATCGGCAAGATCTTCGAGGGCTGCAAGGAGTCGGGCTACATCTTGTTCATCACCGCCGATCACGGCAACGCCGAGGAGATGAAGTTTGCTGACGGCAAGCCCAAGACCTCGCACACCACAAACAAGGTGCCGTTCATCATGGCCAATGCCCCCGAGGGCTGGAGCCTCAATACCGAGGGCGGTGTGCTCGGCGATGTTGCTCCTACCGTGTTGGCCGCTATGGGTCTGCCTCAGCCCGAAGAGATGACCGGCAAGAGCTTGCTGGTGAAGGCATAAAGTGTTTCTAGGGAGCGGTGCTAGTATCTATCCTGATGATTGACAACGGAGCGTGATGAGTTCGGCGAATAGCTAGGACGTACGATACACATAGACGAATAGAGTCGCAAAAAAAATTGACGATGAATTCCCAATTGTTTATCTATTGAGAGTACATGACGAAGTACGGTCTCCACGAGGTGCCTCTATGCAAATGCACAGCTGTAATGTACGGGAGGTAGACACCAGATCATCCCTATGCATTCATCGCGTTGGCGGTACATCAGAATGCTGGTCTGCCCCCCTCCTCTTGAGAGCTCTAGAGGGGGGGGTATCTGGTCTTGGTTAGACCCCAGGGGGCCCATCTGTCAAACCGACTTGCCAACAGCCACCTTCAATTATTGTATCATTTCAACCAGGCAAAATAAATTGTGGCTGTTCCCTGGATAGACCGGCAAGGACGTGTGAGGGGTGGCGCTGTGGCAGGTCGGTGAGGGGAAGCTTGCACAGAGTTGGGGTAACTGTTTAAAAAGGGGACTTGAGTGGTGCCCAGGAAACATCAGAGCTAATTTGGACTTCATCCCTTCTTCAACCTCATCCGACGGCGTCGAAATAGCGGAATTTCCATCGCCAACCAGCGAGAACCTTATCCAAGCCACCTGATGCGAGCTCTCCTCCCCAGATGTTCAAGATACTGCCGACCTTCACCACCTCGTCCATTAGCTGCTCCATTCGACCCGCTGACGGGGGATCGGGTGGACACACTCGCGATAAGGGCCGACGCCCTCGCCGGGGAAACTCCAGCCTCTCGGACGGGAGCATCGAGAAGAAGCAGAGAGGAACATGTTGAGGAATGAGAGAATAAAAGAGAGATGAATAACACAATTGGCCATCGGTGACCCGTCAATTGCTAAGTTATCTGCATATTTCTACGTGCAAAACCATTCGCTACTTGAGCCGTGCAGCCGCCAAGTGGCGGGCATTCCTCCGAAATGAGTACCCTCAGACTTTCAAGCAGGCATCGTTTCCAGAAGACAAGCGCCTTAGGGGCAATTTGCCTGACCTTTCTTTCCTTTTCGCCCATGTTCGCCCTCGATTTTCAAAGTGTCAAAGTGCAAAACTACACAAGGTGTGAGCAGAGACCGATCGGAGATTTCGTATTTCTCGTTTTGACAGAAAGAAATGTGCTTTTTTATGGGATGATGGAATCCACCCAATGCTATTTTTACAAGTCGGTAGTGCCGACAAACCGTCGTCGACAAAGTGTCCCTCCGGATCTAATGTCTAAAGGTCCATATGGTCCCCATCTATGCAGCGATCCCATACCGGCCTTCTATTCTATGCACATGCAACCACCACCGGTCCGCAAGTCGACGCCATGATCCCAGGGCACACGACGATCGGCTCTCTTCTTCGTACAACCCCGACCCCTTTTCGATACGGGGGATCAAGGAGCGAACCCAACGCCCCGATCCGCCTCCGTGTTCGAATGAGGTATTTAGGTCTGCGAGAGCAAAGGCGGTCAGCAAATTTGCACACATGCGGCTAGCCATTGGGCCCCAAAGGATCTGCACTTACGAACTTGGCCATGAGGGCAACCATGAGGTCGAAGAGACCAATGGCCTCGACGAAGGCGAAACCCAGAATGGCGTAGGAGAAGAGCTGGCCACGGAGGGCAGGGTTGCGGGCAACACCGTTGATGAGGGCGGCGAAGACGAGACCGATACCGATACCGGCACCAGTAAGACCGATGGCAGCAGAACCCATACCAAGGTTCTTGGAGACCTCGACCATAGCCTGGGCGATCTCAGAAGAGTAGGCGCGGCGGGCCTGGAGGTTGAACGCCTGGCGGGTGGTGGCGTTGAGGACCGAAGACATCTGCTGGCGCTTCAGGGTCTGCATGGGCGAAGCCTTGCTGGCACCTGTACATTTTTTCCCGCAACGGTCAGTCAGCCGAACCTTGACTGGTTGCCGCCAAGGCGAGCATCGATCGACTTCTCGTCGCCGGGTACGCTCGCGTGACGGCGAAACTGTCGAGCAAGAGACAACTTACCAGTAGCGATGGTACGGCTCTGGATGCGGAGAGCAGGGCGAGCGACCTTGGTCGAGGCCGAGGCCATCTGGGAGGCCAGGCGGGAGGCGAGCACGCGGGTGGAGGCCATTGTGTCTGAAGGAGGGATGGGTGGATGGATGGGAGAGAAAGGACGCTGGAGACCGAGAGAGGCTTGATGGAGTGTGAGGGTGTGAGGGAGAGGAGGAAAGAAAAGGAAGAGGAGGAAGGGAGAGGAAGAGAAAGAACAAAGTGGCCGCGAGAAGGGATGGGGACCTCGGGCTGGTCAGAGCAACGGACACCAATATCCGCCGGGAGGCATATCACTGGCCAATTCACTCAATAGCTTCAGGATTCATTTTTTTTCTCCGTGAGTCCACTCTTTCTCGACGGACCATGGAGCTCTGTTGGTGTGGTCCGTGGCTGACCCTTCCCAAATGCCTAGTCTCATCGGCCAGTTACAGTCCTGTGCTGAGTGTACGCCCCGCCACATCCCTTTGGACCAATCTTGCAATTTTCTCAGAGTCTTTTTTACCTCGGGCGATGTCGGGACGTCTGGACATCATCATTCCTGGGCCCTGTCTGGGTGGAACGATCCAGTTTCAGGAGAGCAGAGACTTTTCCGAGCTCTTCGTTTTTTTTTTGCTTGCGTTGTTTCGCGACCCACACACAAGAGAACATGATTCAGCTCTCCTGGGTGTGGCTTTGGTTAGGAGCTCCCAACAAGGAAGGCATCTCGAAGTGAACTCGTAGTCTCGATGGTCTCCCGCAAAAAAAAAAAAACCAAATACACGTCTTTTGAATGCTCCAATTTCCAAAGGATTGGGGGGGGATTGCGGCCGTAAGCAGACTGACTGAATCCATTGGAAGCCATCCTCACCGAGTACTCAGTACTGGCCCCCGTTACAATCTTGATGGTATCTACAGGGGGGACACCGATATAGAGCGAAAAATTTTCGTGGCAGCTTCTTCCCATTTTGTCTCCTGAGGCGTTGAGGCTCAAAGCCATATTGCAGGGTTTGCAGTCAGCGAGATATCAGGCCCCCACGGCAGACCCACTTGGTGGCGTTTGGCGGATATACATCCTAGTCTTTCGTCATGGAGGTACCCGGTACCCACGCTGCCACGGTAGCAGCCAGCAGGCCAGCTCTCTGTCGTACACACATGGGCGTAGCCGACACGTGTGTAATCTCTCGCCTTGAGAGCTCCGGGCACCCGGCGCCGGGTATGATTTACAGCGACCTCCCCCTACCTCTATGTACATGACCAAACACAAACACGGCTTACTACTCCGTACTGCGCCAAATGGAGTAGAGTATAAAAATGCCTCAAGGCCCTCGTCCATACCGCCGAGAAGGTCTCGATGAATTGGTGAGTATTTTTGAGCTGGAAAGAAGTTCTTTCCTTTCCTACAACTTAACTTCTACCGAAATTTGCTGCACGGGAATCAACCATGTTACCAACATGCTCCCCCCGTTGCTGGATCATCCATGGTACGTAACTTACTTGCTTGACTGTGCAGACGCCGTGCCAAGGTTCGGGTTGTCCAACAAAAAATAAATTGGCCGCGTCCAAATGGCTAGGCGGAAATTTTTTTCCTCTGCCGTCATTGTTTCTGAGACAACTAGCCCTTCCTTTTTTGTCTTTTCTAGGCTTTCTAGGCTTAATCCACTCCTTGCTAGGTGCTGAGCTGTGCTTCGGACTCAATTGACCTTTTTTTCTTTTTTTTTTCTTTCATGTGCCATTTCCCCCCTGAATATGCCACAGCTGTAGCAACGGTGCTGCGCTGCGAGGTTCGCAATTCGCGGCAGTCAAAATTTGTACCAGGTTCATGCGCCTAGGGTTGTTCGCAAAGCAAGATCCCGCCAGCCTGCCAGAGCTTGCAGGGGGAGCTGCAAAATTAGCTCCCGTCGGAAACTGTCGGGAGTCTGAGATTGGGCCCAGGTTGGTGGTTACTGGTTAGCCGCTTCGAGGATCCGCGTCCAGATCTCGCTGGAAACCAAACCAATTCAGACAGGCTGCTGAGTCTGGCGGCTGGCTGGGTAAGTTGGTAACACAACCAAGAGGTCTCTCGGCGTATTGTACAGTAATGATTACCTACTACCTAAGTTACTGTTCCTTGCCCAATACCAAAGTTATGACAAGTTTTTCTCGGTAATTAAGTAAGGTAAGTAGTCTGGTACTGTACTCCGTGCCTAGTTGCCTACCTTACGCCGGCAATCTGGTGTGCCTAGCGTTGTAGCACCCCGGTACAAGGCAAGCGAGCGTCTTGAGCTGTACGAGCTACACAGGACGAAGGTAACTCTCCAAGTTTGCGAATTGAGGTGAAAGGGCAAGCGGTCAGTTCTTAACCGAGGATACGGTAGGATTTGGCTTCCTGGGATTCCTTATACCCGTGCCCTCTTGAGATGCTGTAGCAATCTCCTGGACCAGTATCGGATACCCGACAGCAATGCAGCAGCTGTCCCTTGGTACGACCCAATCAGCCGCGGCCAATGGCTCGGGTACTCTTTTTGTGGTGGAAAATCTCGGCAGGGCGGATCTCCAACCGATAACTACCATCTGCGAGGAAGGCCAGATCGGGTGATGAGCTTGAGAAAAAACTTCTCAGTTGTAATTGGCCCAAGCTTTCTCCTACAGCATCCACCGAGATGTTTTGCAGTACGGAGTACAATAGAACCCATACGTAAAATATTTACACCTCGTCCTCAGTGCGTTAGTTATACTTCGTACACATATCGTCCTTTAGTAGCTGCGAGCCAATGACACGAATTAGTGACAGGGAAGAGGAGAGCGCGCTAATCTGTCTCTGACTCGATCAAGCAAGTGATAAGGCAGCCCGGGGCAGCAGTCCTTGTAGATCTAGCTTGCTTCTTTAAGGCATACTACTTTGATCTTAGGAAAGCAGTTCGCCTAATATTTACAGTGTATATGATCTCTCTCCCCTGTGGGCTTGGGCCAATCTTGAGCTCTCTTGATCAAGCATCAGTGCCGAGAGTCTGTTTCCTCCTCGCTAATGTAAGGTTGCAAGTCTCAGCAACACGTTAACATGATCACAGAGAAAAGGTCGATGATATTCCACCGACGGCCCGACTAAGTGAAAATCGCAGAGGTGATGGTGACAGGCCGCTGGGCGAGCGCGACAGTCTCTTTGACCACAATGCCTCAACCATCCGAGCAGAAGCTACCAGAACGTGGAGGAGGAAGCTGATCACTAGCAACCAGCAACCACGATCAAGCGTGGCAACATGTCCCATGAACATGTGCTGCAATGAATTTTAGGACTCGTCCCCTGAAGGCGTTGCCTTGGGAGCAGCGATACCCAGAAAACCATTGGGGTCGCAGGTCTTAAACAGCGAGATGTTGCTTCCTTCAATGTACTGTCGCACGGCGCTCTTGGAGATCCGCACACGTTGTACTTCTTTCTTCGCTTCCTCCGGGACGCCGGCATTGGCACCGGCGCCGGTACCTTCTTCATCGGTTGGCGACTGGATCCGAGGCGGACCTAGGCCAGCATCTTCGATCACGCCCATCTCTCTGAGGATAAGTAGGCAATCTTCAAGAGCTATCCATGTCGCCTGGCTGCATTCCTCTGGATCAACAATGGTTTCGTCACCCGATAAATCGAGGTCCAAAATCCACCTGGCAATCTCACCCGCCCAAAACCGTTTGTACCCCTTTTTCCCTAGATCCGAGATCGGCTTCTCAGGTCCTCCTAAGATTCCCTCTCGTCTGGAGATCTCGTAAGATACGCCCATGAGAAGCGAACCGAGCCCCTTCCTCTGCCATGGAGGGAAAATGAGAATACAAGCAAGATTGTTGTTGTCCCACGACATTTTCTCCTTCGAGAAGAACCCTACAATGCGGTGTTGAGGTAGCGGCGCCTCCGACACCTTAGCCGTAGTATTTGCTGGGTTCGTCGGAGGCGAGTGAACGAGAAGGAAGTAGTTGAAGCCGGTAACATCGAAGAAGACAGATTTGTTGTCGAGAAACAGCTTTGCGAACAAGGAAAGATTTTGGCAGAAGAGCTGTGATCTTGCATGTCAGTATTACTGTCTGGTACACGTGAAGGTATTCAAATCGAAGGAAACTTGAACGTACGACGTCTTTCTCGCCGTCCACCTCCCATATACTCCACTCGCCTTGGTCATGGACAACTTCTTCAGCGACTTTGGCGCCTGCCTGCCCACGCTTTCCCCTTGGGGGTTTTTGTGTTGAGATAGGATCAACAAGTCTGGTGCTTGCCTGTTTCGGATGCACGTATATTCTTTCTCCCGGCAGGAATCCTCGCCTCTCACATACACGCACATGCTCCCACCATGTGACCAATTCTCTGGAGTACTTGAAACAGCACGGACAGACATAGAGCCGATCAAGTATTGGTAGTGTTTCCTTCTCTTTTCGCCCTTGTGCCTTGATGGCGGCTTCGTCTTTGGCGTCGCTCGATGGCTGGGAGTTACCGCTCCCGCTCTTTCCGCTGTTTCCTGAAATGTCACCTAGGACCTCTTTTCCGTAATATGAGGGATACCAAGCCCGGAAGCAGATGTTCCCCAGGACAACCTTGTCAATGTTGCGATCTGAGCGACTCGGCTTGCCGCCCTCGGTATTCTTAGACGGCCGTCTCTGCTGTTGTCGAGGAGTCGCTGCGGCGTGCGGACTGGACGTGGCGATAGTCAGAGGCTTGCTGTGGCCAACTGTATGAGCATGCGACTGTAATGCCGTAGCCGCCTGTCTTGCTGATCCCGGTCCTGATCCTGATGACCGAGTTGGAGGTCGCCGTGCCGCCGGAGAAGCAGCCGCCGGAGCCGAGGCGAAGACGTGATTCAGCCGAGTATTGTGGTTGTTAATGCCTACTGAGGTTGACGTGGTTGGACGACCAACGGAGCCATCCGGGGCAGGCTCGACACCGCCACTGTGTCTGGTAATGCGAGTGGGCTTGAGCGGGGCGTCATGAGACGATTGGATCGGTATATTTTCCTTCCCGTGGGCGATACTCGCAGCGAGATCGGTACTATTGAGCTGTTGTTGCTCGTTGGAATTTCCCCGGCGGCGGCGTCGACGTGGCTCGGGGTGGGGAAGCACGGGGAGTGGACTGTCTACTGCGGTCTGGCGTGTTGCACGACGAGCCGTCGCCGACGATGGCCGGCCCGCTGCCACAGCGCCTGCTGACTCGTCGTGGAAGGACCGCTTCCGTTTCAGTGGTGCCATTTTGCCCTGTGTATCTATCACCGGTAAATCAGACCTGTTATGTCACGCCGTCAAGCACTGGCCCTGGCTTGAGGATAGACCCAGGGTTCGCGCCACTCGAGCTTCCCTGTGCAATGGCAATTCCAATGGTAGCGGGCCTGTGAGAGCTGCGAGGAAGGGCGGGGCAGGAGAGTTCCAAAGATAGCCTGGATCGAACGCTTTCGCAAGAAACAAGATCAACAATCTCTTTGATTTCGGATTCTCTGCGCTATGTAGCATATGCCGATGAAGCCAGATTGTTGATTGTTGGTAGAATTCATCCCGCCAGGATGCAAAGTTAGAAATGCGCCTTTGCACTTTACTGTCGCAGCTCCTTCGCGACAGGGCTGGCTAACCAATCAGTTTTACCTTATGTAATCAGCAACCGACGCGTTTTGGGGAACCAAACGTCGCTTGGCGATTTTTTTGGCGGCGCAAATAACTGTGGCTTTCCTCCCCCATCTAAGCATAGATTCTCGAAATGCCATCGAACCTCCCGAATGTGGTCCTGATGGCGAATGTCCTGAGCCTCGCAAACTGCCAACATGCATAGCCATCGATCTCAATGTATTTGGCAAGATCTAACCTTTTGAGAGGCACCACGCAAAGATATCGCTTTTCAACTGTCAGTTTCTTCGCAAAAGTCTCCTCAAAACTCTAGAGCCTTCACTGATAACCAAGATAGGAGTCCATTGCCCCTGCAACCTTCGAGCTATCGAGTTCATCACCAGTTTCCTACGATAATCGAGGGCAGCACAAGCATTCTATTGCTCCACCCCAGCCACAGCGTGAACATGGAATCTCGCTCCAGGAAGTTGAACCCAGGCGCTTTGCCCGCCGCAAATTTCAGCTTCTGCCTCATGAGCGGGGGAGGCGGCATGCCGAGTACAAGGCATTTCACGGTGCCAAGCTACCAGTGTTCCTACCATTCTCGCCGAGCCAAGCCCTTGCTATGGGGGTAGACGTTTACTTCCGCAATGGCACGTGGACGAAGGAAAAGAAGGCGATATGGCAGCAGATGGCAACCAGCGATAGCCTCCGCCTTCCGGTTTTGACTGCCCAAATGATGATCAGGGAGGACGAGGCTCTTAGCAAAACGGCCATCTCTGGATTTGCACCAGACCAAGGAGTGTGGGACTCTCGTCTCAGCTATTTGGCGCCGAAGGGAATCACGGAGGAGCACCTCGCCCATTGGGTATGGATTCTATCCGCCCCTACCGGAGACTCGATGGCTTGGAGATTCCTTTCCACGAATACGCATAAACCGATCTTCCTACTGTCCATTATGCTCGATTCCAAGAACCGATTCCGCATTCGAGACAGAACGAATTTAGCCGCATTGCTCGAATATGTATCCAAGGAGTACATATCGCCCCGGCGGCAAGGGTCTCCGGCCCAGGTACTACGCCCAAGGAACAGGACGTTCGATAGCAGCCTCAACATGACCCCGGGTCATTTTGCTCAACTTCTCTCGAAGATCGTTGGCCAAGCTTTGGAGCTCTGGCCCGCAGCCCTGGTCACGGTAGCCCACCTTGCAGCCTCTTACATTGAGTCTATCCCGGCTAGTTTTGTGACTCAATCCGGCTATCTCAAGAAAGGACAGGCAGCACGATGTCTTGTCCTCAACCGCGCACTGCAGCTCTTTGAACGCCCGCCCCGACATCATCCTATCCAGCAGGCCAAGTACAACTGGGAGGCTCAACGGGTCCTGTTGGCTTTGGCGAACAAGTTGCAGCCGCGTCTCGTCCTCAACCGGTCCAGCTATCGATCCATTCGCCGTGTCCTACTCAGACTAAGCAAATCTACTTCCGAGAGGACAGTAGCTGAGCGATACGCCAGGACCTGGCCCCCGTATAGACAGAACTGGTACGGAGTAGATGAGCTCAGGGCACCCGAGGACGACCTGAGCCGGAGCGCTAAGGCAGGCATTCTCATGCTCGAGGCTGGCTATGGCGAAGAGGACCACGACCGCGCCTTGTCGGTACTGGGCGGGGGTCGAACAGACAGTTCACCTTCCATCCAGACCCGCTCGCTGAGCCCCGTCTTATGGACCAGGAGTCTTGCATCCCTCAATATCTACTCCGCTTGGGCTTCTGAGGTGAAAGCCACAAGGAATGCCCAGGAAGCATGGAGAATCTTCAACTCGCCACCTTCTTCTGGTCTCACGCCAAATGTCCAGGTATACGCAGCTATGTTTGAGAAATTGTTTGCC
>FTLB01832536.1_pt1 | contig 16971 bp, 17 predicted proteins | sample 1658291 | NCBI WGS metagenome assembly FTLB01 (sample SAMEA3914812, study PRJEB12502) | metagenome | biome: forest; material: soil | place: Canada | collected 2011-07-07 | depth 0.1 m
ACTTACCTCCTTCTGCTGGGCTTGCAGTCCGGGTGCCGCGGATGAGTTAGGGAGAATGTTTTCTGGAGCATGCATGTTAGACGTTTTTCTTCTCCTGCTGACTCTCACTGCTTTCTTGGGATCCGCACTCGAACCGGGGGGATGGGCTGCGGGGCACACCTCGAGGTAGGGCGCGCGAGCTAGGAGACCGTGTAATTCTGACTTACTCTCGACGAGCTCCTGGCGCTCAGGACGATGCATTAGATGTTGCTCAAGCGAGTTCTTGCGTGCCGCATTCGGCCGCGATGGCGAGATGGGGGTCTCATCGACGGGGATCTGGGCGTTTTGGTCGGCCATTGCTTGTGATGGCGGCGGCAAGGCGTGTAAGTGGGTTTGAGACGAGTAAGGCGGGCGAGGCACCGGAGGGGTAGGTAGTGGAGATGTTGGTTACTTGGGGGGGTTCAATGGTCCCGAGCAACAGAATTCTGTTTTTTTGTTGGTAGTTCTCTGTCTCTACGAGGTGACGATGACGATGATGAATAGAGGAAGGAATCATGCGACAAGGAGGAGCTGGACTTCCTTTTGTAGCAGAGCATGCAGACGGCCAAAACAGCTGACACTGGTTCCTCGTTGGTCTGGCAGCGAGACGGGAACAGCTGATTGGCATGGATTTAGATTCACCCCGCACTCCAAAACAAGCACCTGGACCCGGCAATGACGCATAAAGTCCGCTAACTCTGGGGTCTGTCGGTAAGCTACGTCACAGAAGATTGACCGTTCAGTTGTCAAGGCAGGCACGGGCGCCGTCTCCGCCAATATACAGAGAGTATCAGGGTCAACAATGCTTCGTTTAAATGATTTCAAGTATTTTTGGGGGGATTACAGGTTGTATAATGTGTACCTTGGTAGGTCTCTCTGTCAGTTAGGGTACTGCTTATTGTACATGTGTAGTAACGTATGGTAAGTCCGCGCCCGAACAAGGTAAGTCAGGTAATCCGCCAAAGCAATAGGACCCCTCTCCAAACTCCTATGAAACCAGTGCAAGACCGATGCATGCCCATATCGTGGCTCCGCCTGCGAATGCCAGTGCCCTGGTCCCATCAAATAGTCAGCTAGAGTCATCCAAAAGACAGCACATGGTTTCTACTGTCACCTACGATCCCAGTCCTTTGTATATCCCGACGGCTATGGCATCTGCGTAACAAAGAATCGTCCCGGCCAGTATGGTCACGCCCATTTCCTTGTCTCTTCCCGTGTGGTAGAAGGCGAAAATCGTGGTCGCGATAGCCAGATCTCGAGATCCCATAAGTGGTGACAGCACTGATACCACTGCGGTGGCCTCCGGACTGGGGTGTTTGGGAATCCCCATTACCTCTGTGATGACCATGGCTGGCCTGAGGATCTCCATAGAACCAAAGAATACGTATCCCATCCCAACTGAAAGGCCGAGGAGGCGCCAGGTTGAAGGCTGGAAGTAAGCCATTTTCTCAGACTCTTTTCGTGCAAAAATATACTGAGTCTTGCGCTGCAGAGTAGCTGTATGTTCAATGGACTGATGCTTCCCCGACTCGCGATCTAGGTAGTTCTCTACTTAAGACCATCTCCGGGTAGGGTCGGGTTTTCGAACATACCGCGCCTGAACTAGTCCAACTGAATGGTCTTCGAGGTGATTGGCCTACATTCAGAAGGCAACTCCGGGCATTGCCGTTGATTGTCTGCGACTCTAAGCACCAACTATCCTCGCGCAACTTTCCTGTTACAGAAATTCCCGCTCTTAGATCTCCCTGGAGCCTTTGAGCACTTGATCCGCTGACACTCTGTGGTGAGTTTAGAGCCGAAGTTCTCATGCCGTTTTGGGTTGCTTATTAGCAGCGTCTCGAATGGTCTAAACCTTATCCTAGTCCCAGTCTTCTACTCTCAGCAGCTTAGCTGTTTCGGTGGTCCGAGAATACCTACCCTCGAACTACCGAATATCGTCGCGTGCTCCAGCTCCATACATATCTAGACAGGGGATCGGTCGAAGACTGGCGTTACTGACGAAGATCGCCAGCGAAGTACTAAATTCGGGAGATTTGCTGTCACAGAGCCCATAAAACGATGGTCGCGATGCAGATGTTAATGAAGATAGCCGAGAGGGCGATCGCTAAGGACTGGAATCGAAACAGATAATGCAACATGACATCCCTGGACGCATTCATTTCCTGGCTTCGGTTGGCATCGAGAGATGGGGAACTGGCTGGAAGACCGGACGGAGTTTGCTCTGGTTTGTGCAGATGATACAGTACTACTCCCTGGCTGTAATATCCCAGCGCGATCACTGCTCAGAAGGCCAGATTCGTATCCATTGCCTGTCGAAATTAAGGTACGATAGCTGAGCGGAAGGCTCAAATAGTGGAAGCGCCGCTGCTTAGTCGCCTCGTATGTTACATTTTCTTGGGAGTACTTTAGCCCTTATACCTCGAGAAATCGTATCCCCGAGGTCTCCCAATCGGGAAACCTCAGGTGTCATAACTGCAAGCTGATGAGTTTGATGTGTTCAAGGCACCCCGAGGTAGCTTCCCTTGACGAAATCATTCGAGGGGTCCACTCGTTCAGATCTACAGGGCTACTCGGATCGTTGTGCAACTAAATTAAGTACCTCGCTACTTCACCTAAAGCGCTGAGGCCTGGACCCGGGTTACCCCGCTGTGTGGCCTATCAAAACCCACTTGTGGTGAAGCTGACGCAGTTCACTCCCAACTATGTCCCCATCATCCACTGTTGGTTCCCCCTTCAAGTTGACTTGGCAAACATATCACTCCTTCGTATCGGCGAGTAATCCTACCCTGACTGCCCAACATGGGGCAAACTCAGTCGGCTGAGGGCCAGACACCCCGACCACCAGAGGAAATCGTCAAGGCATTGGTAGGAAGGACAAACCAGGCTGAACTTCCTGTGGGCAAGGGAGTCTACGTTGAGGAAGCTAACTCTGCAGCAGGCCAAAAAGTTCGCCGATAAGTGCTTTACACCCCTTGAGGTCTATTCTCTGAAGGACGTTTTCAACGGGCTTGCCGATCACCAGCAAGATGTTCACTACCTCAAGGAGGACACTGTCGCACGGTTTCTTGAGATACCTGATATACTTGGCGCGTCCCCGGTAGTCTTCCAGATGGTCTCGTACATCGGAGCCTTTCCCTTCCTCCATGACGCACCCGCCGTGCTAGGCCTTGAGCAGATGGTCATGGTAATCACCATCATGACGGAACGCTACCGCCGCATTCTGGCTAAAGGCTCTGCCGACCGGCGGAAACTGATGTTCAAGAGTTTGGCGGTCTACGACCGCAAGCTCACTGAGCTGGACAACCATGACTCCACCGCTGCAGGAGCAAAGACGGAGCCCTCTGAGACGACACACCCTGCTGCCTTTGCCGTGGATGCGGCGCTTGACGACGAGAATGATGTCGAGGAAGAGGACGATGACCTAGTCCTGGCTGCCTTCGAATCGTTAGACTACGTTGATGCTTTCAAGCACGGGAGCGTCCCGGCGATCCAAGGAGCCATGATACCTGCAGATAATTTTCGCAAGCTCATTATGCTCCTCTTGCTCGTTGCTCCCCTCGGCGCGCAGGAGAGCCTGTCGTCGTATTCACATAGGCTGTCGGGGGACGCACTTGAGAGCCTGCGGGCCACTGCCGAGTGTATCTTAGCTTCGTTCTTGAACGTCGAAACGTCGCCGGGGATCAAGTTCAGCCGCTTCAACAACATCATCCCAGCCAGCTTACCTTACCTATTTAGCGGTTTTAATAATCTGTTTGAGCATTTCCTCTTCTCCAAGCGTCTGGACTTCCATAAGCGAAAGGACGACAAGCGGCCGGTCGAAACCACGCCAACGGAAATCGTCCAGCCGCTGCTGCAAGATACAGCATCCATCATGACTCTCGATGTTCTATGCCAGCTCTCGTTCTTTATTCCCGGTTCATCTCTGTTCCGCCGCCTGCGCCTCCTCTACTCCGGTGACAACGATGGCTTCAGCATGGGCAGCTTCGAGTCGAAGGTCTTCAACTGGCGCGCACCAACCCTTCTGCTGGTTAAAGGCACTCGAATTCCCGAGGAACGTGGCCACAAGAGTGCGAGCTCCGAGTCTGCCTTCGTAGCCACTCTACCACCAAAACGATTTGCGAACGGCAGTGGGGAGGACGCTGATCAGCTCACGTTTGGGGTCTACGTCAGCCAGCCCTGGAGGCACACACATCGCGAATGCTTCGGCGCAGAAGATACCGTTCTCTTTCAGCTTAGCCCTATCCATGATGTGTTCCGTGCGTCGAGCCTGAACAGAGACTATGTATCCTTTGCAAAACCGTCGCCATCAACAAGCCACGCAGGGATCGCGTTCGGCTGTCCCGTGCCGCTGGCAACACAGGCATACCGCAGATCCAGCATCATTCCGCTTGGCCCGGTATCTCTGGTGTTGGATAGTAGCTTCGAATTCGGCTGCTTCACCCATGACTACTCCTCTAGAGGCGGGGCTTTTCAGAACAGCATAACAAGAAGGCACAACTTCCAAGAACGGTTCGAGGTCGAGAGTCTCGAGGTATGGGGCTGCGGCGGCGACGATGAAGCAAAGGTGCAAGCCGAAAGGTGGGCTTGGGAAGCCAGAGAGGCGGAGGCACGCAGGCGTATCAACCTCGGCACCGGTGACATCGAGGCAGATCGAGCCCTCTTGGAGATGGCCGGGCTTATAGGCGCCAATCGGAGCGGCGGCAGCATGGCGTAATTTACTAATGTGTGTGCTCTACGATACAAAAGACATTCGGATGAACGAATGAGGGACACGATACCTATTGCGTGCGAACCTGCGGAGTTTTGGCGATCATCTCTAAGAAAGGGTCTGATGTATATCACAAGGACTGGACGCGGCGGATCTCTTCAAAGTAGTCCTGGATTTTGAACAATGGAGAGGAAAGACCCCACACTAACGCCCGACTTGTAAATGCCATACATATCCTAATACATATTATACAGTAAACGTCCCAGGGGGGGTCTCCAGCTCCAAAGGCTCTCCTTGCTCCTCATTTCTTGGGTGGCTCCGGGTCAAGCTTCTGATCTCCCAATTCCACGTCTGTCTGGCCCCCGGGGCTCGGGGGGCTTGATGTCTTGGTTGAACCGCCAAACCAGCCGCCTATTGAGCCAAGAACGCTCGACGACTGTGGCTTCTCTCCTTGGCTGTCCGTCTCCTCGTCGGATGCGTCGCTCTCGGCCTTGCTCTTCTCCATATGCTCTTTCACCTGCGCGGTAACTCCTTTCCGTTCCTCGGCCCGCTTGCGCATCTTACTCAGGCGCTCGCGCACCGCCTTGTCCTCCTCGTCCCTCGCCTCCAGCTCCTTGATCCACTTGAGGCGCTTCTCCTCGGCCTCCTGGGCCGCCTTGATCTTGCTGAGCTCCTGGGTCTTCCGGCGGTCCTCGGCGTAGTACATGCCGCCCGCCACCATGGCTATGACGGTGAAGGCTTGGGCCGCGACACGGGCTCGGAACATGCGCTGCACCTGGGCATGGTCTCCGCGGCGGGTCGCGCGCCACGCGTTCGTGAAAGCGGCTACCGTGAGGAGGCATCCGATCGGGACCAGGGGCTCCTCCTTGAGCCGGCGGAACACCTTCGAGAGGGCTTTCTCGTTGTAGAATTCCCTGCGTAACGAAAAGTCGCACATAAGTATGGGGGGTCAAGGTCGGGGTCGGGGTCTACGCAGCGCGACGGGGTCCAAAGAAAAAAAAACTTACTCATTGCCGTCGAACGACGACGGAAGGGGTCGGTCAGACATGCCTGTTGTCAGCACCGGGTACCAGTGGAGAGGTTTCCGATGCAATTGCGAGGTTGGAGAGTTCGATGTCAAAATCGGACTGACGAGAAAAAGCGGGAAGCTGAACTCGAACTAGTCATCATCATAGACAGGGCCGAGAATGTTCTCAAGTCCCGATGGACTGATAACGACAAAAATAAGTGGTGCGGTGGTCATAGCTTCAGCCACGCCTGCCTCAAGGTTGTCAGCCACACGGGACGGGTGCTGCAGAAGTGCATATCTTTAGAATACAGTGCGGTAGTGCTGTAGTATGGAGTAAGGTACCAGTTATATCTTTGTTGAAGTAAGGTTTCGTTAAGTGCAAGTTTTTATATTTCGTATACTTTGCATACTTCGGACTTCCCTACCTATCCCATACATACTTGATACCTACAGAAGTAAAGATATCTTATCTGTTTACGAAGCGCATTGCCGCAGTAAGCTGACCGAACGTAAGTCGAGAACAAACGATAGATACTCTGTCTAGCGCGCTCAAAGCCGACGCCAATAATGTGGGATATAGATGTCATCGCAGGCCCAGGCAACATGCGAAGCGGCTCTTGAAGATACTTGACAGTATATACATCTCCCGCAGCGCCTCAAGTGAGACGATACCTTAATGGATATTGCGGGTATAGCAACAGCCCAACCGGTTCTTTGGACACCTGGTACGTGTTTATTGTAGTAATGGAATTCTAGTACAGTATCGGAGCGTTTGCAAGCTACCAACTTACCCCCTTCCTCTGTGGTACGCAGTGGCGGCCGCTTTTCCAGTGCGGGGTTCAAACCAGCTTACTACTGTACATTAGTGCTTTGTAGAAGCGCCAACCCGGCGGGAGCCATGCACACGGAGCAAGCTTGTTGCCCCACCATTATTTTTTTTAAAATCTTCTGTCATACTTCAAGTTAGTCACAGCCTAGGAGCTCTACTCTGAAAAGTTGGGCGAACAGTCATTCACTTTTCCAACCATAATACTTCTTCACACCGTCCCAATGGCTCCTCCGTCCCACGCTGACACTCCAATGGCCAATGGAACCAGTTTTGACGGCACAAACGGCATCAATGGCACGGAGCATTTACCCCAGACGCCGCGGCGAACCCCTTCCGTTAGCGGTTTGTCATTGACAGAGTATTCGGCGGTCTCGCCGCCATCGGAGCACGGCAGCATCAAGGCGAAGAAGCTGGTGCCAGACGAGTTTCTCCTCCCCAACGGCTATCCTGATGTAAGGACACCCCTTTCTGCCTGATTAAGAGTAGTTCCTGGAGAGGATACCTTTTCTAATTCAACCAAATAGTACCTGCGACTCATCATAAGCTCGTACCCCAGAGTCAGGGAGGTCTGCAACGAGATCCCCCTGACCCCCGCCGTCAATTTGAGCAACCGCTTGGAATGCAACGTCTTGCTCAAACGCGAGGATGAGCAGCCTGTATTCAGCTTCAAGCTACGCGGAGCGTACAACAAGATGGCTCATCTGGACCCGGCCGAGTCCTGGAAGGGAGTCATCTGCTGCAGCGCCGGCAACCACGCCCAGGGCGTCGCTTACTCGGCCCGCAAGCTGAAGATCCCTGCCACCATCGTCATGCCAAAAGGCACCCCGAGCATTAAACACAAGAACGTGTCTCGGATGGGCGGGCATGTGGTGCTTCACGGGGCCGATTTTGACGAGGCCAAGGAAGAGTGCGCGAGAAGAGCCGCCCAGGGTGGCCTCATCAACATCCCACCCTTCGACGACCCCTACGTCATTGCTGGCCAAGGCACTATTGGATTGGAGATTTTATCCCAGACAAATCTCCAGAAGCTCAAGGCCATCTTCTGCTGCGTTGGCGGTGGCGGTCTGATCTCCGGTATCGGCGTTTACGTGAAGCGCATCGCTCCCCATGTCAAAATTATCGGTGTAGAGGCCGCTGATGCCGATGCAATGACGCGGTCCCTCGCAAAAGGCGAGCGCGTAGTGCTCAAAGATGTCGGTCTGTTCGCCGATGGCGCTGCCGTCAAGGTGGTCGGGGAGGAGAACTTCCGCATCTGCCAAGAGGTCGTCGATGAGATGATACTCGTTACAACCGACGAGACCTGCGCGGCCATTAAGGACATGTTTGAGGATACTAGATCCATCATCGAACCGGCTGGTGCTCTCGCCGTTGCTGGGCTGAAGAAGTGGGTGGCGCAGAATCCTTCGAGCGATCCCACTCGAACCCTCGTGGCCGTCACGTCTGGTGCCAACATGAACTTTGACCGCCTTGGATTCGTCGCCGCCAGGGCGACCATTGGTGAAGGGCGAGAAGTTCTACTAGCTGCCAAGATTCCCGAGCGGCCGGGCGCTTTTGCCGAGCTCGTCAATGCCGTGATGCCCCATGCCATCACGGAATTTAGTTATCGGTATGCCAATGACAGTGAGGCCAACGTTCTCATTGGCATCTCCCTGAACGCCCAGGGCGTACAACGTGCCCAGGAGCTGCAAACCGTCCTGGCCCGCATCAGGGAATCAGGGAACATGGATGTTACCGATCTGTCTGGCGACGAGCTCGCCAAGAGCCACATCCGGTACATGGTTGGTGGCCGTTCGAATGTAGCAAATGAGAGGCTATACACATTCCAGTTCCCCGAGCGACCCGGTGCGCTAGAGCGTTTCCTTAGGACCCTGAGGCCAAAGTACAACATCAGTCTCTTCCAGTACCGCAACTATGGCGGCGACATTGCACAGGTCCTGACCGGAATACTCTGCCCTGACGCCGAGATAGGGGAGCTTCAAAGCTTCCTGAAAGAGATCGGCTACCCGTGGAAGGACTGCACAGATTCCGATGTCTTCAAGACGTTTCTCAGGGCCAACTGAAGGCTCTGAATCTACTCTCTCCGCAAGGCGTTACTGGTAAAAGTAGGGGTCAGTGTTCTGGAGTTTTGATATAAGATTGATAACAGCTAGAGTAAGATTTATGATGCTATAGGTACTGGTGTCCATGTCCCCTCCCACCCTGGTTCATGGTTGGTTTGTTGAGTCCCCTTGAACGAAGTTGGAGATTTTCTCGCTGCTCGTCGATCAGACATAATTCATATAAAAGCAAATAGAGAAGGCTGCATGAGCAGCGGTGTTTATTCGTAAAGAACACGTTCGGCAGTACCCTCGGATTCGTCGCAATGCCTCCTTCGCAAGAGATGACAAGCAAGATTTGAGGAGAAAGGTTGTGCGTTTAAAAATTCAAGAAGGGGATATATTCTGCCAGACTACTAGCTGTCGGCTCTACATCGTACTGACACCCCGGTGCATCAGACATTGTAGCTTAAAGAACCATCAAGAACTCCGGATCACGATCGTCGCCGCTTCCCTCATACTGAACGTACTTCCCCGCCCGCTTGTCCTTGTTGATTTTCATGCAGTATAATACGTTGGCCAGGATCCTGCTGACATGTTAGCGCGCCGCATATACGGGATCACAGTGGCATCCGTACGCAAACCAAGCGTAGACCAGCAGGCCAAGGATAATGGTATGACCCTTGTGGTACAGTGGTCCATCTGCGTCAGGATAGATGAAAGCTGCGCGCAGCGCGGATTAGCGTCGGCTGGCCGTGGGCAATAAAGGCTCACCGGGGATCCCGTTCCAGAGCGAGAACTTACTAGCCACAAAGCCTCCGCAGTTGGCGATGGCTAGCTGCAAGGCCGACGTGGTCGCCCGCTTGTAATGACCGGCGGAGTTGTTAGAGTTCCACACGAGAACGCACGGAACACTACTGTACATTCCGATGGCCATGAGGCACGTCATTCCGAATCTCACCTGGGCCGAGGCTACATTCGCAATCACCGCGTAGCCGACGATCGCGATGGGTAAGGTGAAGAGCATAACGACTCCACGAAGCTTTAACCGATCGGAGATAAATGCTATCAACACTGCAGACAGGTTAGAGAAATCCCGGAGCGGGAGGCTTCACATGTGGTGGACATACCCGTGACGGGTGTGGCGACAGCGTATGGGATGACAGACCATAGCTGCGCCTGGTTAGGATTGGAGGTGATATTGAGGTTATTTACGATTGTCGGAAGCTGGCCATCCTCCTGTTAGTGACGAGATCCGCGGTGGAAACAAAACATGAAATTGACACCTACGAAGAGGCCAAAGGAGTATAAGCCGGACAGGATGGAAAAATAAGCTGTGGCGCTGAGGCAAACTTGAAGATTAAAGATGCCGCGGTATACTTCTGACCATTTGAACCTCTCCTCGCGCTCGAGAGCCGCGCTGTACAATGTTAGTTTCTGGTCCGAAAAGCCTGACGGTGTGGCTTCTTCGTATGTACTTGAACCTCTCTGTTGTAGATGGAATTCGGCCTTCGAGGCGTTGCGCTGCGACCTCTTTCTCCTCGGGCGTCAGATACGATGCCGTTGCAATGCTGCTTGGCAGAAAGACGAATGCTACGAGGCCGGCTACGATGGTCTGGATCATCAGACAGCCCCTGTCAGCATCAAGCAAGCAAGGAAGTCGGATTTTGCCGTGTCTATGATTGCTTACAAGTAGGCCTTCAATAATGAAGATCCATCGCCACCCTTCTAGGCCTCCGCGAGGGGCAATTGCAGACAGTCCCCGAGCGAGAAGTCCTGCCTTCGTGAGCGAATGCGTTGTCAAATGGAACATTAGGGCAATACGTACCACCAAAGGCACCGGACAGAGATGCAGCCGTATAAAATATGCCAATGCGGAGGGCTAACTCTGCCCGGGTATAAAGCCCAGAGAGGTAAAGGACCATGCCGGGCAAAAGACCACCCTCTGCAAGTCCCAGAAGTGCGCGTACAGCGAAGAAGCTTCCGAAGTTACGGACGAAGCCCAGACACATGGCTATTATCACCCACAACATTAGCTTGGGTCTACAGTAGCTCAGGTGTTCTTGCTCCATCCTATGAACAAGCACCCATGTGCTCATGTATTCCCGAGAGGCCATGGGAGAGCATTCATAACAGCAAGGATGCCTCTTCACACCTCGGTAGGAGAAACCATAGCGTTCGCAAGAGATCAAAAGAACCGACTCACTTATAAGTCCCCAAACGCAGGTGAGGATGGGGAGCCACAATTTAGGGGACACCCGCTTGAGGACTAGATTGCTTGGGAGCTCGCTAGCCAGCGCCACAGCCGTTAGGTTAGCCTAGGGGAAATTCCCGTCCCGTCGTCTCTCACTACCGGCAGGATGAGATCGCACCTTGCAATATAGGTTGCATAAAACACAGCCAACCCTTGGTTGTACTGGAGGTTGCTGATACCAAGGTTTGCGGCCAATCCAATGATCTTGGCATTGCCGACATTGGTACGGTCGAGAAACGAGCAGAGAAATAGGAGTGACAGGACAGGCAGAATTCTAGAAGTTGCACTGTCAATAACCAAGCACGGTGGACGGTGGTATCTATTTCACATCTGGTCCTCGGCAACTATGCGTACCTAGTGTCCATCTTCCACAGAATACGCCGGCTGACGTGACGAAAACGAGACGAATCTATATTTTCGATCTTGCTGGCCTCGGGCCCATCTTCGACTTTCTCGCCGCGAATCGCTTCGTCGTCGTCTCGCGTCATTTTCGCGCCGCTTGGTTTTGGAAAAGCAGAAAGACGATGATGGGGAGGCACGCGAGTACTTGTGAGGAAGAATCTGGGAGTAAACACAAGGTACCAAGAGCATGGAACATATAACGTAAAATCTCAGACGAGGCAAGCGACTTTTGTAATTACTTAACTAGGGATATGATCTGCTTTTTCTCCTCACGAGGTTCCTCTGGGGAGTTACGACACCGTTCTGCTTCTTAGGGTAGCACTGGAGCCAAATGAGGCATGCAGTTATCTGGGAAACAAGATGTTTTGCGGGGAGAGCCTGGGGTAGCTCAGGTAGCTCCGATTTCACTGGGCGATGTCTAACCATGCCTGCCCTGCTAAACTTTCCACGTTGGGGTAGCACCTCGATCGCTCACTCAGCGGTCCACCAGGGGCGAGTCACAGGGGCAAGCTCCATTTATCGGAGAGATTTCTAGCCCCCGATTTGCCCCTCCAGGACCCTCGGTCCGGCGTGTAAATGTATTGCCCGTATGCGACCGGCGCGGATCAGAACTCCAACTTGTTGGATGCCAATTAACCTCGCTTCGGCCACCTCTCGCAAGAGTTTCCAAAAAAAATAGCACGAATTTCCTGCGGTCATCTTCTTCTTCTCTTTTAATTCAACTTGGACTTCCCTCTATTAACTTCAGCCAAGCACGAGCCTGGCTTATGGCGACTCTCTCCAAGATAAGAGGCCCCGCAAGGGCCACCGCAACAGCTCTTCTTGCTGGAAAATTAGCGACTCGACCGTTGACTTGCTCCAGGGCAACTGCTGGAGGAATCCAATTCAAATTAGCTTTGGTACCAGCTCGCGCGGACCGTCGAGGCTTCTCGGCTTCCCTCCTCTCACGGTCGGTGACTGCTCCAGCGAAGAGTCGCGTGGTATCGAAAGTATTCAAGAATGCCGACGATGCGGTGGCAGATCTTCCAAGTGGTGCAGTTCTCCTGAGCTCAGGATTTGGGCTGTGCGGCGTGGCTGGTGAGACCAGAGATACATCCCTAGTCTAGTCCCTGGGCAGGGTCAAATTCGACTGAGACTAATCTCGTGCTATTCTGTAGAAACACTCATCGAGGCCATCTCTCGCAGGGGGGCTGATTCCCTCCACTCGCTCACAGCTGTATCCAACAACGCCGGAGCCGAAGGACGCGGCGGTTTGGCATTGCTGGTAGAGTCCGGTCAGGTGGATCGAATGATCATGTCCTACCTTGGTGCGAACAAGGTGCTGGAGAAAAAATATCTTACGGGCAAGATTGCCGTCGAACTTTGTCCGCAGGGGACCCTTGCGGAACGTATCAGGGCGGCAGGAAGCGGTATTCCGGCCTTTTTCACGCCAACTGGAGGACGTAAGTTCGGCTCAAGCCCCCCCCCTTCTTTTCCTCCATCCCAACTACTTACTTTCGGGACGATTCCCTGATGTTCTTCACCTCCAGATACCCTGGTACAAGAAGGCGGTATCCCGGTCAAATTTGACGACCAAGGAAATGTCGTAGAGCATGGCAGGCCGCGAGAGACCCGTATTTTCGATGGCAAGCCATTTCTCATGGAGACTGCACTTCAGGGTGACGTTGCTATCCTAAGAGCTTGGAAAGTCGACAAGGCAGGAAACTGTGTTTTCCGGTCAGTCTTACCTTGAAAGCATACTTCCTGGATCATATCCCTACTGCGCACCGCGAACTGTTTCTGTGTGCGGCGGCGTCCTTGCTGATATCTTGTTTAGATACACAACCAAATCGTTCGGTCCCATGATGGCGAAAGCGGCGAGACTGACAATTGTCGAAGCGGAAAACATAGTTGAAGTAGGATCTATTGATCCGAACGATGTGGATTTACCTGGCATCTTCATCGATCGGATCGTACCAGCAACCGTCGACTCCCAACCCGAAATTCTCAAGACTCGGTCCGACAGTAGCGGCAAGGATTCGGCCAAGGGCGTGTCCGATGCTCAGCAAAGGCGGGATAGGATTGCACGACGCGCGGCGAAGGAGCTCAAGCATGGTTCCTATGTGAACTTGGGTGTTGGTAGGGATTACACACCACAAGCAGCTCCGACCGGCCAGACCTTCCGCTGACTCAATATTCAATAGGTATTCCAACTCTTGCACCATCCTTCCTGCCACCCGGAGAGCAGGTCTGGATTCAGTCCGAGAATGGAATCCTGGGAATGGTAAGACTTGCGCAAAGCTCTGCCGGTACAAATATGGACACTAACCTTGTCACAAGGGACCATACCCCTTGCCCAGTGAAGTTGACGCGTAAGTACTGTCATTTACACGCAAATAGCCGCCTCGCAGAGCCAGAGATGCTGAACCAGTCCAACCCCAGTGACATTGTTAATGCCGGGAAAGAGACTGTCACGCTCGTCCCAGGTGCTTCGACATTCGACTCCTCCGAGTCGTTCGCAATGATTCGGGGAGGTCACGTAGACGTATCAATCTTGGGAGTAAGCAGGGATATCTGGCGTTTGCAAGGAAGGCCACAGCTAACGCGAAACTAGGCCTTGCAAGTTAGTGCTTCAGGGGACCTCGCTAATTACATGATTCCGGGCAAGGTATGTAAACCTATTTCACACTCCATGCACCGTAGCTTCTTGTTCACATTGCCTGTGCTGAGATATGGTCGGTGTTTCCAGGTCTTCAAAGGCATGGGAGGTGCCATGGATCTTGTGTCAAATCCTGACAACACCAAGATCGTGGTTGCCACCGAGCATGTTGCCAAGGATGGCTCGTCCAAGATCGTACAGACATGTAGCCTTCCCTTGACAGGTGCCCGTGTGGTCAGTACGATTATCACAGACCTGGTAAGTCGTGCTCCACCTGACGTGTCCCCGCCAGCCAGCACATTGGAGCGCCGGAACTAAAATGGAACAGTGTGTCTTCGAGGTCGATCGAACCCGTGGAACCCTCACCCTGACCGAAACAGCCCCGGGCGTCACCGTGGACGAAATTACGAAAAAGACAGACGCCACATTCTCAGTAGCCGATGATCTAAGGACGATGGAGTGATCTGAGCCATTTCCTCCTTTTTGGGAGGGGAATCACCAAGTTCGCAATCTGTATTGTGTAATATTTGACCGCAAAGGCTGCATAAGTTAGAGTTAGAGTGGATCTTGTAGATGAGTTCGCCAATTCTGTATATACCGGCACATAGACCAACGTGTTGTAAATACACATTAAATAGATGTGCAATAAATTTGGATAATACAAAACAGACAGGCGCTCGTACAAGGGGCAAGTCCCGGTTTACGAAGCCAGCCTGCCCGGATTCCCAGCGCCTTTAGAGCTTCGACTCCCTTCCCAGTTCCTTCCCTGGCGCGAAGCTCGGGCCAATTGCTTCATAGATCCTATCAATGCTCTTCAAAATCCATTCGCTTCCTTCGTCGCTCGCCAGTCGCGCCACTGCGGCTACTTCCTCTGCATTATCAAACTCAGTCTCATGTGCGCCTTGCTTGACTGCTTTCCTGAGACCGAAGACATGCGACAAGACTTGGGGCCCAACGCCGGTTTGCGCACGTAGGCATGCAATGGCAAGAATGGAGGTTAAGCTTCGACCCACGGTCCCCAGTCCACTTCTTTCCTCGGGATTGGACAGTAGTGGGCCGTAGTGGCTGCCCAAGATGTGCACTGGGAGGTCGGGATGCGACTCGCCCAGCTTTTCGTAGAGCTTGACGTTGAAGGGAACGTATACCGAGTCCCACAATGCACGACCGCGTTTGTTGAGACGGTCCAGGTTGGATTCTGTCACCTGACGCGTTGGTTGCGTAGAGAGTTGGCTACCTACCTCGGCCGGCAAACCAGCTCGGAAGGCGCCTAGACAGTTGATAGTCCGCGGGATACCATTGAAACTGATGCATTTCAGCCCAACCTCCCGTATGAACTCTGCGGCAGTCACTGGGGTCTCGGATGTCGGGGCGGATGTTGCGACTTGCTGAAGCACCTGCAATGCATCCGGCGAGTTTAACGTAAAAGTAGCGGCTGCCTGGAATGACATTTCGGTAAGCATTGGTGTCTCTCGCGGAGACAGGAGCCGTGAATGTCAAGACTCACGGACAAAGTCAACCAAGGACGTGTCCCAAACTCCCTGTCTTTAGCTTCGCGGGCGATCTCTTGGTAGACGAGCCGAATATTGTTTGGCGCTGGAGTAGGCCCTGGGCGAGCAAATGACGCGTTTACCAGCGCCTTCAGAGACGGCGAGAGCTTCGACATTTCTGAGATAGCAATTCCAATCGATGTGGTGATAGGATGCAGTCGCAGAAGATCGGTCTTGCTTCGACATTCTATGGTTTGCGATCCTCGCGGTTTCGGCCCATTGTCGGTTAAGCGGGGAATTCTGTCAGGTACACACGCGCCGTCGGGACTTAAAAATATTACCGGGAGCCCCATCGCCTAATGCCTTGGGGTTCGGCTCCACCCGAGACACGTCATAAACCCTGGAAAACGAGGCATCTCGAGGGATCTACCTCGGTAGCTATCTCGCAACCTTAACGTAGCCTTGGCAAGCTTGGGTAAGGTGGTGGACGCTTCCAGCCAGGTGCAGCTACCTTAGGTACCAAACTCGGGTAGATTAGACCAGTTCAACCAGTCGAAAGCCGCGGCATCGTCCCACGCGAACATATTCATGTCTGGGTCGAATTCATTTCCTACTCTATTCAAGGTTTCGGTAATTTGGTCGTCCGACATGGCCGAAAATTGAATTTGCTCGGCGTATGGTGGAGGGACGACATAGCCCATACTATGCTGGCTGGTAACCAAAGGCTCCGACACGGGGAATCCAGGTTGGCTCGGGCGGCGGAGTTGGGTGAACTGTTGCTGTGCGGGTGCATCGGTTCTGCCACCGCCTGTGGCGGCCGATGCTCCCATCCTGACAATGTATCTAAGATACTTGCCATAAAGGGTAGACATGCCGTTCCTGTGGGCCGTAACAGACCCTATTCGCTCGAGGACGTCGGCGGTTTCTTCGATGAGCTTTCTTACGCTCGGTGCTAGCGTGAGATTGCCAGCTATCTGTGTGCTGAGACGGAGCGCAAAGCAAGCTGCGAAAGAGATCATGATAGCCGTATTGTTTGGCATGGACATAAGTTGGCCTTCACCCCTGATGGCTGCTCGCATCACGTTGAGTGCGGATGACAAACCAGCATTGTGGAAAAAATGTCTAACTTCCGTTGAAGCGGTGGGATGGTTTATCACGCTTCCATATATGGAGAGCCGGGTGTGCGTGACCAAAATCTGCACATAGGGTGGGAGTTGATGTTCTTGCTGCCTGGTTAGTGATTCTGTAACCAGCGGATACGGCCATTGCTTGGACTCACGAGGGCCAATCCCTATTGATGCACCCCATTTTGCATGCCACTTGTCGAAAAAGTTCTCGATGGTTAGCTGGATCCTGCGGGGTTGTCAGACATATTCAACGGACTCCGTTGAAGATTTCGTCGGCTACTCACGACTGCGCAGTCATCGATCCATCTACCAAGCTTTTCTGAGATCCATCGCAAACTGCTCGTATGGTTGCGAAGAGGTCATCCTAGAGCAGATCAGTAACAGCTTCGAGTGAGCGTTTGGTGAAAGGGTTTCTCACCAAGTCTCGCCTAAGAACCGCCATACTGGCTAGATGGCCATCCAT
>FTLB01703793.1_pt1 | contig 16959 bp, 20 predicted proteins | sample 1658291 | NCBI WGS metagenome assembly FTLB01 (sample SAMEA3914812, study PRJEB12502) | metagenome | biome: forest; material: soil | place: Canada | collected 2011-07-07 | depth 0.1 m
CGTAAACCGCTGCGAGATAGAACTAACATCCAAGACTTTCTCGTGGTACTTCCGTGTAGCACCGACCGAAGCAGCCGGTCCCAGTTGTCGTGGTGTCGCCCGAGCGACCGTGGCCCGGAGAGGCGTCGCGAGAACCCGTCCGGAGACAGCTCGAATTGAGCGCGAGAGCATTATGAATATGTTAAGCGGGTGTTTGGATCGAGGGATATCGTCGTAGGTGGAATATGACGAAAGTTTTGATGGTCGTTGGTTATCGAGGAGGAAGAGTGTCGAAGTGGCAATGTGTGACGGATGTGAGAGATGAAGAAGTTCGCTCTGGGAGAGCGAACTCGCAAAATATCTCCGCTGTATCCTCGGATCGCCGACAACGCTACCTCACGGGGCCGGGGGAACTCTTAGCGGGATATGATTCGGTCTTTCCATTGGAAGATCTAGCCAAGAAGCGGGGCGCTAGAAGTTATCAATCAGCCCCACCGCAGTGAATTTCTAATGACGTTTCTTCCGTCGTCACCTGCAATTCTGGCTGCATTCCGCCTCCGATTAACATCTCCATGAGACTCCCGCCAGCCAAACCGGGATAATTAGGGTATATACTAATATTTGCATCAAAAAAGTGTCAAAATCATGGAGGAGTATTTTTAGAGAAAAAACTTTTTGAATCCACACGTTGATTCTGAGACACAGCGTTTGCTAGCAATAGATATCTAGATATATCGCCAAGACTAGTAGTTTGGCAGTATTTCGAGAGCCGAGAGTTAGTAAGTGATAGTACATCCACGTTAAGCTTCACCCCTGTCGTAGCTACCTCTGCTTTAGCGTGGGGTTGTTGCCTGCCCCAGTGGTCAAACCGAGGGGCAATAGCGTCCAGTAGCTTCCTCGAGCAGTTGCCCCTCGCTGCACAGCAACGGTCTCTCCAAGCCTTCTTCCGTGCAGCCTAGAGAGAGCTTTGTTGCCGTGGCTGAGCTTTTGGCCACTGCAACTTTACATATCTCCAAGCTCCCACGGCCCTTTCATTTTGTCACCCTTTTCCGAATAACGAAGCAGTCCACCGTAAATATCGACAGAATGGCCTGCCCTCACGTTGACACCGCAGGTACGAGCATCTCACCAGATACTATGCATCCTCGCTCTAGCTGACGCAACTTTGTTCCAGTTCTCAACCCGCCGACCCCGTCCCAGTCGGTCTACCGAGAAGATTGCACGCAGTGTTTTGACTCGATCGTAAGTCGCAGCTATCCATGCTCTCTGTCCCATCTGTAACGTTGTCTGTCGATTTTCATACTGACTGGTCTCACGACAGGACGACCCCGTCGGCTTAGATGTCTGCCTACAATGCTTCAACGGAGGCTGCGCCGGCGAGAGGCAACACGCCAAGGGCCACAATGCCTCCTTTGGTCATCCCTTAGCTCTCAACATCCGCCGCACACGCAAGGTGGTTGTGCGTGACGAGCCGCCCCTCAAAATGTCGAAGCTTGCCATCGCCGCCGAGACCGACGCCGATCGATACGATATCGCTCTGTCCGTAAAGTGCTACGCCTGCGCCCGAGACAATCTAGACCCAACCGACCCCAAACTTGCGCCTATCGTGGAAGGCATCATGAAAGCCAATACGTTCTCGCGAAAGGAGGAGGTCAAGGCCTGGGAGCAAGAGTTGACTAGCTGCGAGCATATCCTGCTCCTCCAGCAGGGAGAGCCTCGCAAGATCGAGTCGCAAAATCTCGGCCACTGCTCCGGGTGCGATCTCAAGGAAAATTTGTGGCTATGCCTCGAGTGCGGAAACTTGGGCTGTGGCCGGGCACAATTTGGCGGAGTGGGAGGCAATTCGCACGCGCTGGCGCATACGAAGGAGAGCAACCATGGCGTCGCGGTTAAGCTGGGGTCCATCACGCCCGAAGGCACCGCTGACGTTTACTGCTACACCTGCGATGATGAACGGGTTGACGAGAACCTTGCGGCACACCTAGCGAACTGGGGCATCATTCTCTCCGAGCAGCAAAAGACGGAGAAGAGCTTAACGGAGATGCAAATCGAACAAAATCTGAAGTGGGAATTTACCATGACAAGCGAGGATGGAAAAGAGTTAGCACCGATATTTGGATCTGGACTGACTGGGCTCAAGAACCTGGGCAACAGCTGCTACCTCGCCAGCATTCTTCAGTGCCTGTATGACCTCCCTTCGTTCCAGAAACGGTACTACGAGATCTCAGACGCACTCCCGGTGGTATCAGACCCAGCCCAGGACCTGGAGACCCAACTACGGAAACTTGGAGATGGCTTGCTCTCCGGCCGATACTCGAAGCCGGATCCGGATGTCGCCTCTAGCGAGCACACCCCACAGCAGAAAGGCCTTGCGCCCTCGATGCTCAAGCATCTGATCGGTCGTGGCCACGAAGAGTTCTCTACGATGCGTCAACAGGATGCATTCGAGCTTCTCCAGCATCTCTTCAAGCTGATCACCCGATCGCAGCACCCAACATCTGTGGGAGATCCCACGGAGCCTTTCCGATTCACAATGGAGCAACGCCTCCAGTGCCTCAGTTGCAAAAAGGTCCGCTATACCAGTGTCGAGCAGGACAATCTCTTTATCGACGTGCCCCTGGAGAAGCTGCCGCAAACTGAAGGGGAGGAGGCGAAATATCGCCCCGTGTCTCTGAAAGAGTGTCTAGATAACCTCACCGGGGAGGAGGTTGTTGAACTGACGTGTGCTGCTTGTGGAAGCAAAGATGGATATTCCAAGCGCCAGTCTTTCAAGACGTTCCCAGAGGTCCTCGTTATCAATGCTCGGAAGATGGCGGTAGTTAATTGGGTTCCGGTCAAGATAGACGTGCCTGTCATCGTCGACGACGAACCTTTTCTTCTGGACGCCTACATCTCGAAAGGTCAACAACCCGACGAGGAGGCGTTGCCAGAGGAAGCATCTCCTAGCGGAGGAGTACCGGCCTTTGTTCCCAACGCCGAGGCAGTCGCGCAACTGGAGGCTATGGGTTTCCCTCGCGTGCGCTGCGAGAAGGCACTGCACGCCACTGGCAACGCGGACGCAAATGTAGCGATGGAATGGCTCTTCGCTCACATGGAAGATCCGGACATCGATACGCCGTTGGACTTGGGTGCCGGGGCTAGTACTGGGGGATCCGCGGATCCAGAGAAGATCGAGATGCTGGGTTCCATGGGATTCAGTGTGCCGCAGGCGCGAAAAGCGCTGAAGGAGACTGGAGGCGACGTCGAGCGGGCCGTCGAGTGGCTCTTCAGCCACCCAGATGATCAGGGCGACTTTGGCGACGATGCTGCGCCCTCAGCCCCAGCCACAAAGACGTCCGAGCCCGCTGGTAGCAATGAGCTTCCAGCTCGATTTCGTCTTCAGTCCATCGCTTGCCACAAGGGAACAAGCATCCACGCTGGGTAAGTGCTCGTGCTCCTAGTCCTGATTCGCAACTCGCAGCTGTTCTGACCTTTCTTCTACAGGCACTATGTGGCATTTGTCCGCAAGGAAATCGACGGAGAGTCTTCCTGGGTTCTATTCAACGACGAGAAGGTGGTGAAGGTCGTCGACGTGGAAGAGATGAAGAAGTTTGCTTATGTTTACTTCTTCAAGAGAGTCTGATGAGGCATCGTCGCCAAGGGCGGTAGAAAAAACAAGCATGTCTACGATATAGACCAAACAAAAGGCCATAGAAATAAATAGACCTCTATTAATGCCTCCTGGCCCTTTAACCAAGATCCCGATGCAGCAATGTCAAATTCTCATGCAAGTATCGCCGAACTCCTTGTCCTACTCCCCTCCACCCGTCCTCCCAACTGTAGATAGATGTACAGCACAAGCGAATGATGCGATGCATTGGTCGTCTCTGCAAGTGGGATAACACTTGGGAACTATTCGGCCAACCGATAGCTCACCAAGGTATCCACACGATGGCTCGCCGTGCTGAATCCTCGCAGCTGTACCCTCTCGGCGTTTTCAATCTCCTTGGCGTCGCTGTCGCCCCATTCTACCGGGACCTCGCTGTCGGCATCGGCATACACGAGGACGTTGAATGTGCAGTCGCCATTGAGCTGCGGGAGGAACGTCACCGACGCTGTGATCTGTCGAAAAATCGCGGCGATCTCGGCCTGGATTTCGGCTTCGGTCTTCTCTCCCGATGGCGGACCTGAAGATGCGGCGGGAGCTGCGTTCTCTTGATCGGCGCCTTCTTTCGATGATCTCGATTTCGACTTGGACGACTTGAATATTTGAACCTAGAGAAAAAGCGGAGTCGCCACCTGGTCAGAATACAGGACGGTGTCGACAGCAGCGGAAGAGGGATAGGGAGAGGAGGGAATACTAACATCGAACTGCCACCGCTCAACGTGCTCGCCGGTATCCTTGTTGGTAATCACAATCACCAGCTTCGAGATCTTGCCGCCCACCATCCACTTGTCCAGCTGCGACATGATCTTCTTGATGTACGCCTTGACCTGGTCGTCCGACGAGACGAGCATGTTCAGGCCATATTTCTTCACGGCGGTGAAGTCCTCGGCGGGGTAGACTCCTCGCTGGAATCTGCGTCGAAGGGTCACAGGTTAGAAACTTTCGATGCACGGCCACTCGTACACCAATATTCGCGATGGGGTAATCGTACAGGATGGTATGTATTGAATACTGGAACTGTTGTGCGGGAGTCAGCTGTTAGCTTTGATGTCTACCACGGACGGTTCACAGCATTTTTTGTGCCTCAAGCTTTTGTTCTTTCATTGTGGACAAGCTGGGGGACGTACAAATTCCGCGACAAGCCTCGCGCTTCCTTTCAGCGACAGCTTGTGCACTTTGGATTTGTCCTTCTCGACTGCGGCCATGGCTGTGGGTTTGCAGGGCACGATCGGAGCGCTGCTGTGAGGTCGAAATGGAAAGAGGAGTGTACTGTTTACTTTTCGGAGATGCGAAGCTCCCGGCTCTCGTTGCTAGGGGTTTGGTTTGGAGGGGCGAAAAGGCGGGGGGAAAAGGTCCCGCGCCCCACACTTTTCTCAGGCGCTCCAAATAGGAAATTGGGATGTAATTGCTCCATAACTTGTAGCACCTTTGTACACTTACCTTGCCGTGCTTGCTACAAGCCCGGAGGCTTTGCAGGAAATACAAGGTACCAAAGAAATCGGGCAGTCTTTTTCTCTTAGCATGGAGAGCAGCCAAAGAGCATATATCTACCTTAACCTTTTTTCCGACCCAAATTTTGATCAGCCACATCCTTCGATGCCTCAGATCATCGCCGCAGCAGCACCATCACCACGCAGGTCACTGCCTGCAGAGTAGATGCGAGATCCATCAACTGGGTCGGCATGAACCCGGATGACCTGTCCCCGGCCGAACAGAGCCCGCTTTGTCCCTCGCACAAAGCTGATCTCATGGCCCATCTTTTCGAGCTCCCGAGCTACCTCCTCGCTGATGCCTTCCTCGAGGTATACTGTCTTGTCTACCTTCTTGGTTGGATCCGTTGATTTGCCTGGTAAACTAATACCCACGCATATCCTTGGTGCGTCAAGCGCTGTCTGCGGGTTCATCCCGAAAGTCAACATATTAAGTAAAACTTGTGCGTGACCTTGAGGCTGCATCGCCCCGCCCATGACGCCCAGCACGGTGTGAAGGCTCCCATCGCTGGCGTTCGTAACGAGGGCAGGGATGATGGTATTGTAGGGTCGCTTATTCGGGGCATACACGTTGGGATGGTCGGGGTTCAAGTGGAAGCCAGCTCCGCGGCTGTGCAGCACAAAGCCGACACCAGCGGGCACTATCCGGCTTCCAAACGTCTCCGCCACGCTGTTTACAAGGGAGCAAGCGTTGCCTTCGGAGTCTGTCACGGCGAGATAGATGGTATCGCTGGTGTTGTGGACGGGCGAGCCACGATCCAGCACGGGGGCGGCTCGTTCCGGATTGAATAGCTGCGCTCTCTCGGCGAGGTACTCCCTCGAGATCAGTGATTTGGAATCCAGCTTTGTCGCATGAGGATCGGTGATGTACCAAGATCCATCTGCGAAGGCAATACGAAGAGCCTCGATCAGTGCGTGGAGGTATCTAAGTCTCTGTTAGTTACGAGATCAACTCTGCTCATGAGTGGTGAAGGGCGGCTTACACTGCAGAGTTGTGGTCCTGCAGCGTGAACTTCGGTATCTTGCCATCCGTATCCAACTGATGTAAAATTCCGAGAGCCATCTGCGCAACAATGCCCTGTCCGTTGGGCGGATGCTCCCACAATTCGATCTCAGCGGCGTTGGTCGCCGAAGCTCTGGCAGAGGCCAGATTAGTGGGCAGTTGGATGGAGGTCGGTTCCGTGATCTCACTCGCATGCTTTGCGAGATCCTCTAGGCTTAGACAACCACCTGTGCTCTTTATTATGTCAACGATCGCCTCCGCCACAGTGCCACTGTAGAATCCCTCCTTTCCCTTCTCCCCCAAGATACGAAGAGTCTTGGCCAGTAGTGGATTTTTAACCACCTCACCGGGGCGAGGAGCTCGAAATCCCTTCTCTGCGCTTGGATCTTCCTTGAGAAGATCAAAGCCGTTTGGGTTACTCCTGAGTTCATCTTCTTTGGTAATCCACTTGACCGTCGTCTGGGATCAGCGTTGAACTTTGTTTTGCGATTTTGTTCGTCAGGCACTCCAACTCACGTAATAACTCGATATCTCGCTGACCGGAAAGCCTTGCTCGGCTAGGTCGATTGCCGGCTGGAGGACTTGACTCAGGGAGACTTTGCCAGAACCATGCACGGCCACAATGTCCGCCCAGGCAGCCGCCGCGCCAGGAACCGTGACGGCGAGCCCGGACGTCTGTGGGATCGTCCCGTGAATACGATCCGTCACCTTCAGGTCGCGGCATACGTCCTCCAGGGTGGCACCGGACGCGGACCGCCCCGATCCATTGAGCGCCGTGATCTTTCTCGTCTTGGACTCATAGTACAGGCTGAAGGCATCGCCACCGATCCCGGTCATGGTAGGGTCCACGAGGCCTAGCACAGCGGCAGCAGCAATAGCAGCGTCCTGCGTCGAGGTCAGTCTCGCTATATCGATGCGGAGCATCTAGAAGAATGGGCGCACCGCGGCGTTTCCGCCATCGCGAAGAATTCTCAGCCCGGCTTCGTTTGCCAGCGGCGAAACAGTGCTCACGATGCCCTTGGTGCTGTGAACCACGCTCCGCCGGCTGGGAAAGACGGTGAACCTTTCGTCATCTGACGGATAGATGCCTGTAGATTGATGATGCATCTTGCGCTTCTGAACCTGTGGGCGTGCTTGAAAATCAGCAGAATAAGACCAGAAATCCCGTTACTCTCTAAAGATTTTGGGACAATTTAGAATAGAAAATGAACCTCTACGACATCTCCTTCCTTCAGGTTGGGCATCGGTCAAGGTTTACCCGCCAGGTCGCGCAAACGGAGTCACGAGGCCCCGATCATCGGATCCCTTGCATCCCTTGCATTTAAGTTGCATGCAGTCAAGGAGCTACCCCGGCCGGCAAACTTGCGGGCAAATGCCGTGCACTATTTATAATACGTTGTTGAGCCTCCGTCTAAAAGCCGTAGTTCCCAAGTGACTATGAAGGTGTGGTAGGCTACAGATTTGTTTCGCTCGGTTTTTTTAACCCTAATCACCTTGCAAAAGAAACAAATGTTCTGGTTGCTATGCTTGGCGGAATCCTGCAATGGAAATCGGAATTTGATACTAAATGCTTTCGAGGAAGTTTCTAGATTCGTGGGTAGTAAAACGCTTGGCGACGAACGAGCATAGAACCTCGGCAACGCTGCGAAGATTAATAGCAAAAATGCATCTTAGATCAATCAACGATATAAGATTTGAAAGCTTTCGGGATTCGGAGTCAGTATCAAGCAGATATGTAAGAAGTTGAAAGTTGTGGCACAGTTCCCAGCCAAGCTATTCGCTGCCGTTAGTACAGCTCAGCTCCGACGGCTGTTCGGCCCATCCTCGTTACGAGCATGGCGCAGTGATCAGGAAATCAGAGAGTCGCCTGCGCAACCGCTCTTGATAAGTCTACCTGAATTTCAGCCCATTTCCCGGGGTTCATTTCCTTCAGAACTGGACCAGGGTGTCGTATATCTACCTAATTTACCTACTTAGTCACTAGTATTTGCATCCCACAGAGCTGAGCTTTAGATGTCACGCAAAGGGTGGCTTGTGAAACAAAACCTTGGATGCCTTGTACTCCAGCCTCTATCAATCGTGGCCAGATCACCCCATAGATTTAGTCACCATATTTTCTACCTGTGTGCAAATTATAGGCTTTCCTTTGGCACATCATTATCATCTCGTTACATCTTACTCCGACCTGGCTCTCCTAGCTATGCCGCACATCAAATTCTAGGCTCGGTTGGTCGCGACTATCTCCTTCTCCCCAATGGAGTCGCAAAAGCTACCACCCAAGTATATCTCGCCGAAGGGCATGTGGGTGACTAAACTCACTCTACGAATCATATCGACTACAGTGTCTGTTGCAACCCTCTCCATTGCCGGCGTTCTGGTCTCAGGGCCGGTCTCAAGTCTCTTGCCACTGACTGTCATTGGGCCACCTGTATGCTCTTTTCTATGCCCGGTACCCATCATTGAACGTAGGCACGGGATAAGCTAATAATGCGCCTATTTTATTGCGTCTAGGCTCTAATCGCTTTCTGCTGGGCACTTGCTGAGGGAATATGCATCTTGATCAGGGGCGGGCACCGAGGCATTCATCCTGGAGCCAATGTTGCAGTCGATTTGCTGATTTGGCTGGCCTTGATCTCGTGTCTTGCCGTCCTAGGTCTGCTCGGCATCGCTGCAACCACTTTCGGCGACTCTCTCTTTGAAATCACCGGATATTATACCACATACGATGACGACTTTACCGATCTTCTCGCCAGCGCCTCTATCAAAGGGCTAGCAGTACTAGGCCTCGGTGGCATTTTGGCGTGAGTAGACTTCATGTGCTGGGGCACCGCAACTGACCGTGAACGAGAATTAACTGGTCTTGGTTATGCCACTTCGCAGGCTTCTTCATATCGCTACTTTTATTATCGCATGTTATGAGACCAACGTCCGCGACAACTTGCCCACTTTCCAAGTTATAAGCTTCCCCACGACTTACAGCTCCAACATGGCTTCAGGAATGCAGCAGGCGCCGCTGGGAAACCAGCCTGTGCACATTCAACAGATGCCGGTACAACACGGCCAGTCACTCCCAAGTCGCGCGCCTCCTGACCAGCCAGTCTCGCAATCCCCTTTGGCCGTTGCGGTGCCCGAAGGGCGGACAGAGAGTCAGCTGCCAACTTCTTAGCGGAGTATAACACTCGAACTTTCACTGCTTATATTGATTTGTCATGGAATCCCATCCGCACGCCGCGGAGAGATGATATCAGGTTAAAGCTGTTAGATAATTCACCCCTACATAGCCCGGATAATAAAGCAGAAGATCTCGATAAGAACCCAGTTACCGTTGTGTATTCCCTTGTACTGAACATCCTACCACCCTAGATTTCACAAGTTCCGAGAACAGAATCAATTATACAAGAGATCTTCTCGTCCCATCAGTTTCGACTACCACTTGAACGCGAGGAAGGTCTCAATGGCTCTCGGCTGCTTCAGAGAGGATATCTTTGATGACCATCGATGCGACGGCCTCTCCGGCGGCCCAGCTGAGGTCGATGCTACTTCCTACGGATTCAATCGCCGAAGTTCGCCAAAGTCCTCGTTGGTCCAAGTTGAACGAGGGAAAAGAGGAATGCGGGAACAGGACGGGGTATCCGTGTACAATCTGCGCGGTCAGCTTGACATGCGAAAGGGCGGAAGTGGGCAGATGTGCGGTTCTTACCTCTTTGTAGTACGACCAATCTATCACCGGGTGCTTGCTGCAATTCGAGAGGATGCTCGTCATGTCAATCGGGCTCGTGGACAGAAAACGGTAGAGATAGCCCGGCCCAACGGTCTCCCCGTCTTCTATTCGATAAAGATGTCGCACGAACGCCAGCTCATTTACATCACGAAACACTCCTAGGGCGGGCGAGTCAACGAATAGTATTTGGTCCGGGAGCAGCGAGGATTCATTGAATATCTCGGGATCCAGACGGTCCTGCGCAGCAAAGAAGGTAACGTATACTGGTTGGTAGACCGACGCTCTATCTTGAGCCAGACTGCTTGAGACGTCGAGTGCATCGTTGAGCAATCCTCCGAGTCCGGGAATCGTGAGAATAGCATGATCATACATGTCTATATTGCTATCTTCCTTGTTCGTGGAGAGATACCGCACTTCCCAGGAGGCACTGCCGTCATTAGCATTGCGATGCGACAGTTCCGTCACAGTGTGGCCTAAACGAAGCGCCGCTGAAGACGAAGATGCCAGTTCTGCCAGTATGCTGAGAAAGGCGTCGTCCTCTGTCCGGAAATCGGTGGAGTCTGCAATGGCCAAAGCCGCTGCGAACTGCAATCCGTTGACGCCATGCGATGCCATTCCCAGCATTCGCCGTATCTGAGGGTCTATTACTTCGTGCTGGTAGTCGCTGGATATCCCTTTGGTGTCCAAGATCGCTTGAGCCGTCCTCAGAATATTCTCGCTGTTCTTGCTCTGGCGCAGTAGCTCTACGATCCCTTGGTTGAGGCTGGCTCCGGACAATCTCTTAATTTGGTCTTTGGCTTCCTCGACAAGGCTGCGACTCGACCGAACGACGAAGCTTCCATACTTCCATGACTGACTTAACCACCGGGACCAGGATGTTTTGGCAGCTGGACGACTTGCCCAGCTGGTCAACTTTTCTCCATCGAAGCTGCGGCGCCGCATTAGAATATCGACCGATTGGTGAACATGGTATCAAGAGTGCCATTTAAAGATATCCAACTTACTACCCAACATCTTGCGCAGGCAGTTCGACGAAGGGAATGAGTCGCTGCAGGACACCCTCGGCCGCCTGTCTCATTTTGACGTTATCATAGATCAGTGTATTGCCTGTAACATCTTCCGCTGATATCGGCTCCTGGGTCGGGTCGTCGTACGGATGCACTCGATCGCTTAGCCTGTCGGTAGGGTCGAGCGCCAACCTGCCTCCTACCTGGTTCGCAGTCTCGAATATGGTGATATTAAGTGTCAGCCCATGTGCCTTGGCAAGGGACTCGAGCGACAAGGCACATGCGATTCCCGCCGGGCCCGCTCCTAGAGAGATCATCGACTGTTATTTGACTGCCCCAGCAGCGAGAAAAGAGACTTATATTCTCTCTATAGGATCATGAAGAGGAAGCCTCACCGACGATAGCAATAGACTGGGGTTTGATCTGGTTCTTAGACGGCACAACGAAACGGAATCCGTTGTTCGAGACATATACCAGAAAAGCGATGAAGGGTATCCCCAACAACAAGGCGCTGACCAACAGACAACATCTCGAAAAGCGATACCTTCGGCGCTGCTGAGCTATCGCTTCGTCGTAGCTTGGGAGCAGAGCCGTGCGCTCGTCCGGATCACTTGGAACCTCAGGCTCAGGATCATAATAAACTCCCATTATGGTCGGTCATTCGTCGACGGGCAAGTCCCCGAGATCACAAGGCATAAGAACCGAGCGACGGCCAGCGAATGCTGAAGATTGCTGCGGTTGGAAAACTTGGATCATGGAAGGGAGGGGAAGAGCCGACATTCTTTACGTGCCAAGCCTCACAGTGGTATACCAACAGCAGCGCTAGGGGCCGCGTCAGCCCATTCGGCGAGGCACAATTACTGCGCATGGTTTGGTTGCATTGGCCCAATCGGCCGACCCAACAGAGTGCACATGGAAGAGAACAAATTCTTGTCTCAAGAATAAACCAAGTAATACTTGAACCTTGTAATATATATAACTTCTCACTTCCAGCTCTACGAACATCTCTTCATTGGCCAGGCCATTCCAGCTTTCGTATCCCTTCAGAGTATTAATTACAGATCTTTTAAGCTTTCATTGTGAAACTACTGTCGAAATATAAATACTACCGGTTAAGTAAGGGAGAAGAGCTGTAAGTAACGTAGTCAACGTGCTAATCTCGTGACAATTCGTTTAGTAGCTATTTCTAATAGATAACCAAGGAGTATAGAGTTATGTACAACATGACCCCTAAATGGCGATGGGGCGCGGAATAGTTCCAAGCCAGAGAAGCATCATCACGTAGTTATTTCGAGCCATCATAAGACGGCTTTCACACCCTAAACGCCATAGCGCGGCGGGCAGACGCAGCGCCAGTAGGAGCGGCAGAGGCGGCAGAGGCGGCAGAAGAATTGGCAGCGGCGGTACCAGAAGAGGCGGCAGCAGACGAGGCGGCGGAAGAGGCGGAACCGGCAGCCGACGACGTGCCGGACCCAGCCATCTGCACGGGGACACAGCCACCGAAGGGACCAGCCTTCGAAGGGTTGATCAGCTTGATGATGCATGTATTGGCCTGGCCGGCGATGTTTCCGGTGCAGTTGGTGCCCTCGGGTACGTTGACCTTGAAGGGGAAGTCCTCATTGATGTTGGTCGCGCGCTTCATGATGCCGACCGACTGCAGGGCGCGGACCCAGAATCGCTTCTCCGACTTCCTGATGTTGCCGTTCTTGCCGGGCACCTGGGTCGCGACCTCCAGCGGCTCCCAGTTGGAAGCGGTGCCGTCGGTGTTGATCATGGCCTTGTACGGTCCGGCGCCGTCCGAAGTGACGACGTGCAGCGTACCCGACAGAGAGCCCCCGGGGGTGATCTGTGGGAGAGTGCTGCCAGAGAGTGCCATCGCCTGCTGGGTGCCAGCATCGATCTCGTTATCTCCTTGCTACGAAAGGGGTCAAGATTGGTAAGTCAACTTGGCGATTAACAAGAATGTATGCAGCGGAGTAGGACTTACGCCTTTGGTGCGACCGCATGCGTCGGCGTTGTCGCCCCTGAAGACAGTCGTATCGGGTTCGGTGACCTTGTTCCTTCCAGCTCCTGGAATGACACCGCCCTGGATGCCGAGAGCGGTACCATTGCCACCGGCATCGCCAGTAGCGACGGAGATTTTCCCGTGCGCAGCAACGAGGGGAGCTCCGATGAGGAGGACGGTGGCAAGGCCGCGCATATGCATGTTGGGTATTCGGGGTAGGAAGAAAATTAGAGGTGATGAAAGTTGTATAAAGAAATGGATATCTGGAGAAATGTAGAACCAGTTACGAGTCAATCGTAAGTGTTCTGAGAAGCGAAGCTGAAAGAGAAGAAAAGGGAGTTGAGAGAGTTGTGATGCTGATGATGGAACAAACAAGACAGCCTGGGAGGATCTGGACTACCGGTCATTTATACTAAAATTTTGATATCATGGCCTCTATACTTCTTTTCTCGTGATCATGGCCTCTCCCTACTGCTTGACCTGTAGCAGCAGGGTCATTCCTCTCGAGACTGACGCCTTGTAATGCGATTGGCTGTTGAAACACTAGCCCTGAGAGCTTGGCAAGTGGGACCTACAGTAGCAGATCTGTTTCGTAGATCACGGCTCGCGTCATCCTTGCGTGTCTGGAAGCTGGAACGAATGGAGCACTGTGCCGCAGACACAACAGCCAAAGACCGAGCCTATTCAAGCTACTGTAGATACCAAGATGGCGATGCTGAAGAGCAAATGTGGAGTGATCGACAGCCGCAGCAGATCGTTGTAAATCATTCTCTTGAGGTCCTGGCTTGCCTTGGTTATCGCGCTATCTGCCACATCACCGCTGTCTAGACCAACGAATGAAATTATTTTCAAGCTCATTTTTTCCCCTTCTCATTTGGCGATAGGTATAATACGACCACGCAGAAGAGATAGTTTGTAAAGTCTCGTACGCTAGACGAAACTAAGTAGTCGCAAACGCAACAATCCCTCCAAGGTGATACGCACGATAGCTTGGCACCGAGCAATGCTCAGCAGCATGGACCGCGGCCCAACAAGTGAGAATATCTGGTAACTGGATCTGAGGCCCCCTGGACCTGAGGCTCAGCGGCAAGCATGTGGGATCGCCCGATTCGCCGGCTTCCCCCACAGACCTTAATTCTCGTCACCAAAGTGCGGGGCTCTCACTGGGCGACGGCGTTTTCATGACTAGCTGGTTCGTTTCAGACAACATCAGGCCAAACAACCTCTCGTGAAGGTCGCCGCCAGCAATGCCGCAAAATTCTGTGGCCGAATACGAGAGGACCCAGCCGCCCAAGTCTCAAGTTAGACGTGCCGAAACCTGCAGCTCAGAGGTCCAGAGAATCTAGGTTCAAAGTGCATCTTGTGAACGTTTACGGCTATATTTTTCCCGTGGCGACTGGCCCATTTCCGGGGCGGCAAGAAACCTGGAGGGGCCGGAAAACTTCGTTGCCGACAGTGTCTGTGCTGGGCGGCCCCAACACCGCACACTGAATCGTGCGTATTAGTCCTTTTTTGTCGATGGCTGTGCAAAATCTAGCAATGCATGCTTCCGGCTCGTCTACTGTTTGGTATCGACTTCTTGCCTGGGATCACGACGGGTCAATTAGTAGCCCAAGCCGAAACAGAGAGAATTCTTCACCGGGGGTGGTTGTGGTATAATTACAATTCAAAATCGAAATTTGATATTTGATATTCATCATTTACTCGTGATCTAAACGTCACCATATCGTGGCTACCTAACTCGTTCCCGATGATAAAGAGACGGGACAGCCTCTTACACAGAATGCCATGTCAAAAATAAATACGCTCCTCCTGTCGGAATATTCCCCTCGTAAATACATATATGTTAAATTGGTCCCAGCGGTGCCTGCTGGGCTTCCATGTCTAAGCCATCAAAGACCTAAATTCGGGCTTGTCTATACTGGTGAGATGCCAATGGACCCAACGTTCTCCCCAAGGGGGCCCTCGGCTTGCTCGTCGTGGGCGTGGTCGTCGAGAGACTTTTCCATGACGGCGCCGGACGGGTGGGAGACGCTCTCGCGCTGCTTGAAAGTCATGGTAGGCGTGAAGTTCTTGGACTTGCGAGCAGACGAGACAGTCTGGTACAGCTCGTCGATCTCCTCGAGCGAGAGTCCCTTGGTCTCGTAGATGAAGAAGTAGACGAAGGCGATGCAGACGAAGCAGCAAGCGAACCAGATGAAGAAGATCTTGCTTTGCAGGTTGGCATAGCCTGGACCGTAGTTGACGAGATACGGGGTCGCGTACGCGATAGCCCAGTTGAAGAGCCACTGTGGAGAGCCAAGAAATTAGTCATTGTGAATCAAGATGGGGCTGGACACAGCATGAAATAAGAGAACTCACGTTTGTGGCGGTCGTCATCGAGAGACCTCTGGCACGATGCTTCAGGGGAAAGATCTCGCCGGTCACGACCCAGGCGAGAGGACCCCAGGTAGAAGCGAAGAAAAAGATGTAGATACAGACAAAGGCAATAGCAGCCTTCTGAGCCGCGAGGTTGTACACGACAACCTTGCCGCTGGCGTCTTCGCCGGTGGTAGTAGTGCCGAGCATCGCGACCAAGAACTGGCTGACGCACATACCGACAGCGCCCCATAAAAGAAGCGGTCGACGGCCCCATTTATCAATGGCATAGAGGCCAGGGATCGTGGACCCGACATTGATGCTGGAGGTGATCATAGTAATTACGAAAGGCTGCGAGAAACCCGAGTTCAGGAAGTATTGGGTGCCGTAGTAGAAGATGAAGTTGATACCTAGATCTCTAGATCAGTAAACGAGCGAAACCATGGGCAATGGAGAGAGAAAAGAGGGGGGGAGAGAGTGGAAGAGAAATAACATACCAGTCAGCTGCTGGAGGGCTTGGAGGCCCATGCCCGTGAGCTGCCTCTTCAACATGTTTCCACGGAAGCAGTCGAGATAGCTGGCCTTTCCAATCCGCATCTCATAATCGTGATTGGCTTGGATCTCCTGCAGCTCCCCTTGGATGACAGGATGCTCGCCGGGGAGCCGGCGAAGTCGTCCGAGTGCAGCCGCAGCTTTGCCCATCTGGCCGCGCTTGATGAGGTACCTAGGCGTCTCGGGTAGGATAAGCATGCCGCCGATGAGGATGAGCGCCCAGGCAAACTGCACAGCGATGGGAATCCGGTACGAGCCAGTGTCGTTGCGGAGATGCGTGGCATTATCGACCACGGCGGCGATGAGAAGCCCAATGGTGATGGCAAACTGGTAGGCACCAACAATGGCACCGCGAATCCATTTTGGTGCGGTCTCTGATTGGTAGAGAGGCACTGGAGTTGGTCTGGTTAGAATACATGACTTGCACGTAAATGACAACTGGGGAGACAACAAGGAGAGAGAGGCAGAGGGAAATTCGAGGTAAGATTGGTGACTTACCGATGGCCGAGATGAGACCGACGCCGAAACCAGCGAAGAAACGGCCGGCGAGGAATAGGGGCAGGGCCGTGGCCGCTGTCTGCAAGATGACACCCAAGATGAACACCATAGTCGAGGCGATCAGGCCGAGCCGACGGCCGATGTAATCGGCGAGAAAGGGGGACGACAAAGCGCCGAAAAAGGTACCGGCCGAGAGGATGGAAACAATGGCGGATGATTGTGAGGGTGAGACATCCAGGTCACCATTGGTATCCACGTAGCCTGTGGAGAAGAGGGTCTTCCAGTAGCCCATGGCCAGAATGCCAGAGATGGTGCCGGTATCATAGCCGAACAAGATACCTCCGAAAGCGACGAAGCTACCAATGGCGATGGCGGGCCATGATGAACCGGCCTCATCAGGCGGCTTGGTCACGGAGAGCCTGCGGAGGCCACCAGCCATGTTGTATGTGGGATGGGGTGGTGGTGATGTAGAAGATAGATCGGACGAGGGCGAGCACCAAACCAAGGTAGGGCAGGATTGGTTTGTTCAACTATTGCTGAGGAAGTGGAGGGGAATAGGGTGGTAGATATTAAGAAGTGGATGAGTCCGATGGGGAAGGGAGAGTGATCGATATGAAGAGAGGGATGGGGGTGCGATGGCATCTATATATGCACCGAGAGATTCCCCGCCGGAATCTCCACGATCGTGGCCATGCGGAGC
>FTLB01609820.1_pt1 | contig 16952 bp, 19 predicted proteins | sample 1658291 | NCBI WGS metagenome assembly FTLB01 (sample SAMEA3914812, study PRJEB12502) | metagenome | biome: forest; material: soil | place: Canada | collected 2011-07-07 | depth 0.1 m
TGGGGGTCAGCGTCGCGACGACGCCGGCGGCGACGGAGGAGGAGGAGGAGGAGTGTGTCGGTGGCAACACCGGATTGAACGAGGGTGGGCGGCGGTCGCAATTCTTACCAGACATGGCGGGCGAGACGCGCACACTGCGGGATGTCTCTTGATACTTTCAAGCGGTGGGTTGTTTCTACAGCCGAATGGGTTCGGAGTCGCGATCGCGTCGAGTGACTGGAAGTAGTTCACGCGATCACCCTCAAGGAACCAAGTTTTTTACGGCAAACTAGAATGGACGGGCAAAAGGCGACGAGGATACAAAAAGCGCAAGAGATCAATGAAGCTATTCTCCGGTAGACCCAAGCACCCAGGATGTTCACGACCGGGAAGGCGCGATGCGCAATTGCCGTACAACCCTGGTTGGCGAGAGGATATCGTCAGAGCTACAGAGCTAGCTTGCGCGGTCCCCAAGCTCCAGTCGCGCGCCACCAATGTGGAAAGCTCGCGTGGTTCTAAAATGGTCGCGTCCAGGTTGGCGGGAAAGAAGTAAGGAATAACAAGTCGAGATCGCAGGTGTTACGCGACAACGATGGAGGCGGCGCAGAGGGTAGGATGCTGCGCAGAGTGGTGCTTCTGGGAACGACAGTTGTCGTGGTCGTTTTGCAGGGTGACAGAATTGTGGAGGTTGGAAAGAGGAGGTTCGGGAGGCGAACTGCGGCTTTGAAGTTGTCAAGCAGCTTGACGAATCACGGTGAGATCCAAAGGGTTCTGCGGGGATCGGAGGACTGATTTCAAAGCTCCGGTTAGCCAATCAGAAGTCAGAGTACTTTATGTGGGTCCTGTCCTCTTTTGTTGCCTCAAAGCTAAGGCTCCGAGCTTCAGCCGGGAGCTGGGTCGAGCTTCAAGGCAGTTGCAGCTAACGCGTGTATGCGCTTGCCTGGAGCTCGAACGCTTTCAAGCCTCACCATTGACTGTATCTCTCACCAATTCAAACCACCCGAACTCACCACATCCTCGTGCCAGAATCTCCTGGAGACTAACCGATTGAACTCTTTATCTTCTGTCCGTTCGCTGTCGGTTGATAGTGACCATGTCGAGACGATACGATTCACGGGTAAGCTTCTCGAGACCGTCAAACATTCGCAGGCTATTTTGCCCTGTCAACAGAGAGCTTACCGTCTTCTCTAGACTACCATCTTCTCCCCCGAGGGTCGTCTGTACCAGGTCGAATATGCTCTCGAGGCCATCTCCCAGGCGGGTACCGCGATAGGTATCCTGGCAAAGGATGGGATCGTTCTGGCGGCTGAGAGGAAGGTCACCTCGAAGCTTCTAGAGCAGGACACATCGGCTGAGAAGCTGTACATCTTGAATGAGTATGATGACCGCCGTCCAGCCCCCCCAGTGCGGGGAACTCTCTTCTATTTACATCTACTGATGGCGTTTCGTATACAGCAACATGATCTGCGCCGTAGCCGGAATGACCGCTGACGCCAATATCCTGATCAACTACGCCCGACAGACCGCCCAGCGTTACCTGCTGACTTACAATACCGACATCCCATGCGAGCAGCTGGTGAGACGGTTGTGCGACCTCAAGCAAGGATACACACAACACGGTGGTCTTCGACCGTTTGGCGTTTCCTTCATCTACGCCGGTTGGGACCAGCAACGCCAGTTCCAGCTGTACCTTAGCAACCCCTCGGGTAACTATGGCGGTTGGAAGGCGACAAGTGCGGGCGCCAACAATGCAAGCGCGCAGAGTCTGCTGAAGCAGGACTACAAGGAGGACTGCACGCTGACGGAGGCGTGCGGCATCGCGGTGAAGGTGCTGAGCAAGACAATGGACTCGACCAAGCTGAGCAGTGAGAAGAGTACGTCTCGTCGCAGGAGATTCCCTATCGCGTTTTAGCCCGGCCATGTACTGACAGCCTTCTCTAGTTGAATTTGCCACCGTCGGCCAAACGAAGGACGGCAAGATCTATCACCGGCTGTGGAGCGCGGACGAGATCACGGCGTTGCTGAAGCAGCACGATCTGGCCAAGGACGAGGGTACGGAAGAGAAATAATCCACTAGATGGAATGGGATGGCATTTAGAAGGGACATGAAAGATCCATATGTACTCTTTTCTCAGATCCCTGTGTACTAATAGAACAAACGCTATGCCAAACGAGAAGATGGTCCAAACATGGTTCAAGATTTTGAGTTTCCCAAACCAAAAGTGATGCAATGCCAGACACATAACCATAATATACAACCCGCTACATCGGAGACGTGACAAAGCGTGTGCCACTAAATCGCACGCGGCGACATGAACCAATTAGTCCGCCTAGAGCACGGGCACGTCAGCGTCTGCTCCTCGTGTTCAGCTGGGCCAGCCGGAAGCCTACATTGTGGGCAAGGCCCTCCTCTTCGTCGCGCACGCGGCCGTATCCCCGGTCATCGAGGCTCGTGCCGTCGCTGCCCGGTGGCCCTGCGTAGGGCTCGTCGCATCGCGAGCTGCTCAGGCGCGGCCAGTGGCGGCGGTAGCTCCAGTATGTCACAGTCCATCCCAGCAGCCCGCCGATCGTGACATCGTAGACGTCGTGCCTGTAGTCCTGGCAGCGGGTGATGGCAATCATAGTCGCGCCCAGCAAGGGGGCAAGACACAGGAGAGCCCGGGGCAGGTCGCCACGGATGACCTTTTCGGCGTGCTCGCTGAGGGAGCTTCGTTCGCCGCCGCCGCCGCTGCTCGACCCATGCGCGAAAATGCTCATCTGGCCGGCGAGGAAGAGGCTCACGTATCCCAGCCCCGCAAACGAGAAGGAGCTGTGCCCGCTAGGGAACGACCGCCACCCGTCTTGCAGCACATGGCGGGTCGTCTCGGTACACACGGCAATGGTAACTAGAGCATGGGTCGGTGTTCCCGGCGCTGGCTTGCATCGAGATAGAAGATCGGGACGGGGGCGGCCGACCATGTTCTTGATCACGTCGGTCAGGAACGTGGTCAGGATTATGGAAACGGCCAGCCCGAGAATTGCTACATGATGCTTGTGGGACGAGGCGCCGGTTATAGTGTTGTACGCGAGGAGGATGCCGAGGGGGATGAAGAGGGCGTAGACAAAATCGAGAGCTGAGGTCGTGCCAGTGGATCGTAAGCTGGGTGTCGCGTGCCCAGAGTTATTCGAGGGTGGAGAGGGCTGTAGAGCTTACCTAGAGGGACGCGCTCGTGCTCGGCAAACGGAAAGGCGATGCGCATGTCGTCGAGGGAAAACATACGGTGGAAGGGCTCGACAAAGAATTGAATCTGGAAGATGGTCAGCCGATCCCATCCTCCCTTTCCCAACACTTGAATCCATCGATCGAACCCACCAAGATGTAGCCGGTCACGAGGAGTGCGAAGCCAACATAGTCAGAGGCATAGGATTTCTACCAGAATGGTCGTTAGCATTATGTGCACAGCTTTCCCGTCTCTCTCATATTCGCGATCTCCCCAACCATAGAGAAGGATTAGGAGTAGTGCTCACCACCCAAAACCTCGAGACTGATGCGACAAACCCGCCTGGGCTTCCATTGCCCTGCCTTGCGCTGTTGGTCCTTGGAGGCGCCATGGCCGACTCTCTACGCAAGGGATTTAATCCAGAATGCGTAGCGCGGCATCGGCAGAACGTCAAAGGGAGTAGATCGAGCGTCCCAGGAGCCTAGGAGTTGGTGTCTCTTCGTCATGGGTCCCTCTGGCCCCAGGCGGCTGGATATAGTGGATACTAGGGACCTTGTGTGGGTCTCTACTCACGCATCACGGTCCAGGTTCTCCACACTTCTACCCGCCCTTTTTGTCTTTGGTACAGTTTTAGTACTCTCGCAGGTCTCGGCACTGCAACTTATACGATCTTGTCTCCCTGTACGCCACGGGTAACTTGGACAAGTACCTATATTGGGAAGCTAGCCCTGGGATATCTCACTCGCTCAAGCATCCCTTGGCCACTTCATTTGATTTTTTATTTGTGCTTCATCGCAGGGTTGAATGGCTGGGCTCCAATTCCTAGATGCCTCTCCCCGCCGCGATGCTCCTCTGCCAGCTCGTCCACCTTGAAGGGCGCAAAAGCTCCAGAGCCGCATGGCAATATTGCCAGGGACGGTCTCTAGAAGAAATGGGTTTGTCATTATTGTTCTATCCAAGGGATGACTCCAAGAGACAATTCCCTGGCTAGACTCCCTCTCGTAAAGTAGGATTGTTTGTACACGGAAGAATCACAAGTATATATTTGGCTCATCATCTTTTCTGTAAGCACTTTCGATATCAGCCATCCAGGCCTCTCTACAGTGAACAGCTCAAGATCTCAAGCTCAATATTGATTTGAGAGCACCTCGACTGCTTCGCTCAAGTGCCTATTCCCTCCTCGAATCTTGCATACTACACACCACACTTCTTATAGGCCAGAGATCGACCCCGGCTCGGGCGACAAACCTTCCACGACATCTTGGCCTCGTCATCTCCTTCTTGCCTACTACTCCTTTCCATCTCTCCTCTCCCCCTAAAATCATCATGCCAAGGTCCCAGTCCCTCTTCGTGTCGCTCTGCGCACTGGCCACAGTGGCCGATGCTTCCACCTTCAAGCGGCCGGCCCATGTGGACCGGGGCTTCCACCCGCAGAACCAGGCACTCGACAGCAACTCATGTGCCTGCCCCGAATCGAACCCTACGTGGACCGTCACGGCCCCCGCGTCTACGGAGACCACGGTGGTGACCAGCACCAAGACCGTAGTGGTCAGCAGCGAGAACGGATCGCCGGTCTCGGTGGTCACCGTAACCTCTACCCACACGGCCACGGTGACGGTCCCGGTTCCCGCGAGCGTCGTCACGACCACGCTGCTCGTCAATAACAACAACAACAACAATGAACCACCAGCCCATCCCGTAGTCGTCGCCACCGCCACAGGAGCATCTCCGCCTACCGAGTGGGGATCCTGGGGTCCTCCTCCGCCGGCGCCTCGCCCCTCCGCCAGCGCCGCAGAGCCCGAGACGGTCCACACCACGGAGAGCGTCATCGGGAACCAGAATCCCCTCCCGACCTGGACCCAGGAGGCACAGGCGACAAACCCGCCGCCCGGCGTGCCAGCCGAGACCGAGGGACCCCCCGGGTCGTGGAGCCCGCCGCCCTCGGTCCCGCAGAACCACGGCAACCCGTACCCCTGGGAGCCGCATTCCGAGGCCTGGTCGCAGGAGCACGGAGCCTGGCCGACCGCGCGGCCCTCGGCGCCGCCCCTCCCGCCGCCGGCCGTGGTCCAGATGGGTTCCTCCGCGCCAGGAAACCAGCCGGAACCCACCGAGCCGGCGACGCAGGCTCTCCCCCCTTCCCCTCCTCCTGCTGCTCCTCATGCTCCGGAGCAGAACCCTGGCACCGCCAGCGCCGCCAGTGCCGCCAGCGTCTGCGCCGTGCTGTACGAGACGGTGACGGTGAGCAACATCGTGACCGAGACCGTGTATCCCTCTGCTTCCACCACTCCGTCTACGTCCGCCCCCACCACCACGAGCCGCTCGACTACTGAGACCAGTGCTGCGACCTCCGGCGCTGCGGACCCCGATGCGTGGAGCAATGGCAAGGCCGAAGGCCCGGTGGGAGGAAACAAGAAGTGGTGGAGGGTCTAAGCCAGATCACACAAAGTTACGGGTGAGATAAAGCTCGCAAGCATTATGTTTTTTTTTTTTTAAAGCTTAATTTTTATTTTTATTTTCCCGCGGCATTGGGATGCGGAAGCTATCGAGCTCTTCGCCAGGCGTTTGATATAGGGTAGGATAGAACATGGGAGAGGAAAGGGCATTTACACAAAGACGGCCGGAAAGACGGTTATAATTGTAAACTATAATAGGCGGCAGATAATACGGGATCGAGGAAGTAGGAAAACAGGTAGCTCTGTAAGTAGCTCTTTTAATCTGAGTGAATAGATGAAAGTCTCTCTCTCTCTCTATAAGACTATAACCTCCACTCACTGTTTCCTCGTGATATCGTGGTGCATCTGTGCAAAGTATTATGCAAACCACAGGTGGCCCAACAGGCTGCCGTGTCATACTGCCTCCCTCTGCGTTCAACTGTCAGCAGTGTGCACCGTGGCAGTACACTTTCGAACTCCCAAGGTAAGTCCCACCATGCATGCTTCAAGGCAGATGTCACCGACGGCAGAGAGGGCAAGGAAATGCTTTGACGTTATCATCATTAAGGGCATGAAATGAAAGCAATGCTAGCTAGCTGAGGAGAGCTAGAGACATCCCGTGGCCTAAGAACCAGATACTAGAGACACGATGCACGCCTGCTCGTCCAACCAATCGCCCATTCCATTATCGCCTAACCCATACCCTGCCTGCCATAAAAATCGATGCGACCAAATGTGTGTCCTGTTGCCTCAGCTTCCGCGAGCCTAGCTCGGTTCCGTCCCTCCATCGCGCACTGTTGCCAGTTTTGCTATGTCATGTACCAAGAATAAAAATGATGAGAATATCCGTGGGCAGGAACCTGACGTCCTGTGATTCCGCCCGAGAAGACGCCGTGCCGATGCAAACATGATGATAAAAGCCATGATAAAAAAAGTAGTGGAGGATCATATCGTGGTAGTGCGGCCCGGAGGCAGGGCCAAGATGCCCACCCCTTAAAAAACATTGGAGGATAAGATACGCTCGGATAAGAGACAGTCGTGTTAAATACGACAGTTTGATATATCGTCATCGCCCATGCATCTTCTAGTTGAAAGACAGACAAGACGGTGGGGGAAGAGGATAAGTTCGTCGGGGTAGGCAAATCCCTCGGCGATGCTTAAGGGTCCCGTTCCCAAATAAGTCGTTGCTATTAACCCCATTTTTACCTTGGGGAGCAAAAGGTATATGCGCACGTGCGAAGGTAATACGGAGATAGGTGCGATCATGCTTCGTCGGCCACAAGCTCCTGTACGAGGCTCTCGTTAAGGAGTTTCCGCTTGCCCAGCTCTTCTGGTGCTTTGCCGTCGCGGACGGCGCCAAAATCGAGGATCTAGTCGTTATGTTAGTTGATGTCTACCTTCTTTAACTGCGTTAGTGGAAAACTGACCTCGACATAGGTTAAGCTATCGCGCTGCACAGCCGCTACACATCTCCGCTCGTCAAACTTGACTTGCCACACGCCGCTGAGGTCGGTGAGGAGGTCCTGGATGCAGTCGCCCGTCTGGATGTCCCACATCTTGACTGTCTTCTCGCTGCCTGAGATGACCTTCCGTGCGTCGTGCTGGAAGCAGGTAATGGCTCCGGTATGTGCCATCAGCGTGCTCTTGCACTTGCCATTCTCGGGATCCCAGATCCGGAGCGTACTATCGGCGGCGGCGGAGACGAGTCGCTCGTCCCGCAGGTCCAGCAACCCAACCAAAAGACTGTGCCCTTCCAGGGTGTGGAGGCAGGCGCCGGTATCCAGGTCCCAAATCTTGACCAACGAGTCCATAGATCCCGAGATGCAACGGTTTCGCTTGTGATCCAGGACGACAGAGTACACCTTCTGGCTGTGCCCGTGGAGCACATGCAACTGCTCGCCGGTGCTGATACGCCAGACACGAACTGTGCTGTCGTAGCTACCCGAGACCAGAGTATCCGCGTGGGCCGAGATGGCACGGACGGAATGGGCATGACCGGCCAGGATGCGAATGAAGTAAGGGCATTGGTCATCATTCGCAGGTGGTCCAGTCTGGATATATCGCCTGGAGTTCGGGTCCGGGAGGCGCCACACACGCAACTGGCTGTCGCGAGACCCGGTGATGATGAGCGGCTTAGGCGGCATCATGACTGGCTTCCCATCCTGGACCCTGCCCGTGTCGGTTGGCAGGAGGATCTGGAGGCACCGCACGGTCGAAGTGTGGCCGAAGAATGTCTGGGTGCAGATCCCCTTGGCGATATCCCAGACGCGAACGGAACGGTCCGTGCTGCCGGAAACCAGGGTGTTTTCGTGATATTGCAAAGCCCAGACGCCGCCTTCGTGTCCCTCTAACTTTTTCAGGAGCTTGCCGGTCTTGGTGTCATAGACATGAATAAGCGTGTCATCGCTACCGGTGATAATCTTGTCGTCGTCAAACTGAAGACAGGTGATGACATGGCGAGGGTGGGCCGCGAAAGCGACATGTCCCGGTTTCACCTTCCCGCTGGTCCAGCTCTGTCGGATCATGTAGTGTCTGCGGTAGAGTGACTTGAACAAATGCAACTTGCGTAGGCTAGGCAGGCCAATCTGCGGATCGGGGACTGCGAGAGCGGCCTGGCTTGCCGAGGAGTTGGGTCCTTCCGACTTGTGCATCTTGGGCTCCGCGGCGCTCTTGTCTTCTTTCACGGCATCCTGGGCGCTGGCTCTTCGCTTTGCCCGGTCCGCATTGAGGTGGTTCAAGCCGCGCTTCCTCTTGGACGACCGCACCGCGCGTGACGACTCGGTTCTCTCCGACTTGACGACGGCGCGAATCAAGTCTGCTTCGCTCGAGGTAAGACGGTCTTGGGCGCTTAGATCCACCTCACAGCCTTCTGCTCCGACAGGATCTTGCCAACCCCAGCCCTGGGCAATAGCTTTGTCTAGCTCGGCCTTGGAGAGCTGGAAGCCGTCACGATCAAACAACTCCTTCCATCCGGTTTCGTTGCCATCGACGAGGTTGCGCCAGTGCTTGGACACCTGGGCGGCGCGACTGAGGTCGCGATGGTCGAGATAAGACAGGACATGGAGGCTCAGCTCCAGCGGCAGCTGCTTGAAGAAATCGCACTTGAGTGCCGGGTTGACGACATCGGCAACCATGTGGAGAGTCTTCCGCGGGCATCTCCGGAGGAACTGGTACATCATAAAGGACTTCATCTCGTTCGGCAGGGCGTCAAAGCTCTCCAACATGGAGCGGGTGTCTCCAAAGCTAGCAGGCATAAGCTTTCGGCGCGCGAGACTTCCATCGTATCCCACCGGAGACTGGTCGATAAAGGACAGATCGGTATCTCCTTCCTCGGTTGTCTGGCTCTCCTCGAACCAGCGCCTCCTGTCCCTTCGTGTGACTTGCTGGGAGAAGGCAAGTTCGTCGTCGTCTCCGTCGTCCTCTGTCTGCGTGTTGTGCAGTTGCGCAGCGGCAAGAGTCGGCGACAGCCGTGGGCTAGGGAGACTTGCATCCTGAGCCGCCACGGCGTTTATGGTGGGCCTCGACTGGAACGTCCGGAGTGTCTGCTGGAGAGATTCGTCGGGATCGTTGTACGGCTGGAGATCTGCGTCGGTGACAGGCGGTGTGGCCACACTGCTGCTGAATATCGTGTGAGATTCGCTCGCGGTAGGGCTGGCAGCATCGTATCCTGCCGATGACTGGCTCGTGCCAGATTCAACTGTGTCCAATGTGAGCCTCAGACGCGAAGCGCGGTCTACATTCCCAGGTGCCACTTCCGATGTATCTGGAGTTGCCAGGAGCCAAGCAGGACTTCGGCGGCTCGACCTGTCTCCCTCCTTTTTGGATCCCTGCGTTACCGCTCGGCGTAGTTTATCGGATACGGCTGTGGAATTTAAGCCCTGCCGAGACGCCCTTTGAGAACTTCTCGTGGCTGCGTACGATGGCGAGGCGGCCCTTGTACTGGAACGAGGGGATCTTCTGGGCACCGAGTCAGGGGGTAGCTGCGATAACAAACGCCGCGAAGGCTCTGTTGTTTGGGATTCGTTGCCGGGCTCAAATTTGACATTGCTGGCGAGATCGGTACTCTCGGCCCGGTTCACGTGAGTCTAAGAGAAAGACAGGATTAGCAGATGAAGAGGCTATAACGAACGGCAGGGGACTTCTCATCACCAAACTCACCCGTGCGAAGTCGGTGTCCTCATCAAAGGACCAGGGTTGGCCATCGTATTCACCGAGGTCGAGGGTGAAGCTTCGCAGCTCCGGAGGTATGGGTCTCGAAGCAAGGGGGTATTCTTTCGAGTCGAGGGAGCTGAGATGTCGTGGTTCGCGCACAAATAGAGGAGGGTAGGAGCGCTTGGTAGTCGTGGTGGTGGTGATGGTCTTGGTCTCGACGCACTCGGCAACCTCGAATTGCAACCGTGAGGTGTGATGTACTACACTGTCCTGGGATTCCTCCCAGCTAACCGAGACTTGCTGACTGGATCGTGGGCGTCGGACTTCGACAGATTTGTGGACCGATGGAGGCGAGTTCATCTCGGAAGCCCCCATGTTGTCTGTGGTGCCGCAAAGTCGGTAGCGGCTACCGACGTTGAAAGGGCGACCGGGTTCGGGGGCGGTCGGGCGGATGGCGATGGGTAAAAGTTGATGGTACGAAAGTACGAGGATTCCAAAAGGGAAAGAAGCTATAGACGCAGTGCACAGCGTCCAAATGACTTCAACTGGATGAAGGGGGGGTTGGTCGAGTATCAGGCCTCCTCGCGTGGTGGTGGCCGACGACCGGGTTCACGCGTACCAGCCACGGGGTGATGAGATGAACGCGTTCAGAGCCAGGGTCCCCCACCAGTCGCAGTAGAGAGCAGCCTAGAGGTCGAATATCATGTCTCCAAGCCCGAGAATGCGCTTCTTGCCCAGGTTCGTGGAAAATCCGATCGAGAAGGCAAAGGATGAAGGGACTGTCGATGGTGAAATCTGAGTGAGACTCGGGAAACGGGTCAACCTAGCGTCGGTCAACAACGCAACGTCTTGGGAGGCCTTGAGGGGGCGAGAAAAGTGTGTATCCGTGCCGGTGCCAGGATCTCGATAAAACGCTGGAAAGAGAAAATGGGATGTCGCAGAGGCAGTTGTCAGTGGTTTTAGGCAGGTTTAGAGTGCAAAATATGGCTCCCTTTGACCAGATCAGAGTGTCGTGACGAGATGGAGGACACGGCGGAGAGACCAAAGCCCGATCACACAAAGTGGCTCATCCTCCACTTTTGTTCCTGTGCTGCTCCTCTCTTTCTGTGGAGATGGTCCGATCGCCCAGTCGAGCGAGCCAGTCGAGCTAACGCTGGCTTGGCTGGGAAAGGGGAGAGGCACGGATTTCAGCCACTCATGTGGCGCGGGGTGGTAACTCGAGCATGACCTCAGCGAAATCCGAAATTTTCCAACAGGCAGACTTTTTTCTTTTTTTTCCTTGTCATCCGCGATCGAGTCGGAGACCCCGACTATTTGCTTCTAGGAAGCCGACTTTTTCTCTCCGGAAGACAGCACGCGACACAGGTTTACGGTTTTTGGGAGACTATACAAACACACACATATGTAAGGTACCTTTATACCACACACACACACACACACACAGAGAGACATATACACATATATACACGCTTGTACACACATGTACACACATGTACACACATTTAAATATCAAATGTTCTTTCCACTCTCAGTATCGCTCGCATCTGTCCGTATCGTAGGTGCTCGAGACTTCCGTCGGCGAATCACTACAGTAAAGGTATACGTCGACTGTCGAGCCTGGCTCTTTTCATGGGCAAGTATGACGACGGTTATATTTCCGTAGCTTTCTAGTCAGTTTCTTCACGCCTCCTGAATCAGCCGAGCGGCCTTGGCGCTTCTATTACTCGGACTATCCGCATGGGGACGAACCGTCCAGCCTAGGTTCATCCCTCCGCCGCCCTCACGGAAAAAATTCCTCGAATGGCCGGCACTTAACGGAAACAACCAACGCTCGTGTCTTAAGACGATTAGGAATAATACCTTGCCTCGCTTGCCTGGCTGGCGCTCCTCGCCTACCCTCGGAATCCCTTCCCTTCTTGGGCGGCCATGTGCGTAGTCCTAGTACGAAGTACTTGGGAATCACTCCTAGGCTGGGTTTCAATAGCGCCAATCTTGAGGCGGCTCTTCTCTCTCCCTTTTGGTTGCCCATGCGCCCGACATGTTTTCGGCAGCTTCCCATATTCCAGCTAGAACCTCCTCTGTTCGCTTGTGTGGTGCAGGTGTTCTCCAACTCGAGAGCTTGATTGCTCCCAAGGTCCAGGTCAAGGCGGCACGGCTGCAGGAAGGGGATCTCTAGGAGATCAAACCTCACGAATCCCCGATTCCTTCGATCATTCTTGCCCCTCACTTAGTGCGAGATCAAAGAACTTGGAGCAACGCTTGCTAGATCCTCACGCGACCCGGGCCGGCTTTTCTTTCAATCACTTTTTCTGCCCTAAATGTATGATCACCGAACTACCTTGCGTGTCCGGTTCCCTCCTCAGCTTGAATTTTGAATTTCTGTTGGTAGCTATCCACGAAACAGATAGCTGGAGGCCTTGTAGCTCAGGTCTTCCAGTAGAGAGACTTGGAGATCAAACCCAACTTACGGGTGACACATCAGGTAGCATTCTTGCTGAGTGCGGGGTTGATGCGAAGCCCGTACAAAAAGTAGATACGGCGTCGGTACGCCGTGGTATTCTCGGCGTCCGTACTTGGTCATACCCGGTATGGCAAAGGAAAATATCCAGTGTTGCGAGAATCAACAACCATATGTTGCTGACACACCTAGCCACCGTGAACAAAGACTCCTCGAGTCCGATTTGCCGCCCGGGACTAGGGCAATAACTGCGCTCGCTGCGGTACGGCGGTCAGTCTTAAGTCTCCCGGGGAGGGGCGTTTTGCCCCTCCCGAAGCGCTATGCTACGCCACATCCAATTATTTCGTTCGTGGTCCCCTGCCAAACCAGAGCAACAGCCTCAGCGGGGGGATATATAGGATATATATTCAATAGATTCTAAAGTGAATGTAAAACCTTTCCCCTTAACGGCCGTTCTGGCCCATATCATACCCTCGTATCTGCATGGCGCCGGCATGGCGTTGCACTTATTGTGTTGGCTGAAGCCACTGGGCTATTAGTGGTCCAACTATGGAAGCTAAAGTTATCCGTTGCCGAAGAGAAGCCCCTGGTTTAGATGCTTTTGTAGCAGGGGGCTCCCTTTATATATGCATGTTCTTTCATGACGGCCGGGTCACCAAAGTTGTCGTGAATGGTGCTTGCATTGCGTACAGTAGTAGGCTCTTCGAAGACCTCATATATGGTGAGGGGCTACGCCACCAGACTCGCGATCCCGATATCTGAGTGACCACGTGCTGACCTTGGGCTATCACATCATGAGAATCACATCATGAGAGAATGCCAGTTCATAGCAATACGAAGTAGGCTTTTCAAGACCCTGGGACTGATTCTAGGCCGACTGTGGCACGGACTTGCATAAGTAAATACATACATGTTGACTGGCTACACCTCTGAGGCTATTATGGTACGGACACCTCGCTACATGGATCGGTTCTCTCAGAGACCTGACTCTGCGACCCGTGAGGCACAAAATACACAACTATAAGGGCAATCTCCCAGTTTCTACCGACTTGGAAGCTTGGGTTGTTCAACGAGAAACCTGTGCTACAGAAGCCTGGTCACCCGGTCCCTACCAACTGAGGGAGAGGACGGCGTGCTGCGGTACGTTGTCCGAGGATAAAGCCCTTTAGGTATCTTACCTTGCCTAATTCTTCATTCGTAATAAAGACTCAAATACCTACTTTTCTTGAAAGAATGGTGTAGGGTACTGTCGCTGCCTAAGGTCAGGCAAACAGCCAAGTCACCGCTCTTGCCTCTCAAAGTCTCGGGCGCTCCTTCCGTATGGTGACGATGTCGTTCACCCACGGCTCCACTCCGGACTTATTGGGGCTGCTTCCATATCGTCGAATTTAGGTACCTGATCTTTCAATAAATTTTGCGAGAGATTTTATGGGAGCCGTGACAGAAAGAGTCCCTATTTTCTACATCGTGTTTGCTCACAAGTGTTGCAGAGAAGAGGCGCGAACATGGCAAAGATCAAGCGCTCCAAGAACCTGACGCATAAACCGACGAACAAGGGGGCAACAGAGTCGGTAAATGAGCCAGGATCTCACGAGATCCCGGACAAGCCCCCGACCACTGGAGTCGACCTAGGAAACGAAGAGCCTTCGGAAGGCCCAGACTTCGAATTCATCAAGATTATCCTGGCTGCCGTCGTGAGTGCATCCCCTGTTTCCAAGCACATCGTCCAGACATGTTAGCTAAATACCTAAACAGCTGGGTCAGATTCTCTTTGCCAGGTCCGTCTAGCTATTAAGCCTTCCGACACACGCTCCGGGCGCCGGGTAACACTGACCTCACCACTCCCTAGGCGATGCTTCCAACCAAGTAACTTCCAGGTGATCCCAGCGGACCACCTAAGCGAGTATGAGACGCTTGAGGATATCATGAACACCAAGGCGCAGCCGACCATTTACGACACCTCGCTTCTCATGGATAAGAAATCGACTCTCATATTTCGTCACGGCGAGGATCCGAAATTTGCTAGCTTTCTGCGTTCTATCGTACGTCATTTGTATCCCAGGCTGTGTCTGCTAGTTGACTGACATCACCGCATATTCCAGATTGCCGACATTCTTCCTCTGCTGGAGAAGAGGCAGCTCGTGAAACTTCGATTGCCAATAAGGTCATCAAAGGAGTGGAAAGCAGGTTGCTTGCTAGAATATTGGTCCATCTATTTCTCTTATGGGAAAAATGGCATCTGTAATCTAGACGTTTGGAGAGCTGGAAGCTCTGTCGAGGGCGCCGAAACTCCTGTGGCAGGAGAGCATCTCTGGCAGCTTGGATGTTATTTAGCCCAGCTGCCCCCCCTAACAGGTCAGTGTACACAACAAGTCTACGAAATATCCTGCTTATTCCTAGTTACTGACTGAGTCAAGGCCCCTTTTACTTGACGCAGGCATTCCACGCTACTCGACGTCCTGACGGTTTGACAGGGAGCTGGAATTATTCTTCCTTCGATTTCGACGAGGCAAAGCTCAAGCTCCAGCAAAATCCGGGGTATTCATTTCACAGGATTCTGTCTCTTGAGTACGTCTGCTTGGTCATGAGATTCCTTACACTTCCTAACCCGCATAGGTTATTGCCCCTCAAAGAAGACCTTGTGCAAGGGCTGCAGACTCTACATCCCAGTTCTATCGAATCCACGGCGAGTAAGAGGGGATCGAGGAGCAGCAGAGACAAAACCACTGTCATGTCGCCTGGCTCTCCCTCCAACTCATCAAAATCGCGAGACGGTCTTGAGCTAAGGTGTGCCGGAGACACTGGTAGTGATTCTCTGATCCCAGATTCGCCCAAGCTTCCCAAGCTTCCAAAGGGCAAGGAAGTTGGGGTGTCATCCAAGGACACACCGGCATATCAGATACCGAACGCGGCCTCTACATCCATCGCTGGGGGTGTTTCATCGCCAACATCATTCGAAGCAAAGAATAAAATGAAGGCAACGGGCAGATGTGGACTTGTAAGCTCAGCGACCTTGACGGGAACCAACATTGGTGCTGACAAGATACAGGATGAAGTTATCGAGGTACCTCCTTCGGACATGGTCGAAACCCAGCAAATTGCCTCGCCGAGCCAGTCTCAAAAGCGCAAAGCCGAGAACTCACTTGATCCCTACGATCCGGAGATCATCAAGACGCCGGAAATAAGTCGACAGGCGAGATTTGGCCGCCGTTTGTTCCAGTCCCAGTTCCTTCCTGGTGCATCGGGTGCGCAGACGAAGCAGGCTTTGATCAAGCAAGAAGTGCCTCGGACAGAGATGCAAGCTGAGGAAAGTTTGCATGCAAAGGATAAGACCATTCCCAGCGCATCGAAACGGCGTGCTAATGGAACGAGACTGTTCGGTACCCTTAACAGCAAGCTCGATGGTCCAGGTATCGGTCAGGATCTGAAGAAGCCATCGCCTAAGAAGAAGCAAGAACCGCGTTCAGACGCAGCAAACTCAACGCTTCAACACAAGACTGCGTCAAGCCGTCTAAGCAGCTTCAAAGGCAAGCGGATTTTTAAGGGGGGTCTCGAGGAGGTCTAAAGAACTGGGGAGCTATGCTGATGATGGATCCTACCACATGTATGAAGAGCAACGTGTTCTTCCATCACAGCAATCTTCGAACCAGAGGCCATTGATGAGCATGGATTTCATGAAGTTACGCTGTACTCTAGAAACCGCTTCATAGTCTGTAAGATGTACTAAGAGTGAATTGACCAGACTCCGACTCTTCTCCCTTGGCCCTGCACGTAGATGTCTGGAGATTATGCTTGTCTGGAACACGGATTCAGCTATCTTACTCGACCAAGTCTCCATCATAGGCGGTTCGAGCGGGTTGAGCTTCTACTTGGTAGCTCACAGGTAGGAAGCTTTTGTGGCTTCCAGGAAGCATCAACCTCAGGGACGCTACATGAGGCACTTGACAGACAGATGAGGCCGCAGCATCATGACGCTCACACCACTGAGCCTTTCGACAGTTGTAGTTTTAAGATAAACAGTGATATTCCTAGCAAGTTGGGTTCTAATAGTACGTAAGGTAGTCATCAAGTCCTTTTTTGGGCCGCATCAGATACGATAAGCTCATTGCCCTAGCACCTTAAACGCCAGAGATCCCGATGCGAGAGAGTCAAAGCTCATCCTCTCACGCATACCCACAATAGATCTCGCGTAGCCCTCTACCAACGTAGTCACAACAATGTTCATCCATCACGACCAGTACACCCTCTCTTTTCTCATCGGGGATACAGAGGGGGAGAAGCAGAACCAGGGTCGCAGACCGGAACCGTGCCGTCGTAGTCTGGTACGATATATGTGCCTGCACGTCGAAGCAGCCGGCTTGGGGGGTTCCGAGAAAGACAAGCGAACAAAAACAACGCAATACAATACAGTCTTCACAGCGACAATCGTTGAGACACGTAAACGGTGTCTGAGAGGTGCGATCCTAGATCTGTCCGATGTTGGATGCGCGCTCGTATGTTCCGCGGGGGACCGGGTTCTCCGAGCTCGAGCTGGCCGGGGTGGGCAGGTCCACGGGGTGGTCGATGCCGCCGACGCCGTCGTCCAGGGCCATTTCGTCCATCTCGTTGGCACCGGTGGAGTTCTCCAGCTCGCGGATCGTCTCGAGTGCCGAACAGAACTTGGCGTGGTCGCGCTTGAGCCGCTCGCGCGCCTCGGCGACCCCTATCCGCGCATGTGGCTGCTGGAGCGGG
>FTLB01012067.1_pt1 | contig 16939 bp, 27 predicted proteins | sample 1658291 | NCBI WGS metagenome assembly FTLB01 (sample SAMEA3914812, study PRJEB12502) | metagenome | biome: forest; material: soil | place: Canada | collected 2011-07-07 | depth 0.1 m
CTCGTAAAGCGACTTGATCGACAGATCGCGAATCTCCGCTATCTTTGCCTGATAGATGCCGAATGCGGCCTTGTCGCCCGCAATCGGGAATTGAACGCGATCCATCGCCTTTTGTTGCGCTTCCGTTAATGCAACCGCCAGCGCCCGCTGTGCGTCTTCGATATATTCTTGCGCGACTTCCAGCGCGTGAATAAATACCAAATCCTCTTCCTCCGCTGCCACCTCCAGAAACTCCGCCATTCCTTCCGGCGTCCCTTCGAACAGCGCCCAGGATTTATATGCGCCCTGCAAAATCTTGTCCGCCGCCGCGATCCGCGCCGCAGTCGTTTCGTGTAGTCCCGGCTTGAATTCTGGATCGTTCATCGTTGCCATACGAATCACTTCCACCTCATCGGCCAGGTGCGGGGTAATCGTGCTCTTTTCCGTCTTGCCGTACAGGATAAAGAATTTTGCGGACATTTTGCGGTTTCCGGTTTCGTTTAAGTAAAGCCAGTATAGGACGCATTTCACGCCCCGTCAATACTTTTTTAGACCTTTTCGGCCTCCAATGCTGCCGGGAAATTCGGGGTTATAAACGGCGTGATATCTTTCTTTTTCTGCGGCATTACCAGCGCGAATGCGTTATGGTCGTCACCTGTAACCAGCGCGCCCACGCCATCCGCGCCGATACCATTAACGCGTACCGTTGCGGTTTTGCTGCCGCTCCACTCGCGCAATGCTTTCTCCACCGTTGCCACGCGGCCCCAATCCATTGGCGGACATTCCGCCTTGATGGTTTTAAATCCCGTTTCTGCCACCTTGCGCCAGTCCGGGAAATGCCCCTCGATAGCCAGGCACGTAACGCCGTTGATATTTAGAACGCCTTCCCCCATATACTCGATAAACGTCATATGACGATTTAACTTAGTCGCCTTTTTCAGTGCGTCATACGGGAGAATGAATTGTTTCGCGCCGTTTTTCATGGATTCATAGGATGTAGTTTGCCCGCCTACGTCGCCCCATTGCACTTTCGCCGCAGGAATGCGCCCGAAAAACAACCGTTCGCCGTCCGTCGAAACCAAATGAACGTCACCGCAGGCCGTAATTTCCAAGAGAACGCCGCGCAGGTAAAAACGGGGGTCGTTCTTTTCCGTAACTACGCATTCCATTGCGGCCTTGATTTGGTTCGTTTCGATTTTCAGCATTGCATTCTCCGGGTAGTTTGTGCGGTTGCTTCTCAACCATGAAGCAGATTTTACAGACCTTTTTATTATTCGTCAACAGAACAAATGAAAAAAGGCGCAAAATTTTGCGCCTTTCTTTTCGGGATTTGCTTTTTAGCAATCCTCGCTTTTTATGTAGTAGTTGCGCCCGCTCCAGATATGCACCAGGTTTTCAGGGTCTTCGCGCAGTTCCACACGGATATCTCCCGAAAAATCGGGAATGTAACCGCCTTCCTGCTCGCTCGTTTCGTCAATCTCCACGCCGTTAGCGTTCGCCCACTCGCGAGCGTATAGAATCGGGTCCAGAATTTCCTCGTCGCGCAGTTCGCGAGTCATCAGAACTTCATTGCTTGCGGGGTCGGTTACAAAGACATGCATGGCTTTCTCGATTAGATTAAGTAGGGTCATTGTTCCACATGAAACAATGACATGTCAATATATTTTTCAGACCACTTGATCCGCAATTGCCAGAATCATCCGTTCGGCTTCGAAATGGTTAATACGACACCAGTTGGAATGTTCCGGGTTCATCACCGCAACCGTTCCAGGCATGCCGCAGCGCGGCTTAGTGTGCGTGGTTAGCGCATCGCAGAATTCGCAGGAGAACGGTTTGCCCACTAAATCCGAGATATGCACCCCTTGCGAGACAATCGGTAATTCTCCGTTAGAGTCAATCGCGTAAATGGGTTTCAGGATAACGCCGAAATACTTGGCAACCGTCGCAACTGATTCGCATAGCTCTTTTTCGCGCGCCCTGCCAGCCGGTACCGCTTTGAGTTTGCCAGAAACCCGCTCCGCTTCAATCTCGCGCAGGCGTTCAGCATGCCCGATCAGCTTAAACCCCAATGTGACACGCTCCACGCGTTGACGATGCCGGTCGAAAACCCCATTATCCGAATCACCATGAACCCGCTTTACTGCGTCATATTGACCCATATCAACCATTGTTGCACCTGTCCTGTTCTCAGTTCGTTAGCGATATTGCCAACGTGATACACATTTTACAGACCTTTTATCGGGGCGTCAAGTGCCCCGCACCCAATTTTTACAGGAGTTGGATCAGTTCGTCAGGGCTTGCGTTCAGGATGTTTCGCACATAATCCACTTGACTAGGCGCGCTTTCGTCCGTAACGCGGGAAAGCAGGGTATGCGCGACATTCGCACGAATCACGTTTAGCGACCTGTCGATTGCATGCGTCAAATGGTCCCGCATTCCTTGAACCAGCTTCACGGCTTGCAGTTCATAGCCAACTCCCATCCCGCGCGCCACTTTCAAAAATGAACGCGCGCCGTTCAGGTCATACGGGAAAAACTCCACCAGCGCCCATTTTGTAGCTAATTTAAGCTTTGCCGCGAAAATCGGAGAATCTGACTTTTCACACTGCTCCCGAGTTTCTTTGTCAAATTCTTGCTCGACAGTATTCAAGATGGTTTCAGTCGTAATCAGCGTAGCCGAGTGCTCGATTTCATGGTCGGCTTTAATAAGTGCAAAAAAAGTATGCATTTTCTCTCCTTTATTTTGACTTCGGTTAGCTATCCACAATCATACAGCCCTTTTATAGCCTGTCAAGACTTTTTTAGACCTTCCTCGTCCTCCACGATCTCCGACAGCTTTGCAGTGGTCATGTTGTCCAGGTGAAAAAGCTCTTTTGCGTAAAGGGTTGCAAATTCGTCACCTTGGGGAACCTTTCGCACCAGTTCGCGGATTGCGATAAGCTCGCCCTTGGTAAACGGCAAAACATAGGTGCGTTCCTGCACTTCAGGAACCGGCTTCGGGTAAATATGATATGCGCCACCTAATACCCGCCGCTCAACCCGATATCCTCGCGCCTTCAGCGCGCGCACCGTCCCAATGCTGTAATACTTGTAGCGCCCCGTTTCAACATAGGCATAAGGGAAACCCTCTTTGAACGTTGCTTCAATTTGTTCGATCAGCTTTTCAACTTTAGTTTGTGCCATTGTGCGCCCCGATCATTGCGGATTCGTATTTGGCAATGTCCGCCAGCGTGATCCACTCCGGTTTTTCGCTCAGAACGTTGTAAATCTCTCGCATCTTCTCGATTTGAGCGGCCTCATCGCCCGCCCACAAGTGTTTTTTGTTCCGATTACCGTTTCCCAAATAGTAATCGCAATCCTGTTGCAGACGCCCCAGAAGTTGGAAATTGAACTTTTCATCCGTAAATTTTTTGCTCATTGTCTAATCCGGTTTGGTTTCAGTAAGTACAATTATACAGACTAGCTCAAAACATTCAATACAAATGCAAAAAGCCAGGGATATCCCTGGCTTTTCGGTTATTCGCTGTTCGGTCAAACCATCGCGTATTTGCTTGCTGAATTCGCATTCCATGCCGCGATTAGTTTTTGACAGTTCTCTTGCGTAGCGTTTGCTGGGTATCTCTGCCCGCCGCTAATGATGCGAAGTGCCGCAGGTGAAAATAATTGCTCGATTGCTTTAATCTCACCCGTAATACCCGGATACATGCGAATGTAGCGCGGCATTTTAAAGCCTTCATTCTTCGCACGCTCGATATCTTCCTTATCCTTCTCGTCCATTAATGCCAGTTGTGTAGCCGTAAACTCTATAGCCATATTCACCCCGCTTATTCGTTTGCCAGTTTTCCGAGTTACTTCACCCAATCAGTGACTACGGCAGGGAATCCATCGCCAGATGTAACCCTCTTTCGGGACGATGAATGTCGATTCGCGCGGGATTTCTCCGCGCAATTGGCGGGATTCGATATCCGCGCACATTTTGCGCCCTTCCTTGCTCAATTGCTTGAAGGGTAGATACTCGAATCGCTCGCCCTGTGCGGCGCGCGTGAGTACGTCATTCGCCTTTTCGGCGCTGATTGTTACGATGGTCATGGCGGCTTCCTCTCAGTCGTTAATCGGCAATATTCTAGCGGTTATCCCCAGTTAAGGGGACTAACAAGCAACTTTTTGCCGATTATCGAAGATAGTTGCAGCCGTGTTGACCCATCGCGCGACCTTCGCCAATGTCGCAACCTTCCGCGAAGATCGAACCACGCACCGGGTTTTTAACGGGCGCTTTCCAGCTTCCCTTGAGAATCGCACCGTCTTCCAGGCGAACAAAACACAGAACATTTCGATTTGTCGGCGGGTTGTCGCCCCACTTTTCGGCACGAACAATGCGCGCATTCTTGGCCCCGCGCTCCACCGAAAGAACATAGGTGTAGATATGCTTGCAGATGTTCTTCTCGTTGCAGTATTCGGTCATTGCCGCAACGAAAATTTCGATTTGGGCTTCGACTTCAGCGAGCGTCTTGGTTACTTGCGTCATTTTGCGTTCCTCGTTTCGTTTCAGTGAAAGCATTCTCTCACGCGAAAGAATGCCCGTCAATCACTTTTTCAGACCTTTAAGGCGCGTTCGCGTACCGTTCTACCGTACCGTTTCGCCTGCACCCGCGCCAGATCACCGGGCAAACGTGTATGAAGGAAACCGAACGACAGAACCCGCGTCAGGCCATCCACGATGTTAGCCATGCCGAAAATCATATTTCCGAGTCGGCCCGAATGATGCTTGTTTCGCTCGATCATTTGGCACCTTCCTTTTTCGCCTTGAATTCTGCGCATTTTGCGTCGAACTCGCTCCAGTTGACGCATTCCTGCCATGCGTCCATATTCATTTCGCTATCGTAGTCGATAGCGTTATCGTTGATAGCTTCGTCAGCATCCTCCGCGATTTCCTGGCGCATCCACGCGATCAGAAGCGTACACAGTTCGTTATGATCCCAATCGGCTAACGGCTTTGCGTTCCATGCCTCAATATCAGTTGTGTAGAACGACGCGAACCCGATGCGGCTTTCATGCCGCTCTTTGATTACTTCGGCCAAATTTTCAAGCGAAACAACCGATTTCAGAGTGCCCAATACGGAAACCGGGATATACGCAAAAATTCGATCCGTATCGAAGTTGTATTCACGCGGCGATTCGAGTTTTTCGAACTCCAGACCCAAATCCACGCCGGTTTCCTGCTTCACGTAACCGGCGAATGCCGACACGTAATCCCGCGCATACTTTTCGAATCCCTTTCTGTAATCGGCCATTTGGAACAGGATATCGTTCAGGTCCGATTCTTCCATGCCCACCGCATTCGGATAGTCTTCGTTGTCGCTGCTCGCAAAGTGTTCCGCGTCGCGTTCCTGTGCATCGTCCAATTGTTGACCATGAACCGACTCATAGAAGCCCGCAAACGGGAGTTGAATGATTGCCTTTTCAATGTTGCTCATCGCTGCGTTTTCCATTTTATCTCTCACTTGGTTGTGTGCTTTGCACGTTGCGCTTCAGTGGTTCCCATTGTAGGGAGCCACCGAAACACTGTCAACACTTTTTTAGACCTTCCAGATAATTCTAAGGATGGTCAGAACAGCACCCATTGATTCGTCAAAGTCCGCGTAAAGTGGAATTTTGTGGCGCGCGCAAACGATTTCTATGTTGCCACGTCGCCAGAAGCCAGGCGGACAGCATACGACTATGTGCGTGTCATTGTCGGCGCTCTCGCTCATACCGCATACCAGCCCAAGCTCTAGCAGCGTGATAGGTGACTTGCTATCTGGGTCGAAATAGAAATAGACCACATGACGCGCCCGCTCGCTGACGGGGCGCTCAATATGGTCTAGCTCCCAATTGACCTGCTCGGAGAAAACAGGATCAGATATAGATTGTTTCCAGCTTGAATCCCAATCCTCACGGCGTGGATTGTAGATCGCACCCACCTTCCCGGAAAGCGCCTTAATCGCCTTGGGTTGCCAGTCTTCCCCGGCACCCATTTCGATGGTTCCGGCCAGAAAAACGCTTCCCGCCTCGCGTTGTTCCGGCGTCATTTCCGCGTTTTCCGGCGCATGTAAAATCAGAGTTTCCATGTATTTCCATTCAGGTTGAAATTCAAATGTTTGCACAAAATAGCAAAGCCTGAATGATAAGTCAACGGATTAGCCGATCCAGTAGGACGTAACCCAGCGCTTTTCCAGAGAAGTCCCGCGCTGATACGATTCGCGATCATACGAGCGAATGGGGAGACGCGCGCCCTTCTGCTCCATCGTTTCGCTTAGGAGCGCATCCGCCAGGCGCAAAGCTTCCTTTTTCGAAACCGAAACCGAGGAACATCCGCCATCGCGGAAAATGTGTTCCGGGTCATTCTCGATAGCCAGATCGACACGAATCGAAACGTTAAACGTCGCGCCCACCTTTGCCGCCTTAATAATCTTTCGCGCTTCCTCGCGCGTCGCCTTGTAGGTCTTTTCGTTTTTCCGGTCCATTACGTTGCTCTCGTTTCGTTGGAGTAAGAGCATTTTACACAATTTCAGACCTTCAGCAAGATTTATTTCAGCACCGGCAAAAACCCATCTGGCATGATTGAAATGCACCAAACGCAAAGCCCCGCCAAGATCATCATTCCGACGATCATAAGCGGGGCAATTCCCAGGTCTTCTCTAGTCTTTTTGTCCATAGCACACCCCGTATTTTAACGGAGGTAGTATAAACACTAAGTCTGAGAAAAGCAAATCAATTTTCGCGCAACTCGTACCCAGCAAAATCCGGCTTGGTTCGGCGCTTCTCGCGAATGCGCGCACTCGTTTCGTCATTGTCGATTTCAAGCAAATCTTTCTCGCCTTCTGCAACCATGTCGATCCCGTTCGCAGCACACAGCAGCGCCAGCGTGGTATAGGTTCCACCGACTTCCTGGCGCACCTCGCCAACAGGGCGATTGTAGACGTAGGCGACAGCGCCCAAAACTGCGCGCTCCGACATTCCGCATGCCTGCACCAGTTCAATCGCTTCTTCTGCAAACCGTTGATTGCGCTCGTTTCGATCCGTCGCCAGCGTCAGGCCAAAACACTTCTTAGCCCAATACTGTGCGCGCTTCTGGAAAGGTTTGGAGCCGAGCGCTTTGGCATTGTCCGCGATGGTCCGCAGTTCCGCCGCGATCATGCGATAGGCACCCGGCGAATCATTCGGCGCCCTGCTTCTATCCACCTGCAAACTCGCCGCTGTGATAACACTCTCTCTGATTTTCTCTTCCAGCGCATGCACCACAGCATACAGGCGCGTCGTGAAAACTCCCGCTGCGTAATCGCGCATTTGATCCATCGTGTAATGCGCGTCTTTCGGCGCTTCAGCAAAACGTTTTGCGAATTCTTTCGCTTCCACGTTTGCCGAATGCAGGGCTTCGATTGCCGCGCTTTCCACGTTCGGGTATGCCGCCGTGTCCCATGCGCCCGGATAGTCCAAATCTTGCGACAGCTTTTCGCGCGCTTCCAGGCGTTCTAGGCATTGCTTCGCGCCGCGCTCTGCCGCCTTCTGCGCAGACGCATAGCCCATTGCAAACAATGGCAGGCACGTTGAGATAATCGAGACTTTGGCGCTTTCGCTCAAGCCCTGAATTTCCATTTCGCTCTCGAACGCCTGGCGCGCCTCTTCGCTGATTTCAATACGATACTTGCTCATTGCTTCCCTTTGAGTAGGTTGATACACATTTGCATTTCCACCACGCCCAGATCGCGCGGGGGATTTTTCGTGTTGGCGACAATATACCGCAATTCCTCCCACGCGTCCCGCTTCACGCACATCCCGACATACGCATCTTTAGACGCATAGGCATGGGCGCTTGAATGACTCCCGATAAAGGAGTCACCCTCTGTGCCGCGAATGAACGTAAAATCACCCGCCGAAAAGCGGGTTAGTCCCGCGTACCAGACTAGCGCTTCTTTCGGGGTTTCGTGCGGGTTTGTCGGCACGACATAAACGATATCACCGATTTTCACCGCAACTCCAGCAGTTCATTCACGTAATCACGATCAAACCCCGGCATTGCAGGCAACAGCGCATCTTCGGGTACCGCATCGATCCAAGCGAGCGCCCACGTCAGCGCCTCCTTAAGCTTGTCCGAGCGCTCCAGCATGTCCATCAGTTGCCGCGCACGTCGCTCGCGCTTGTCACCCTCGCGCGAACCCTGCGCCATCGTCACATTGATTTCGTCCCGGTTCTGCGGGCGCGGTTCGTCAGTCAGGCGGTACAGAAGCGAACCCGACCGTAACCAGCCGGATTTTGTCGGCTCCGCGCTCTCTGTAAATCCTCCCGGAATGCGGGTGTTTGTCGTGCCTTTATTGCGAACGTCGCGCGATGCGATCAGCGTCAGAAAGCCAGGGCGTGCGCCGCTCGTGATATGCCAATCGGCATTGTCCGTGAAAAACTTGTTGTACGCCGTCGCAAACAGTTCAGGGTTATTGCGCGCCCATTCGATAGAGAACTCGACTTCCATGCGGCTTGTAAATACAGCGTCCATTTTGATCCCCTTTAGAGTGGGCGCACGCCCTTGAATTTTGCTAGATACCGCGCAATTTCCAGCGCGGAATTTTCCACGTCAGCCAGTTCGCTCCCCACAATCTGAACTCCTTCCCACTGACACCGATAGTCCGCATCCTTTTCAATGCTGTAAATCTCTTTCAGTGCCTTGATCTTTTTTTCGATAGCATCATGAACCTGGAAATGGTATTCCGTGTCGTGAAGCTTCTCGTCCGTCCACCACCAAGCGATTTCGCCTTGGTGAACAGTCGTAACAGTAACGAATGGATTGCTCATTAGTTGCTCGCGAGTCGTACAGCATACGATTCTTTCACCGCGCGCTCTGCGTCCGCGATGTACTTCGCAACCCACTTTTCAGGGTTCGCAATTTCGCAGGGAATGAATCCCGCGCCCGAACATGCCGAAAGAACGTTGCGCCCTTCGCTTTGAAACTCGCCAGCGAAGTGGAAATTTCCGCGCGCTTCGTTGATGTGAATGATCGCATCACGCGGCCCGTTGATCGACTCGTAAGTCTTGATGAACGTTGTCGCCAACGTACGCCCGAAGCTCCGCATATGCGTGAATCCCGCTGCCAGTAGTGCCTTCGTTGCGATTGGAGTGATAACTTTTTTCATTTTGGTTTCGCGTTTTTGTTTTCGATGGAGCAAATTATACAGACTTTTTCGAAACGCGCAACACCCAAATGAAAAAGCCGGGAAATTCCCGGCCTCTCTCGGCTTCTCTCGACCTCACTTACTGCGGCGTGCTCCATGAAACCTTGTAGACGAAATAGTCGCCTTCATCGTCAGAGTCGTGCATATGCACCTTGTAGCCTGCGCCGCGAATCTCCCCAATGAACGCGTCGCGCGCCAGCTTCAATATTTCGCTCGCAGCCGAAAGGTCGAAAAGAATTTCGGATTTCCCTTCCTCGCTTCGCGTACCCTGTGCCGCGCCTTTCACTTTCGTGTTGAAAACCTCTCGCCACGGTTTAATGAAAGATTCGATTTGTTGCTCGCGCGATACGGTTAGGGCGCGCGCCTGTTCTGCGGTAATGATTGGCATGTTACGCGTATTGGTCCACGTCGAATTTTTCCATCGCAGCATTGAAGCCGTCCGCGTCTCCTTCCGAATAATTCCAGTCGGAAATGATATCCATGTCATTCCCGAGAATCAGCAGCACGCGATGCTCCGCGCCAGCCTTCTCGAAGTACAGGCCCGCGTCGTCCAGGTTGAAAATGAGTTCCATCGCGGCCTTCATCGTGTCCGCCTTGTCGAACCCGTCGCCGTCATGCACGCCTTGAACCTTCCAGCCCTCGCTCTCCATGTGCGCGATCAGGTTCGCGACAATGCGCCGCTCGCGCCGACCATGCGCGGAAATTTCATGACCGAAACGCTCTTTCATCATCTTGTCATGGTCAAGCGAGGGAACCCGTACCGTTTCATTTGCGCGCGTCATATTACACCCCGTAGTCAGTGGCAAAGGACTGAATATCACCGTACACTTCAGTCGTCTTCGCATTCGTCAACGTAACGATACCTTCGTCACACTCGATTTTTGCCGCAGCCCCACCTTCACCGATAGCAATGGAAAAGTAGGACTGCCCGATAGCCAAAAATGCCTTGATAGCTGCCTTTGCTGCGCGCTTCCGTTTGCGTTAGAACTTGCATTGCGTCACCTCACAGAATCCAGTTGACCGCCAGGTAGCCCAAGCGCAGCAACTTGCGAATCGCTGCGTCCTTATCGCGCTCCGTTACCGTCACGCTTTCCGTCCCATTGCGCGTTTTGCAGTTTGCCGTGAATTCCATTTTCTCGCCGTCCTTTTTTGGTTTCGATAAATGCCCTGATTTCACCCGCGCATTTCAGGTGCCAGTTCGATAACCTAGTGTGGCAGATGATCCAGATTTCGTCAAGGGAATTCAGACCTTTTATCTGCTCAAGCAGTGCACGGTCTTCCGAGTCCATCGGCTTTGCCAGTTCATCCTCTGCCGTGTAGCCAATTGCAGTCAACGAACGCGAGTCCAGTATCAACTCGAAAATGATGTTGTTACGCTGATCCATTACTGCCGTTCTCCTGTCAAATGTTGGAATGATTCTATAGACCTTTGGCGATTTGTCAACACAAATAAAAAACCCGACAATCTTTCGAATGTCGGGTTCTCTTTAGTCTTTGATCGCGAACTTGTCCACCAGCTTGCGCACGGCAGGCGAACTATAACGTCCCACCGCCGAATGGAATGCGATTGTTTCCAGGTCTTTCCGGCGCTCGATTTCTTCCTCACAGCCTTTCAGGAATTCTTGCCCTTCCGCACCGCCGAGCCAGATGCATAGTTGATCGATTGCCTCCAGGTCACGAATCGACACGTCTGGGAAAACACCCTTGTCCATGTCATCTTGCGTGCGCGTGAGGAATTCCAGTTGACGTGCGCACGAATTCAAGCCTACCTTTCGCGCGTTTCGCACGCCCCATGCCGCAAGGTAACAGTCAAATCGGCATGTTGTATTGTCTCGAAAATCTTCGGCAAGCAACAAAAAGCCTTTTCCTACATTGGTTCCGAGCCAGCAAACCATGCTTGCCAGCACTGAAGCCTCCCTTTGATTAATCACATAGGGATATCCCCGCAACACGCAATAGATCGGTTTCGTGCTGTAAAGACCGGCAGGGTTTGTTTCCATCAGTTCCTTCCAGCGACGCGAAAATACCTGTTCTCCAATGTCTTCGCGTGCGGGTCGAATCGGTACGTGCTTCATGTTGACCTCCGGTATTGAGTTTGGAATAGTCTAAACTCCAAACCCAATCCCGTCAATCAGCAAGCGTTGAACCACGCAAACGCGCATCAAATCCGATAGGCAATCCGCCTGCTTCTAGTGACTGGTTGACGTTCTCCAGCCACAGCCGCAAAGCCGGACTCGATTCAACTTTTGTTCCCACGGTCACATGCGGACTGTAATCGAACGTGTGCGTCAATCCTTGCTGAAGTAGGGCCGAGTGTATCGAATGAAGATTTGGACTGTCCAGGAGAGCCACCGCCGTGCCCGTTCCTTCCTTGTCAGGCCATACAATTAGCTCAGTAATGCGCGCGCGACATGGGTAATCGTTCGGCATTACCGCACCCTCTGGCAATGGCCCCACATGATACAGCACCGTCGCGTGATACTCCGTGCTGTTTTCTGTTTTGAACGGCGCACCCTTTATTAGCGACTGTATCTTCAATATAGAATGCTCATCTGGTGTAACCCACACGTATAAGCCTTCGCCAGGATTAATACCCCGTATTCTATCATACAGAATTGTGGAATTTACTTTCTGGCTCATATCTAATCGATGGTTGCTGCATTAGAAGGGAATGCTGCCGAACCGCCCGACTGAATCGTAGCCAAAGCCGTCTTACAAGCTTGACTGTATTGCACTGCGGATTTTGCAAATTCCATGAATGTAGCTGTCTTGGAAAATACGTGAAGCGCCGAAGACGTATCCGGCCACGGCTGATTGCTACCAGCCGTAAATTGCCCATAGAGCGTTATATACTGCGCTTGCGTATTTATTGCCGCAATATCAGAATCTTGCACTCCATAATTTCCGTTTAGCGTTGGCGATGATGTGCTAGTAATCTGAATCCCCAATGCCAGCGCTTTTGCATATTGAACCTCTGGCGGAAGGGCTGGAGCAACATAGACTCCAATCGCTCCATATTTTCCAGAAATCAGATCAGCATATATTTCTCCCCCATGCTGCTCCGGATCGTCTGCTGTAGCAGTAAATGGCAGAGGCTCTGAAAATCCTGAGAAAGTCACCATACAATTGATGGTCTTATTTTCAGCGTCCCCATAAACGGGGTTTGTTACGTTATTGTAGTCCATGTCTTTCCTTTCCACTGTTAAGCAATCCGCGTCCAAACGCTCCAGAAATCCGCCGCTGCGCCAATAGGACCATTTGCCGTATTTGATATCCAAGTTCCTGGCCGACCCGGTAGAGTCATCACCGTTCCTTCTGGCTTAGATTGCGAGCTATCACCGTTCAATACGATAAAGGCCACATAGCCAATTCCGTTTTGCGTCAATGGCTGATAATTGGAAGTCGTCCACAATCCTTGACCACCCTGCTTGTTAGCAATCAGATAGGGTTGCCATGCAGTCCAGTTTGTTCCGCTGTTGTATCCCTGACGCCAATATGGAGGAAGCCCACCAACACCCGTACCATCACCACCTGCTTCATTCCAGGGGTAAGCAATCTGCGTAATATCTGTACCATTTGCAGAAGAGGTTCCGTTACCAATGTTGTGAATCCAGATGTTCGCCGGGTAACTAAATGGCATATTTGACGGATAACCCGTTCCGCCATTTGTGTAATACATTCCAGAGGGTAATGCGATATTGTTCAGGTCGTCAGCGCCAGTCAATTCTCGCCCCGAACTGGTTGATGGAGTCTGAAGCATTCCGAATACCTGAATGCGCCCACCACCCGGCATATAGGTGCCTGCATCGCCATATGCCAAACCTGGTGTTCCCACGCTTGCAATCGGACTACCCGAAGGCGCTCCTACAACCTGCTCATACAACAAAGAACCACCAGAGAACATATCCGAATAGATATGGACGGCCTCACCGATTTGTGGCGTTACCGGCAACGGATTGTTTGCGTAGGTTCCATCGTTCGTACAGTTAAGATTCAACCGATAGTTACTGCCGGACACAGTGACACTGCTAACACTTCGCCAGAATCCCGCATGCGTCTGAATCAGCATTGAGCGGTTCGCTGTCGGCAACCGGCTCGAATTAAGCTGAGTTTGCGCTACTTCAATATACGTTGAACTCGCATTTGCCACCGTAAAACTCGTCTCGCCACCACTCGTAAAAATCTCACTGTAAGCGCCCTTTACGTAGGTTCGAATACTATCGCTTGTCGTAATAAGGAATGTTCCATCTCCGCGCGAATTTGGCTCTTTCACGTTGTAGGATGGAATATCCGGATTTGCCGAGAGGGATGGAGGATATACGTCAGACCACTGATAAATATCATAAACATCAGGAGGCAAATTATCCGTGTCAATCTGGAAAATAGCCGTGGACTGCTGAAGTTTAAGCAAGCAGTTTAGCTGATACGATGAAACTACGTTTGTTCCAAGCGAAGAAAATTTCGTTTGTGGAGACTGGAATACTGCAACCGCAAATAGGTATGGATTACCACTTGAGTCTGCGGCAAAAATACCAACTTCTCCGAACTCCCAAGGCCCCGCCTCTGGCGGAATTTCCAGGATAATATTTAGCGTATTATTGCCAATTGAGACGTAAGATGTTGGCTTCGCCCAATTCGCAGGATTTGAGTCACCGCCGTACAGGATATTACCTTGTAGTGCCGTTTGGTTGACATCCGGCGTGTAGCCGTATGCACTACCAATCTCGAATTTTATGATATGAATGTATGGACCTTCAGGCAAGGCTGTAGACGCCGCCGCAAGACCAACATTAGTAATCAGCATTAGTGGCGTTGTATCATTTGCCATTGTTATTCACCATTTTTAAATTCCATTTGTGCAAACCTGAACCATCTATTTACGGTCCAGGAACGACAAAAACCGCCCTCGCGGGGCGGCTTTTTACTACGGCGTGTACTGCGCGGATTTCAGGCCAGCTATTACATCAGAACAAGCGCGTGTTAAGGAAGTTCAAGCTTTGCCCATTCGCCGTCTTTGACAGATTGAAAATGTAATTGACCAAGCCATATCCCGGATCAAACGAGAGCGGGTATGAGGATAGATTCGTTGTTGAACCTGTCACCACCAAAGCCTGCGCTTCGGACCACATTGCAAAAACCAATCCGCTACCTGCTGAAGAGTTTGAACTATTTGCAGAAAGGCTGACCGTAGCCTGATTGTTTCCCGGAGAGTCCGCCAGGAACTTAATGAAATACTGGCGCGCCGTAAGCTGTGCAGTAGTTGGTGCCGCAGCAGAATTTATCACAACACCACCAATCCGGAATTGCGAACAAAACTGTGAGAGTCGCACCGTTGCCCGCGCGAAGGTTCCGATGAAACCCCAATAAGCCGTCGCGTCCGACATGTTCACGATAGAGCCAAGAAGATGCACCCCACCATCGTCGCCAAGCGGCATATTCAACGTCGGAGACAGACTTCTAACTACATCGCAGTAGCCGCTATATGCGGATAACGGAGCGCCCGCAGAAGGCGCAGCAGGCAATGTGATTTGCACGCCCATGAATGCAATGGTTCCTCCACGGCGATTGATACCCGCCAATTGCTGAAGACCACCCGTTTGCACCGAGGAAACCGGCGTCAGGTTAGGACGCGCCAAATCAGACATGTTCCAAGGATTGGCTCCCGTACCTATCGCAGCACCATTGAAGTCGCCATATTTGGCGTCTCCGTAGAATGTGATTTTCAGGTCGCAATCCCCAGACATTGTAAACGTGCTCGTCCAAGGATAGTTCTGCCCTGCCTTCAATGCGATTGCTACATTTCGTCCTTCATAGTACCCAGATGGAAACAATGCAGTAAGGTTTGAAAATGCTTTGTCAATCGTTTTCAACGGCAATGCCTCTGTCCCTGCATTTGTGTCTGATCCATTAACGCTGTCAACATAGACAATCAGACCACTATAGTCACCCTGATATAAGCCGTCCGCGAGCGGTGTTACCTTATTTCCAGATGTCACAGAAATAGGGATTGTCGTTACCGGAACAGTCGCGCCTGCATCCATTGGTCGATGAACATTTGCCACTGAGTCATATGTTACTGGAATTTCTGTTGCCATTATTTACTCCAATTGCGTTAATTCGTTGCATTCCAGTACGGCGTTACATATCCACTACCGCTCAAGTCAATCCATCCTGCCGGGTTAGTCAAAAGATTAACCCGCATCGGACCAACTGTCTGAGTTGGAATTTCAGAAAGTGATTGCGTCTTTACAGACGGCGTTGTTGAATATCCAGGAATACGCGCTGTTGATCGAGAGCTTCCTGGAACCGGCAACCATGTAACAGGTCCGTATATCAAAGAATAACCGCCTGTTTGCCCATTCGTTGATGCGCCGCCCATCAAAGATGTTGGAATCTCTGGACCATTCTGAATAGTCATATCCGTTTCAGAATAGACCGGGAAAATCTTTCCGCTTTGCTCAATCCATGCGGTAGGTGCGGCCAACAGGAAAGTGCCCGATCCAATAGTCTGCGATGGAACATATGCAGAGGTCGTAATCTGTGGCGCGGTCGAATAGATAGCAGGAGGATTCGCGCCATACTGTGCGAAGTTGGAAATTACGATGTTCTCAACCATCCACATCCCGACTGCAACAATCTCCGCATCCGTTCGAATCAAATTAGGATCGTCCGTGATCCACATATTGAATACGATAGTAATCGCCTGCAACACAAGATTGTAATTTGCAATCTCATAGAAGAAGTTGACCAAGGTAGGAATGTCAATGTTATTCAAACCACCTTGCGCAATGATATCCACCGTAGTTGTAGGATACCAGTCACCCCCATCCCATATTGGCGTGCCGATTCCCGCATCTCCATCGGGCAAAAAATTTACATAGTCGCTTGTCCAAAGCTTTACAACCGTCAAACTTGAGGACAGAGAATAGTTGATAAAGTCGATAAATGCTTCTGTTCCCTTACCGAACCAGTACATGCCGACCCATCGAGCAATTGCCTGATACCCATCGTCAGAAATGATGCCAGCGCTTCTTAACTTCATGCCAAGCATATTTACTTGCTTAACCAGCAAAGCACGCTCTGGTTGCGACCATGATTCAAACGGAGTAAGTTGCGCCGGATTATCGTACAGCGATTGCTCCATCGCGGGGTTCGTCACCCACATGTTTCTCAAGTCACCCAGAATCTCTGTCTTCGTATCCACCATCGTTTCGAAGACTTCATCAATAGAATCCATGAAGTCTCTGAAATAGTCTTGAAAAATGTATGGCGGTAAAAGTATCTCTCTCGGTGTTCTGTAGCCCAGGCGCAAATTTACGTTAATATCTTCGTTCGGAAAGTCTTGCGTGTATTGATATAGGGTCATATTTTTACCCGTTGCTCAATCTTGTCGGATCGGATGAGTCGTAACGTTGCTGGCGTTCAGCGTAGTACACATTCACAGTCAATCCACCGAGCGAGTTATAACGAATAGGCACATTTGCAATAGACGAGTCCAAAGAACCGCTTGGCGTAATGGAGCCATCATCCGTCCAAGTCAAAGTGCCAGCAGGAACATTTGCGAGCAAACCAATGCCAACCTCTGCCGAGCGACCCCAAATCTGATAGGACTGTGCGTCATAAACAGCAGGCCAAGTTAGCTGAACTTGGGATGCATCTGTAGTTGACGTAATTTGCGGAAACACCCAATTGATAGGCGTTCCAACCTCGCCTTCAGTCGAAGTCGTAGAAATGCCATACGCATACACACCCTGAGCC
>FTLB01062896.1_pt1 | contig 16863 bp, 10 predicted proteins | sample 1658291 | NCBI WGS metagenome assembly FTLB01 (sample SAMEA3914812, study PRJEB12502) | metagenome | biome: forest; material: soil | place: Canada | collected 2011-07-07 | depth 0.1 m
GGTATTCGCTGGTCGTCACCGACCCAACTACTAATCCGGCTCTCATTGGCTTATCTAGGGGAGAGCGGACGGGATCCCGAGTTCTCCAATGGATATGGTCGTATGTGATAGATTTGGGACGTATTAGGGTTTATATTTTATATTCGTCGTTGTTGAACATGATCCTGGCACTTGAGAGGAACCCGGCCGAATACGGTCTGACCAGCACACAGCTTCGTCAAACTCTATAGTCATATTGCATATTCGTATACGCAAATTTATATCCGAGTTAGGACGACTCGTCCTGGTGCCATGCAGTGTTCTGGACTTGATAATCTCGGGACAACTGCAGGAGAGCGGTGTTCTCTGTGTTCTCTTCGACGTTATGCGTTGTCAATGGATCTCCGTGCCTCTGGGCTGGAGTCGGCACGTTGGGAGACGACGCGGCCTGCTCGAGCTCGAACATACTGCTAAAGTCAAACTCAGTGTCGCCGAAGATATTGCTGTGTATGTTTGGGTCACTGGTTTCTGGCTCCCTGGGGGGGTCCGCACTCAGTTCCACTGGCATTGCTCCCTGTTTCGCGTAGTACAGGTCCGCGTGCCACTGTATAACCTCCGCAAGTCTCTGTGTCCTGCTTCCGTGGTGGAGCGTGGTTTGCTCGGCGATGGAGTTAAGTCCAAGTGGCGTGGACAGCAGATCTACTCCAGTGTCGATCAACGTGCTAGAAGACGTCCCGGATCTCTGGGACCCTGTGAATGGCCGCGAAGTCGCCGATATCCCGGACCCGTCAGCATGCGTGTCTTCGGAGTTGCCAGGACGGAGCATGGAAAGTGTGGTCCATACTTGAGCGATGGTCTGCAACCCCTCGGCTATAGCAACTTCCTGAAGGACCCCCAGGTCGCGTTCTTCGTTGGCAATGTTGGAGAGTTCAATCCCATGCTGCTCCAACGTCGACAGGATGATACTGGGCCCTATGGTGCGCATTAAATTCTGGAACGCCTCGACATCCGCGGTAAGCCCGGTGTTGATGTAAGCAGATGTTGGTCGCGGCGTATGGCCAGGGAAAAGAATGTCGAAGATGGCAAACCACTGATCTTCTAGCGCCATCTTGGGCGAGACTCGACGGGTAAGTTCTTCTTTTTGTGCTCTAGTGACACCCTCGAATGTGATACTGCTTCGTCTCTGACAGGTCGTATCCATTGCATGGCTGTCCCTCTCGGTTTCGGTCTGGAACGTCTCTTTACATCTTGGGCAGTAGATGGGAAGTTGGTGATAGCGAGACAGATGTTGCTTTACGTCCTGGGTTCGATTTAGGGTATACGAATTACACCCGGCATACCTTAGAGGATCTTTCTTGGCAAAGGGACAAGCCAAGGACACCCGACGACTGCCCTTTTGCCTTGCCGCCTTTCTCCGCTTTATTGGATGTTTTGAATCGTCGTCGTCTTCCTCGTCTTGACTTCGGTCCGAGCCCAAGGCACGCTTCTTCCCTTTACGACCACTCTGTCGCCCCGGATCACTGGTCTCAGAAGATCGGGGGTGGCGCTGCGCTTCTCCGACGACACGCTGCGAGTTTCCATCGCCGTCGTGTAGCTTCTGGGTATAGAACAGAAACAGAGCCTTTTCAATCACGGCATGCTTGACTTCAAGAAAAGGATGCCCGCTTTCTAAAGTTAGCACGCTTTCTGAATAGTCCGACATCCAAACGGACTCCACGTCAGACGCATTTTCATCTGAGGGCTCTGAGGAACTCTCTGGTGTATAATCCGAGACGCTTCCGCAGGATGATGGCCTTTTGACGCTGTGTACCGTATCGAGTGGTAATCCTGGAAGGTACGCCGAAGGATCATCCTCAGGTTTACCTATGGGTATGCCGTATAACGGGTCGGTGGAAAAGGACTCTAGAAAGCCAAGACCCATATGCATGAGCAAAGGCGGATCCATGTTACACACGTTGATACCTGTCAGGGAGATTTCCTGTTGATTCGGGCGCTCCAAAATAACCCGACTGCTCTCAGAATCCAACGACGGGCAGTTGGTAAGCCCCGGGACGGACTCGGTGGACTCTGTGGTGGACCAGCCATTACTTCGCTCTGGGAGGAAAAGTTGATGATATGATTTGGCAGGCTCTAGTGGTTCATCGCATGGCTTGCAGCCGAGCTTCTCGACATCCGCCTGAGTAACAGGCTCTGCACGCCACGGCAACAAATCTAGATAAGCAGGCCTGGCAAGCCCATCTTCCCACCGGCATCCGAGGCCACGAAGGGCTTCAGCTTCAGCGGCGAAACTGCTTTCGGAATACAGCCAGACCCAGACATCTTCTTGAAGCGAGCTTCCGTAATCGTACTTGTCTGGAATCTCGACACACATAGAGGTCGTCTCGCTTCTCGTGAGACTGTGTGACCCTAACGATCCTCCGCTTACACGAAAAGAACCGTCCGGGGCGAATTCGAAGTTGTTTCCAATGTAACCTGCACTGGATTGTTCGCTATCATCGTACTTGAACTTATTGCCTGCATTGCTTTTTTTTTCTGGTTAGTTGCCTTGCTTTGTGATTCTCGCGTTGGTGGCTGAAGGGAAACGTTGGAAACCTCAGTGGTGCTCTGGGTTTTCCTCGCTCTCCAAGCTAACACAATCTGATTGCAAAATTACCATTTCCTGGCGAGTAGGATCTATTAGCCACGAATTGACCTCTATGTAGCTCGAGAAATAAGTTTCATACGTTGCCTTGAATTGGTGTCTTCGTTCCATCAGCGCTATCACACTGCTGATGCTCTTCATTTGGTACAGGTTGAGAATTTTCTTGTACCTCTCCCGGACACTGTCGGACATGCTTTTTGCCTCTTGCGGTGATTGGGGCTGCGCACACAGATTTTCCATGACCGCCTGTATTGTCGATGTTATGGGCAGGAATTAAGGAGATTGGCGCAGAAAAAACGAATACAATTTGGGCGAGGAGGTTGGCTGAGAAAAGTAGAGGAAAAAAAATCAAGAAAGTTGACTGGGCTTAGGTGAATTTGCGTGTGCGCTGAAAGGTCGAGTTTGCGGAAACCGGGGTAACCAGCGAGCGCACAGTTGTGCGCTCAGCTCTAGAGCCAACAACCTCAGGTGAAGAGCGCCGTAATTGTGCTGGCGCTAAACCCGAAATGTGGCTATGTGAAGAGAAGATACCTTCATTGTGCGCATGCTGTGCGGTCGAAACTGGTCAAACGCACTGCAGTGGGATTTCAGCTCTAGCTTATGTCCAAGAAGCAGAGCCTCAAAAATAGCTATTTAAACAGGATGAATATAGAAACTTTTTGATTCTTATCCGCGGGCAACAAGACGTTAGCAGCGACAGGCTACAATATTCACGGCAGTCCCCTATCTCGATTTCGGTTTACACATAAAATTATACGATTATGGCCAAACACAAGCCGCATTTCTCGCACCCCTCCGTACGCGAAACTGATCGGTAAGTCCTCAAAAGTTGGCAAATACTCTGTGGATGATGAGATTAACAAGAAAAAAGCCCGAGAAAACCGGGCTATATATCGCCTCAGTTGGAAACCTACCTCGAAGCTGGAGCAGGAACAGAGCCTCCTGGTGCAATAATCGCCGGAATAAGCAACTCAACAACGACCAGGCAGCGGCATTTGAGAGAGCTACAAGAGCAGGTCAAGAGGCTGGAAGATAGGCTGAGGAGGACTCTTTAATGTGTACCACATCGCATCTATCCTAACTCGCTCTTGTATACATGATGAAACCTACGTGGGCGGTATTCTTTTCCTCCATTTGCGTTCCCAGATACTGCAGCCGTTACCTGTTGCCTTTACTCTGCAAACCATTCAACGATACTAGGCTCTTACGAATCCCGATGTACTACTCCTCGGCATCTAGGATATGCCTCACAGGGCATGCTGCGTTATGCGAGGTTTCAGCCCAATAGAGTGCTGTCCTCGATTGTAAGCTATGTCGCAAAAACCTCAGATCCCCCTCCTACTATCGACCTTGGATCTCCCACCAGGATCGGATAAGAAGTTGCAAACTGACTTCCAGGGCTGTAGATACTTTCCAAAGCCCAAAGGTCCGCCTGCGTTGACTACTATCCGGCCGTTTGTGACCCGCTCCGTAGGTCTAGTCGGAAAGGTAGTAGTGCTGCTTCGACTAAATTATCCCGTAGCGTCCGCTTTAACTCACACTACTGTGCGTTAAGCTACTATATGTATATAGCTGAATAAGACTGCCCAAAGAAGACACTAGCCGACGGGATGATTGGGCGAGCCAGCACGTTAGGCAGTCACGCTCGCGCTCACTGCATGCAGCGGGAGTTTTCCCATAGGGTGAGGACTCCGTCCAATGCTTCCATATTTACTGCCATGCAGTGACGAATCATTCAGGGACAAGTTGAGATCAATGAGTCAGCGCATCTGCGCTGGAAGAGACTTGTTTCCAGTGACAGGGATGGATGATGATCCCGGCGCTGCTATGAACGGCTGGTGGAAGAAGCCCGGCGGACGGACCATGACGTCTCGAGAAGCCTTCTTCCGCGCCTGGAGGTGGGTAGTTCAAGGCGACACTATTTATTTGGACAAGACTCAGCTGAGATAAAAATGCCAAAACGAGCGAGAGATAGCGGTTGCGCATGCAAGGGCATATTTTGGGACCCAACATTGGAGAAGCTTGGTTGATTGCTACGTCGACTCTTAACAGAGTTCTGGTAAATTGTATGCAGGTGCTCCATTCCAGTAGGATCAAGGCGCAGCATTCCGAGATATGCAGTAGAATCTCTAGCTGGCTGAGAGTTCCAACCGCATTATCCAGCTCAGGGGCTCCAGAGGCCAGCAAGCAGGCGAGATAGGGGCTGCACGCAACTTCGTCACTCAGGCACGAATTGGCACGGCCATTGCATAGTGGTAGATTTACACTACAAGATGACTAAAAATAAAACAGTTCCGCTGCAGGGCTTCGCTCCGACTTCTTACCTTGGTTACATGAGAAAGCATTGAGAAAAAAGTGCACGCTATACTATCGAAAACCAGGGCTCAGGCCCAATCCGTGGACGACCAACTCTGTTTGGTCGCCAGCGCCGCAGCGCTATCGTTTTCATGATGCGGCGGGACCATCTCGCAGCTCACTGTGGTGGCCGACTTGACGGTTGACCGACGGGTCTTTCGAGAATTTCCTGACGCGGTGGTGCTGGTGCTGGTGCCGGAGATTCGGGAGTAGAGGGACGAGATCGCGCTGCCGATGTTCAGCTGCCGTAGGAGCGGGCCGATGGTGAGCAGGTTGATGGCCCATATGCCGAGCTCCATCTCCATCAGCACCCAGAAGGTAGGATTGATAACCTGAAGCACCATGGGCGTCTCGGAGTCGGGCGGCGGGACGTACACCCAGGCTAGCCTGCCCATGGGATATGCAATGGCGAGGAAGATGGTTCGTAAGAGTCCGGCAAAAGTCGAGCTGAAGATGTTGCGATTCTTTTTCAGTGGACGAACTAAACTTAATAAAAAGAGGAGTATGAACTTACGTGAAACCTAGGAAGAACACTCCTGCTGCCGCCCACTTCTTGAACGTCGACATCTGCAGCTTTTGGACGTAGAGCAGGGGTAGCAGAAGCACCAGCAGATCTGTCAGGACGCTCGTGGCACCAAACATGAGCAGAAGGATCCCCTTGTTCCCGCAGTGACGCCCCGCGATCGTCTGGTCGATGAGCCACGAGTATTCCAGGTGGGAGCCGCATATGAGCAGGTCGGCCGTCATGAAAGACAGGAACCACACGACGACGACACCCACCATGACGTAGTTCAGGATACGAAAGATGCGCCACGGGGCAAAGATGCGCTTGTAGAAGAAGAGGAGAGACAGCTTGATGAAGCCAAAAGCCGGTTTCTCGATAACGAGCGTCGCCAACTGGACCTTATACTCCAGTATAGCGGCCCTGTCGGCGTCCTCTGGGCTCACGGCTCGCCCGCCTTCGCCGTCGATTGCATTATACGTCTGTATAGACACACAGGTGCATACGATGACCAGGGCGACTAAGGCAAACCAGTCATCAAGCCCAACTCTAAGGCGGTACCTGTGACGGGTCCAGAAGCGGAGGCCAGTGAGGGCAACACCGGCTGCGGCGAAGAGCAAGTATATGGGTACGACTGTGTTGGGTGGATAGAGATCCATTGTAGAGGGATGTGAAGAACTTGAGCCGTGTCTTTGCTGTTGCTGCTGTTGTTATTGTTGTTGTTGAGTTCTCTCCTTGGCTTCTTGCCTTATGAAAGAGTGCAGAGCAATGACTAGCAGTCTAAGTTATGTCCATTGACAACAAACCTGGGACAGAGGAGTCAATATATAAGTCTGTATATCCCAAGGAGATCATTGGGGGCTGACTCAGGCATGTCCCCAAATATACTGTCCTCAGGGCCTCAAAGGCGTTTCTGAATGGTTGCGTTAGGAGGGGGACACCACCCTCACACCCGTAACTCCAGGGGTTAAGATAGGGTTAGGGTTGCTTGTAAGTAACTTCTGACTTATGGGTGCATTTCGCTTCCCCTCTCTCGCGCATGCTCCAGACTCGGCAGTAGTTATTGGGTTGCGGCCCGTCAAGAGAACTCTTGGGAACGCACGGAACTACTCTACCAAAGTTGGTAGCAGATGCGATGGTTATTATCGTTTTCCCTGGTCCATATAAACAAGTTATCCGGATGCCTGGCCATTCAGGGTTCTTGATCTTCGAAGGATTCCACACGTATTGAATCCTTCCCCGTCGATCTTATTCCGTCTTCCGCGCGGGCCCGCGGGGGCCATAAGGGAAAGAAGGGGGGGAGGGAACGGCGCGAGATAACTAAAGGCAACACGGCACCACGGGTCGATACCGAAAAATGTACCCGTCAATGCTCTCCTCTCAATAAGGAGAAGTTTAAGGCACAGACAGTCCTTAAAGACAGAATTGATCTTATTTCGACGTCTTGCTTACTTGGTTTTATATGTTAAAAATGACCTTATGCAGGCGCTGGTTTGCCGGAACACTACATTAATCGATGTCGATACCTTGGCACTTAGATATTTTTATACAAAATACTGTAGATAACTTTCTATTTTGAAAACCTGGGGATACCATCTAAGCCTTGTCTTATGCGACTTCGTTATCCCGGGAAATGGCTGTAGCACGACGTAGCCGCTGTGAATACCAGCCAGTTACCCCAGGCTTGCGCCGGCATGGGGAGAAGGATGGAGAAACGAAACGGCCACCAAGAAATTAATGGCATGGATTGCGTGCGCGGCATATAGAAGGATGAAGGTTGGCAGCTTTACCAAGAAATCGACGATATCGGTTGCTTGCACGGCGTCTAAAAGATTGAGAAGGTTGACAGCCATTACCAGAGACTCTTCGGTTAGACGGCATCGAAAGAAGGATTAAAAAAGCCATCTCTCCCAAGCCACACACCCCTTTCAATGAAGCGCCTAGGTTGGCATGTCAAGTTGAGATAATAAAATTGGTAGACTTCCTAGGAAATAACAAGAGTAAAGAGACAGACGGAGTCGCTCCAAGATTTCTGTTTCCCTTCTGTCCATTCAGTTGGTGAACATGCTACATTTATTTCTTATTATCTGAAGATGTCCGGAGCACAAAGTGCACGCAGCGAACCACGGTCTTGGAGGGGCATATGATATGCCAACGACCAAAGTTGGGGTCCGACAAGCCAGAAACGCCTGGGACCAAAGGTGAATGGCACTGAGCAGGGGCTGTTCAGCTCTTATCACGCACACCACAGGGTGCACTAGACCCAAACTGCCGAAGCGGCGCAGCACAACTTCCCTCCCCGGAGTCCCACGTACGGGGGTTCCCACGGATCAGATAAATCCTTCGCGCCAAACTGCCAACCCGCCAAGAAGGGAGCCAAGTTTGCAACTACCGTGGTAAGCAGCGTCTCGGATGTAACTCGGGACGTCCCAAGGGGGCTTCCGACTGAGGTACCCGAGGCAACGTACCTTAAACACAGTTCTCTATGAGCATATCGTATCGTACTGGCTCTTTGAAATGGCGCTCTCCCTTGCTTGCAAGGAATGAGGTTAACTATAAATCGTATGCTTCGCGGTGAGGAAATGGGGGCGGAAACATCGAGAGATACAATCATAAGAAACGTCGTCATCCCAAGGCCCAAAACGGCTGCGCATAGATCAAGAGGATATCAGCCATTGTAGGCTTGACCGAATTGAAGCCCCTGAAATTTGCCTCTGACAGTGGTAGGTATGTACGTATTGTGTTCCTCTACGCAGCAAGTATCTACATTCCATTTCTCCTCCTCCCGCCGCTCTTGCTGCGGGAGATATGGGCCGTGAGAGTCTTCTTCGTCTCTACCAAGCTCCTCTTGTTCTTCCTCTTGGCTTTGCCCAGCGTCATCATCATGTTCTTCTTCCTCGCCTTCTCCTTGTTCGTGGTGCTCTTGCCCTGTGCGTCCTTCTTGGACCTGCGAATCGCCTGGGTGGACTTGTGCTCGTCGCGGCCGGGTTTGCCGTCCTTCGCCAGCGCGATACGCTCCTCCTTGGTCATCTTCTTGCCCAGCTGTGCCGCTGCCTCGATGTCTTCGGCCGTGACGCCGTCCTGGATATGGCGGGCGAGCATCTCCACTTTCTTGGACGTGCGTCCTGCGCCCATAGCCTTGTTGACCGCAGCTTCGCGGCGCAGCTCCTGGAGCTTGGCAAGGTCGGCGGGCGTAAGAATGGTGCTGGTGGCGAGCTTGTACATCGCTTCGGTATCGCCCTTGCCTGCGTCCTCTCCGTCAACGAGCTCGGGCGCCTCCGAGTCTCTCCGTCGCTTTTTTGAGACAGGCTCCTCCTCGTCATCTGACGAATGATACACATCGATCCAGCCGCCACTCGAGTCCGAATCGCTCGAGGCAACCTCCCAATCATCGGAGTTCCACCCGTCTTCATTCTCGTCGCCATCTTCGCCGTCTCCCTTGGCAGGCAGGCCCTTCTCTTCCCTCTCTTGCTCCCTTTGTTCTCTCTGCTCCTGCTTGTACTTCTCGAGTAGCTCGATGCCTTCGATACCACCGACTTCCGCCTCGCCGAACTTGAGTTGTCTCACCTCGCCCGAGCGGATGCCCATCGCAGCCACCTTACCACGGCGCTTCTTCTCGAGAAGCTCTGGGTAGACCTCACGATAAAGACTCTGAAGACCCTTAGCGGCATACACCACACCCTTGTCTTTGGACTTCTGGTAGGTCACTAGATCCGCCAAGAGAGTCTCGGTGATGGCAAGCGGCTGGCGCACGCAGATCTCTCGGATGGCATTGATACCAGCCGCCGCGACCTCTGCACCTGATGCCTCCGAGACGAACTCGTTGGCGATCCGTACGACCAGTGGCTCGATGTGCTCCGGGGGGACCAGATTGTGAGTGGCCTGGGCAACAGAAGCCAAGAAAGACGTGACGTTCTGTTGCTTGGGTGTCAGGTACTTGGTGAACCAGTTGAACAAGGACACGATGACGAGTTTCTCGAGGCCGCAGAGCCGCGTAACCAGCTGGAGGACAAGCAGCTTGCTCTCCAGAGAGAATTTGGACTTTGTGTTTTTTAGATGCTTTGAGAACAAGTCCTCTGCGAAAGCTTGTGGGTCATGTAGCAGGTGAAGCGCGCTGAAGTTTCCAAGTGGTGCCTGTCCGCCCTTCTTTTTTTCTTTTCTCTTGACCTTGGCGAGTGCCTGGTGTGCAGCGTTAGTCCCGAACGCCTGGGGCATGCAGCCAGTGAGAGCGGCTAGGGGATCCGTGAGCAGGAACGTACCTTCTTGTATGACTCTTCCCTCTTCTTGGACTTCTTGTTTGCCCCCTTGGCGTGTAGGATCTGCTTCAGATCGATGTTTTCGTCGTCTGAGCTCTCTTCTTCGACCTCCTCGCGCTCCTTGTCGCTGCCGAGGAAGAATCGCACACCGCCAACGCAAACTTTCTCATTGTCTGACAGGCATGCAAATTTCATCGTCTCCACTGGCTTCTCCGTGGTCCATAGCTGCCGCTTCCATAGCTCGCGCGTACTAGAAACCGTCCATGTTAGCCCGGATCCCTGATGGTTCGGTCACTGTATCACTTGCATTTTTACTGCCCATAGTCCCTTCGAGGAGGTCGTATCAGAGGTTACAAGGTTGTGTAGGACGGTCTGTATGGTGCGATTGAGGGTGTGGTTTATCGACTTCGAGTTTGATCGGCGGAGGTCCATGACGACTTTCCCATATAAAAGTTCGCGGAGGGCTTTAGACTGGGTTCTGTCCGGTTGAAGATGATTAGATTCCTGACAGGTCTTTGTTTCCTAGACAGATGTAGAGCACGTACGTGACCAGGATAGGGAACAGGGTCTGGCAGAGAGTGCTTGAGTCGATCACCTCTTTCCTCCGCAACAGAACCAGCGACCCGACCAGTTTCTCTCTCAATTCCGCGTCGAGTATGTGATGTTGGCTAAGAAGAGCCTTGAGATCTGTAACGAACTGGGTGGTGATCGCTGGGTAGCACTCGGCGACGTGGGCAATTAAATCCTTCGTCGTTGGTCAGTATACGACTGCGCGGATAGCAGGAGAGGGCAGTCAGCGTACGATGAGATCATGGAGCTGCTTGACATCGTCGGGGTTTGCTGTCGTCGGCCCCGACAGGAAAATCTGCCTTTGCGCCTCGTACACGTGCCATTGATCTTGGAATTCGGACTCGTAGGACTGAGGATCGCGGCGAATTTTATTTTGAAGACTGACGAAATCGGCTTCGACCTATCGCGCTCGTCAGTTCAAATTCGTACGGCTTAAGCATTGTAGTCCCAATTTACCTTTTCCAAGGCGGCGACCTTTCGTTTAACCATCGTGTCGAGGGTTTGCTGGCTGCACAGAATCGCAGAATGTTGGTTCTGCTCAGTCAATCTCGCATCCACCGCTGGGGATACTTTTCTGCCCAGGTTTTTTTTTTCCTTATCGCAATACCGCTCAGATTTACGATAAGCCCTGAGGGACGGTCGAAGTGGGGCAATTTGTGCCTGCCACTTCTGCCCCGCTCGCCGCGAGAGAGCCCCGCCACGCCTGGCGCTATTCAGGACTAACAACTATGCTGAGAGACCTTGACTCGCTTGAGTAAAAGAGTTCGATGCCGTCGTAGCTTCTCTTGCAAGGATGGATAATAAACCCCAGAGATCGAGTATATAATTATCCAGAGAATTTTGCATTGTTACCCAACTTCTGATCTCTGAGGCTGTCCGACTCTTACAAGGCTTGACGATAGACGATCGGGAAGAACCGGCCGGTGCAAATTCCACCCGCCATTACTCTTCAATTACACCCAGAGTTGACTCACGTTTGTGATGGCCAACGGCCTGCTCTGAGTATCACGCACGATCTTTAAACCCTGTCGGCCTACCAGCCTCACTGAACCAGCTTTGCATCTTCTAGTATTTATCTAATGCGCAACATTAAAAACTAATCTACCCTGACGTTGTTGACAACGAGCCAGAATGGTTATTGGCCTGTTTAGGACGTTGCACAGTTGGCTGCGATTTACCATCGACGCAGCCTTTGCACGGAACCTCTCATTAGGAATTCGCCTTCGCCTGATTGCCGCGCAGCCTCTTATATGGATAACGTATGCTATCGCCGCATTTCCGTGGGCTCTACGCCGTCCGTTCAGGGTAGAATACCTGCCCATCGCGCCGGATCGCTCTCTTCGGGCATTAATATTCATGGCGCCAAGCATTGTGGCTTCAGGGTCGACTCACAAGCGCCGCCCGCTGCATCTTGACTGCCACGGCGGTGGCTTTCTTGGCGGCCTGCCTGAATCAGATGCGGCCTTCTGTGACAAGGTAGCCAAAGAGACCGGGGCGGTAGTAGTGTCGACGACATACCGCTATGCCCCACGCTATCCGTTCCCTGGGGCCATCGACGACATAGACGCCGTACTGGCGTACCTGCGTGCCAATGCCGACAAGTACGGCGTGGACCCGGACTTGATCACCGTGAGTGGGTTCTCTGCGGGTGGAAATCTAGTTCTGGCCGCGGCACTCTCCGCGCCGGCTGGTGTGGTCAAAGGGGCCGTCACATTCTACGCACCTATCGACCTTCGCCTGAAACCTGATGAGAAGCCAAAGCCGGAAAGTTTCCCTGCCAAGGACCCCTTGAGTTTCATGTTGCCCCTATTCGATTCGTACGCTGGGCCAGTCAGAGACAAGGAGCGGGATAATGTACGAATGAGCCCAATTCTGGCACGCTTGGAAGATCTGCCAGAGAACATGCTTCTTGTCATCCCAGGAATCGATATCTTGGTCCATGAGCAGACCATGTTTGTGGACAGACTGAACGAGGAGAAATCCAAAGACCCGAGGCAGTCTAGTCGCAGAATCGAGAAGCTATACCTGGAAAAAGGGTTTCATGGATGGTTGGAACGTAGGTATTGGCCACTTCGCTTGCTGGACTCGTACTAATGTTACCCAGTTCCCACACCCATTGTCAAGCAAGAAGACAAGGACCTTGCCTTTTCTACGGCAGTTGATATCATCAAAGACGCACACCAAAAGGCAGGCTGGAATTGGGCATGAGCGGCGGGAACTTGTCTTTCCTACTTTCGTTTGTGGATACCCTCCGATCTTGGCGTTATATACCCCCATCTCATTGATTACATGGAACTTAATTACTCACCGCTCTATGTTATGGAACAATGTACAGTCATGAAACTCTACTGAGCTCCGCATGCCACAGATGAGTCCACCAGGCATGGCCGTGCCTTGGAAGGACCATGATGCCATGTTTGAAGGAAGGAAACATCATGACATTCAAGTCAGCTCAAATATATTAGCCGCAACATGATTATCTCAAACTCGCCCAGTTATATATATCTATGTTCTCTCCTTTAGAACCGGTCATTTTTTGCTCTCCCCTCCGGCAGCTTCTTCCGCACTTCTTTTGGCCGCGTATTCTTTTTAGAATCCCGGATCCGGCCCCAGCGACGGAACCTGTGCTGGATCAAACCCGCAGTTTGGCTTCTTCTCGCAGTACGTAAATGCGTGGATCCGTTTCAGCTTCCCAGCTTCGATTCTGAACTGGTGGCTATCCGGTGCGTTGGCAAACGCCCCGAATTCGAGCAACATGCTCACCGCGCCAACCGATTCATCAATCACGTACCTCCTGTTCGGCGCTTTCATGGTCGAGTTTGGCGGTATATCAATGAAGCAAGTGTCATTCGCCATCCCCGAGCCCGTTATGGCACCGCCCTCGAGCCGCCGACAAGGATATCCCCACGGCACGGGGAGGCTGTGGTTGCCCAGCATATTGAAGTAAGCATCCGCCGCCGCCTGGAGGCTCTCGCGCGAGTCCCGTGCCGCAGCGGGTATGAAGCCCCAGTTGTCCATGATTGCGTAGTGCAGCGTGCGCGTCGCGTTGAACTGCCAGTCGCCCGTGGTTATCGCAATCCGATCGATCTTGGTGATTTTGCCATCTGTGAGACGGATCTGGGCCGCGATGACCCACGGGTCCGACGGGTTGCTGGCGATTGTCTCTGTGAAGGTGGCGCACTGCGTCAGGTCGTAGATGCTGTGCGTGCGGTCGACCCTGAGAGCTCGCCGGAGCGTGCTATTGGGGTTCTTCAGGTCGGCCGCTTTCTCGTTCTCTATGTACACTGCGTTCGGATCGAGCAGCTTCTGCAGCCATTCGATCTCCCCTGTGGACTGAGCTGCGTTGTACCGATCCGTGACCTCCTCGAGCAGAGCTCGCGTGCAGTGGGAATCCGCGGAAGGCCGTCCCAGAAACCGCGGCAGGGACATAGCCATCCCTGCCTCGATGGCCAGAGTCAAGATGATCGCCGCAGATCTCATTGTGCTGGCCTATTGTTGATAATCACATAGGACAAGCAGACAAGACGAAGCCTGGAGATCTTATTTTATTAAATGATCCCCGCCAAGGGTTCGTGACGCGCGTCGAGGACCAGTAGAATGGACAAGACGAAAGAGGCTGTCTCTCGCCCCGCGTCGGGACTATTTGTTGCCATCTTCAGTATTGCATCATTAGCCGGACAGTTACCAAGACGGTTCCCGTCGGGGCTATTTAGTATTACCCCTGGATCAAGTGTGGTATTATAGCCTCGGAATACATATCGGATGAATTGTACCATCGACCGACCGTACACCAAGATATTGACTGCCTAAGTACGTCAAGATTCACCTTTCAACTGATCCTGTTCAGACATAGCCACATCCTGGCTTGACGGATCTACTACCTCGTTTTCCATCACTGCTGCAGGTTCTTTCGACGTCCCCGGGGCACAGAGTGCATCCGCCGTTTCGCTGGCTTGCTCCCCCCGGGCATTCGGAGTAGCTTCGGCGCAATAAAGGTGACTCTCGTGCATCTGGTGCTCGAAGATGCGCTCAGACGCCATGCTCCTCTCTTGGGGTCCCTGCGGATATTGCATTTCGTATACAAATTCACAGTCCGGGTAGCTGCATTTCACGCTGTTCCTGTCGTAAACGACGTTGATACGCGTGTCTTTCTGCGTGGCGTGCCGACTGCTCCGATCACAAATAGTACATAGCACCCTACCTCCTACGTGTGCGTGTCGAATGCTCTCGGATAAGTACGTCAACCACTCGCGGCAGGCTCGAAACTCGGCCCGGATGTGTCTCCTACCCTTCACGATCATCATCTTCCAGAGGCCCGAGTCAGCGACGAAGTGGGTGGAGACGAAGATGACCATCGCCAAGGTATCGAAAGTCATTTGAGAGAGAGCCTTGGTGTCCTCCGTCTCCCCCTGCAGACTGCTAGTAGATAGTTGTAATTCACCGCCAAAAGGACCCCCAAGAGGCCGCATTTCCACTCGGGAGTCTAAGATGAAGCGAGCGGTGAGCCACTCTCGGGCTCCGGGGCAAAAGTGCTGATCCAGTAGCTTTCTCATCTCGTCGTCCAGGCGGAAAGCTCCGCTCGCTGTTTGGCAGGCAACTATGCGGTTCCAGTCCAGACTAATCGCCTGAGCAGGGGCTTCGAGAGACGGCGGCTTGGGTCTAATCCAATGGTAATAATTGAACTTGGTTTTCCGAGGCGCTTTCTTGAGAGCTGCCCTGTCGCAACTTTTCTTTACTGGCCCCGAGCTCGCCGAAGTACGCGAAGCCTTGTACGAGGAACTGCTAGCGCGCCTTCGAGGAGGATATTCCACGTCTGCCTCCGAAGTGTGATGAATCATACTCAGAGGAGGAGAATCACAGTCCAGTTCATGAGGTCCCATGACTGGTGAAGTGCCTCCGACAGATGGACCCAGCATATAAAAAGTGTTGACACCTTCAACTTCGGTAGCACGATCAGCCAGAGCACGATCAGCCAGAGCACGATCAGCCAGAGCACGATCAGCCAGAGCACTATATAAACAGCCTTCACTCACAGCGGCTGTCGACTGGTCGACTGCCACAAAGTTTGTCCATTTGCTTGAGATGGAGTACAGGCAAGAAATCGATTCGCCATTTTTCCTGATCATAGCCGCGGGTGGCAATGCTCGAACCCCGGGAGGAGAGACCGATAGCTGAAAGGTTTGAGGTGGAATAGGTCTTGGGGCCACTTCTGAGAACAGTGGTGCACTTTCTTCATCCAACGACGCCAAAATAGCCCCGGCTGCCAGCTGCTCTATTGCCGTAGTGTTTAGTTCGGCCGTGGCTAAGGGCATGTCGACTTGCTGAGTGCCGCCCTCTTTGTTTCTCCCAATGATGTGAACTCTCGCTGGAGAGGGATTGCGGCCAAGGTTCAGCAGGATGAAGATCGACTTCTGGGAATACTGATGTATTGGCGGGACTAGCCGGGGGCCTTGAGCATAATGGACTAGACTGCCTTGGCCAGCCTGGTCGAATTCATGCTCCAAGAGGTTCTGTTTGGAGAAGCCAGGCCCGAGGTCCAGCTCGCATTCCCAGCTCTCTGGGCTCAGAGCTCCATCGAGAAGGCCAATAACTCTGTGCTGCCACTTGCCCTGTGAGTCGACGCCGACAACTTCTCCAAAACCTCCACCGTTGGTGCCGATTCCCTCGATAAGTCTGTGTGAAACTTGGTCACCTATCCCCAGGGCAAAGAATCGAATTTTAGCTCCTAGCTGCGTACGTGTCTGCCTTACGAAATCGATTGTGGAATCCGTGTCCCAGACTTCGCCGTCGGTAAGGGCGATGATTTGTGTCGAGCTCGAGCTCCCAAGATCTCTAGCGCCTTCGGAGCACTTGCGCAGAGCAGGGAGTAGATCCGTGCCGCCCATATCGGCATTGAGACTCGATACATACTGAGTCGCCGTGTCCAAGGAATTCTGGTTATATTGCATAGGAGATTCCCACAGAGACGATATCGAATCTCCAAAACCGACCAAGTTGAATCGGCACGTCTCAGGAAGACTCTTCAAGAATACTTGAAGGGCCTCTCGGAGGGTGGAAATTTTCTTGCCCTCCATGGAACCAGACCGGTCCGCGAGAAAAATGATATCGCCGCTGAATTTCAAGAAAGACTCTGGTGCCGAGAAGAGTTCTGCTGGCTTGATTGTAACCATCATTGCGGCGTGACCAGCCGAGTTGACCGGTGATATTAGGGCCTGAGATACCTGCATGGACTGAGTGTGAGTCAAAATTCGAAGTACGAAGTCCTTGTCCAGAGCTGCATTTCTGTCCGCCAGCCGGGCGATGGCCTTTTTAGGGTCTAATGAAGAGGTTGGTGGCTGCGAATGCCCCAATGCTGCAAAGGACTGTACTTCATCAGCTTTCTGCCCCGAGCTGCCCATCTCGATAGACACGGGGTGAGAGCGGCACTCCATAGTTTTGATGTTTCCCGCCATGCTCGCTCGCACGACGATGCTCAAGCCTAACTCAGTCACGCCCCCGGGTGTGTTGGCCCAGGTATTAGCCGGCGCCGAGCCGTATCTAGGCGCAATGGAAGTAGGAAT
>FTLB01001159.1_pt2 | contig 16825 bp, 16 predicted proteins | sample 1658291 | NCBI WGS metagenome assembly FTLB01 (sample SAMEA3914812, study PRJEB12502) | metagenome | biome: forest; material: soil | place: Canada | collected 2011-07-07 | depth 0.1 m
TACTTTCAGAAGTGCGACGCAAACGTTCCCAATCAGTGGTTTCTCTCTATGATCGGACGATTATTAATACTCAAGATGTGGCTATCACTGAGATATCCCCTTCGAGCTCGGGATCAACCATTATACGCCAATGCGACCCCAGATCAAACCCTCTATACCGCGGTCTTGATCCTCGAAATTATGATGAACTTGTACGAGCACAATCCGACGAGCACTCAGTTCAAGTGGCTCGGAAGAACATGGGTGCAGTGGCATCCATTGGCCGTCACATTGGCCGAACTTTGCGTTCAAACAGAAGGACCGCTAGTAGAGAGGGCATGGGCTGTAGTTGAAAGTGTTTGGGACAAGTATGGGGAACGAGTTGCAGATACCGACGGAGAAGTGTTGTGGAAACCGATCAAGAGGCTGTTGAAGAAGGCTCTCGCTGCGCGCCAAGAAGCCTCAACCATCAGAGCGCTCCAAATCGGCGATATATCCTCTCAGAGTGTTAAACAGCCTCTGTCGGACCCTGTCTTTGATCTTGGCCAAATGGCGATCAATGAATACGACCCATCGCTGCTGTTTGACAGCTGCGCTCCGGTTGATCCACGTGTACCCCATGGCCACAACTTTGACGCACCTTACAACATGATTCCAATTCCGCAGAACGCTATTAATACGGACAATGGAAACCAAATCAACTGGACAGATTGGCAGCAGTTTCTCATGTATTCCGAAGCCTCAGAATCGATAGAGGAAAATGCATTCGAGGCATGGCCACTTGTTTTTAATACTCCTTGAGCTGAAGGCCGCCAGCTTCTTCGGGCTACACGTAGCGAAGGGAAACTCAGAGAGGAGCAAAATGGCGTTGCAGGTACACTGCAGGGACCGAACTATCTCTTGATGATACAGCAGGCTTGATACAACCGAAAATCCTCATGCTCTTCGGCACGGGTCGAGAACGCCAGATCCTCCCTCGAATTGTCAGAGCGGGACGGCTCACTCAAGACTGCCGCTCTCCTGGGGAATACTTAAGCTACTTCTTGTCTCATATGACTGGTTTTCCGGAAGCAGAAAAATACGTCTATATCCAATAGTCCTCTCAGACAAATTAGAGTAGAGAGGGATGTTCATACCCGGCCCTTATCAAGAATCCATGTTGTCTGTGGCAAACTGATCCGCGGCAGGCAAGCTATATCATTAGACCAGCACATGTCGGTCTACAGCGTAGACATGACTCAATTTCTATATCTTTATACTCGACCAGTCCGCCCATGATACCCCAGGTGAAGCCTGGACCTACGATGCCAACCACCTTGCACACTAAATTAAGAGCGGGATCTGTCGCCAGAAAGCGAAGAAGCGGTCAGCAACGAGCAGTGAAAAGGGGCAGTGTCGCAGAAGACTGTTTCTGCAAGCTCTGCTTGGTTTGGAGACTTACCACACGCCAAAACGGCACAGTCCGTACCCAGATTCCCAAGCAGGGTAAATACAGAATATGCGGTGCGCAGCAACGGGGCGACTGTGTCTTTGCCTGTATAATCGTCAGTCGTGAATTTGAGGCCCTTGATGACACTGAGAATGGATATGGCTGCCAAAGGAAGCTTCTGCGGTTCCAAAAACCAGCTCTGCCCCAGGTACAACCGATAATATCGTACAACTTGTGCCTAGCTCCAGTTCAATCCAAATCTCTGGCTTGACTATAATCTGGCTCACATGCTCGACGGAAAAACTCGGTGTATCCGCTAGTTCATGGCAAGTCTCATAACCCAGACTCGCACGGCGTGGTTTTCATACCCTTACATGGAAGAATGGGACTATAGGGCAACGATTTAAATTACCTGGAGCTTTACCATTGATGCTGTCTCTATCCTCAATGGTGGCCTTGAGCTGAAAGTGATCATCCCGAGCAAAGCAACGGGTCTCTACCGCATCACCACTGATGCCGGGAGCAACTGGGCTTCCATGGGGGCTAACCCCCTCATCGATCTTTCCAGCCAGTTTTGTTCCTGGATGTCTGAGTACAGTATCAAGGGACCCCTTGAGGAGCTTCAAGCCAAACTTCATAATACGGCCAAGTTCTACCTGCCCGGCGCTGGCACCTTATTCTAAAAGAACCCTGTCTTCAACAACGAGAACGACTTACTGGCCAAAGCAAGCTACAACGGGTAAGCATAATGACCGCTATCCGGACCTACATGTGCTATAAAGAAATGGGGGACAAGAACACCCCGAGTAGCGCTGACCGCTGACAATTTAGAACGTCTGACTGGATTGGCCGGACGTGGGTGAACGTCCAATTTGGTCCATTCACCTAAATATGATGGGCTCCGCACCAGAGAAGACTTCAGGGGTGTTTAGTCTGAGAGGGAGACCGAGATGCTTTATTTTATTAAATTTATGTACCCTCTGAGGTTGTATCTTTCGAGTGAGTTTCAACGATGGAAATAACCTCGGGTTTGCCTTTTCTTTTTTCTTTTTCTACTTATCACGTGGTACATGCCAACTAGCAGGCAAAAGCCGCTGCAGGCTCTTAGCTCATTTTCATTACACTAGCTTACTACAATATTGACTGAAAATGAAAAGACAAAACATATAGCCCGTATACACCTAAATGATGGGGATATAATCGTGCACCAGGTGAATCATGGCATCGGGACGCGTAGCGCAGGTGGGGATCATAAGTCGGAGAAAAATGATTAATCCCTTTCTCCGACCGATTCTCGGTCAACGTTCTTGGCCCGAGCAACGAACACCCCAAGACACGCGTTGTTTGATTGATACACAATCTACTACGCTATACGCACCTATCGCCCAATAATTCCGGGAGGCAGGTAGTTAACAGCAGCAGATATGGTCACCGCCTCCTCACTGAGTACTGTCCTGAGCGGCAGCGACCGCGTCCTGAAGGTTCTGGAGGGTCTGCACGGGCGAGCGCTAGCGGAAGAGGCCTATGTCTCCACCGACGGGCACCCGGAGACATTTGCGCTCGACAAGTTCGTCGCGCTCGACCCTGACAAGTGCGAGTTGGTGTATCTACTCCTCCGGAGCACCCAGGCACGCCATGTAATCGAGGCCGGTACCAGCTTTGGCCTGAGCACCATCTACCTGGCACTGGCCGTCGGGCAGAACGCGTCTGGCGTCGCAGGAGGCGGCAGAGTCATAGCGACGGAAAATGAGCCGACCAAGGCCGCGATCGCCAGGGAGCACTGGAAGCAGGCTGGGCCGGAGGTGGAGCCGTGGATCGAACTTCGCGAGGGCGACCTGCGGGAGACGCTGAAGACAGATCTACCAGACCAAGTGGACTTTCTGCTGCTAGATAGTTGGCCACCCACCCATAACCACTCTGGACTGGCAAGTTGCGCATGCTAACTTCTGCCTCCTTCTCAGTTTGGACGCCCCTAGCTCTACCGACGCTGAAGCTCGCCGAGCCCCGTTTCAAGAAAGGCGCCATGGTCGTCGCTGACAACAACGTGGCGGCGAAGAATGGATATGCCGAGCTGATGCAGTATATCGACCGGCCTGGTAGCGGCTACAAGCGATCCAGCCTGCCATTCTCGGGAGGGCTCCTCCTGATCGTGTACCTTGGGAAGGACTAGGCGAAGCTACCGTAGCCTTGCAGTACTCCATACCTCGTACGGTAGTCGGCTTGGCTCTGGTGCCCACCCTGTGCCGTCGTCACACTGAGAATCAAGCCGCCCACAGGGAATTCTCGGGGAACCGGCTTGCACTTGTTCATTTCCACTTTTTGTTTCGCTTCCTCATCCTTGCTTCTTTGTTTGCGCTCGGGAGATCACAACTGTTTCGACAGAGCTGCTGGTTGGTACTAGGCTAAGCAAGGGTAGCGTCGGCAAGATACCTAAGGTATCTATGTAGTTAATGAGTCGCTTCGCCTCCAGCAAATACGTCCAAAGGCTTAGTAGCCTATAAGTGATTATGGGAGTTGCTCAGGGGCAGCTACTTCAAGAGTTAAACCAGAGACCCTCTATCGTTGAGAACGGTCTGGTTCGATCGTCAACATAACTGCAAGTTTTTGCAACTCCCAAGATCGCGTCTAAGCAGCCCATTGGTGAATTGGGGTTGGAACTGAATCGCCAGAAGAGAAAATCGCATGCATAGGCCGCCTTCCAACTTGAGAGTTTCAATCCGTGTACTAACACCCATTCGCCAAGATAAACTTTCCATTGTGACTTTGTGGCGGTTCAAGGGGAGAGCCACGGCTTGTACTGCCGTTACGCCGAAACTATTTGCCACATCACCCGGTACTTTATGCATAAGGTTCTCTAGCCTGCATTTCTAGAGTGTCTCGCGAGAGTTTAGACTACCTATGCTGCTTCAAAACGCAGGCGATCAGCAAGCGCGCGCTGCTCCTGCTCGCTCAAACTCAGCTATGGTTTTAGGGGTTCTGGAGCTGATCATTGACTCCTGAGCATGTGAAGTTCCATCTCGTACGCATCCCGCCCATACTAATTTGTGGCGCGAATCGAATGCAGGTTAGGAGGGTATGTTTGTGGCTGGCATGTGCATTTTAGTATGATGAGCGTATCAAACCAACGTTGCGAAGGACAGCGCTCTGAGTAGCTGGTGTGCAAAGCACAAATCGCCGACTACTACGGTCTGCAGGGGTGCGGAGCGGGTTCAGGTCGCATCGGCCATGTCTCGGTGAAGCGCGGCGGCTCTTTTTAGGAGGCCACAACAAGCAGCTAGGGACCTCTACGGAGGCCGAATCTGGACGATCAAGCACTCGTTAACAAGGCACTGTGGAACTGCAGCAGGTCGGTCGCCGGAAAGTCGGCCAGGAGAGGGGGTGGACGAGAGAACTCAAAGCACGGGACAGATATTACAATTCAGGTAAAAATACCTTGAAAGTTAGGTACAGGATCCAGGTAGCCACGCTAGTGTGTACCTTATGCCCTAACGCAGTTCCAGGATCCGATCGCAGCCGGGACAGTGGTGGGTGGAGAGAGGGAGGTAGCATCGCCTGATTTGGGTCGCGCACTTTTCCCTTTATGAGCATTTGACTGCATCTCCGTATGCATTATACGCAATTCAAGCTGCGCTCATCGGCACTCGTTTAACGGGTCTGTTTCCGTGTCAAGCGTGTGTAGCAACTCAGAAAAGAGAAAACAAGGCATAAGGCAGACAAAGCAATTTACTTCGTACATAATACAGAACGGGCATGGATACCTGGCAGCGGCATCTATCAATAGGGATATGATTTCCGTGTCAGGTCATCGCAAATCTTGTTCGCTGCCCAAATAAGGAGGAAATCCGAAATGGCAACTAATTCCTTATGTGGTCATCAGGATGGGATCTACCAATGAGTGGAAGGACTAGCGAGTATCGTAGCGCTTGTTGTTACGTGTGCCAGGGGCGAGTTGGCGTGGATTCATCAATCAACTTGTACGCAGTTTACAAGAAATTGGCAAACCGAGAGCTCAAGATCGATTGTGTTCAAGTCATTGCCATGCATTTTCACCTCCCCACAGAATTAAGTACCTGAACCTGGCAAGGTAACTTCGATATCGGTTGGATGTCCACGCTTGCTCGCCACCAATTTGACACCTACCTAGCTAGACCTTTGTACTGGCGAGACTTTGATTTTATGAAGCACTTCCGCAGGCTCCAGTATTTGATATTGCGAGAAACCAAAGAAATGAACGTCGAACGGGGAAATTGAAATTGGATGGTCATTTCTGATGCATCTGTAATAAGTTGCGACGAGCCTAGCATAAGAACCAAGCTTCCTTTTCTTTGATTACTGCTTACCTTGATGATGCCCACGGCCGTCAGATCTCACCGGCAGGTGCTAGTATCCACTACTCGCCAACATACTGTGTTGGGAATCCTTGAAAGGTCTCTTGTCAGGACGATAGATTGAACGATCGTGACATCGATCGCCCAATCCCAGTCCAACAAGATTTCCGAAACGGGTATTTATTTTTCATCTTTATCCCCCCCACAGCCCCTTATATCGTCTGTGCCAGATGTTTGACATTTTACGCTTTGGGGATGGAATTGGATTGGCTGCATCCTCTGTTTTCGTGAGAGCAACGTGGGGTAGCTACCCTTAGCTACCCTGCTACGTACGGAGTAAAGGTAGATGTTTTAAAATCCCTACCAGGGCTTAACCTCACCTTCCCAACTGGGATAGGACAACTTGCAATATCCGTCATACCTGCCTGAATTCCTCTCTAGGCATACCAATCTTCACACCGGATGCAAATTAATCCATAAAAACATGTGCAACAGAGCCAGCGCAGAGAGGCGACGACTATGACGACAAAGAACCAGAGAGACACGCACGGGGAATCAGAAAGAAAGAGGGAAAGAGGGAAGAAAAAGAGGGGCGCGATAGCTCGTTCGGACCCGTGTGGATATGCAATAGAGCTATGCATAATATATACCTCCGAAGCATCGCCTACTGCAACCAACCTGTCTCGTTGCAACGCTCATATGAAAAGAATGAAGGCCGCATCGGTCAAATGCATATATTAGTACCCTGCTGTACCTCTAAACACCAAAGCCCTCTCTCATGAATCCATCCCGTCACGCCGTCTCCACCCGGACCGACTAGGTCGATTAATAGTAGGCAGTTATGGGTAACCATTTCACCTTCGCGAACAAAGCCGTTTGCGGACTGTAGTGCATCCGCAGTCTGCGATATCGATCAGCGCCTTGTCGGCTCGTGAAATATTTTTACCAACAAGCCGATGGACAGACAGGGTAAGCACGTACGGAGTAAGGTAGGTAAGAAAGCGCTGTAAACGGGTTTTAGCAAGCGACGGCTATCGCCGACTCGTTAGGGAAGGTTTACGTGGTAAAATATGCCCATACAGACCCACTAAATGGATTTATTTAGTGGCCAGATTGTGGTGAGAGCTGCCGCAATCTCAGCTATAACGAGCCCGCAAGTTACTGCCATTTGAAGTAAGAACCGCCAGGATACTGTGTGCAAATACGACTTTCCCTCGTCGGCAAAAGACATCCGACCGCCCTTTCCTCTCTCTCCCACACGTGTTCGCGTACAACAAACGCTCTCACTCTTCTCGCCCGCTTTTCTACCCTACCTTATTCATTCGCTAAAACCCCATCTTGAGCAGATTGCTGCCGCTAGCGATCTAGGCGGCTCCGCGGAGCTTACTGGTCAAGGCTATACGAACCCCTATAGCGGCTTGGTGGAGAGAGTTTGTTTTTGCAGTATGACAGCGATACTCTAGCAAGCAGCGGGCGCTGCGGATAGCGTTTGGTGAGCCCCAGCGTGGATTTTTGAGCCGTTGGAAACAGTTGGAGAGCGAAGAACGCATTTTTAATCCTTTCTCTTTCTCGATTGGTTTCGCACTCTTGACCCTGTTCTGACTATTTCCTGGTTAGGCAGCATGGGAGCTGATTTGCCTTGGTATACGGAGTAGATTTTGAACAGATATCTATCCCGAGAGATTCGCCACCTAGGCTGTAGCATTGGTAATTTTTCCCGATAGAGAGACTTGCATCAACCCACCATACGACTATCCCATAGCAGCTACCAAGTATCTGTTGAAACGAGGCAGACGCCGGAACGGAGCTAGGCGACGTTACGAAGTGAAGTGGCTTGAGTGGCTTGTGTGGATATTATCTCTGCAGAGCTGGAACAAGCGCAAGGATAAAATCAATACTCCGTATGATCCTTGCACAGAGTTTCGTACGGGATATTTGTGCTTTGGGAGTATTTTTCGTTGTTTCGAGATATCCCTGCTAAGGTAGAGCTTTCCATTGGTTGGATGCAGTCAGTGGCACTTATGCCTTTCAATATGGTATTTAGGCGCCGTCTGACGGGGTCTATTGGCTACGGTTCGTTAAAACGTCAGCCAGCCAGCCACCTGTTCTCTCCCCTTTCCGTCTTTTGGGTCGCATTTGTCTAATTTTTTTAATGGCTTCCAATTTTTGTCTTCTTTCCCCTAGTTGAGCTCATGAGCCGGCAGTTGTCGTAATGAAGAAATCCTGAGAAGGAAGGCTGACGTGATTACGGGGCTCCGAGAGCCGGAGGAGAGTGTTCAAGCTGCTAAATCGGCTTTGACCTGGGGCTCAGGGATACGTCCTCTGGCATGCAAGACCTTTTCCCCTGGCAGCCTGTCAGATAAAACTACCTACCGTAACAGCCTAGTCCCTTATCCACTCCCCATATTTTGGATTACAGTGCTACGACTAAGTAATACATCCCACCAAACCAGAAGTGTTATAACCACGACTCACTAGCCCGTTGACGATAAGCGGTAGGCTAGTGCGCTTTGGAGCCTTTTAGCTGCATTGGGGGCCCGATGGAGTTGGGAGGTATGTGCTTTCTACAGGCTGGGATTGGGGAGGATTTGGAATGTGAACCTGGATGGAACGCTTGTTTTAGCCCCATATCTTTGGGAGACCGTGACGTGTAGTTTTCCTGTACGTCGCACACCGGCGGGCAGCATGTGCGAAGCGGTGGACGAACATACATATTAGTTTATGCTGCCTTTGCACGAATATGTACAGCAATAGGTACATATGGTGATTCTAAAAAAAAAATTAAAAATTGAAGAGGAGAATTATTATATCTCTTGGTAAAATAAAAAAGAAAGGAAACAAGAAACGAGGAAAAGGCATCAAAGCTGGTTCGATGCCAAGTTCACATGTGGTAGTGGCAGTGAAACGTCAATTTATGAGGATGCATGGTGTGATTCGCATCGGCGATCTGTATCCTGTGTCGTTTCAAGCGTGCAAAGTTTCGGGATTTGTCTGTCCGCATAAATTTATTTGCTATGCTAGAGCGCCAAGACGGAGATAAGAAAATGTCTAGACCAGTTAACTATGGGGAAAGGATAAATTCGTTAGCGTGGCAGAGGACCTTGGGCGATATCAGTCAGGACTCAGGACAAAGTGACGAGAGTTGAGAGAGGAAAATCATTGCGCAAGAAGTCTATTATGTGGAAACGGGCTGGTTACCTACCATTTTTTACCTTGCTGCGGAAAAAGAGCCGATTGCCGAAATTCCATTTAGCTACGGTCCTTACAGTCGGTATGCATGACCTTTTTCGTAGCTGAGGTATGTACAGGTGGCTAGTAGCCGGGTTTACCTTGAGGTATGTGTCACTCTTTGTTCCAGAATAACCGGTTCCTCGGAAGGAGAGGCAGAAAAAGCAAGGTCAGCATAAGGTAAGGCAGCACAGGCAGGTCTGGAAACCTATGCGAAAAAGGGGAAATTATGATTAATAGAACCACCGGAGAGGGGGGCTGAGGGAGGAACCACATTTTTTTTACGGAGTAAAATGATTGACTCACCTCGCGAGAACGACTGTATGGGCCGTATGGGCCGTATGAAAACTATGGCTGGATGGTAATCGCGCGCGCCAAGTCAGACGGGCATGATGGCGACTCGCAACACCCTGTCAGGTGCGCTTGACCTGAAAGCTATAATTTCTTGGTGTACGGCTAGCTTGGGAAACGGGTCGCTATCTGCTTTCCTCATTAGTGGCTAAGCCACGAAGTTCTAATCGCGGCGTCTTATCACGCAGCTATGTGATCCGAGGTATGCACCAAGTGCTGTAGCGATGGCTATGCTATTGGGCTGTTTCGCGGTGTTATGCCTAACACGTCTTAACGCAGACACTTGCTTGGACCCCTTGCCTTATTTGGTACCCCTGCGAGGCCCTTGCTCTACGAGACGCCTAATCCCAAGTTTATGGCACTAGTGTTTACACGCGGTAGCCCTCTTTTCGGTAGTCGTCGTCTTGGTAATTTGCTTACACTTGCTGTTCCTCCGTACAAAATAACACCACGTGGTACCGGCGATATTTACAAGGGAAGCGAAGATGGGGGGCGGGAGAGACAAGATACAATACATCAATAAATAAATGGATAGGGTAGATTGGCAGTGTCAGAGGTGATGTTCGAAATTAAAGTACCTATCCATGCAGCAGGGGATTAGGCCATATGAAAAGAGTCGGAAAAAGCCTTTTTAACTAGGGTAATCTTATAGAGTGCCATACAATAGCCGCTGGTTTCCTTGGCCGTGTTAAAAAGAAGAAGAAAAAAAGAGACAAGTAACAAAAAAGTCTGACTGGTACGGTACGTAATGTGTTTCCCGTACAGCCAACCCCTAACGATTGGACCCACACACACACCTTCGCCTAGTAGAAGCACTAATCACACTTACCATCCCATAATGCCGTATCAATCGGGTAGTCGGTGCTGCTAGCAAATAATTACCTGACCTTTACCTTACCTTACAGCACCTGTACCTATCTTTGCTCTTTCTTCCGGCCTGCTTCGCCTATTCTACCAACAAACCAACAAACCAACAAACTTTTCCTTTACACTTCGTCACGCAGACGACAAGGTTTCGCGTTGGTTGTAGCACTCGTCGGCGATTTCCCCCTTTTTTATTCTTCTTCTTGTTCTCCACGGCCTCGCCTCGCCGTTGTAGCACATATAAACCCTTTTCACCTTCTTCTCGCTTTGCTGCGTCTTACGCGCTGCAGCGCTCGTTTGGGTGTGATTTTTCAAATCGTCTCTCAATGGCAGCAGGCCACTGCCACTGAAATTCACGTTTCAGCTACAGGTCAACTTCCGGTAAGCGAACAAGACGGTCTTTCATTTCCATCAATTTTAAAAATTTCTCTACGATCGCGTTTCTGTCTCATCGATTCTCACTTTCTTTTTTTGCATTATTCCATTTTCCCTCCCTCCCTCTCTCTCGCTCTTTCCTCCACCACCGGGTGGCGCCTTCTCAAATTGTCCCGCCTATTAAAGTGGAATTTATTTCTAATCTTCGTCTTACACCGCCCAAGTAACTTCACAACGTGACTCGCGACGGGGTGTTTCCCACCTCGCGTACTCAGTCAGAGATGGCCCAGGTGAACGGATCCCAGGCCAGTCATGGCCACTGGGCCAATGAGACAGAGCGTGATGCCAGTCTTTGGGCTAGCCAAGCTGAACGCATGACACGAGAGTTTGAATCGCAGGAGCGACGAGAAATGAGGGCGTTGAAGGACGAGATGGCCAGCATCCGGGCCAGATACGAGTCGAACAAGAATGACATGGCCGCTCAACTACCCAATGGATCGGCCCAGAAACTAGATCAAATATTCGGAAGACCAATGGCCGCCGAGCTGGAGATACTCCAGCGGGACTTCGAAACAGCCAAGGCCAGGCGAGCCGGTTTGCACGTCGAGGAGATGAGTCGCCACTTCAAGAGGTTCCCAACTTCTATGTCTGCTTCCAAGGTATGAATGGCGCTACCCCCGATCCCCGCAAACCTATTGGTTTGCGTGCATCTCAAACTAAACTGATTTCTTCCCCAGCATCTGCAGCCGCCAAGTCGCTCACCAACACGTTCTGCTGCGCCTTATATTGGTGCGAGCATGCATCATGCCCTGGGACCGTCTGGCGCCGCCTCTCATTCCCAAGTGATGCGATCAGTATCCGCCACATCGGCAGATCAGCCCCCCAAATCAAGCTTTGGGCCTGCATCTGTTTCTTCACAGTCGCATCGACCGCCAGCGCAGGCGGGTCACCACGGAATTCTGTTCGGATCTTCGACGCATGGCGAGTCGCAAGCTCATCGTTTTTGGGAGACCACCCAATCTCGCTCTATATACGACACCTCAGCGAGTTCCTCAGCGGAGCGGCGTCCGCCCTTCCGCCAGGACATTCACCTCCATCCGCTTCCTAGTCAGTACACAGTCCCCAGCCAGCGACCTGCTCAGCAGGCTTCACCCACCCGCTCTTCCTCGATTTCACAGCCTGGTCAATCCGCCCCATCGACCTACCATGTTTCCGCTCAGGATGCAGTGTCAGCGTCTCGACGATCTTCTGGAAATTTACTGTCTCCAACGGCTCAGCCCGCCAACTCCATGCGTATGCCTAATGCTTCGCAGCAGCCGGACGTCGACCATCATTCGGCAGCTGCCTCCTGGGCCCAATCGCAGTTCCCACGAGTTTCTCCAAGAGAGCAGAGTTTCCCTCAGAATCGACCTTCGACCGATTTGAGCCGGCCGACGTCCTCTGGCGGTGAGGAGAGAAATGAGAATTGGGATATGCCCATGCGTGTAAGTCTCGGGCACCCTTCGTAGCCTCGCACCGGCAGTAGTGCTAACCCATGCCATATCTTAGGCTAAGCGGAAGGTTGATATCTACGCAGCATCTGAGGACCCGTCGTCGAAACGGAGCAGAGGCCTCAACGGGATGGAGGACGCAGCAGCTAGGTCATCGTCACTCAGTGGGGATGCCAATGCCGACAGCAGTGTTTCGCAGCCCCAGCAGCAGCAGCAGTTCAAGAAAGTCCCACACAGGACCATTTCGTTTGACGAAATCTACCAGGGCGGCGATCCCGAGTTCAAGCATTTCATAGTCGAGTTTCCACCCGGCAAAGGCGTCTACTATATCCTCCGCTGCGACGAGCATGGTGTTCACTTCAATGCCACGAATCCCCTTGCGGGTGCGGCGAAGCATCTCGCCGGCTCCCAGCACGGCCATATGTCCAAGGAACATGCCAAAGCAATTGAGGAAGTCGGCCATCTGGTCCTCGAGTGCACCGCCGAGATGCAAAAATTGAACAACGACATGGTGACCGCGGCATTTGAAAACGGATACAAGCTATACAATCGAAATTACCTGACCAAGCGAGAACGAAACTCGACGCATGGCGTCGACGAGGTGCCGAACCCTGTCGCACCGAGGACCCGGCGCGGATCGCATTTGGGAAGTCAGAAGCAGGAGACCACCGGTCTTGCACTAACATCCCCGCCGACAGCCCCGAAGCGGCCATTCACCGGCCTGACCGACCCTGCCGCCAATGAGCTGTATAGGGCATACTGGAGCCGGGAGAAACGGAATTATGCTGTGCTGGTGCTCCCGTGGCACGATCTCGGTCCCGCAGGTTGGAAAGGCACTCTTGCTTCCACCGGTCTCCTTGTCAATGCGCCGAAGTGCTACGTCATCGACCGAAGCGTTCCCGAGATCAAAGGTTGGGCTGCTGGATTTGAGGATGGCGGCGCTCTCGTGTCCAAACGAGAGTTCCCCGTGTGCTACTTTGACAAGGCGAGGTAGGTCTATGACCAGGGTCTTCTTCTTCTTCTTCTTCTTTCCCTCGCTCGATTTTGATTTTTGATTGCTGACGGTCTTGACAGCTCTGTTGGCTGGGTGCGAGCCCGAGACCTCTCTGTCTTTAAATTTGAGGATCGAGACTCGGTTCCAGACTATGATCGAGCAGTTCAGCACTATGCGGCGATAAAAGGCTACCCAAGTTTCGACGCCATGAAGACGGCCGCGTCCAAGCTGATCGCTGATACAGGTGGGTGTTAAATTTACTTGCCGGCCTTCATGGCATGGAACCGCTCGAGCGCCGATTAACCTGTGTACTAGATTCCATCGCTGAGAAGCGCGTAGATTCGGCAACGGTCACGACGGCAGAAAACGGAAAGAAGGAATCGACGGAGAAACCAGCAGCGGAAACCCATGGCGCAACTGAACCCAGAGACGAAATTATGGCAGATGCAAGTCCCATGCCACAGGATGACACTGATTCGTACCGCGCATCCGAGAGTAGAGATACTGAGGAAGATGTGGATATGGATGGTACGGAAAGTCGGCGCACGTCAGTCTCGAACAAGCCATCAGCGCCGCAAAAGGGCGAGGAGGCACCCGCCAAACCCAGCGCAGCGAGCCCTCGCGCCTCCGTTCCCGAGACCGAGGATGGGAACGAGAGTATGATCGCCAACTCCATTGTCGTTGGAGTAATAAACACGGCAGCGTCCGACGTCTCCACTCTGACTCCCAGCAACTCGGAGACCACACCGAGAGACTCAAGCCCCACGGGTGCCAATGAAACCGCTGCACCGAGAGAGCAGGATAATTCACCAGTGCAACCTGTTTTAGACGTAGCAAATGAAGCGGCTGCACTGGACTCCCCGGCTGTCCGCAGCCCCCGTGGTGAGGATTTGAAGCAAGTTTCCGTTAGCTTTCAGAACTCTCCCCCTCCAGTTGGCACGACGCACCCGAATCCTCGACGAGACGCAAGCCGACCGGAGAGTCGCGGTGGCGAAGCCGCCAGACCTGCCACAGATCTCAGCTCGGAAGCGCCAGTTGTGCCAGAGACGCATCAGGGAAGCACTATCTTGGTAGCAGGGACCATCCTCCGCAGCCCCGCCTCGCCCACCCGATCGATTCATGCCGGCGCCAATGGCGAGAATTCCAACGCCAAGTGGCGCGCAGTGCGAACCTCGCCCGATTATCCCACTTCGACGCAGACTAAACCATCTGCCGAGCCGCAGTCCAATACGGCCAGCCGACCCTCAGAGACGTCTTCTCTGCCACCGAAATCCGTTTCCGGCCAGTCGCCTTTGATTACGCCGAGCCCTAGTGCTGCTACGACGAGGGCCAGCTCGCCGAACGTGATGAGGGTGGCGGTGCCGCTGGCGGCGGAGGCGTTCGACATCTCCTGCTTGGACGACGAGCGCACATCGCAAGGCTCCGACAGCTCCGCCCTATTGACCTTCAACAAGGTGACAAAGGCATTCGAGGGTACGCTCGACGGGTCTAGCACGCCAGTGGCCATCGACGCCGCAAAGATCGACAAGATCACCGTTGACGTCAAGGATTCTGAAGGACAGACGTCGATAGCCTCGCTCTCCATGCTTGGTGACCACGGCTCCTACACGCTCACCCTCACATTTGAGCGTCGCGAATCAGCCGGAAAGGGGATGGAGAACGGGCGCATCCATGCTCGGCGCTTCGTCCGATATGCTCGAACCGGCAACAGCAGCATTCAGTACATTAACAAGAGGTAAGCTTACCCGGTAGCATCTTCGTTCCTTTCTTGATACCCTCTGCAGGCAGACTGAGAGTGCTAATCTTTTTTTTTTTTTGCGTAGTCATGGATAAAGCGAGCCGTGAGACGCATCTTGCCCCTATCTTTACTCTTTTTCTTTCCATTCCGTCCAACTATTACAATACCCCTTACGATTCGGAAAATTTATCGTGGTTGCATTCAAATCGGTCTCGGTTGTTGCATTGTGTGTATCAAAAGAGGGGAAATAAGGGCCATCCGGAGTTTGGTGTTAGAATACCCTCCCTTTTCTGTTTCTTTTTTCTTACCTCTCCCTGCCCTATCAAGTCCCCCTAGCGGCACCAGGTGGAAGAAGCCGTTCTCCAGGCGTGCCTCGGATGGTTCGACCATGGCGTAGATTTTTCCGAGGTACCCAACTAATTAGCGGCTTAACTGGGCTGGTATGATTTGCTATGAGGAGCGAAGGTTCCTTTGGCCAAACCTCCATGAAGAGATTTCCGTCAGGAGAGACATAGCCTAGTCGAATACTATCGCGTAATGCTTTCGTCTCAATTGTGTGTACAACATGCTGTGAATTCCATACTCTAATACGTCCTCCATTAACGGCCGTCTCTTGGACAGAGGTAAATTAAGTGGTGGTGGTGTCGACGCATCCTGTGCCATGGGGCTGTTTAACTGACTGGGCTGGAAGGGGGGGGGGGGGTTCACTTGTTGGATTTACAGTATCTTCCTAACAGTTGTCTTCAATGATGAAATAACTAAACAAATTAACGAACTGGATGCTTAGAATTCAGCGAGCTGCCTGGTTTTGTTAACCGCAGCGCCGACCGATTGGCGAAGGGCACCAAATAATTGCACTAATTACTGTGGCAAGCGTAGGTAGCTCTGGTATACAACGATCGAGACTTATTCAGGTGCCAGTCTTGTACGTTACGAACTTTGCGAGGCTACTAAGTTAAAGTAATAGCGAAATCGAAGTTTGTACGAAGTATGTATTTCACATGTGATTTTTACCCCGGAATGCCGGGTGCGGCGGGGCTCGGGGCATCGAGATCATGTGCCTTGTCAGCTTCGACCCTTCCCAATTCATTCTCTTACCCGACGCGACATTCCTTCCCCAGAGATAAATCTAGGAGCTTGTTTCTCGATAATTTCGGGGACTGAAACTCGACTGTACAGCGACGGACAGCTACTCGAGCTACATACCAAGCCTCTTGCTTGCGCGCGCGCGCGTAGTTCTGCTGTCCTTATCTGTGACATGAGCTCTAGAAACCGACCCATGATACCTCCAACTGACCTCTGAAAAAACACTTGGTGCGTGCCCCAAGGGCCAATGCGGATGAGTCCAGTCTCCGATTGCATTTTGACCCTGCAGCATCTGGATGGCTGCCTTTGTGAGTAGCTTCTGGTCGCCCTCTCTCTTCCATTTTCTGCAGCGCAAACATACACCTCAGCGTATCGCCGTCGCTGGCATTAAGAATATCTTGCGCTTTTTGCCTTCAAGCTTGACCCTGCATCCCCAAAACCTCTCTGCACCAAGTGCACACACCAAGTGCATGCTTTTTCTGTTTTGTTTTCCTTGCTGCTACGGCCGCTCCCCCCAAAAAATCACATGGCGTTTCTGGTTTGACGCGGTTGGTGGTTGCGTGGCCCGCGCTTCCAGCCTGCGCCAAGGCACTACGTCAGCGAGTCGATGGTTTCGGACACTAAGAGCATAGTTGTCATTCGAGCCACCAGATCCGATCAGAAGATGCTTTTCACGACGAAGCTCTCGTCCTCCCTCCGTTAACTCGCAGTCTTTTTTTTTCCCCTCTCAATACGCATCGCCTCAATCAAGAAGGCATGAGTACGATTTTTCTCGCAAGCAGAACTTGCTAACCAGGAAACCCGGGGGATTAGGATACCCCTTGGCTATCGCACATGTCCACCCCGCGCTCCCACCGCAGCGACACGCTGGACTCATCGTCCTCGCTCAACCTACCGACCAGCCCCTCCCAGCGTAGCACCTACGGCAACGATGGCCCTATTTCCTCGACCCCGTCGAATCTC